>Ga0302293_10000417_pt1 | contig 22822 bp, 14 predicted proteins | sample III_Fen_N2_2_FD_198758 | JGI IMG/M metagenome (GOLD analysis project Ga0302293, IMG submission 198758) | Peat permafrost microbial communities from Stordalen Mire near Abisko, Sweden - III_Fen_N2_2 | ecosystem: Environmental > Terrestrial > Soil > Wetlands > Permafrost | place: Sweden: Abisko...
AACTGATCGAAATTGGATTGTTCCCAAGAAACTTGTTCATCATACCTATTCAACATTCCTGTTTTTAAAATAGATAAATCAATTGAATTCGAATTTGCTTTAACAAATTGCTTATAATTTTCAATTTTATTTTTCAATTCAACTGCACTATACTTTGAATTAGTATTGTCAAACAAAATTGAATGAATAATTTCTTCCCCACCTGATGGGAGCAAGTCATCCAATTTTATTTTTCTGGCATCTTCTTCCGAGATTTGTTCTGAAGCTGAAATTATCTTTACTTTCATTTCATCAATATAATCAACCAACTCGTCAGTTTTTGATTTTAAAAGATGAATAGAATTTATTGATTTCGAAGAATCTCCAACTACAGTTTTCTTATCTACCTTTTCATAAAAAGTTTGATTCTCTTTTTTGATAAAAGATAAAAGCTGATCACTTTCTGTTAACCCTCTCCAAAAACTATCTGATACAGGTCTTGACATTCCAGAGTTGGATTGAGCTACAAACAATCCCACTCCAGCTATAATTATAATAACCGTTGCAGTTGCATTTATTTTATTGGTTGTGTTTTTATAAATACTGATAAAATAAATCGGTAGATAACCCAGGATTAGAAGTAAACAGCCAGCAACAGTCAACATTTGTGCATAAGGCCAATGCATGATTTTAAATAATACACCAAAACAAAGTAGACCTGATGCAACACCGGCAATCATACTTAAAACAATACTTCTGTTATTTTCTGCACTCGATTTAAATTTTAAAATAAAGAGCAATGGTAAAAAAAGTACAGCAAGAAAAAACACTCCCAATTGCATTAAAGCTTCATCTCCAGGCCAGTGTTTAAATTTAAAAAATGCTCCGGATAATATCATCAATGATGATACGTATCCACTAATTTTCATAGTTGAGTTCATGATATAATAATGTTTAAATGTGAGTAATCGATTTGTTTCTTCTTGTATTTCTTTCAATCCTTTTTCGCCAAAAAGCAAAAGAGTTTCCTGATATACTGTTTCAAAGTTCCTGTATTCATCCAGATTAACTTCAATTATGCAACAGATATGATCCAACAGATCGACATTTAAGTCAGGAGAAGTTATCCCCCTGACTCTAATATCGTTTTCAATAAAGGCGATTTGCTGTTCGTTTAAACTAAACATACTTTACGCTTGGTTTGAGATCAAGTAGAATATTCATTGTGTTAATGAAATCGGCAAATTCATAAAGCTTTTCTTTAGCCCGCTCATTTCCGGTTTGAGTGAGTGTATAGTATTTCCTTATGCGTTTACCAATGTTAACAGTTTCTGTTGTTACCACACCTTCTGCTTCCAGCTGATGAAGCAAAGGGTAAAGTGCACCTTCAGTAATAACAATTTTAGAATCTGTTAACTCTTTTACTTTTTGCGTAATCTCATATCCGTACATTTCTTTTGTTTCGGATAACAACTTTAAAACAATCGTTTTTAAAGTTCCTTTTATTAGCTCTGATGAATACATAACACAAATATACATAAGAAAATTATGTATATGCAAATTATGTATTAAAAATATATTTAAAGCACTGATTATATGTATATTAAAATTTAACCAAAATTATTTAAAACAACTTTTTTGATTAAATAGTGCTATTTATAATTGAATTATGGAAGATAGGATAGATAGATTATGTAACCCTTCCTCTTTTCTGAATGTTTAATTGTCAAGTGAAAAGAATTGCAGCTGGACAGAATAATTCGTTGTCATCGTGGATTGGGAAGCCGTAATAATTGTCGTGGTAATTTTTATGCAATGCTTTCTTTTATTCAGATTGCAACGTTTCTATGGCTGTGCAATAACTCATAATTTAAGTTTAAATGAAAAGAGAGTGTCTAAAAACCACACTCTCTCTTTTGTTGTTTTATCCTGTCACTTTTAAATACTGAATTTGTCCATCAACAAGTTCAAAATGAAATTGTAATATAATTGGACTTCCGGGAAATGTCCCTGAACATTCTGCTGATAAGACACCTGTTGAACCATTTTTAGTATATTCCAATGGTTTCATTACTGATTGGTACTTTTTGTTTGCTTTATCTATCATCTTCTCGATTTCGACCCTTCCGATGTGGTTCTTACCTTCATCAGACATTTCTGCTGTTTCAGAAAAGCAATTGGCGTAGGCAACGCTGTCAAAATTGTTTTGCGCTTCTACTAAATCGATTATTACTTTTGGTAAATTCATTGTTTCCATTTTTTTAGATTATTAAATTGTTGGTACTGTGCCACCATCGATTACAAATTCGGTTCCTGTTAAATAATTGGCTCTTGGTGAAACAAGAAAACCAACTAATTCAGCTACTTCTTCCGGCTCAGCAGGTCTCCCGTATGGTATTCCCCCCAGTGCTTCCATTACACCTTGTTGTGCTTCTTCTACAGTGCTATTGGCGTTTCTTGCAATCTCAGCCAACCAAGCTTTCGATGCTCCTGTACTGATCCATCCAGGAGAAACAGTTAGCACCCGAACACCTTTAGGCGAAACTTCATTCGATAAACTTTTACTATAGTTTCTCAATCCTGCTTTTGCAGCCGCATAAGGCAAAGTAGAGTCATACAGTGGTAGTATTCCTTGGATAGAAGCTATATGAATAATAACTCCGTTTTTTCGATCTATCATTTGAGGCAAAAATCCCCTGTCAAGTCGAACCGGAGCAAGCAAATTAGCCTGTAGGGTAGATTCCCAATCTTCATCAGATAATGAAGTAAAGCCACCGGCAGGTGTTGTTGAAGAACCAAGATTGTTCACCAAAATGTCAAGCCTTCCGTAAGCCGACAACACTTCGCTGATTACTTTTTGTGTTCCGTCTACTTTACTCAAGTCGGACGGAATGAAATGCAGTTTGCTGTTTTCTTTTTCCGGTGCGTTTCTTGCAGTGATAATAACCGTTGCCCCAGCTTGTAGCAGTCTTTCTGCAATTGCTCTTCCGGCTCCTTTTGTGCCTCCTGTTACTAAGGCAATTCTACCCGACAACTCATTGTTGAAATTAACTATTTGTTCCATTGTTTTACTTTTTTGCACAAAGTTGGGATGTATATAACTTTCTGACAATAAGGGAGAATCGAATTGCATAGGGATAAAATTATCCCCTATTGCACAATTTGGAACATTGCAGTAGTTTTGCTATATGCATGAAAGAAAAATTCCGTTGAACCTGAATTGTGGCCTTGACCTTATTGGTGAAGTTCTTTATGGTAAATGGAAAATCCGTTTGTTGTGGTTTATAAATGAAGGACATAAACGTCCTAGTGAGTTACAGCGAAAAATTCCTGATGCCTCAAGAAGAGTATTGACAATTCAGTTGAAAGAACTGGAAGACCATGAATTGATTACAAAAGTTATTTATCCTGTAGTGCCTCCAAAAGTGGAATACAGCCTGACGGATTTTGGAAAAACTGTGATCCCAGTAATTTCTGCATTGGGTCAATGGGGAGATGATAATGAGAAACGCTTACGAAAGCTGATTTTGAAAAGGTTAGAAAATTAGAACCGTTGCCATTTTTTAAATTTTATAGATAGAGCTTTGAATAAAAATCTATTTGCCCCGCTCAAGGCAGAGCAAATAGATTTTAATATAACTTTTGATAATTTATGCTCCAATTAAACGCTAAATGCCCCATCAATGGTGGAGCATTTAGCGTTTGTGACCTCGTCAGGATTCAAACCTGAAACCTCCACAGCCGTAATGTGGTGCTCTATTCAGTTGAGCTACGAAGCCTTTTTCAACATCTGAAGCGTTATGCGGAAGATGTTTTTTGCGTTCAACTTATCGTTGATTGCGGGTGCAAAGATAGCTGCTTTTTTCGTTTCTGCAAGCTATTTTTAAAAATTATTCAATCTCTGCACTGATTCCCCTGTCTAACAACGCGGTACACATCGGTTCCAATTTCTCATACTCACCACGTTTCACCTGACATTTGCCATTGAAGTGAATAATGTAAGTGCATTGTTCCGCTTGCTCTACTTCATGTTTACATACCTTGATCAATGATTCTATCACATGATCAAAGGTGTTAACGTCATCGTTGTACACAATCAAATCGCGTTGGTCTACGAGTAATTCTACTGTTTCTTGTTCTGTTTCAACTGCCGTATTCATGTCTTTTTCTTTTCACAGTGATCCGCTTTAAACGGGAACACTAAGTTACAAACTTCTGCTCTTTTCCCTTGCCTTTTTTAACAAAAAAAGACACTGAAAGGTTGAACCGTTGATAGCTTTAGAGTTGCTTTTCTACTTCCAACTGCACCTTGGTGGCTCCGTACTGTTGCAATGTTTCCATCAAACCTTCCTGCTCCGGAGCTGCTACTCCTTCAAATGAAAGTATAAAGCCCGTTGCGGTTGCCTTTCCGCTGTGCGGTTGCGTAATGCGTAATAACCAATCTGCCGCAGCTCCCGATAATTCCAACGATTCCCATTCTGCTACAATTGTAGAGCGTTTCAGTTCAAATGGAAGTGTATTTTGTGGTACCGTTTGTACCGTGTCCATTTCCAACTGCAATGCTTGAAGTTGCGCTATGGCTTCACTGTTCAGGTATTCAACCGATTTAATACGTTTGTCGGAAGGATCGAAATAAAAACTGCCATAGTTGTTCAAACGACTCACCTCGGCACGCGGATACACATCGTAGCGTTCTTTAGAAACAAATTGCACCAATGGCTCTTGTACTGTTTTTACGGGCGGTTGAGAAGCTACATAGTCTCTGGCAACATCCAGTGCGTTGGCAGGAACCACCGTTGTATTCGGTTCCAATACCGCTGTTCCCTGCTCTGCTAAAATGCGTTTGGCTTCATCAATCGTAATGCGCTCACCGTTGAAATATGCCGTAATGAAGGCATCCGTAATGCCGCGTTCAATGGCTTCTGCCCGCTTCGGACGCGCCTCTTCCACACTGTGGAACATACCCGATGAATAACGAATTTGACCGTTTTCCAATCGCTTGGTCACCAACGGATCGATGTTTTTTACCTGCGATGCCGGAACCGGACGGTTGTAAACGCCCACCTGAACCGTAAAGTACAATCCTTTGTGTTCTTCGGCAGCTTCTGCAATGGCAGCTCCCGGTGCTTTGTTGTAATCGGAAGGTTTGATTTGCGGTTGCAAACGCGCTTGCGAATCGGCCGGAAGTTGCGCCAACGTGTTTTCCGCAATTTCCATCAAGAGCGAATCTTGGTTTTTCGGAATACACAAGCCTAAATCTTCCAAACGACGTGCTTCTGCCAAGGTAATGCGCTCACCGTCACAATAAGCCACGATAAAAGCGTCTGAGTACCCCAATGCACGAATATCGCGTTGCGCATCGGCTACTTTGTTGCGATTACCGAAATAACCGGCCAGGTAGCGTGTAATACCGTTATTCAGTTTTTCTCCTGTTACCGGCGTAAATTCTTTAAATAAATCTTCCGGAATCGGTTTTGCGAAAGCTCCTACCTGAACACGATACACCAAACCTGATGGTGCTTTGGTGCCAACCGGAATCACTTTTTCGGTTCGTTCAACAGTTGGCGTGGAAACCAATTCAAATCCGTCACCCAACGTAGCGGCAATAGTTGAAACCGCTCCTGGAGTTTGTTTCACCGGAGCAACTTCGCGGGCCAATAAGTTGCGTACTTGTTCCGGATTTTCGGTTGTAGTGATAGCCGTTTCCAATCCGCGTTCGGCTTCATTCAATTGCGTTCGCAAGGTAGTTTCTTGTGCCGAAAGGTTGCGCAATTGCTCCATCAATTTCGGTGTTTCTTCAGTTGTCGCAGAGGTCAATTGCTCGCGTACCGATTCTTTTTCACGTACAACAGCTTCCAATTGTCGCTTGGTTTCTTGCGTTTCAGCGTATTGTTGCAGCAAAGCCGGATACCCGGGTGACGAAGCCAATTTCACTTCCTCTTCATAACTCACGGTTGCTTGTAAGCCTTGTTTCACCGGACTCTCGGCTACTTTTTCGGCAGCCAGTTGGTTCAACATTTCATCAATGGTCGCTACAGCTGTTTCCAAAGCAGTTAATTGCGTTTGGGCTGCTTTCACTTCGTCAGCTTTCTTCGGATCGGTTTTACCGGCAGCAATCACCGCTTCCAGCTGACCTATTTCAATCAGAAAACGACGGCGCTGGGTTTGCAATTCTTCCGTAGTGGCTGCTACCAATTGTTCCTGTTCGTAAATCTTTTTGTTATCCAGGTAATCGTTGGTGGTTTTCACCAAAACCGTTGCTTGTTCTTCTTGTTGCAACTGTTGTTCCAACTCGCGTTTGGTTGGTTTAGTAGCTGTTGGTGAAGTCAATTCTGTTGAACGCTCTTTCACGGCTTCTACCAACGGATCATTGGCAGGTTGCTGATCCAACTGAGTGGTTTCAGCCAGACGCTCGGTTTTCGCAGCGGTTACGTTCTCCTGCAATACAACTGCTTCCTGAGCTTCTTTTTTGGCTAGAACACCTGCCAATTCTTTTTCGGTAGCTCGTTGTTCCTGCGGTGTTAAATTACCTTGCTTCAAACGACCCTGCAGTTCACTTTCGGCAGCCGTAAGTTGCGTCAATTCTTGCTGTGCCTCAGACGCAGTTGGATCGCTTGCCAATTCGGTAAACGATTCCATTTCATCCAAATCAGCTTCCACAACTCCAATGCGCTTGCGCACTGATTTCAATTGATCCGCTTTTGCTTTTACTGCTGCTTCGTCCACCGGATCGTTTCCACGTAATGACTCAATTTGTTCGGTAAGAGCATTTTCGTATTCGTGTAATTCAGTGAGCATACGTTTCGCTTCATCAATGGAAGCGGGTTTGGTATTCATGACAAATTCGTTGTCTTGTCCCAACTCTTGCGCAATACGATCAGCCACAGCAGGATCTTCCACCACCGGCTCGTTCAAGGTTTGCTGAAGATTCACCGAACGCTCCATCAAACCGGTAATGATCTTGTTTTCGGCAGCCAATTTCGGATCAAATCCTTTTTCCAATTTTTTCACATTGGCATTGAGACGCTTGATCAGTTTGTCTTGCAACACTTTCTCTTGCTGCGTGAACTTGGCGATTTCTTCCTCGGTATAATTCTCGCGATTGGCAAGATCAGGAGCCTGGTATTTCGGGTCAATTTGCGCGATGAATTGATCCGGTTCAATTTTGGCTTTTTCAAGTGCCACCAAATCTTCTTCGCTTTCACCCACCTTGGCTTCTTGAATAATCTGAGCCGCTTTGAGTTGGTCAATGTCGTTCAGTAATTGCGTATTGGAAGGATTTTTCTGCAATTCCACCTCTTTTTTCGAAATCGCCTGATCAATGGCATCCAATAAGGCTTGTTCTTCTTTCAGTAATGCAAGTTCTTTCTCTGTTCCATCCTCTAGTTTCGCTTCGATAGCGGCTATTTTTTCCGAGTGTTCCGGACGAACCTCGGCGATAACCGAAGCTACCGGATTTTCTTCCGGAGTTGTAGTTTTTTCAATGGCAGCCAATTCGGTTGTTCTTTCCGAAATGCGTTCCTCTACCTGGTCTTTCAATTCATTTAAAGCAGCTTCGCGTTCTTTTGCTTGTTCGTTGTTCGGATTGCGCAACAATTGTCCTTCTACGTCTTCCAACTCACCGTTGATCTGATCGCGCAATTGCTCATCCAAGACGTTTTGCGCTTCTAACGTAGCTTTCGGGGTCGATTCGTTGATCGCCTCCAATTCAGCAGCATGATTCGGCGCTAAGGCAGCTAATTCAGTTTCCGGCGAAATGGTAGCTACCGGATTTCCATCTAAACGAGCAATTTCGTTCGTACGATCGCGCATGCGTTCCTCCGTTTCTGCTTTTAATTCCGTCAAAGCCGTTTTACGCTCTTTCAATTTCGGGTCGTTCGGATTTTGCTGCTGTTGCTGTTCTACTGCACGAATCTCTTGATCTATCTTTCCAATAAGTGATTCATCCAAGTTGTTTTGTTTCTCCAACGTAGCTTTCGGAGTAGATTCGTTGATCGCTTCCAATTGCGTATCGTGGTTCGGTGCCAATACAGCCAATACCATTTCAGGAGTAAGCGTTTCCGAAGGATTTCCATTCAAGGTTGCAATCGTGGTCTCGCGATCGCGCTTGCGTTCTTCCGTTTCGGCTTTTAATTCCGTCAAGGCTTTTTTACGTTCCGACAATTTCGGGTCGTTCGGATTTTGTTGCTGCTGTTTTTCAACAGCTTGAATGGTTTGATCGATTTTCGTTATTAAGGCTTCATCCAAATCATTTTGTTTCTCTAAGGTTGCTTTTGGAGTCGCTTCGTTGATCGCTTCCAATTGCGCATCGTGATTTGGCGCCAATACAGCCAATTCCGTTTCAGGTGTAACGGTTTCAACTGGATTACCATCCAAAGTTGCAATCGTGGTTTCGCGATCGCGCATGCGTTCCTCCGTTTCGGCTTTTAATTCAGTCAACGCTTTTTTGCGCTCCGTCAATTTCGGGTCGTTCGGATTTTGTTGCTGTTGTTTTTCAACGGTTTGAATCGTTTGATCGATTTTCTCCATCAAAGCTTCATCCAAGTCGTTTTGTTTCTCCAAGGTAGCTTTTGGAGTAGCTTCATTGATCGCTTCCAATTGTGCATCGTGGTTTGGCGCCAATACAGCCAACTCAGTTTCAGGAGTTACAGTTTCAACAGGATTTCCATCCAAGGTTGCAATTGTGGTTTCACGATCGCGCATACGTTCTTCCGTCTCTGCTTTTAATTCTACCAACGCCTTTTTACGCTCGGTCAATTTCGGGTCGTTCGGATTTTGTTGTTGTTGTTTTTCAACGGCTTGAATGGTCTGATCAATTTTCTCCATCAAAGCTTCATCCAAGTCGTTTTGTTTTTCCAGAGTTGCTTTCGGAGTGGCTTCGTTGATCGCCTCCAATTGCGCATCGTGATTCGGCGCCAACGCTGTCAGTTCCGTTTCAGGAGTAACCGTTGCAACCGGATTTTCAGGTAATGCGGCTATTTTGGTCTCACGCTCCGTGATGCGATCTTCCAGTTTCTCTTGCAATCCTTTCAATTCGTCTCTTCGCTTGATGGCTTGCTCGTCTTTCGGATTGGTATTTAAGGTTTCCTCTACTTTCGTTAATTCTTCATCCACTTCACGATCCATCTCACGATCAGCTTCTAATAATGCTTTTTCTTTCGCTCGCGGATCAGAACCTGCTTCACGTTCAATCGTTTTAACGCGCTCTTCGTAGTTATCCGTCAATTGTTCCACCACCGGATCGGCATCTTTCTCATTCGAAAGTGCCAGAATAGCAGGATCTTTTTTCATATCCGCTACCTGCTGGGCAATGTAAGCCGAAAGCGTATTGTTGTTTTTCGAATCAACAGCAGCCAATTTGTTTTGTACTTCAGCCGGAGCAACAGGTCTGCTATCGTTTACCGATGTCACATCTTGTAAAAACTGTATGCGTTCGGTAAGCGCTTCTTCTTTTTTAGTGGTTTTCTCCAATTTGGTTTCCAAGCCCTTTCGCACTTCTACCACCATCGCCAATTCGCTGGTTTTACTATCGATAGCGCTTTGTATAGCCGGAACGTCTTTTTTCTTGGCCGTTGAAAGATCGGTTTTTAATTGATTGATTTCCTGATCGAGTTGTTTTTCGGTTTTCAGATAGGTATCCCGCTGATCAGACAACGTTTTTTTCTCTTTCAATAATTGCATTTTCTGGTCAACCAAGCCATCCACCGGATTGGAAAAATCACCTTCTTTCACGGCTTCGATCGTGCGGGTATTCCCGGTAATTACTTCTTTCAAATCACCGAATTTCTCTGCTACAACATCCTTTTTGATTTCGGAAGTCACCGCCTGAATGGAAGCCAACAAATCTTTATCCGTTGTTCCTTGTTTGGTCACACTATCAGCAAAGGCAATTAACTCGCGGGCTTCGGTTTTCAATTCGGCTACTTCATTGACCTTTTCTTGTGCTTCGGTCAATAATTCAAACTTGGCTTCTTTCGTTGGTGCCGAGTTCGCACGATTCACTAATGTTTTTGCTTCTTCCTGCTTTTTCGCTGCATCATCCAACTTCTCCAACGCTTGGTTCAAGGCTCCGTTCGACAAATTTTCATTTGTTTTAACCTTGTCTTCCTGCTTGTTTTCCAATTCTTCAAACACCGCCACAATTTCACCCGGACCGGCATTCTCGAAGCCCAATTCGGCTAAAATCTTCTCGTTTTCCTTGCTGGCATCCAATTGTTCCAAATCAAACTGATCGGCATTTGGGTTCAGTTCAGAGCGCATTTTGATTACTTCCGCCAATACTCCGGCCGGATCATCCACCTCTTCGTTGAACAAATCAACCACGCGCACCACTTCTGAACTGTCAAGCGTTTCTTCTAGAATTTTTTGCTTCAGAGGTTTGAATTCCTTCATAAACGGAATCGAAACCAGGTATTTATGCGAAACTGTACTTCCTTCCACCTTCATTTCGTAGGTGTATTTTCCGCCTTTTGGGAAAGTAATGAGGTAGGATCCTTTTTCGTTGGAAACAAAAGTCCCGATTTTTTCACCCGAAGCATAATCGGTCACCGTTACCGAAACTTTCTTGTTCTCGGGGTGAATCGTGGAAACGAAATTTCCTTTCACCACTGCCAATTGAAGCGGAACGCGCGTCACACGTACTTTGTAAACGTGAATATTTCCGTTTGAACTTTGACGGGTTGAAGCAAAATAAGCGTTGTTATCGAGCGAATCGACTACATAAAAAAGATCGTTATCAGGCGAAGAAATGGCGAAATCCATGTTTTCCGGCGGACCAAAGGTATTGTTATCTACATCGAGTTTGGAACGAAAAATATCGTAACCGCCCATTGAATTGTGGCCTTTCGAGCAGAAATACAGGAAATTGCTACCTGCTTGCATGAATGGGAAATCTTCATCGAACTTGGTATTCACATTTCCGGCAACCGCTTGCGGTAAACTCCAACTTCCGTCAGGCAGTTTTCTGCGCATGTAAATATCCTTCTGACCGTTATCGCTATCGCCGTAAGAGGCATAATAAATGGTAGAATTGCTCGCTGCCGGAAAATGAATGAGCGGAACATACCCCTTCTTCTTATCGACCTTGCTTTGAAAATCGGCTGCTACAATGATATCTCCACCAATGTGTTCGGGCAATTTGTACAACCGGAAAAATTCCTTGGCACTTGTTTCCGTTTTTTGCAACACCACCAAATCACTAATCGTAGTGAGCAAACGTTTACCGTTTTGGCACATTTCAATTTGCCGGTCTACTTCAAACGTGGCTTTGGGTTTGCCCCCGGCTTTTTGTTTGTAGAGTTCGTAATTTTTGATGGCTTCGTTGAACTGGTAATTCAGATGGTAGGCTTTTCCCAAAAAATAATAGGCCTGAATATCGGTTGACGCATCCGTAACGGAATAATTGAGGTATTTGAACGCGTCTTGTTTTTTATAGGAATTGTACAACAAACACGTTCCGAAGCGATAGTTGTAATCGTATGACCGCGGATTGAGCGCTAATAATCTGGAATAAAGCGGAGTAGCATCAACGTATTTCTCTTCTTCGAAGAGTTGATCGGCTTGGATTTTCACATCGGCCTCCGTCTGTTGCGCGTAACCTATCGATTGAGCCGCAAAAAGCAGTACAATAAACGAGAGTAGCCGAAAGATGTTTAATCCTGACACTGAATTCATTAAAATCGTTTCACTGTACGATCAACGCTTGAAAAGGTTCATTTTGTTTTCATTTCCCTCTACGATTCGACCAATGTTCTTCCGATGTGCAACAATTACAACGGCCGAGAGAATAGACCCGAAAACGGGTAAAGCAAACGTTTGTATGGGAAAAGCAAACCAAAGGAGCAACGCAAAAGCCAATGCAGCCAGTATGGAACCGAGCGAAACGTAGTGACTAATCATAAATACCAACAGGAAAACCACCAAACAAATCAGTGCCGCCAATGGTTGTAAACCGATTACAACGCCTAATGAGGTAGCAACACCTTTTCCGCCTTTGAATCCTGCAAAAACGGGAAATACATGTCCGAGAACAGCCAAAAAGGAAGCCACTAATTGCACATGCGTGAGTTGAGCTGCCGTAAAATCGTAGCCAAGAACAAAATACGGAATCAATACCGCAATCATTCCTTTCAGCACGTCGATCGAAAGCACCACTCTACCCGCTTTTTTACCAAGTACACGAAAGGTATTGGTAGCACCTGCATTTTTACTGCCATGCTCACGTATATCCAAACCATACTTCATCTTACCCACCCAAACTGCGGTAGGAATAGATCCTAAAAAATAGGCCGGCAAAGCTGCTAAATAATCCGTTGGTATGATCATTCAAAAAGTCCCAATAGTTTTGCTAAAAATACTTGATTTGACGATACCTCGTACATAAAATTCTTCGTTTTACGCTTATCTTCTTTAATCGCCCCAATTGCAGTTGTCAATTCGGTATCGTTGGAAACAATGCTCATTTTTCCGTCGCGCTTCTGCATATCATAATTCAACACATAATCAGCAGCGCCAGGCACTTGCATCAGCATCACAAATCGGTCGGCATTTTGCGAATAAATTTGTTGGAAAAACGCTTTGAACACTACTTGGCGCATCACCGGTTTTCCATAGAAATTCACAATGGCAGCACCGTCTACATTGGTCAACAAACCGCGTTCCTGATTGCCCGGTTCAGCAAATGAACTCAAACGAATTCCGGTAATTACAATTGATTTCTCTAATGCATCCGGAACTTTCTTGATTTTCTTATCGCTCGATAAGGTAAATTCCTCTTTCACCTTATCGGCTGTTTTACGATCAGACCATTGCAATAAGGCTTGTTCGAGCGTTGTTGAATTAAACTCAAGTGGTTTCGCACCTTCTACAGCAACAATTCGTTCTGCGGCACCTTCAAATGCATTTTTATCCATCGGAAGATTGAATCGCATGGTAGTATTCATAGTTGTTTTACCCGAAGTTTGATCGTAATTCACGGTTCCTACCGCATCAACGGTAATATCTCCGAAATCCATTCCAAGGTTGATGTTTCCGTCGCCGTTCATGGAACAACTTTCGGTATGCAAGGCAATGAAGTTACCTGCCTCACCACGATTTACGAGCTTTTCTTTTGATCCGATCTGGAATTCTTTTGAATCAAAATCGTATTGCAACAATCCGCTGGCTGTCATCACAATCGGGTCATTGGCAACTTCCAACGCTGATAAGAAAGTCGGGTACAAACGAATACTATCCGTGTTGCGCGAATCTCTCCAAACAATTCCGGCAGAAATAGCCTGACCATCGAGTGTTTTCATGTTTTGCGATACAGGAATCTGAATGTTCTTCGGATCGATCTGTGCCGTAAACGACATCCAGTTTTTCGGGAATTTCTCACATTCATGGTTGATACGTGTTGCTCCTTCAAAGTAAATCAGCGGATTTGCCGATTTGATGGCCAATTTTCCGTAGTAATCAAATTGCTTGCTGAGTTTGAAGTTGGCATCGTTTTTCACCACACCTTTTGCAAACGTTTGGTAGGAAGAATCCACACCGATCTGATCCACATGCAAGAGCGTTTTGGTAGAATCGGCATCGAAATACGGATAATCACCTACAGATGTAAATGCACGACGAGCTGTAATTTCGGTATTCGCATTCACAAACGTGTGGAATTTCGTTACGTAGTTGGCTACAATGCGCGAGTTCAATAACGGATCCATTTTGGCTTTTTTACGGATGATCACTCTCATGCTATCCGGATAAATGCGTGCATCGGCCACATCGATGAATTCGGTTTTGGTACACGTAATGGTTTTTTCTTTCAAGCTAAAGGCCGCTTTCGGTGCTTTAAATTGCAAGGAATCTTGTTTCGGATGAATGGAGAAGAAGTTCGGCCCTACCAAATCTAAGTCAGTATTAATAGCGATATCTTCCCGTTTCCGCGATTCCAATTCTACCGCATCCTGATCCATCAACCAGGTAAAGAAGTCCATTTTACAGACGTACTGATTTACCGGGAAGGTAATGGTCGATTCGCCGTCGTTTGACTTAAATTCGCCCTTGCGCGTTTTGAACGATACATGGGCAGTTACGTTGTCTGTCTTAAATGCCAGCGGATCTTCATCGGCTTCGGCAAAGGTATTTTTGAGGTTAAAGATGGCGGTATCAGCATCAATGTCCCAGCGTTTGAATTTGAATTTATCCGAACCCAAATTGGCTTTATCCAAGTTCATGATTCCGAAACCGGTCATACCGCTTGGTTCCACAATTGCGGTTCCTCTCAATTTTGATTGACCACCAAAGAAAATCAAATCGTTTTTCGGCGTGGAAGCCACTTTCAAAATACTTCTCTTCGGAACATAGGTAATGTAGGCATCAGGAGAAGCCACATCCGGGAATTGCACACCAACCTCGATCGGTTTGTTGGAGAATTCAGCAAAACCAACCGTTGAATCCGGCAAGAACGTAAAGGCTTTAGAAATAGAGGTCGATTGAACGAAATCAATTTTTCCCGCTCCTTGCAAACCGTTGTTTGACAACACGATTTTGTTTTCATACTTCGCTTTCGTTCCGTAGAAATCATGTCCACCTACAGGTGCCTTGGTTGAAAATCCGAATGAATAATCAGGCATGATGCGCAATTCCTCTTTAAATGTGGGGAAAATTCCGGCTGAAGTCAATTCACCTTTCAATTTAACGGTTCGTTCTTTCAAGTTATCCAAACTATCCATTTCAAATGGTTCGCAGGTAAAGAAGAACTTGGTAGAATCGTAGGCTCCACGGTAAATTTCTTTGGAGTTGTAGAATACTTTTGTTGGTTTCACCGACTTCAATTTCGGGAAATCAGTAATTTTCGGATCATTCCCAGAACGGTTATTCGGTGCATCGACCTGAATTTCTCCGGTAATACCAATGATGGAACTCGTCATGGCGATGGATTTGTTCCCATCAGCTTCGGAAAGCGGTTTTACACGGAACAAACTGCGATCTGTTTTCAATAAGTTGATTTTGTTGGCTTCGTAATTGTAATTGGCAGAAACTGTATGTATTTCCAATTTACCGACACTAGCCCAACCCGAGAATTCGAAATCACGGTTTTTCTTTAAGACGATATTCGCGTTATCCGGCAACACAAAAGCTGCTTGTGCATCTGAAATACGTACCTGATCAACAGCAACCATTTTGATTTCCATGGTCGACAAGCTGAATATTCCGAATTCTTTTACCGCCCTACGATCAATGGATTGTTTTTTGTAGATCGAATCCATTTCACGCAAGTAAGCACTTTCCTTTAGTTGTTCCGGCGTATAACCTTCCAGTGTTTTCGGACGCAAATCGGAAATAAAAATCAAGTTATCGAAGTCTTTTTTACCGGCACGCGATTGAATGAAATTGTCCAATTTAGGATTCACGCGTACTTGTTTACTTTCCGAATCGTAGCTCAAGAAACCGTATCCGGCTAAGTCGAGGATAATGGATTTGGCTTGCTCCACCGTTTTGCCCATGGCGCTGGCAATTTTACCTTCGTCAACCACATATTCGTCGTATTTATAGCAATATTTCGAAATGGCAACCAACGGATGCACTTGCTCCATTCCTTGCAAACGATCATACAAGCGACCATCGTAGTAATTTTTCGATTCGAAACGAGCAATCAACTGCTCTTGGCTAGTATAAGGTTCAAATGTGAGCGATAAATCGGAAGATTTACGTTCCCAAGTAATTTTAGGAACATACATATCTACCATGTGGTATGAATCGGAGAATGGTGCTTGTGCAACGCCGGTTTTACCGCGTGTAAGCTCAAACATATCTTTCTCTTCGTTGTAAACGAAATCGAGTCCGGGATGGAAAATCGAGTCTTTTTCACCCACATACATCAACACACTAGCAATTTGGGCGTTGATTTTCTTCGGAGCCACGGTAAAGCGTTGACTTTCACTTTTCAAGAAGACTTTCCCAGCTCGTTTCACGGTCAATCTTGCAGGATCTTTCGGTGTTCCAACTCCCACGAAACTAGCACCTTGTAACGAGAAACCTCCGTCGTAATCCATATCCGGACGAATATTCTTGATATTCAATCGTTTTTCATAAGAAATAAATTGCGGGTACACGGCATCAATCTCACGAACGATTTTGAACGCGCGATCATTCATAGAACCGGCAATCGGTTTACTAAAATAAGGCGTTGTCAGCTTTACAGAATCAACTGAAACATCCGATGATTTCATGGAAGCATCGTATTTACCGATCATGGCAAAAGTTGTGGCCGGATCCAATCCTACTTTTTTCCAGTCGATCTTTCCGCCGTTACCGTCCCATTTTTTTAGAATCGGGTCGTAAACACCGCTCGTATTGTAGATCAACAAACTATCAATGAAACGGGCATCTTTTTTATCGTTTTTATCGCGATTCGGAACACCGCATAATAACGTTCCGTCGGTAAAACGAATCAACGGTTTGTCAGTAAATTCAAAGACATACGAACCATAGAAGTACCATTTGAAATTGCTGGATTCAGCGATACGACCTTCAGAGAAGAATCCGGCAGAAAGTTCAATGAAATCTTCGAATTTCTTGATGTTTTTGGCATCCAACAATTTGTCAACCGAACTGTGCCACGCCGAATAACTGGAAGCAGGTTGTTTGTTTTTCACGAACGAATACACCGAGAATACGTAATTGTAAATCTCAGGATACGGTTTCATTCGTTTGCTTTCCATGAGGTTACATGTAGCAACCATTTGTTTGAAATAACTATCTGAAAAGCTTGAACCTTCCAGTAACGAAGCAGCTAATTCTTTTTTGATAAAATCTTTCTGATCGCCCGAAATGTAATCGTTTGTAGCAGCTTGTAAGGCTTTTACAAACTTTTCACGATCTTCCGGATAACTTTGTCCGATTGCGGTTACTCCCAAGAGCAACATCATTCCAAGTACAATCAACTGTTTCATAATCGTTGTTTATTTTTTCAGCAGCTTTACGGCAGCCCACGTTTCTTTTTCAACCGTTTCAAGGTGTTCAAACCCCAATTCTTCCCCTAATTCAATCATTTCGGCCGCATCAGTCACAAAAAAACCACTCAAGAGCAGTATTCCTTGTGGTTCCATTGCTCCGTGATAAATCGGGAGTTGTTTCTTCAATATATTTTTATTGATGTTAGCAAGGATCAAACCAAAATCGGTTTCGGTGATCAAATCGCTATCACCAGTAGCGGTGCGAATGTGTTTACAACCGTTTCGGGCTGCATTTTCAACCGTATTTTCAACCGACCAAGGTTCTATATCAATTGCCAGAATATCGGTTGCACCCAATTTTTCAGCCAAAATGGCCAAAACACCTGTTCCTGTTCCCATGTCGAGCACTTTGGCCGGCACGGAATCCATATCCAACAAATACTGACTCATCAAATAAGTGGTTTGATGATGTCCGGTTCCGAAAGACATTTGTGGTTGTATAATGATTTGCTGACGACCTTCATAAACACTTGCGTCGTGAAAAGGAGCCAAAATCACTAACCGATCATCCACTTCAACCGGCTCAAAATCGGCTTCCCATTGTGCATTCCAGTTTTGGTGCGGAATGATGGTTTCCGTTTTCGTAAAAGCTACTTCGGTGTTTAATTGCAAGGAAGTTGTGGCGAGCAATGCATCCACAGAACCGATGGTAACGGGGGCAAAAGCCTGAATGCCTGTGGTTGTTTCCACAAAACTTTCAAATCCCAATTCTGCCAATTCGGCAATCAATACTTCTGCCCACGGATCACGCGGCTGCAGATCAATCGTTACTTCGACGTAATCCATGTTGTTTCAGCTACCAGTATTTCAAAATCGGATAGCTTTAACGCTGCTCCACCAATTAATCCCCCATCTACATTAGGGCACGCGAATAACGCACTTGCATTGGAAGGGTTACAACTTCCGCCATACAAAATGCTATAATTTTCTGCTACAGTAGTTCCGTAAACATCCACGATCCAACTTCTGATAGCAGCATGCATTTCTTCTGCTTGTTCAGTAGATGCCGTCAAACCTGTTCCGATAGCCCAAATAGGTTCGTAAGCAATGACCGTTTTCTGAAATGCTTCGGCCGGTAAGTGAAATAAACTTTCATGCAATTGATTTTTCACAAAAGCCAGGTGATCGTTCACTTCACGCACTTTCAACGGTTCACCACAACAGAAAAAAGGTCGCAGTTTATTGGCTAAAGCGGCATCTACCTTCTGGCGCAAAAATTCATTGCTTTCGTTGAAGTATTGACGTCGCTCAGAATGACCGATCAAAACAGCATCAATTCCCATATCGGCTAACTGCTGCATGGAGACTTCTCCAGTAAACGCTCCACTTGGAACGGGATGAGCGTTTTGAGCGCCCACTTTTATCTGGTGCATAAACTGCGTCATCAGTCGATCGATGAAAAGAGCCGGTGGAAAAACCACTATCTCTAATTCCGGAGCTACGGTCAATTCAGTAATTCCCTGATACAACTCAACAGCTTCAACCAATGAGAGGTTCATTTTCCAGTTTCCTGCAACTATTTTTTTGCGCATTGCCTTAAGGTCTATTTAAAAGAGTGTGTTAAAATCCAATCAAAAGTCGGTAAGGAATTGTGGGTGTATTTCCCTACTACTTTTCCTTTTTTCAGCACCAACAAACAAGTGCTTGATCGTGAAATGACTTTTAGTTCCGTTTCGTCGTTGACAAAAGTTGGAATGGTGAGTCCGTATTTCGAACGGAAATTCCGGATCATTTCAGCATAAGCATTGGTGATCAGAATCATCGGGATTCCGGCTTTTTTGGCTTGTGCTTGCAGTTGAAGTAATTCCGGCATCACATCAGGATCCATTTCTTCGAGTCGTTTGATCACTACCACCAATAATTTCTTTTCTTTCAGGATAACATCTAGTGCAGTTACCTCCATAAATTCAGGATTGGCAACTTCTATCGTATCCAAGATTTGGTAGTTCTCTAGCGGATAACTTTCCACATTGTATTCAACCTGTGGAATCTCGAAGGTTTTTCCGTCGGCAATTTCTTTCATACGCAGACCAACGGTAGAGGACTGTTCGGTTTGTTTCGCAATTGCGGGTAATTCCAATTCGTATTTCGTTACATCTTCGGCATCTAAAAACGGCCGTAAATCGAGCGGAGTATCGCTTTTCATGCGCGCATTCAGGTTCGATCCCACAGCGTAAGGACGGTAATCTCTCAACGGATCATATTTCACGACATACCACACAAAGAAAGAACACCAGAAGGTAACAATCAATGTGCTTCCGATGTGATTTCCGAGAAAACGCCCGCCCGAACGATAAATCCACAGCGCAGAAATGAGCGCCACGGTAGAAAAAACGAGCGGGAAATACCAGTCGAACACCCAACAGAAAAGGGCTATTATCACCAGTGAAAGTGGTAATATGGTCCAGTTTTGACGAACCGTGTTGGGAGAAATAATGCGTTGTGCTGCAAATATCCAAATGGTGAGGTACAGTAAAATGAGGTCTTTCCACAGTGATTCACTTGGTGTAAGTGATCTTCCAACAGAGCCTTTGAGCGCATCACCGAAACAACCGCAATCGGCTACACATTGAGGCGATTTAAGCTCATCGACCACCACTTCTTGCGTGTTTTTGGAAATGATGCGAATGTCTTTGTTTGTTTTAGCCGCATCGATTTTTAGTCGTGCTTGCACTGCTTGATGGGCATCTGAGAGCGCATAGGTATCGCGATCGGTGAATTTCTTGCCCGGATCACAATTAGCAGTATGCCACGTGAGGAAGGTAAAAAACAGCATCGTGATCATCAAGAACCACGTCACCCATTTCATTTTACCGCCAATGAGCAGTAATACACCCAAAACAATCTCAATGATACAAATCACAATGGAAATTGTCAGCGCCGAATCGATCAGAAATTCCAATGAAAACCCCGGAGCGCCAAACAATTCTTTGATGCGGTAGGCCAAAGCGCCATCTTGGAAATATTCTTCCAATTTGTAGGAAAAACCCACAGGATCATTGGCTTTGATCAAACCGGAGACTATGAACAGCGATCCGACAAAAACGCGTGCTACAGTAGCAATCATCAATCGACCTTTTAGCAAGATCAATCCTATAATTGTCAGCAGCATCACTCCTATTCCGATACAAGCCAAGAGTATTTTCATTGAAGCGAAAGCTTCGTGAAACGCCATTGTTGTAACGGCCAATCCGGCAATATTCAAGATTACCAAAACCGTATTGAGTGGCATTGAATGTCCTGAAATGGTGCGTGATCCAATCATAATTATCTCCTAATTTGTTAAATGGATTAACGCAAAAACGGCATAATTGAGCATATCGAAGTAATTGGCATCGATGCCTTCCGAAATGGTTGTTTGTCCGTCATTATCTTCTATTTGTTTCACGCGCAAGAGTTTCATCAAAATCATGTCGGTCAATGAACTCACCCGCATATCGCGCCAAGCCTCACCGTAATCGTGGTTTTTCTTCAACATCAACTCATACGCTTCTTCAGCAACCTGATCGTATAAATCTACCGCTTCCAATTCCGTAAGTTCCAAACCAAGGTGTTTGTGATCGCGCACCTGAATAATGGCCATGATACAGTAGTTCACAATGGCTCCGAATTCACCTTCGATGCTTTCACCTACCTTGTTTTCATTGGTTTCCTGAATCGTACGAATGCGATTGGCTTTGATGAAAATTTGATCGGTCAATGAGCTGGCACGGGCTATTCGCCACGAAGTACCGTAATCTTTGGTTTTCTGTTTAAAAATTTCGCGACAGTTCTGTACGATTTGTTGATATTGTTCCGATGTTTGTCCCATTATCCGATCTATGGAATTTTTAAAGGTTGAAAGTAACTATTTTCCGCGAAACAGCTCGCTAAATCTAGGTGGTAAGTTATTCACGATGTCGCAACCGCAAGTGATGGGAATCTTGAATAGCACTCCCGATTCGTTTTACGCAGGTAGTCGTTTGTCGCTCACCGACAATTACTTATCTGTAGCTGAAAAGATGATTCTGGATGGCTTAAGTATGCTGGATATTGGTGGATATTCTTCTCGTCCGGGAGCTGAGAACATTTCACCGGCCGAAGAATTGAATCGTGTGGTTCCAGTAATCTCTTCGCTTCGGAAAACATTTCCGGAAATTATCTTGAGTGTGGATACATTTCGGGCGGAAGTGGCACAAGCTGCTGTTGAACATGGAGCTGACATGATCAATGACATTTCGGGCGGTTCGCTCGATGACCAAATGTTTGAAACGGTTGCCAAGCTTGGTTGCCCGTATATCCTGATGCACATGCGAGGAACGCCACAAACCATGCAAACCGTAACTCATTACGATCATCTTTTCGGTGAAATGATGGTTTACTTCTCTGAACGCATTCAAATACTTCGTTCTATGGGAGTGAAGGATATTATCATCGATCCAGGATTCGGGTTTGCTAAAACGGCACAACAAAGTCTGGAACTTGTGAAACGTTTAGCTGATTTCCACGTACTTGGGTGCCCGATTTTAGGTGGTGTTTCGCGTAAATCGATGATCTACAAAACGCTGAATACTACAGCCGAAGAGGCTTTAAACGGTACAACGGTGCTCAATACGCTTTTATTGACGCAAGGCGTTTCCATTCTTAGGGTGCATGATGTGAAGGAAGCTGTGCAAGTTGTTAAGTTGGTGTGAGTTCGGGAGTTTTGTGAGTTTAATAAGTTTTTTGAGTTGGTGAGTTGAACTAGCTAACTTAATAACTCAACAACTGAAAAACTTAAGAACTAATTCGATTCTGCTGCGAAGAGAAATTTATTCGGCGATACCAAGTTGGTTTTAACGGCATACATCACAATTCCTGCGGTATTTTTCACACCCAATTTGGCCATGATGTTTTTGCGATGCGTATTGATGGTGTGAGCGCTCAGAAACAATTGGTCAGCAATCTGATTATTCGTTAATCCTTCGGCAATGAGCGTGATAATTTCCAATTCACGTTCGGAAAGGGAAATCGGTTCACATGAAAATGAATCAAAATCGATATCGTTTACATCGATTGAAGCATCCCGGATCGTTTCAAGAATCTGACCGCAAAAGAATTTGTTTCCTCTCCCCGTTTCTTTCACCGAATTGATGATTTCCATGGAATCACAGTCTTTCTTCACATAGCTCTTTACGCCGCTACGCAAGGCATTCACCAAGGTTTGTGCAGATTGTTCGGGCGTAATGGCAACTATTTTAAGCGAAGGAAATTTTTGCAATAACTGCGGAATGACATCAATGGAAAATTGAGACGAAGTATAATCAATCATCACCAAATCAGTTTGGAAATTTTTAACGATCTCCAGCAATTCGGCACTTGATTTGGCCTCGCCTATTATTTCAATAGATCGCTCTGATGAAAGAACGGTTCGTAAACCGATTCGTACTATTTCGTTGCTATCTGCTAGGACTAACCTCATCTTATTAAGACTGATTATAAACAAAGCAAATATAGCTATTAAACGACAGCTCTTCTCTTTTTATCTGTGTTTTAATTAACAATCAATCACAACTAATGGTAGTCGTCTGAAAACCAATGAAATGAACTTTTAAGCAATGGTAATTCCCGGTAAGGCATAGGTCGTAGAAACAAGGTGTCTGTATGTGTCTTTCCTTCCCAAAGCGCCCACAAACCAGGGGTTGTTTTTCTAATTGACAAGTTGCTTTGTTCACCGGTAACCTCATCCAGAAGTTGAAATTCCCCCAGTGTTTTAGCTGTAATTTTCAAACTCAACCGATCGCGTTGTTGATTTTCAAAAATCACGTAATCGTGCCGATGAATGTAAACTCCGGTTAAATTCGAATGATTAGCTACACTGTAAGCTC
>Ga0302293_10000421_pt1 | contig 22746 bp, 19 predicted proteins | sample III_Fen_N2_2_FD_198758 | JGI IMG/M metagenome (GOLD analysis project Ga0302293, IMG submission 198758) | Peat permafrost microbial communities from Stordalen Mire near Abisko, Sweden - III_Fen_N2_2 | ecosystem: Environmental > Terrestrial > Soil > Wetlands > Permafrost | place: Sweden: Abisko...
ACTCCCTTTAAACGATGTTTAAAGGGTTATGAAATACTTATTAAACCTACGCTCACTTATTTCTTTGTTTCCGGCCTTAAAATTAAACATAAATAGAAGTTACGATACATTTTGTTTTATTTTCGTTTTAAGTAACTCTTTGTTTATCAATTAAATCAATCAATGTAAGTTATACAATTCGTTTTAGTGGCCATACATAACCTGATTTTATAAGGTTCCAGTTCTTATAGAAATTATCGAACCATGCCATGAGTGTTTTGTCGTAATAGGCACTAAAGTTATGCCAGTCTTCCATGACAAATATCCCTTCGATCGCTCCTCCGATTTGTTTTATGGAAGGTACATGGGAGTTAGGGAAAATATACTTATTCGACCAGGGGTCTGAAGTGACTACTGAGGTATTTGATCCAATGGTATGCAGTAAAAATAATCCATCTTGTTTTAACAGGTTATTTACGGTATTCATAAAAGTGGTGTAATTTTTATACCCGACATGTTCGAACATTCCAACCGAAACTACACGATCGAAAAGGGACTCTTTATCCCGTTTGATTTCGCTGTTCATATCACGGTAATCCATCAATTTAATAGTTACATTCAGGTCCTTACAGATCGAAGTCGCATAATCAACCTGCTCTTTTGAAACTGTGACACCAACGACTTCCGCCCCATATTTTTCAGCGGCATATTTACAAAACCCACCCCAACCGCAACCAATATCCAACACTTTCATTCTCGGTTTAATACTCAATTTACGACATATCAAATCAAATTTTGCCTCCTGGGCATCGTCCAGAGTCTGTGCCTCTTTCCAGTATCCACACGAATAGGCCATTCGTTTATCGAGCATTTTCTGAAACAGTAAATTCCCCAGGTCGTAATGTTTTTCGCCGACTTCAAAAGCTTTTGACTTTTTTCCTGTGTTCAACAGGATAGCTTCCAGATAATGAATATAATTGTTCATCGTTTTCACCTTCTGCTGAAGCGAAGCGGATATCACTTTATAACATAATTCATCGAGATGCTTTACCTCCCACCAACCATCCATATACGATTCACCAAATCCAAGAATACCATCACGCAATACACGTTTATAAAAATCCTTGTTTTTCACCTGAATATCGGCCATGCCGGGTCCATTCACAGTGATACCTGCCGAACTTAGCAAAGTTGTAACCATATCTTCGATTCCTTTTTCCATAATAGTCAACAATTTAAAGAAATTAAATATTAGTTTTAACGAAGTCACTGATCGAATCCTAAATTAATATACTAAAAATAACTGTTGGTTAAAAAAAACGCTGATTTATTAGCCTGACTTGCTTTGAAAAAGGTAAAATTTAAAATTAAAGGTGTGGAGTTGAACTGTTTTTTGTCAATTAGAACAAATTTAATGATATTTAGTTTGTTTAAACTGGAAAATCAGCCAAACGGTCCAAAAATAAGGACTGTTGGCAACAGACATACGGATATATGGATTTATTAGCTGATAATCAGTTCACAACATACCGATTTTAGAGATATTCTGCAATGATGTGCTACCTGCTCAGATTCTGTAATGAGTGGATAACCCAGCAGATCGAGTAATTTTTCATTTAATCTCCGGTTGACACCTTTATATGGATGGCAATGTATATGGATAGCCGGATTGAAATTTAACTCAATTATGGCGTAATTATCTTCCGTAGCCTCTTGGGTATAGTCCGGAATGATCATATCAAGTCCGGTTATTCTTACATCCAGTGCCTGTGCCGCTTTTACTGCTATTTGTTTGTATGATTCAGGTATGTCATCGGTAAAATCGATGCTATCGCCCCCAGTGCTGATGTTAGAGTTTTCACGCAGATAGATGGTTTCATTTTCAAAAGGCACAGTTTCAAAGTCTCTGTCCTGTGCTTTTAAGAACATCAATTCCGCTTCTCCCAGTTGAATTTTCTCCAGGGGTGTATGATACCCCTTTCCCCGCATCGGATCTTTGTTTTTCTCAATAACCAGTTCGCGGATAGTATGGAGTCCGTTACCGGTTACATTAGCCGGCACACGGTGCAGGATACCAACGACTTCATCTGCCATTACAAATATCCTGAATTCTTTTCCTTCAATGAATTCTTCAATCAAAATGCTCGAATCGAATTCGAAAGCAATATCCACGGCTCTGTTAAAAATGCTGATATCTTCGTTGCTTTTTAAAATAGTAATCCCTAAACCGAAATTGGTGAGTTTTGGTTTGATCACTACTGCCTTGCCTTTAAAGTATAGGAATTCCCCTTTTGCGCTGGCACTGTCGGTATAATTCAACCCCTTTGGTACTCTTATACCATGCTCGTCCAGAATTTGTTTGGTGACGACTTTATTTTCCATCGCCAGTATACTTGCATAATTGTCAAGTGATGTCTTTGTGGCCTGACGAACATATTGTATATTTTCATCTCTTTTCAGGCGAATGAAGTTTTCCGAACGGTCGAGAATGTCAAATGCAATGCCCCGTCGTACAGCTTCCCGAAGTAATAGCTGAGTCGAAAGTTCCATATCTTCCAACCCTTTGAAATTAAATTTATTCTGATTGCTGAGTTGAAGATAAGATTGTGCTTTCTCAAGATGAAAGGGTATAAATCCTTTTACATCAATTTCATTTACAATTAGCTGCGCATCCCTTCGGTCGGGATGATAAATCTTCTCCTTTGCATACTGCAACGAGTTGAAATATGCGGCATTATCAATTCCAAGTGTTGAATATAAATCAGTCATCTCCTGAATCACTTGCTTTGCTTTGTCCCAGGCATTTACAATCAGACCATTTTCAGTTTGAAATTCTATATTTTCCTGTAAGCCATGGAGTGAAACATTCTCAAAATTCGTATTCGCAATCGATTGGATTTCTGAATTGAAATCATCTTTTTCTTCCGTAAGTAATCCAAAAAGTATCATACAATGAATGAAATGAAGCATCTCTGCTGTCAGGCCTATTTTGCTAAGTGGATTCAGATCGACGAACCTCACTTCAACATACGATATGATCCTGGATTTGTTGAGGAATTTAGGTCTGACAGAAGCATATAATTCTTTAGTGGCCGTTAATTTGCCATTCGCTACCATTTCCTCGACACTTTGCAGGTACGCCTTTGTCGATCGATAATCAGGATAGAGATCAACGATATTTCCGTACCCAAAACAACTGTTACGAAGTGATAATCCACGTGTTTTTGAGTTGAAATAAATCGGAAGATCCCGGCATTTCAAATCATACGTTGGATCTACAACAGGACTGCTTCCATAAATCAGCACATAGAGCCAGCGGTAGCGTAACAGCTGCCGTGTAATTTTCAAATAGACTTCATCCTGAAAAACTTCAATGGTTTTATCTTTTGAAGTAGCTTCATAAAGCAGTGACATCAAGGTATCATTTAAGGACACATTAAAATGAATCCCTGAAATTGCCTGTTTTTTTCGTCCGTATTTGATGGCGAGTTTATTCCTGTATTTTTCTTCTTCTGAACCTTTGGTTCCAAAGCGTGCAAGGGGTATTTGATCCTCGTTCGGTAATATGGGCGGGATACTTTGCGGCCATAAATATTCATCCTTAAGTTCGAGACTTACAATGTCATGAATAGTTTCCAAAAAACCCAATGCCTGTTCGATGGATGGCAGGGGGGGTGTTATCATTTCTACCTGACTTTCAGAAAAGTCGGTTGTAATATACGTATGATTGAGTTTGTCACCAAAAACTGCCGGATGGGGAGTCTGTGATATCAATCCCTGCTTGTCCACACGAATATTTTCTTTTTCAATTCCAAACAAGCCTTTTAACCAGATATTCCCTTTTAAAGGGATTTTATCAGATGCAGCATTCAAATTTAATTCCATATCTTGTTTTAAAAAAAATTGATTCTTATTTGCTAACCGGTTCTAAATGACACATCATACAGGTTGCCGTGGCAGGACAAATAATTAAAAACTCGGTCGTTCGGCTTATTTCCATTGGAACGTCCATTCGATCCGTTTCATTCCAACCCTGTTTTATAAAATAGGAACCGGCAGTGGTAGTCAATAAGTAAAATGCACGAATACCCATTTCCGATGCAAAGTTAGTAATTTTATCTGTTAGTAATCTTCCAATTCTCAGATTCCTGTAATTCGTATCAACGGCCAGCGACCTGAATAATCCGTTCTCTCCGTAGGCTTCAAATCCGCAGCAACCGATTATCTTTCCTTCATTTTCGGCAACAATAAAATATTGTTTTGCTAAATCAATGTCCTGATAGGGAAGGTTGCATTCTGAAAGCAGATGTTGAATCAACTCAGTATCTTTTTCTTCAGGTATTCTGAAATGAATATTTTTTGTTTGAATGTATTTCATTTTTTTTTGCTGATATGGTTCTGCTGAAAATGTAGGTCTCACAATCCCTGACTTCTTCCATCTTCTGAATAAGTTAGTCACCGGAAAGATCTTCTTCCTGTTTAGCATTTCAATTGGTATGCATGACTCTGTTAAAAGGCACTGAATTAGTTGATTACAAGCAAATCGCCTATTCCTGTTACAGCCGGTACACTAACCTGTGAACATTTCGGTAAAATATTTATTTTTATCCGTCACTCAATTGAATACACAGTTGGTAACAATCGCATCATGGGTATTGTTTACAAATGGCATTTCAATAGAAGCAACCGGACAGAATTTGAAATTATTTATTCAAAAGTAAATAATTCAGATAGATATGAATCACACACTTAGGGATTTTTAATTTACTATGTTTTATGTTGCAAACATACGTTATTGTTTCGAATATACAAAATAAATAATGCTTTATCAGCCTTCCTGTAATCTGTATTTTTTTTGATCCATCGAGAACCGGTATCTTCGCGATATAAAAAAAAAGAACTATGAAATCAGAAACGAAGACAAGAAAATAAAAAAGCCAAAACGCATCCGACAGCCGTGAGCGTCGTTGATCCCGTTAAACATTTTGTGAAACAGAGAAATTAAGGATGATCCCGTTTACCACTTGTGTCAAAAAAAGGATATGAATATCCGCAAATGCACCTAAACCATAAAAAAAATAATCCTGATATTCCATTTTTGGGGGACTAGATTTGTTTAAAAATAAAGCGGATTATTGTATTTTCTTTTTATATTTGTATACTGAATACATATCTGACACTGAACGGTTTTGGTTTGGTTTTGGATTGGTTTTGGATCCGAGGCTATTCCGATATATCAATCACTTCACATTCATTTATCAGCCCTATATATGCCATATATCTATAAAGGTATATGGCATATATAGGGTCAATAAATGAACGAATTATCGATCCCAAAACCGAACCAAAACCAAACCAAAACGAATTGAAAACCAATATAAGAACAAAACCTATATGGACTGATGAGTAAGACTATTCCAAATTAAAATCCGAAAGGAGTAAAAGTCTGAATATAACATTAAGATTTTCAGTACAATATTTAATTTTATGAATAGTCCCTAAGTTTGTTATATCAAACAAAATGCAGGCATTAAACAGGCGATAATCCCGAGACTTATTTTTTCAATTAAAAATAACAGATATCAAATCGATGATTTTCCGACCACTGCATCGAGCAAAAAAGAAAAAATAAATTAATTTTGCATTATTATTAGAAATAGAAACAGTGATATCTCACACAATTTTCGTCAATCCTTTAATACTCCGGTTTCTTCACAAAACAATTTGCTCCTGTTAAATTATTTTATCTGAAAAAAAATATTTCAATTCCGATGTTATGTTTTCCATTTTCAATCGTCAACTAAGTAAATGAGCCAGGAACGATTTAAGGCAGAAATATTGCCCCTCCGTGAAAAGTTATTCCACATTGCACAAAGAATACTTGTGGAAGAGCAGGAAGCAGAAGATGCCGTACAGGAAGTTCTTCTTAAGCTTTGGCATACCCGTGATTCGTTGGGGAATTATGATAGCCCGGCAGCATATGCAACAACTGTTACCAAAAATCATTGTCTGGACAGGTTGAAAGTAAAAAACAGGCAGGAGCCGCTCGATGATTCATATTTTGGAATGGCAGCAAAGGACAATCCGTACCTCCAGCTGGAAAGGAAAAATACAAATGAAATATTACACAAAATAATCGAACGACTTCCACCACTTCAACAGGCTACGATAAAAATGAAAGACATTGAAGAATTTGAAGTAGAAGAAATTGCCGAAATTACCGGCACCACGGTAGAAGCTGTGCGGGTGAATCTATCGAGAGCACGGAAAAAAGTTCGGGAAGAATACATTAAATGGACAAAAATATGAATATCAGAATAAAACACAAAACAAATTTCAGCAAACTGGACCAACTGATCGAAAGGTACTATGAAGGTCTGACTACTGCGGATGAAGAAAAACAAATTCACAATTTTCTTACTCTACCGGACCTTCCCAAGCGTTTCGAAGTGGAAAAAGAAATTTTTGGATATTTTGAATATAAAAAGCAGAAACATCATACAAGCATCTTGCCTTACTTTCGGTGGGCAAGCGTTGCTGCAACAGTAGCAATTGTTGCATTCAGTTTACAGGTCTATTTGAACACGAATCAATCAAATTATGCCTGTATTGATGGAAAAAAAACATATGATGTGAATGAAATAAAATCTCAGGCTTTGGAATCATTAAGTGCTGTTACTCCCAAAACAAATGAAGTGGAAGAAGGATTTAAAAACCTGAACGACCACGACGAAATAAAACAACAACTGGATGTGTTTTCAGGATTATAAAATGAAATGAATTTACTTTGAGCGGGATGATATTGATAACCGGTAAATAAAAGCGAAATAAAAATGAAATCAATAAAAAAATATTTAGTGCTTGTTCTTATAACCGGATTTGGATTTTCGCCGAATCTGATAGCACAAAACGATTTGCAAATCAGCAAAGTATTTGAATTGTACGGAGAAAAGAAGGGATCGGTTATGGTTGAATTAACGGATGAAATGTTGGAGGGGTACGATTTTTCTCTTTTTAAAAGTATAACTATCAACAATAATCCACAAGCAGCTGATTACATCCGGAAATGTCTGACCAGAGATGAAACCGGTGCAAAAAAAGTAAAACAGGTGGTTACAAATGGGATTCCAACTTCCATTTACCTGCAACTCCCCCGGAAAGGACAACTATTCAGGCTGATTTTATTCAATGAAACGTTTAAACCGACCCAAAAAATCACGTTGATTTACATTGAATCAAAAAACGATTCGGAAGACGTACTGAAATTAATATTAAAAAAGAAATAAGTATAAACAATTAATAATTAAACGTTATGAAAAAATATTTTCCATTTATTCTGGGATTCATTGTAGGAATCCTGCCACTAAGAGCAGTGGGACAGACTCTAAATGATACGACTTTGCGGTTTAACAATAAGGTAATTCATGTACAGGACAGTATTGGTCAGGTAAAAATTAAAGTGTACGATAATGATTCGCTGGCTTATAAACCAGTTTATGAAGGAGTTTTCAGTGATGGGAAAAGTTATGAGAAATGGACAGTCATGGAAGAACTGGGGATACAGTTGCCTTTCTTGGCTCCAAAAAACCGGAAACATCACAAATACTCGATGAAACCACATTGGGCAGGTATCGGATGGGGTTTTGCAAACATTGCAGATCAGAATTACAAAATTAATAATATAAATGGTTTATCCATGAAATCAGAATCGTCAAACGAATTCTTCATCAATCTTATTGAAAAGATAGTGCCTCTGTACAGAAATAATCTGGGAATAACAACAGGTCTTGGTTTCGACTGGCACAATTATTACTTAGACAGGAATCAACATTTAGCTGAAGTGAATGACAAAACAGCTGTGTACGATGCTCCCGTAGGAATAAATTATGAATACAGTCGACTTCGTACCTTTCACATTACAGTTCCCGTATTGCTCGAATGGCAACCTACAATTGGAAGGGATCACAATTTCTTTGTTTCGGCAGGTGTTATTGGCGGTGTAAATACATTTGCATCTTACAAAGTAAAATATATTGATGCAAACGGGAATAAGGTTACTGCAGAGGAAGGCAGAGGATTGAACACTGCTCCTCTATCACTTGATTTTTACAGCCAAATTGGATACGGATCGTTTAATGTATTTGCAAAATATTCACCATTCAGTATTTTCCAATCAGAAAAGGGACCAGATGTAAGAGCTGTTTCACTTGGAATGGTTCTGAATTTTTAAATATCAGGATTAGTTTAGTACAGAATAAGATTATGATTTATACTCGCTGATTATTCGAAATAGTTTATAAATAAGTACCCTGAACAATGCAATGTCTTGTATTATTCAGGGTTCTTGTATTAGAACAGAGCCAATGATCTCCTTGTGAATATTTGTCACAGACATCCCCCACCCCATTTAAACATGAACAAGTCACTTTATTCTCAATTTGAAATAAGTCCATTGATTGTCATAATTTCTGACTACAAGGATTTATTTGCCTCGAGTGTTCATTTAAATGAAACATAATAGATTTTTAAAAGAAAACTATTTTCTAATATTAAACCATTTACGCGCTAAAGTTCTAATTTAATTTTTAAACAAACATTCATTTATTATCATTTCCCGACGACTTTGAATATATTCATTCCATTGTATATCTACTACTTGCGATGTTGTTTGTGAAACTATTTAGTTACAAAGAGATATTTCACACTTTATTTTCAGAATTTAATATTTCATCGTAAAACAGAAAGAGTATGTAGTTCATAACTTTTAAAAGAAATAAATTGATAGAATTTTTTATTATTTAAAAATTTCAGTACATTTGCTAAATAATTCCCCATCCCAAATCCTATAAAAAAACGAATAATATGAAATTCATTGTTTCAAGCACCGAACTTTTGAGCCATCTTTCAGCCATAAGTCGTGTCATAAACAACAAGAACTCACTGCCCATATTAGATAATTTTTTACTTCAACTAGAAGGAAAAACACTTACTATGACCGCTTCCGACATTGAAACTACGTTGATTACGTCAATGGAAGTCGAAACCTCGGAAGGAGAAGGAAAGGTAGCAGTTGCTTCACGATTATTGCTCGATACTTTACGTGAGTTTTCTGAACAGCCACTTTCGTTTACCATAAACGATTCTAATTTGGCTATGATCATTACTTCGGCTAACGGATCCTATAATTTTATCGGTCAAAATGGGGATGAATATCCACGGGTACCACAACTTCAGGAAGATGCACGGACATTGTCATTGCCTGTACCCACGCTTTCAGCAGGTATCTCTAAAACATTGTTTTGCACTGCCGACGATGAATTACGTCCGGTAATGAATGGAGTCTTTTTTGATATAACTTCCGATAGCCTGACTTTGGTAGCAACCGATGCTCATAAATTAGTGCGTTATAAAACAACCTATACAACAGCATCGTTACAAGGGGAAGAATTGGCCAATTTTATTTTGCCAAAGAAACCGGCCACCATGCTAAAGAATATCCTTCCAAAAGAAAGTGGCGAAGTTGAAGTCAGCTTTGACAGTAAAAACGCACACTTTAAACTTGCAAATTATACCATGATTTGCCGTCAGGTTGAAGGTCGTTTTCCAAATTACAATGGGGTAATTCCAAAATCAAATCCATATAAAATAATAATCGACCGGGTAACATTGCTAAATGCATTGAAACGGGTTTCTGTTTTTGCGAACCAGGCCAGCAATCTGGTTAAGTTAGCTTTCTCGGGAAATCAGATACATATCTCAGCTCAGGATATTGATTTTTCCATCTCAGCAGAAGAAACTATCAGCTGTCAGTTCGAAGGCGATCCTATTAAAATCGGGTTTAAATCTTCATTCCTGATTGAAATTTTAGGCAACATCAATGCAACAGATATTGTTTTTGAATTATCAGATGCATCAAGAGCCGGTTTAATCTTACCATTTGAGAACGAACCAAATGAAGAAATCCTTATGTTACTTATGCCAATGTTACTAAACGATTAATATCCCACAGGTCGAAAACATAAAAAGGTCTAAGGTCGCAAGTCTTTAGACCTTTGTTTTTCAAGCACAGATGTCTGGATGAATAGCACAGGCATTTGAAATAAAATTCTTGAACTTAGTCAATAAAAAAATAATGAAACTTCAACTTAAAAATCCAATTGTCTTTTTTGACCTTGAAACAACAGGTACAAATATAGTTTCTGATAGAATCGTAGAAATCTCATATCATAAAGTTTCACCGAATGGACGTGAAGAGACTAAAACAATTCGTATTAATCCGGAAATGCCAATTCCTGCATCCTCTACTGAAATTCATGGAATTACGGATGCTGATGTAGCCGAATGTCCCACTTTTAAAACAGTTGCCAGGGAAATTGTCAGGGATATTGAAGGTTGCGATTTAGCAGGTTATAATTCCAACAGGTTTGATATTCCATTACTGGCCGAAGAACTGCTTCGTGCGGATATTGAGATTGATTTAATGAAACGTAAATTTGTCGATGTTCAGGTCATTTTTCACAAAATGGAACAACGCACTCTGGGGGCTGCCTACAAGTTTTATTGTAATAAAGACCTGATAGGAGCCCATGGCGCCGAAGCGGACACACTGGCAACCTATGAAGTTCTACAGGCTCAACTGGACCGGTATCCCGAGCTAAAAAACGATATTGAGTTTCTTTCTAAATTTACTACTCAAAACAATAACGTTGATTTTGCCGGAAGACTTATATTCAATGATAAAGGAGAAGAAGTCATCAATTTTGGTAAATATAAAGGCCAAAAAGTGATTGATGTATTAAAAAACGATATGGGATATTATGGTTGGATGATGAACAGTGATTTCTCACTTCACACAAAAAAAGTATTGACAAATATAAAGTTGCGTAATTTCAATAAGTAAATATCGGCAATCTGAATTTCACAAACGGGTGTTAGCAAAATGTTTTCACCCGTTTGTACTGCAATAGAAGTATAACTATTAATTCAGAAAAATAATTTGATCAAACTGAATTATTAGTGATCAAACCGGATGATTATTATAAATGCAGAAATAAATATTAATTAATTCACACAGAGATTTCAATGTTTTCAGTGTAATCATTAAAAACACGTTCCATTTTACGATATTATTTCTTTTGGCACGGTCATTGTTGCATTACTTTTTGCTTTAAAAGTTATTCGTAAATTATGAAATTTCTCAAATTAGTTTCTATCGTCTTATTTCTTTTGACAATGATTTTACCAATCTATTGTCAGGAGAATCCAGTCATACCCAAACGGACTCCCGAACAGGAGGCTGCCAGGCAGACTGAGAAACTCCAGCAGGAATTAAATCTGAATCAGCCTCAGGCAAACCACATATACGAAATAAACTTACGGTATGCCCGTGAACGACAGATTTCAAACAAACGGAGTGAAGCTTTGGAACGAATGAGAACAAAAAATGCTGAAATCAAACAGGTGTTAAGTCCTGAGCAGAATGACAGGTTACAATCCAAACGATACGAACGGACTTATCTAGAAACAAACACATTAAAACGAAATCTTCCTGATAACTCTTCCACTTTCAGGTCATCATCCAACTATCGTACCAATCAGTCTAAACGGGTTACTAATTCAAAGGAAATCCGCACCAGGAACAATTTACGTCCTGTAAATCCTGATTACCATCAGGGAACACAACCGGATCAAAACAAAAGACGAAGTTCAACAAATACTCTTCCTTCAAATCAGTATCAACATAACTCCTATACTCCCAGGACTACTTCGGGCAATTCACCCAACGCTACCAGACGGAATGAATCAGTTACGGTTCCACGGAGCAATTCATCGAATGCCCGACCAACCCGACCGGCTTATACTCCTGTTAAACCAGACAGAAAGTAGCAGATGTCAAACTCCTATTTTAGTTTCAAACAATTTACGGTTTATCAGGATCTTTGTGCAATGAAAGTTGGGATTGATGGGGTATTGCTGGGTGTCTGGGCATGCACTGAAAATACAACCCACATTCTGGACATTGGTACTGGCACAGGTTTAATTGCTTTAATGCTTGCACAGAGGTCCACATCGACAATCGATTCGATTGACATTAATCCGAATGCCTTTGCACAAGCTTCCGAGAATATAAGATTATCACCATGGGCTAACCGGGTGAATGTACAGGAAATCTCTTTGCAGGACTTTGCTGTTAAAGCGATCCATCGCTATGATTTGATCGTATCCAATCCGCCCTATTTTATCAATTCTTTAAAAGCACCTGCCGAAGACAGAACAACAGCAAGACATACCGATTCACTGACACATGAAGACTTAATTTTGAATTCGATATCTCTACTAAAGCCATTGGGTAGGATTTGTATTATACTACCGGTGAAAGAAGCCATCCAGTGTAAGAATTATGCTTTAAATAACGGATTATTCTGCAGGAGGGAAGTACGGGTTATCCCAAAGCCTAACGCAGATGCCAAGAGGATATTAATGGAATTCGGATTACAGGACTGTCGGAATGAAGTCTCTGAATTAGTCATTGAATCAGAGATAAGACATCATTATTCTGCTGAATTCAGCTTGCTGGCAAAAGATTTTTATCTTAAACTATAACATTGTTCTATATAAAAACACCGGAGAATAGATATAAATATCTATTCTCCGGTGTTTTTATATAGTAGTCGACAAAACTTTATAATAAAGCTTCAACTTTAGTCGCAAGAACTGTTTTTTGAGTAGCTCCAATCTGTTTGTCAACAAGCAGACCGTCTTTAAAAAATAAAATTGTTGGGATATTACGAATTCCGTAGGTTTCAGGAGTTTCGGTATTATCATCTACATTCATTTTCCCAATATGAACTCTGCCTTCATATTCAGTAGCTAACTCTTCCACAAGTGGACCTACCATCCGGCACGGACCACACCACTCTGCCCAAAAATCTACTACTACCGGTTTTCCACTGTTAATAATTTCTTTGATGTTTTCATCAGTAAACTCTGCTGTCATATTATTTAGTTTTTTAAAATGTATTTGTTCTGTTAGTTGTAAAACAGTTGCCTGTTTAAATAGTTCTAGTCAAAAAACGAATATAATTATTTATAAAATCTATCACCGAAGATTCTCTATAGAACCAGGGTTCCTGTTTTTTATTGTACATGGAAATCAAGCATTCCTTTATTTTGTGCATGTTTAAGAGAACGATAGACTCTTTTATTAATTTCAATCCGGTGTTGACGGGCAAACAACATTACTTTGTTTGGTGAATTTTCATCAACAACCTGAATATAGAGATTCACATTCCCCTTGTTTTTTACCACCAATTCGCTAAGTTCATCAGCAAATTCATCAGTCATTTGTTGAGTCGGGATCGTAAGAGTCAGTGTATTGATCAGCTTATCTTTTATATCTGAGAAGATTTCAATTTTCTGAATTTTGAGTTCAAGTTCTTTCGGAATATTCGGATCAGACACTTCCACTTTCTTATATTTATAATCTGCTCCTCGTTCCTGTACTACTACGTTTAAAAATAAATACAAATCTTTTATCATGTATTTACCATATTCGATATAGTTCTTTCCAAACAAAGGGAACTCAAATGCTCCGACATAGTCTTCGAGCGTAAAGATACCATATGGATTGCCGGCTTTTGAGGTTCCATGTCTGAAATTGGTTACCATTCCACCTATTTTTAATGCCTTTCCCTGCAAAGATATCAAATCTTTTAAATCGACGGTTGTTGTATTACAAATATGATTTATCTCGAATTCGAATTCATCCAACGGATGTGCCGAAAGGTACATTCCGATCAGGTCACGTTCTTTATTTAGCCGTTCAAGAGGAGACCATTCCATTGCATAAGGGATTTCGGGCTTTGTAATTTCTACAGCATCAGAGCCTCCAAATAAGGAATTACGTATCATAGCAACATCAGTCTGGTATTTATTCCCATATCGCAGAATGGATTCGAGCACCAGTTCCCCTTTACTGTTTTCAATAAACAGCTGCTCCCTTTTAATATCCGGAAAACTATCAAACGCACCCGAAAGAGCCAGACTTTCTATAGCACGTTTATTACAGGCATTCAGGTTCACACGTTCAATCATATCGAACATGCCTTTATATTTACCGTTTAGTTTCCGTTCATTGACTATCGCTTCAACAGCGCCTTCACCAACACCTTTCACACCACCAAGACCAAAACGTATATTGCCTTCGGAATTTACGGTGAAGGTCAGGTCACTTTCATTGACATCAGGACCCATCACCTGCATTCCAAGGTTCTTACACTCATCCATGAATTTACCGACTTCAGTAATATCATCCTTGTTTCGTGTTAAGTTGGCAGCCATGAATTCGGCCGGGTAATTAGCTTTCAGATAGGCTGTCTGGTAGGCAATCCACGAATAACAGGTTGCATGTGATTTATTGAATGCATACTTCGCAAATTCAGACCAGTCGCTCCATATTTGTTCTAATTTCTCAATTGGACCATACCCGTTTTTCTGACAGCCATCCATAAATTTTACTTTCAGATGCTCCATCTTATCGACCAGCTTTTTCCCCATTGCTTTACGCAATTCGTCTGACTGTCCACGGGTAAATCCAGCGAGATCACGGCTAAGAAGCATGACCTGTTCCTGATAAACCGTTATTCCGTAGGTGTCATGTAACCTTTTCTCCATAACAGGGAACGGATACTCGATTGTTTCGCGTCCATGTTTACGGTTAATAAATTGAGGAATGTATTGCATTGGACCCGGTCGATACAGAGCGTTCATGGCAATCAGATCTTCAAATTGAGTCGGTTTTAGGTTTATAAGATGTTTTTGCATTCCTGCCGATTCAAACTGAAAAGTACCCACGGTCATTCCTTTACTAAATAATTCGTAGGTTTTTTGGTCATCAATGGGAATGGTATCAATATCCAGATCAAATCCTCTTGACTTTTTGATATTGGATAAAGCCTCTTTTATAATAGAAAGAGTTTTTAGCCCAAGAAAGTCCATCTTGATCAATCCAATTTCCTCAATGACCGATCCTTCATATTGTGTCACCAACATTTCTTCGTTGGTCTCCTTATCAATGGCGGTACTTAATGGAACCAGGTAAGTCAAATCGGCAGCACCGATAATGACTCCACAGGCATGAACACCGGTTTGTCTTACCGTTCCTTCAAGCATTTCGGCATACTTGAGTGTGCTCGAAAGGTTCTGATCCGAAGAGTTACGGGCAGCCAGCATTTCAGGAACAAATTTCAAGCAATTGGAGATGGTAACTTTTGGTGATTTACCATCCGATCCTTCCGGAAATTTATCGGGTATAAGTTTTGTCAATCTGTCGGCTTCAGCAAGTGGCAGGCGTTGAACACGTGCCACGTCTTTTATCGACGATTTTGTTGCCATAGTGCCATACGTGATGATATGAGCAACTCTTTCTTTCCCGTATTTTTCAGTTACCCAACGCAATACTTGCCCACGACCATCATCATCAAAGTCAATATCAATATCGGGCATTGAAATACGGTCCGGATTCAGGAACCGTTCGAACAGAAGATCATATTTCAGAGGATCAATATCGGTAATACGAAGACAATAGGCTACTACCGATCCGGCAGCTGAACCACGACCCGGGCCAACTGAGACTTTCATTTCACGGGCAGCATTGATGAAATCCTGCACAATAAGAAAGTATCCGGGGAAACCCATGGTTTTCATTACATGTAATTCAAACTCGATACGCTCCATTATTTCGGGATCGATATTTTCCCCATAACGTTGTTTCGCTCCTTCAAGGGTCAATTCACCCAGGTAATCCGCTTCAAGTTTTACACGTACAGCTTTTTCATACCCCCCCAACCGTTCAAATCCATCACCGAATTCTTCGCGTAACATCGCTTCATTGTATTTGCTTCGATATTGCTCTTCAGTGGCAAAACTCTCGGGTATTGGAAATATTGGCATCATGGCATTGGAATCAATGTCATAAAATTCAACCTTATTGGCAATTTCCAGTGTATTTGCAATGGTTTCAGGAATATCGGCAAAAATCACTCCCATTTGGTCAGGACTCTTGAGCCATTCCTGCTTGGTATAACGCATGCGGTTAGGATCATCTAAATCCTTTCCGGTACTCAGACAGATTAATCGTTCGTGTGCTTCACCATGCTCCTCTTCCACAAAGTGAACATCGTTCGTGGCAATGATTTTAGTATTTGTTTTGCGAGCCAGTTTTATCAGTTCGGCATTCTGGATATGTTGCTTTTCGTAGGTTGAATAATCGGCATTGGGCTTGTCTGTTTTGTGACGTTGCAATTCCAGATAATAATCGTCACCGAACACCCCTTTATACCACATAATGGATTTTTCAGCTCCTTCCAGATCACCTTTTTCAATTTTCTTATGAATTTCACCTCCCAGGCAAGCAGATGAAACTATCAGTCCTTCGCTGTATTTTTCGAGTAATTCGTGGTCAATACGAGGACGATAATACATCCCATCAATCCATGAAGTCGATACAAGTTTACATAAATTCCGGTATCCGATTTTATTTTTAGCCAATAAAATCAGATGATACCCACTTCGGTCTTCCGGGCCATCTTTCGAGAGCAGCCCCCGGTGAGCAACATATGCTTCACAACCAAAAATTGGTTTAAATATCTTTTGTTGGTTTTCTTCTATTTGTTTCTCCAAACCCGGTTTATCAACATCCGCAGCAGTAGAAAGTTGTTTTTTAAGGGCAGAAATTTTATCTTTTACTTTGCCATTTTTCTTTTTTGTATAATTAAAAAAGTCCTTGATACCATACATATTCCCATGATCGGTAAGGGCCAATGCATGCATACCGTTTTTGGATGCTTTGTCCACCAACCCGGAAATAGTGGACATGCCATCAAGCACAGAATAATGAGAGTGAACGTGAAGATGAACAAAAGAATCCATGGCAAGTGTTTGGTTAGATGATGATTACATTTTCACAAAGGAAAGTGTATTTTGGTTGCTAAAGATACAGCAAATTTTGAAAGGAGTAGAAAGAATTCAGATGAAGTTATACACAATTTTCAATATACAGGAATAGATATCCGGAAGAAGTTGTGGAAAAGAAACTTGCATTTAAAACCGCATTGTTAATCGTGGAAACCTTAACTTTTTAATTTTACATTCATCTTCAATTCAGGAATAGAAATATGGAAATACTTCTCGAAACTGCATTCGTCAGCTTTTACACGATAGTTTTATTCGGGTTATTTTTTGACCAGATTTTCATTTAGAATGAACTTATCAAAAATGCTGTCATAAAACAGAATGACAATTTCACTTTCCAGGATGATCGCACCAACTTGAGTCCATAAAAAACACCGGAAAAGACAAACTATAAGGTGTCATTTCCAGTGTCGGTTATTTAAATTTATAGATTTATTTCAAAGTCTCCGTTTGAAACAGAAGCATGATAATAAAATAGTGGACAATTAATGCGTTTTATTCCATTTTATAAATTACTGCATTGATATTCATACCCGCACCCACCGATGCAAATATAAGTACATCGTCCTTGTTCAGTTTATGGTCATTTAATTTGTTTTTCAATAAAAGATCATACAGAGTTGGCAGGGTGGCAACCGATGTGTTTCCAAGTGTAGAAATCGTCATAGGCATCACATTCTTAGGCACTTCAGTAATATTATACAAGGCATACAGTCTTTTTAAGATAGCATCATCCATTTTGCCGTTTGCCTGATGTATCAACACTTTATTTACATCAGTGATACCTAAACCTGCTTTATCGAGACATGCTTTTATAGCCTGAGGAACAGTATCCAACGCATATTGATAGAGTTTTCTACCATTCATTTTCAGAAAAAGATCATCTTTTTTCTCAAAATCCGGGTTATTTGACTTACCCATATGCAACAATCCGGCATGTGAATAAGTATCCGACCTGGTTTTATGAGCCAGGATACCAATCGGAGTATCGCTTTGTTTGGCTTCCAATACCACAGCTCCGGCACCATCAGCATAAAGCATGCAGTCACGGTCGTGAGGGTCACTGATTCTCGACAGAACTTCGGCCCCTATAACCAGTATCTTTTTAGCATCACCCGATTTAATATAATAATCAGCTTGAATAACGCCCTGCAACCATCCCGGACAACCGAAAGTCAAATCGTAAGCAATTGTTTCAGGATTTTTAATTTGAAGTTTGTGCTTTACTTTAGAAGCTAAGCTGGGTACATGATCTGATGCACGGTTATCGAAACGGGTATCTCCAAAATTATTGGCAACGATAATATAATCCAGTTCTTCTTTATCAATTCCCGCTGATTTAATTGCTTCTTCAGCTGCTAAAAATGCCAGGTCGGATGTTGTTTGATCATCAGAGACATACCGTCTCTCTGCTATTGTAGTTATCTCGTGAAACTTTTCGGTAATTTCCAGATTCGATTTTGTGATTTTTTCACCATTTGTTTCATAGAACTCATTTGTAAGAAAATGTTCATTCTTAATCTGATTTGTTGGAATATAATTTCCGGCTCCGGTAATGACACTATAAATGCTGTTATTCATGTTTTCAACTTTAATATTCGGGTGACTATTTGATGTTTTTTTATTCTTTTAGTTTATCTGTTTATTCTATTATTAAATTTGTTTATTCATTTCCACAAAATCGCATATCTGCGATAATAATGATTCAATATCACCTGTTACACTAAAAACAGCCTGTGAATAAAACGGTTCACGTATTGCCAACCCTTCACGAATAAAACGAAGGAGTTCTTCTCCTTTTTTATCTGCTATCAGGGGTCGTTTATTGATATGTGAATCTCCTAGACGAACAGCCAGTTGTTCGGGTGATAATTTTAAATAAATTGAAATCCCATGTTCATTCATGTATTTCATGTTATCAAAAAAACAAGGTGAACCCCCACCTGTAGATATTATGACATGATCAAAATCAGCAATTTCATGTAAACAATGTTGTTCCAACAGCCTGAATTTCGCTTCGCCAAGTTCTACAAATATCTGATGCACAGATTTAAATTGTTTCTCTTCAATATATGAGTCCATATCAATAAAATTATACCCTAATCGGGCAGCCAATAATTGACCAACGGTGGTTTTACCTGACCCCATATACCCAATCAGAAAAATTCTATTCATAGTTAGCAACATATACTTAGTAATATCAAACACTTACGCATTTGAAATGTCGATTACAAAAATAGTGATAAATTCTCAATAGTTAACTGATTTCAAAAATAAAAACGTAGTTATTGAATTCAAATTGTCTTTTTGGTATCAAAAGCATTGATTATTACACTATCTTTGCATTTAATTCATTAAAAAATTACAGTGGAAAAAGAGAGTGCTGTTTTATTGCTTTTTACAGGAGGAACTATAAGTATGTCGGAAAATCCGACTACGGGTGCTTTACGCCCTATTGATTTTGAACGACTTCAGGAATATTTGCCTGAGCTCAAACAAACAGGGATTCGCATAAAAAGCATACCATTCCTTCCGTTAATCGACTCATCTGATGTTCATCCTCCTGTCTGGGAGCGACTGGCCATCCTTATCAAAGAAAATTACGATAATTACGATGGATTTGTTATACTTCATGGAACAGACACCATGGCATATTCAGCATCTGCATTAAGTTTTATGCTCGAAAACCTTTCGAAACCGGTTATTTTTACCGGTGCACAGCTTCCAATTGGTATGATGCGTTCGGATGCAAAGGAAAATCTGTTAACGTCAATAGAGATTGCTACGGCAAAAGAAAACGGGCAGGCAATTGTTCCTGAGGTATGTGTATTTTTCGAGGACACTCTTTTTCGGGGAAATAGAACTACGAAAAAAAATGCCGAACATTTCAGTGCTTTCAATTCATACAATTACCCACCACTTGCCAAAGCCGGAGTTCATATCAAGTATTTCAGGTCATACATACATTATCCTTCAGCAGGAACAAACCTTCGGGTACGAACTAATTTCGATCAAAACATTGCCATTTTAAAACTGTTTCCTGGAATTACAGAACTTACCGTAAATGCCATACTGAACATACCAAAGTTGAAAGCAGTTGTTCTCGAAAGTTTTGGAGCAGGCAATGCACCCCGTCGAATGTGGTTTTACAATGCTTTGAAAGAGGCAACCGATCGCGGAATATTGATTATAAATAAAACACAATGCAGCACCGGGTCGGTTGAAATGGGTCGGTATGAAACCAGCCTGAATCTTGTCAATGCAGGAGTAATGAGCGGCTTCGACTGTACTACAGAAGCTATAGTTACCAAACTTATGTATCTATTGGGAGAATACACTTCTTCTGACGACATAAAACATCGTCTAAGCATCAGTATGTGTGGCGAAATGACGATAATTTAATGAGAATGAAGAGTTTTGAATTTGAAGATTTATAGGTTTGATTCAGAAGTCCGGTTAGTGCAATACAAACAGAATGGAATGAAACAGTATTCTATGTTTTATAAAACCATTCAAACAGAAGCGTTAAAGGAAGCAGCAAGGCATACAAAGAATTTATCTGAATATTATTCCAAGATCAATACCCATGTATTCAAATGTCTTGCAATGTTTTAAAATTATATTCGCATATTTGCGAACGGAATTAAATTCAGTCTCAAATCCGAATTCCTGTAACGACATGCCACATTTATACAGACGGATTGGCCAATTATGCCATTCCTGATTCAAAGCCGGCTCCGGCACCATTTCTTCTTTATATAAATCCCACCCCCAGGAAAGAAGAACAAGTTCAACACCTCGCAAATAGTTTTTTATAAATTCAGGATCTTGTTTTAAAGTTTGTATTTCAGATTCATAGACAGTATATGCAAATCCATACTGACTTGGTTTGCTGAAAGGGAACATCCACCAATCGAAATGTGATACCTGAAATTTCTGCCAGTCATTATTTAAAACCCATTCTTCAAGTTTTTTTAACTGGTTGGCCTGTGCCACTTTTAAAGCTTCCAAGCCGATGAATTCACTATGTTTATTTTCCGTTAATTCCATTTTGTGTAAATAAAGAAGTCCTGTTTTTTTTCTCGTTTATGTTCTGAAAACAGTTCAACTCAGTATTAATATATTTTTTCCATGTCAGTTCGTCTCCGTTGAATGTATTAAGATCAACATACCCTTTAATACCGGCTAACTTTCCATTATGTGCATGCTGCCAGAACAGCCATTTCCTGTTATCAGGGAGGATTCGGTTTCTATTAAAAGAACATATCCAGATAGGATTATCTAGAAAATTTCTTTTAATATAGCGGTTATAAGTATTTACATTGGTGTAAATAATCATTTTTGATCCACAATTTTTCTCAACGACGAGTAAAAAATTGGTAATCTCTTTTCTGATTTCTGCTTCGGTCTTTGTATTTGGCATATTACCCCATTCTTCAATATCTAACACAGGTGCTAATTTACCCTTGAAATTTTTGGTGTGTGTTAAGAAATTTGTTGCCTGAGTTTTTCCAGGTTTATTAAATCGAAAAAAATGATACTCACCCACTAACAGTTTGGAATTGTGGGCAGATGTAACATTGTGTACATAGTTAGGATCCAGATAATCTTCCCCTTCGGTAGCTTTTATATACACAAAACTTATATTTTGATCACTAATCTGTTTCCAGTCAATAATTCCGGAATGCCTGGACACATCAATCCCGGTAATGGGATATTTATGTTTATCAATATTTATTCCATTAGGAATGAAATATGTCCGTGCAACAAGTATTACCAACACAATTAAAAAGCAGGAAATACCCAATGCAAATAAATATATTTTTTTCATGGGTTTACGAAAAGTTATTCAAGTAATTTAGGTCCGGATAATCTAACCGGTTTAAACTGGTATTTGAGTCTGCTGAAATAAATTTTCTCAACATAAATGAAGGCTTTAAACTGCTTTAACAAATTCCTCCACAAGCTAAATCTACTTTCAATAATAAGGCAATAAAGGTATAAAAAAGAGACTTAATTTAATCATAATTTATGTTTTTTTTTCGAATAATGTTATTCGTGTAAAATATTGAAATATTGATAAATGGAAACCAGAAACTCAAATGACATATCTCCAATTTTTGCAATTTCTTAAAAACATAATTATGTAATACAGATCACATATTTCCGTAATATCATCTCTGTAATTTTGTTGAAACATCACACATCATTACTCCATGAATTCATACCACATTTTAATAGTCGATAGAGAAGAAGAACAGTGCGAAAACCTGCGTTTTAAGCTCCTAAGTGAAGGGTATAAGGTTGAAGTGACCTATTCTGCCGAAGAAGCATTATTGAAGAACATTCAGGATTATAACATTGTATTGACGGAAGTGATATTGAATGAAATCTCAGGATTTAAAATGGCACATATAATTCGTAGTAATCCGTTAACCGCTTCCACACCTATTATATTTCTTACAGCAAGGGACAGCGAGAACGATCGTTTGACCGGATTCAGCCTGGGAGCTGATGATTATATTACAAAACCATTTTCTTTCAGAGAACTACTTGCAAGAGTAAATGCAGTAGTAAACAGAATCAATTTCAAAAAAATGTCTTCCATCAGAATGATTTCTTACGACAGACTAAATATGAATCTGACTAATAAACAAGTCTTAATTGAAGGAGATGAAATTAAGTTTACTAAAAAAGAATTTGAAATACTGAAACTATTGATAGAAAACAAAAACCGCTTATTTACCAGGGAAGAACTTCTTGCACGTGTTTGGTCGGAAGAAGCATTTGTACTTA
>Ga0302293_10000424_pt1 | contig 22723 bp, 13 predicted proteins | sample III_Fen_N2_2_FD_198758 | JGI IMG/M metagenome (GOLD analysis project Ga0302293, IMG submission 198758) | Peat permafrost microbial communities from Stordalen Mire near Abisko, Sweden - III_Fen_N2_2 | ecosystem: Environmental > Terrestrial > Soil > Wetlands > Permafrost | place: Sweden: Abisko...
AATGGCAAAGCTGGCGGCGCAGCCTTTATCAGTTTGCACAACTTGTATTCAAAAACTAAAAATGATGTACTATTTACCCATTTGCAATTTACAATTTGTGTTGCAATCGTAATAGTAAATCGTAAATCTTTAAATCGTAAATAAAAAAATATGAAAAAGCATTTAATTACTATCGTTCTGTTACTTGCGATTTCTGCTTCACTGTGTTTTGCACAGACAGTAAAACCAATCGTCGAAGACTTCAAGCCTTCCTCAGTAAATCAACCCGGGAAAGAATTTCCTAAGGTAAATTCAGAAGGCCGGGTGCGTGTTCAGATTAAGGCACGCGATGCGCATAAAGTTCAATTGGACATAAGCGCTGTAAAATACGATCTAACCAAAGACACAAGTGGCGTTTGGACAGGTGATTCTGCTCCCCAGGATGAAGGTTTTCACTATTATCAATTATGGGTTGATGGTGCTGCAGTTCCTGATCCCAGTAGTTTGTACTTTTATGGTGCCAGTCGCTGGGGAAGCGGTATTGAAATTCCGGCGAAAGATCAGGATTTCTATGCAATGAAAAATGTGCCACATGGTCAGGTACGTGAACTTCCTTATTTTTCGAAAAGCAACAACAGCATGCGTCGTTGTTTCATTTATACGCCACCCGGATATGACAAGAATACCCAAAATCGTTACCCTGTTCTTTACCTGCAGCACGGCGGTGGTGAAAACGAAACAGGATGGTCCAACCAGGGACATGCCAACCTAATTATGGATAACCTGATAGCTGAGGGCAAGGCCAAACCATTTATTATTGTAATGGACAATGGGTCCTGGGCCATGACCGGTCCACAGCCTGCTGACCGTAATAGCGGTACATGGCCACCCAAAGGATGGGCCGATGGTTTTACAAAAACCTTGCTGGAAGACATCATTCCAATGATTGATGCCAACTATCGCACTTTAGCCGATCAACAACACCGTGCAATGGCCGGACTTTCCATGGGGGGAATGCAAACCCGTGTGATTACTCTCGGCCATCCTGAAGTATTCTCACATGTAGGCATATTCAGCGGCGGCAGCATAAGTACAGAAGATTTGGCAAACTCACCCGGATTTAAAGATAAAAACAAACTTGTGTTTGTAAGCTATGGAAGTCGTGAACTCGAGAACCCCAGAGCTGGCTTTGGAGGTAATCCAAAAGAGAACCAGGACAAACTAAAAGATGCCGGAATCAATACCCATTTTTATGTTTCTCATCAAACAGCTCACGAATGGCAAAGCTGGCGCAGGGCACTGAATGAATTTGCACCACTATTGTTCACTAAATAACAATGAAGTACTATTTAACCATTTACTATTTACAATTTGTGTTGCAATCGTGATAGTAAATAGTAAATCTTTAAAATCGTAAATAAGAAAATATGAAAAAGCATTTAGTTACTATCGTTCTGCTATTAACTTTAACTGGTTCGCTGTGTTTTGCACAAACAGAAAAGCCAGCAATTACCGATGATTTCAAACCTTCAAGCCTGAATCAACCGGGAAAAGAGTACCCACAGGTTAATTCACAAGGCTATGTCCGTTTTCGCATAGAGGCTCCTCAGGCCCAAACGGTGGTTGTAAGTCTTGGATTAGGCGGTACCAAAGGTGGTACCCCACTTGCAAAAGCTGAAGATGGTTCCTGGGCTGGTACTACCGCAGGACCAATGGAAGAAGGCTTCCATTACTATCATTTGACGATTGACGGCGGGGTATTTAATGATCCGGGAGCTTTAAATTTTTATGGTTCTACCCGTTGGGAAAGCGGCATTGAAATACCTGCTCATGATATGGATTTTTATGCTTTGAAAGCTGTTCCTCATGGAAATGTACAGCAGATCCTTTTCCCTTCAAAGAGCACATCTAGCTCCCGCAGGGCATTTGTCTACACACCTCCCACCTACGGCAAAGACAAAAGCAAACGTTTTCCTGTGCTTTACCTGCAACATGGCTGGGGTGAAGATGAAACGGCGTGGTCAAATCAGGGGCATGCTAATCTGATCATGGATAACCTGATCGCTGAAGGAAAAATCAAGCCTTACATTATTGTGATGACCTACGGAATGACAAACGAAATTAAGTGGGGTGGAATAAAGAATTTCGATATCACTCCTTTCCAGACCGTTCTGTGTGATGAGTTGATCCCTTATATCGATGCCAACTTTACCACATTAGCCGATCAGCAACACCGTGCCATGGCCGGACTCTCGATGGGTGGTATGGAAACCCATACGATCACACTGAACAAACCTGAAGTATTCTCTTACTATGCGTTACTCAGTGGAGGTTTATACAAACCGGAGGAAATCAAGGACAAGTCGAAAGTAAAACTGATCTTTTTGAGCTGCGGCAGCTTCGAAAACGCAGATGGGGTTAAGAATTCTGCAATTGCATTAAAAGAGGCCGGCATCAATGCTGTCTCTTTTGTTTCTGAAAATACCCGTCACGAGTTTCAGACCTGGCGTCGCAGTCTGAAAGAATTGGCACCACTACTGTTTAAAGATTAAAAGTTTGGTTGAAAATTTCCCGTAGGGAAAACAAATGGGTAGAAATGTTGATTAACAAAATGGTTTTGTCCCATACGGGACAAAAGTCAGGATTTTCAGCATTTAATCTACCGACATTTTGTTCCTAAAGGAACAGGAATACAAAAGTCGAATAGATCATTGATTAAATATAACAACTTGGAATTCATGAAATTGAAAACAATAATTGCAATTACTGCAACTTTATTGGCATACTCTGTATCTTTTGCACAGTCGAACAAACCTTTGGAAGATTTTGCACCTTCTTCAGTTAATCAGCCGGGGAAGCAATTTCCACAGGTAAATTCTGAGCAGCGTGTTCGCGCCAGCATTTCTGCTCCAGAAGCCAAAAAAGTTCAACTCGATATTGGAGGTGTGAAATACGATTTGGTCAAAGACGATAAGGGAGTTTGGGCTGGTGAGTCGGCTCCTCAGGACGAAGGATTTCATTACTACCAGCTAAATATTGATGGAGCTTCTGTTCCTGATCCCGGAACCAAATACTTTTATGGAGCGGGTCGCTGGGGAAGTGGTATTGAAATACCGGCAATGGATCAGGAGTTTTATGCGTTAAAAGATGTTCCTCACGGTCTGGTAAGCGAGAATATCTATTTCTCGAAAATAACCAATTCGTTCAGACGATGCTTTGTATATACACCAGCCGGATATGATAAGGATCATAAAACCCGCTACCCTGTGCTTTATTTACAGCATGGTAGTTTTGAAGATGAAACAGGATGGGCAACTCAGGGAAACGCAAACCTTATACTGGACAACCTGACTGCAGCAAAAAAAGCTGTCCCAATGATTATCGTCATGGACAATGGTTATGCTTACAAACCACAAAGTGGTGAACCAAATGGACGCCCTGCTTCGGTTTTTGAAGAAGTAATGATCAACGAAATCATTCCGATGACAGATCGTAAGTTTCGTACCATTGCCGATCGTGAACATCGTGCTATTGCAGGTCTTTCAATGGGTGCCAATCAAACCATGCGGATCATCATGAACAACCTCGACAAATTCGCTTCTTATGGCGGTTTTAGTGGTACTTCCAATTATCCAAGTTCCGATCAGATTGATCCGGCAACTTTTCTGGATGGAAAATTCAAAGATGGTGCGGCTTTCAATAAGCAAATAAAGGTTTTCTGGCTGGGGTTGGGTACCAAAGAGCCCAATCCGTTCCCCGGATCAGTAGGAGCTTTTCGAAAGATGCTGGAAAAGCAGGGTATAAAATACGTTTTTTATGAATCGCCGAGAACCGCCCACGAATGGCTGACCTGGCGCAGAGATCTTAACGAGTTTGCACCACGATTATTTAAATAGATAACCAATGAAAAGGATAACATTATTCATTGCAATGGTTGTATGGTTTATCGCCGGACAAAGTTTCGCGCAGCTGCCTTCACCTGTAAAAGTTCAGGAAGGATTGGTCCAGGGAACAGTTGAAGATGGGTTAACGGTTTACAAAGGCATTCCATTTGCAGCACCGCCTGTTGGAGTACTTCGCTGGAAAGCTCCTCAACCTGCTGCAAAATGGGAAGGTGTCAAACAAGTGACAAAATTTTCGCCTGCCCCATTTCAGGGTGGAAATCCGCCTTCTGGAAAAAGTGAAGACTGTCTGTACCTGAACGTTTGGACACCTGCAAAATCGGCAAAAGAAAAGATCCCCGTTCTTGTATGGATATACGGAGGTGGATTTAGTTTCGGCTCAACAGCTGAACCCGGATATAACGGAGAAAAGCTTGCCAAAAAAGGAGTTATACTGGTTAGTATTGCATACCGTGTCGGGCAATTCGGATTTTTGGCACATCCTGAATTGAGCGCCGAAAACCCAAATCATGTATCTGGAAATTATGGAATACTTGACCAGATTGCCGGACTTCAATGGATAAAAAATAACATATCTGTATTCGGAGGGGATCCCGATAAAGTAACCATTTTTGGGGAATCTGCCGGCGGAATTTCAGTGAGTATGTTGTGCGCATCCCCATTGGCAAAAGGATTGTTTCACGGCGCTATTTCCGAAAGTGGTGGTTCTTTCGGGCCAACACGTGCAAAAACTTACCCGGGTGAAAATATGAAAACATTGAAACAGGCCGAAGCTGACGGTATAGCTTATGTCCAAAAAGTCGGTGTTTCATCGATTGCTGAATTACGCAAAATGGAAACCGATAAACTTCCCCAGGGTATGGGAATGGGCGGCGGATGGCCAATTACAGATGGTTATGTAATTCCTGACGATCAGCACAAACTTTATGAGGCCGGAAAATACAATGATGTACCCGTTCTAATTGGGTACAACTCCGACGAAGGCGCAAGTTTTTCAAGGGAAAAAACTCCTGAAGAATATTATGCCGGTGTTAAAGTCCGGTACGGAAAATATGCTGATGACCTAATCAAAGCTTACCCTGCTGCAGAAAATTCAGTACCTAAGACGGCCCGCGATTTGGCTCGTGATGCTGCTTTTGGCTGGCAAACCTGGAGCTGGGCAAGACTTCAGTCTCAAACAGGTAAATCGAAGGTTTACCTGTACTACTTCGATCAACATCCTGATTATCCGAAAGACACACCACGATATGGTTTTGGATCTCCTCACGGGCAAGAGGTCGGATACGTTTTTATGAACCTCGATGCTTCGAATCCGCAAACAACAAAATCTGATCTGGAAATCTCGGAAGCGATGGGTACTTACTGGACCAACTTTGCCAAATATGGAAATCCTAACGGCAATGGTGTTCCTGAATGGCCCGCTTTCAGCGACAAAAACGCCAAAGTGATGGTTCTGGGACCAAGGCCTCATATAGGCCCAGTGCCGGGTGCTGAATCGCTAAAAGTATTGGATAGCTATTTCGTATGGAGGAGGACTCCGGAAGGTGAAGAATGGGCAAAATAAGGCTTTATTACGATTTGTATGGGTAGAGGTAATAAACATAGAAAAGACAGAAGTCAGAAGTTGGAAGATAGAAGATGGAAAAAGACTCCTGACTTCAGACTTTTTTATAATCTTACTTTTTTTATTTCAACCTTAGTAACAAAGATCAACCCCTACAAACCAAATCTTATCTATCTTATGAAATTAGAGGCCATCCTGAAAATCCCGATAGCTATAGGGATCAGGATAAGATAAATAAGATTGGGTACTGGGGGTATAGCAGTGTTACTAAGGTTGAATTAAAAAAAGTAAGATTCTTTCAAAAAAAGGTTGAGGCAGGATAGCTATTAAAAGTCAGTAAGGATTGGCAAAATAATGATAATAATCTAAAAATAATAAAAATGAAACTAAAACTGGTTTTAATCCTCATCGCAGGATTGCTTTTTTCAAATATTAATGCTTTTTCACAGGATCCCAATTTCCAGATTTATCTCTGTATTGGGCAGTCGAATATGGAAGGTGCTGCACGTGCTGAAGTCCAGGATTCAACTGTTAATCCGCGATTTCAGGTCATGGAGGCAGTTAACTGCGACAATCTTGGTCGTAAAATGGGAAGCTGGTACAAGGCATTACCGCCGCTTTGCCGTTGTAAAACCAATCTGGGACCTACAGATTTTTTCGGAAGAACGATGGTTGCCAATCTTCCGGAGAAAGTAAAAGTCGGGGTGATTGTGGTGGCCATTGGGGGTTGTAAAATTGAGCTTTTCGACAAAGATAATTACCCTGCATACGTTGAAACCGCTCCGGGTTGGATGAAGGGTATGATCAGGGAATATGACGGCAATCCATACGGACGACTGGTTGAAATGGCCAAATTGGCTCAAAAGGATGGTGTTATCAAGGGTATTCTGCTTCATCAGGGTGAATCGAATTCGAACGACAGTTTGTGGACCAAAAAAGTAAAAGGTGTATACGATAACCTGATGAAAGACCTGAACCTTGACCCTAAAAATGTACCTTTGCTTGCAGGCGAAACCGTGAATGCCGACCAGAATGGAATTTGTGCAGGCATGAACACGATCATTGCTACCCTACCCAAAACATTGCCCAATTCGTATGTCATCTCTTCAGCGGGTTGTCCCGATGGCCCTGATAACCTGCATTTCAGCGCAGCCGGATACAGGGAATTGGGAAAACGATATGCTGAAAAAATGCTTTCACTACTAAGGTTAAAGAACTAAAAATAAGGTTCTTTTGGGATTAACGAATTTGGTCCTGAGCTCTCGGAATTAACATATTTAAGAGGAATTTACAAATGAGAAAAATAAAACAAATGCGCAACTATTTTTATACTGTCTTGGCATTGATCAGCTTAGTTGTTTTGAAATCAAGTCCTGTAGAGGCTCAGGATCAATCTGATAAGTCTTTTTATCAGGAAGTTAAAACCTATACCAATCCGGTTTTACCTGGGGATCATCCTGATCCTACTTTGCTGAAAGTTGGTGATGAATTCTATCATTGTGGTTCCTCTTTTCATTTTTCTCCATATATGCCGATTTATCATTCAAAAGATCTGGTACATTGGAAAGTGATTGGTAGGGTGTTGCCGCCGTTAAAGGCTGGCTGGGTTTCTGATCGTCCTTCAGCCGGGATTTGGCAGGGAGCCATCACCTATTTTTATGGTTCTTATTGGATCTATTTTTCATCGGGCGGACAATGGTTTTGCAAGGCTGATTCTCCAACAGGTCCCTGGACTGATCCCATTGAGGTAAAGACCAATCCGACAACTGGTCCCTTGGGTTACGACAACTCCATTTTTGTAGACGATGATGGCAGACCATACATGGTGATTAAAAATATGCAGAAAGTGAATCGTATTCAGGAGCTTGGTAAAGACGGCCAATTGACAGGTACAGTGATGAACCTCGACTGGGTCAATGCGAAACTGCAATACAGCTGGGCTGAAGGACCTGTAATGTGTAAACGTAATGGCATCTATTACTATTTCCCGGCAGGCGATGTATCAGGTGGCCAGTATGTGATGAGGAGCAAAGAACTGACAGCCGATTCAACAAAATGGGAAAGGCTGGGTGAATTCTTTAAACCGATTAGTGATCCTAATATTGGTTTTCGTCGACCAAACCATATGTCGGCACCTATTCAATTGGCAGATGGAACCTGGTGGACTATCGCTCAAAGTTATGAGAAATATAAGGATGATGACTGGTCGGGTACTGGTCGTCAGACTTCACTTTATCAGGTAATCTGGGAAGGTGATCGTCCGTGGGGACTTGCTCCTACCACAGAGGCATTGGTAAAACCAAATCTGCCCCAATCGGGAATATTATGGAGAAGCGTTCAGAGTGATGATTTTGATTCGGATGTTTTAAGTTCAAACTGGCATTTCCTGACTAAAAAGGCAGCTGCCAGTTATTCCCTTTCAGTAAGGAAAGGCATGGTAAGACTTACTCCCGAAACTGAACGTACACATCTGGTTCAGAAAGAGACCGACCATTATTATACGGCTGTAACGAAAGTTGATCTGAATGCCACGGATGCCACAGTAAAAGCGGGGCTTTACCTTACCAACGGAAATCAAAAGGTTGTTGTGAGATTATATACCGGTTTCGACAACGAAAAGAAAATCATTTTTGATATGGATAAAGAAACCCGCAGTATCGCCAACGAATTTGGGAATACCGTATACCTGAAAATTGAACGTAACGGACATAATTTAAGCGCATGGTGCAGTGGCGACGGTACTACATGGAAGTCAATAGGTGACCCAATCAGTGCGGTTAATCTGGATAAAGTACAACCCAATTATAACTCATGGGTAGGCACAAGCATCGGTTTATTTGCCGAAGGCAAGTCTGCTGATTTCGATTTCTTTATTTGTAAAGATGGTTTCTCGCCCATTCTCGCATCAGGATACAGCAATTCTTTCGGTATTAAAACAATCAGGAAAGAATCCGGGAAAATAGTCACAAACACTTCTCCAAATGGCGGATGGTTCATGATTTCAGGAGTTGAATTCGGAAAAACATCTCCTTCTGTAATAGAACTGATGGCTTCTTCAAGTTCAAAAGGGAAATTGGAGATTTGGCTGGATGATTTAAAAACCGGTAAACAAATTGCAACCGTTTCGGTAAGCTCAACCAAAGGCGAAGAGATTTGGAAAGCTTTCACAGGGGCTGTGAAGGGAGTTACCGGGCACCATGATGTTTTTGTGAAATTCCCGACTGGCAGTGAAGGAGCAGTAAAAATCAAATCTCTACGGTTCCTGAAATAATAAGAAAATAATAAGATGAAAAAAAACATTCTAACAAGCCTGATTTTCCTGTGTGTTTTCTCAATAAGTGGATTTTGTTCTCAACTAAAATCGGGATCAACTGATGGTGGGGCACCAATTCCTCCCGAGATTGAAAATCCCGAATTGCTGGGCATCAACAAAGAACCCTGGCACGCTACCTTAATGCCTTATGCCAATTTGCAGGAGGCTTTGGTTGCCAACCGACATGCATCTTCGTTGTGTAAAAGCCTGAACGGTCAATGGAAATTCAACTGGGTGCCAAGCCCTGAAAAACGACCGGTTGATTTTTACAAGCCGGATTTTGATGTGTCGGGATGGAAAGAAATACCGGTACCGTCAAACTGGGAAGTTCAGGGATATGGAACACCTTTTTACCGTAATCTGGGTTACACCATCAAGAAGGATTTTCCACATGTGATGAGCGAGCCCGACAAAAAGTACACCTCTTTTATTGAACGTAACCCTGTCGGAAGTTATCGCAGGGAGTTCGATGTTCCCGTGGAATGGACAGGGCGCCGAAATTTCATTACATTCGATGGCGTCGACTGTGCTTTCTTCCTGTGGGTAAACGGCGAAAAAGTCGGGTTCAGTGTTAACAGCCGAAATGCTGCAGATTTCGACCTTACCAAATTCCTGAAACCTGGTAAAAACATGATTGCCGTGGAGGTTTACCAATATAGTTCGGGTACCTGGCTGGAGGATCAGGATATGTGGCGTTTACACGGCATTTTCCGTAATGTAACGCTTTGGAGTACCCCTCAGGTACATATCCGCGATTTCTTTGTAAAAACAGATCTGGATAAGGATTACAAGGATGCTATGCTGGATGTGACGGCAAAAATTAAAAACTATAGTGATAAAACAGTCCAGGCCCAGACATTCACTGCGACCCTTTACGACAAAGACGGCCAGGAGATCGCTAAAGGGAGTGCTAAAGGTTCATCCCTCAATGCTAAACAGGAGGAAGTTTTGAATGTGAAATTTCAGGTTTTGAATCCACTTAAATGGACAGCCGAAACACCAAACTTATATACGGTTGTATTAACCAATTCTGAAGGTGAAACTTTATCATCCAAAGTTGGTTTCCGTAAAATAGAAATCAATGGCCGGATATTTACAGTCAATGGTGTACCCATCAAACTGAAAGGGGTCAACCGTCACGAACATTGGTCGGAGGTAGGCCATGCCCTGACTGAAGAAATGATGATTCGCGATCTGGAAGTGATCAAACAGGGCAATTGCAATCATGTTCGCACCTGTCATTATTCCGACGATCCACGCTGGTACGAATTGTGCGACGAGTGGGGAATCTGGCTTGTTGCCGAAGCGAATTGTGAATCTCACGGATATGACGGACGCTTCGATGAAGAACCTACCATGAAAGCTGCCATTATTGACCGAAACGTGGCAAATGTCGAGAACTTTAAGAACCATCCGGCGGTAATCATCTGGTCGCTCGGAAACGAATGCGGAGGAGTGGGTTCCAATTTTGTGGCAGCCATGAACACCATCAAAGCCATTGACCCAACCCGTTTTGTTCATTACGAACGTTTTGGCTCCGGAAAGAATAATCCTGCCGATATGGATGGACGAATGTACGGGACAGCTGAAGATTATGTCAGCATGGTAAAAAACTGGGGATTAACCAAACCGCTTTACATCTGTGAGTTTGTTCACGCTATGTTCAACTCGATGGGCTCTCTCGATGAATATTCAAAAGTATTTGACGACAATCCAGAAATTCTGGGTGGTGCAATCTGGGAATTTCAGGATCAGGCCTTGTGGAACAGACGTGACCCCAAACATCCGATCCTGGCCTATGGCGGCGGATTCGGAGAGTTTCCCAACGATAATTATTTTATTCACAAGGGTGTGGTTTCTTATGACCGTTCTACAACAGGCAATCAGGTTAAACCGCATTATCCTGAAATGAAGCGGGCCTTTCAATGGATTGATACCGAACTGACTGATCCGGTTAACGGAGGCTTGCAAATCAAAAACAAATACCAGTTTATTTCTTTGGATGGTTTTGAAGCCACGTGGAGTTTAACCGAAGACGGACAGGAAATTGACAATGGAAAAATGAATCTTCGCCGAGGCTGGGGAAAAGGAATGTTAGTGGCCAATATTCCTTATAAAATAGAGCATCCAAAAGCCGGGGCTGAATATTTTCTGCGTGTTTCGTACGGGCAAAAGGAAAAAACGCTTTGGGCTGAAAAAGGCTTTGAAGTAGCGGCAACCCAATTTAAACTTCCTGTTAATACGCTACCGGTTTTGGAAACGATTGTCACTCAACCTGTGAATCTGGTTCAGAATGAACAATCAGTAACGGTTTCAGGAAAAGGATTTTCGGTAGTTTTCGATAAGCATACCGGATTCATCAGTCAGTTATCAAAAAATGGAGCCAATCTGTTAACTGCCGATGGCGCTCCTAAATTGCACTTATGGCGTGCTCCGCATAAAAACGACGACAACTGGGCATACAGCCAATGGGAAAAATTTGGGCTTAACGAGCTTCAATATAAGCTTGTAGACATTAAAGTTGAAACAGTTGATCATGCTACGATAAAAGTAGTTACAACAATCCATGTTGATGGGAAGAATGGTTTTGAAGCAGTTCATACAGCAACTTATCTGATAAAAGGCGATGGCTCGTTAAAAGTTGATAACCAGTTTCAGTTTGTTGGTTTCAAAATAAATCTTGCACGTATTGGCGTACGAATGTTACTCGATAAAAAGCTTGACCGTATGACCTGGTTTGGCCGTGGACCAACAGAGAACTATTCAGACCGTAAAAGCGCGTCGGATGTGGGAATCTACCAATTAGGGGTGGATGAACAATACGAATATGAAAAACCAATGGAACGAGGCAACCACGAAGAAGTGCGTTGGGCCTTACTAAGCGGTAAGGATATGCCTACGCTGAGGATTCAATCGGATGAAAAACTGATGCAGGTGGCTGCTCTTCCGCATACCGATGAACAAATGTACCCGGTAGAATATAAAATTGATCTGCCTGAAAGTACAGCAACCGTTCTGTGTATTTCGACCAAAACCCTGGGCGTTGGCTCTGCCAGTTGTGGCCCGCAACCTCTGGAAAAATTCAGGGTTCCTGCTCAAAACACATCCTTCACTTACACTATTCAGTTGCAATAAATCAAATTGTCAGAACTAACCAATTTTAAAAATGAATAAAAAGACGTTCATCATTTTGTTGATTGCATTTTCGTTGTTTTCAAGTACGAATTTTGCACAAAACCCTATTGTACAAACCAACTATACAGCAGATCCGGCACCTATGGTTCACGATGGAGTGGTTTACCTTTATACTTCGCATGACGAAGATCAGACGGTCAGGAACTTTTTTACCATGAATGACTGGAGATGTTATTCGTCAACCGATATGGTAAACTGGACCGATCATGGGGCTGTTTTGTCATACAAGACTTTTGAATGGTCACGTGGCGATGCCTGGGCCGGTCAGTGCATATACCGGAACGGCAAGTACTGGTATTATTTACCAGTAAATCAAAAAAATGGTGGAAATGCCATTGGTGTTGCTGTGTCTGATAGTCCAACCGGACCATTTAAAGATGCCCTGGGCAAACCATTGCTGACAGGCTATGGCTACATTGACCCAACCGTATTCATCGACGACGACGGCCAGGCTTACCTTTACTGGGGGAATCCTAACCTTTGGCATGTTAAGTTGAATGAGGACATGGTTTCGTACGATGAGAAATTTGGCATTGTTAAGGAAGATTTAAAAGATGAAAACTTTGGATACCGTGCAAAAAAAATAGATAACCGGACCGCGGCTTATGAGGAAGGCCCATGGCTTTTTAAGCGAAATAGTCTGTATTATCTCCTTTACCCTGCTGGCGGTGTTCCCGAGCATTTAGCCTATTCAACGGCTAAAAGTGTTACCGGTCCCTGGACATATGGCGACACTATTATGCATGTTATCAAAGAGAAAGGGGCTTTTACTAACCACCCTGGGTACATTGAATATAAAGGAAAATCGTATTTGTTCTACCACAATGGCGCACTGCCCGGTGGTGGAGGTTTTAAACGCTCTGTTTGTATCGAACCCTTTGACTTTAATGCTGATGGAACAATTCCATTGATTAATCCTACCAAAGAAGGTGTGAATGAAAGCGCGGCCAATTTAGATCCATATAAGAGGGTTGAGGCAGAGACCATTGCTCTTTCAGAAGGGCTGAAAACTGCTTCCGACAGCAAATCTGGAATTTATGTAACCAATATTGATAATGGCGATTACATTAAAGTTCAAAGCGTTGATTTTGTCAAAGGTGCTAAGAAGTTTGAAGCAAGCCTTGCTTCAGCTTCGGCTGGTGGAAAGATTGAGATCCATATTGACGGGAAAGATGGAAGTTTGTTAGGAACTTTGGGGGTAACAGCCACAGGTGGTGACCAAATCTGGAAAACGAGTTCGTGTAAAGTTGGCCAAATGAAAGGTGTTCACGATGTGTATTTTGTATTCAAAGGTGGCGATGGAAACTTGTTCAATTTCGACTGGTGGCAATTTAACCAGAAATAATTAAGGAATAAACCAATACATTAACCAGATTTCATGAAAAAGAATTGTTTGTTTTTAATAAGTGTACTTATAACATTTTTTGGTGTACAGGCCCAAACCTATAAAAAAAACGATTCGGGGATTGAAGTCAGCATCAACTCCATAAAGGTCGAAATTGAATTTTACAGTCCTTCAATCGTGCGAATTTTGAAGAGCCCAGAGGGGAAAACCTTTAAAAAGGAAAGTTTATCTGTTGTTAAATCTCCACAAAAAACAGCCTTGGTCATCAGTCAAAAAGGCGATGAATTAGTACTGAAAAGTGAAAAATTAATCACTGCGCTTAACTTGAAAAACGGGCAAGTTTCATTTAAGACAATCAAAGGCAATTTGCTTTTAAATGAATTGCAATCGGGCGCAAAATTTACAGATTTCGACGATGCCGGAGTAAAAACATACAGCGTTGCACAGACCTTTCAACTCGAAAAAGACGAAGCCATTTATGGGCTGGGCATTCAGCAAAAAGGGAAAATGGTTAAGCGGAACCTGCAACTAAATATGGTTCAGAACAATACCGAAGATTTTGTTACATTTTTCCAATCGGCAAAAGGGTATGGACTTTTCTGGGATAATTATTCACCCACCACTTTCTCCGACGATCAGCAAGCAACTTCATTCAGTTCTGAGGTAGGAGATTGTATTGATTACTATTTTATGAATGGCGGAAATGCCGATGGCGTGATTGCCCAGATGCGCGATCTTACCGGACAGGCTCCGATGTTTCCTTTGTGGACATATGGATTCTGGCAGAGCAAGGAACGATATAAAAGTCAGGACGAATTGGTGGGTGTGGTTAAAAAATACAGGGAACTGGGTGTTCCGCTCGATGGAATCATTCAGGACTGGCAATACTGGGGCAACAATTACTTGTGGAATGCCATGGAATTCCTCAATCCTGAATTTTACGATGCTAAAAAAATGGTTACCGATGTCCACAATCTAAATGCGCACATGATTATTTCCATCTGGTCGTCTTTCGGGCCAATGACAAAACCCTATAAGGAACTGGATAAGATGGGAGCTTTGTACAATTTTGATACCTGGCCACAATCTGGTTCGGAGAAATGGCCACCAAATCCCGATTATCCTTCAGGAGTAAGGGTTTACGATGCCTACAACCCCTCTGCTCGCGACATCTACTGGAAATATTTGAATCAAGGTCTTTTATCTACCGGTTTTGATGGCTGGTGGATGGATTCAACTGAACCTGACCATTTCAACCCGAAACCCGAAGATTTCAATACCAAAACATACCTTGGTTCTTTCCGGAAAGTGCGTAATGCCTATCCGCTGATGACTGTGGGCGGAGTTTCCGAGCATCAGCGCTCGGTAACATCCGACAAACGTGTGTTTATCCTGACCCGTTCGGTCTTTGCAGGGCAACAACGTTATGGTGCCAATACCTGGTCGGGCGACATTGTTGCTTCGTGGGAAACGCTCCGGAATCAGATTTCAGGAGGTTTGAACCTTTCGCTTTGCGGCATTCCGTATTGGAACTGTGATATTGGCGGCTTCTTTCTCTGGAATTTCAAGAAAAAGCTGGAAGATGCTGATTATCGCGAACTGTATGCCCGCTGGATTGAGTTTGGGGCTTTCAGCCCGATGATGCGCTCGCACGGAGAAGGTGCTCCACGCGAAATTTACCAGTTCGGTAAAAAAGGAGATAAAGTTTATGATGCAATCGAAAAATTCATCAACCTGCGTTATAGTTTACTTCCTTACATTTATTCGACTTCGTGGGATGTAACTGCAAACCAGTCGAGCATGACACGGGCGCTGGTCATGGATTTTGCAAACGATAAGCAAGCCCTGAATATCAACGATGAATACCTATTTGGAAAATTGATCCTTGTTTGCCCGGTAACCAACTCGATGTATTCAAAAGATACCAAGGAAGACTTCAGCACGATTAAATCGAAGGAACTTTATTTGCCAAAAGGAGCAGATTGGTACGACTTCTGGACAGGAGAAAAGCAATCAGGTGGTCAGAAAATCACTAAAGAAACCCCGCTGGACATTATTCCTATCTATATCAAAGCGGGATCCATATTGCCTTTTGGGCCGAAAGTTCAATATGCGACCGAAAAGAAATGGGATAATTTAGAAATAAGAATATATCCCGGTGCCAATGGCGAATTTACGTTGTACGAAGACGAAAACGATAATTACAATTACGAAAAGGGTGCGTTCTCAACAATTAAATTTACCTGGAACGATGCAAAGAAAGTATTGAGGATTGACGATTGCAAGGGTACTTTCACCAGTATGCTTGCCCAAAGGAAATTCAATTTAGTACTTATCGCCAAAAATAAGGGCACCGGAGTAAATACAGTTGAAACGTTCGACAAAGTGGTCGTGTATGAAAGAAAGAAATCCGTAGTTAAATTCTAAACAATAATTCTATGAAGAAAAATTTTATTTGCCTTATCGTTCTGTTAATTTTCGGGTTAGGTTTCAGTAATTCCTTGTTGGCTCAAGAAGCCAATACATCCAAACTACCGGTTTTCAAGGTTGTTGAAGATGGTGGAACAGGGGCTTATAGCGCTATTATGTACACCGATGGCTCTTTGTTAACCCATACTATTTTCCGGCCAAAAGACCTGAGCGTTTTCGGGGAGAAAAACAAATTGCCAATTATTGCCTGGGGTAATGGAGCTTGTGTCAATTCGCCATCGGGTCATATCAACTTTTTGTCGGAAGTGGCATCGCATGGGTTTCTGGTGATTGCAATTGGCCCTATGCCTCAGGAAGGACAATCTGGCGGTGGACAAACAACATCGTCACAAATGCTTGATGCAATTAACTGGGCAATTGCACAAAACAGCAATAAAGCAAGTGTTTTTTACAATAAAATTGATATTTCGAAAATAGCTGTCAGCGGTATGTCGTGCGGAGGATTACAAACGCTTGAAGTTGCTCCCGATCCGCGTGTTACCACTGCTGTAATTTGTAATAGTGGTATAATCGGAAATCCTGGAGGCGGATTTCCGGGTATGCCTCAATTAACCAAAGACCATTTGCTCAAATTGCATTCACCAACACTCTACCTGCTTGGTGGAGAGAAGGATATTGCCTACAGCAACGGAATGGACGATGTTAATCGAATTAACCATGTTCCGGTTTTTGTCGCCAATATGGATGTTGGACATGGTGGAACTTATGGTCAGCCTCATGGAGGGGAGTTTGCCAAAGTAGCAGCTGCCTGGTTCAAATGGCAATTGAAAGCCGATCAGGAAGCCGGAAAATTGTTTGCCGGAAATCCATGCCAGCTTTCCCAATCAAGTATTTGGAAAGTTGAAAAGAAGAATTTGCCATAAATAAAACGAACGCTAATAGGTCTGATTTATTAAAGATCAGACTAAAACAACCTTTTTATGAAGCTCATAACCGCGGTATTCATTTTACTTTTTTTCATCCAGTCGCTGTTTGCACAGGGGAATGTTGAAAGATGGAAGGTCTTTGAACTTACCCTAAAAGGAACCGCAACAGGAAATCCCTCTAAAGAAATAAAACTGTCAGGCAGTTTTGTTCATGAAAATGATACGCTCATTGTACCGGGATTTTACGATGGTGAAGGAGTTTACAAACTCAGGTTCATGCCGGAAAATGAGGGCAAATGGAGTTTTATAACTAATAGTAATGACAAAAAGCTGAACGGTAAAAAAGGAAGTTTCGTTTGCAGTCCTGCCCTGAAAGATAACCACGGGCCAGTAGCTGTGAGAGATACATTTTATTTTGCCTATTCCGACGGAACTCCTCACCATTCCTTTGGAACAACCTGCTATGGATGGGTTCATCAGGGCGACAGTCTGGCTGAGCTAACCCTGAAAACCTTATCAAATGGCTATTTCAATAAAATGCGGATGTGTATTTTCCCCAAAAGCTACGACTGGAACAACAATGAGCCTAAATTTTATCCTTTTGAAGGAAAACCCTTGAAAGATTGGGATTACAGCCGATTGAATCCTGCATTTTTCAGGAATATTGAAAAACGTATACAACAACTTGATTCTTTGGGAATCGAAGCCGACTTAATTGTTTTTCATCCTTACGATCGATGGGGTTTCAGTTCTTTAAATCGGGAAACCGAAGATCTGTACATCGACTATATCATTGCCCGGTTTGCTGCTTACAAAAATGTTTGGTGGAGTATGGCCAACGAGTGGGATTTTATGAGCGATAAAAAGCCCGGCGACTGGGATTACTTTGTGGAGCAATTTGCCAAAAAAGACAAATTTCATCACCTCATTGGCATTCATAATGGTGTGAAGTTTTACGACCATACCAATAAGTACATTACTCACGCCAGTATTCAAAGCGAAGATACCTGGAAGGCAAAAGAATTCAGAATGAAATACAAAAAACCTGTTGTATTCGACGAATGCCGCTACGAAGGTAATATCCCGTGGTCGTGGGGCGATTTAACCGCCCAATCGCTGGTAGAGAAATTCTGGAGAGGCGTTACCAATGGCGGATATGTTGGGCATGGAGAAACCTATGTTACCGAAAATCCGGTTAAACTGCCAAATGAATCGTCCGATATTTTATGGTGGTCAAAGGGTGGTGTTTTGCGTGGTGAAAGTCCGGAACGGATTAAGTTTCTGCGCCAAATTATCGATGCAGCTCCTGCACAAATGAAGCCAATTCCTTTGTTCACATGGATGCCTTTTTCGTGCATCGGAGTTCCGCATGAATACTATCTCGGTTATTTAAACGATGCCCAGCCACGGAGTATCGTCATTGAATTACCGAAAGATGCGCTTTATCAGGTCGAAATTATTGACACCTGGAACATGACCATTACTCCATTGCAAAAGAAATTTTCGGGACGCAGTTTGATTGAATTACCGGCAAAACCATATATGGCGGTAAGAATTATTAAAATATAGAGAACAATGAAAAAAACAATAAATCTTATCTTTCTAATTGTATTAATGGCAATTAAATTGAATGCCCAAAACCCGATAATACAAACAAAGTATACCGCCGATCCTGCTCCAATGGTATACAACGACACTGTATTTCTCTATACCGGTCATGATGAAGATGATGCTTTTGGATTTAAAATGCAGAATTGGCTGCTGTACACTTCTACCGACATGGTGAATTGGACCGACCATGGCGTTGTATCATCATTAAAAGATTTTAAATGGGTAAATGTTGACAATGGCGCCTGGGCTCCACAGTGCATCCGCCGAAATAATAAGTTTTATCTGTACTGTCCGATGCCTAACGGTGTGGGAATTGGCGTGTTGGTTTCCGATAGCCCTTATGGACCGTTCAAAGATGCTATAGGAAAGGCATTGATTAAGAATGGGCCTCAAGACATTGACCCGACCATATTGATTGACGACGATGGTCAGGCTTATCTTTATTGGGGAAATCCTGAATTGTGGTTTGTGAAATTAAATGATGATATGATTTCTTATTCGGGTGAGCCTAAGAGAATGTCGGAATTTGTCAAGGTAAAAGGGGAGAAAGACCCTTTCCACTATCAGGAAGGTCCATGGGTATGGAAACGCAAGGGACATTATTATATGGCCTATGCTTCAACATGCTGCCCTGAAGGTATTGGCTATGCAATGAGCAATTCTCCAACCGGGCCGTGGGAATACAAAGGTATGATTATGGAAGGTGACCAGCGTTCAAGCGGAAACCATCCGGGAATTATCGATTATAAAGGTAAGTCCTACGTGTTTGGGTTCAATTACACCATCTTGAAACAAACCATGGCAAAGCATTATGAAAGGCGCTCCATTTGTGTCGAACAAATCACCTACGATACCGATGGCTCAATTCAGAAATTACCTTGGTGGTCAACTCTTGGAGTTCAACAAATTGGTACTTTAAACCCATACCTGAAAACCGAAGCCGAAACCATGGCTTTTAGTGAAGGACTTAAAACAGAATTTGCTACTGAATGGGAACACAACATTCCTTGGGATAAGGGAAAGAAAATCGCCGACCGGCTTTATGTTACCGGTATTCACAATGGCGATTACATTAAGATGCAAGGAGCTGATTTTTCAAAAGGAACAAAATCGGTTGACATGAGTGTGGCTTCATTGTATGGAGGGAAAATTGAAATTCATTCAGACAAAATTGATGGGCCTCTATTAGGAACAGTTATTGTCAGTACTTCCGGAGAAGGCGAAGTTTGGAAGACGATCAGTACTCCGGTAAATAACATCAAAGGTGTTCATGATTTGTTCTTCGTCTTCCGGGGAGGGAAAGATTTATTCAATTTTGACTGGTGGAAATTTAACTAATTAATTATGAGAAGATCTATTTTAATAATCACATTAACAGTCATCATTTCTTATACAAATGGAGTGATGGCCCAAAACAAATTGTATCCCAACGAATTCCCATTGAGTGATGTAAAATTACTCGATGGGCCGTTCAAACATGCCCGCGACCTGAATATTGAGGTTCTACTGAAATATGATGTCGACCGTTTACTGGCTCCATATCGCAAAGAAGCCGGATTGCCCGAAAAGGCAAAATGTTATCCCAACTGGGAAGGCCTCGACGGGCACGTGGGTGGTCATTACCTGTCAGCATTGGCAATGAATTATGCTGCTACCGGAAATGCCGAATGTAAAAAGCGCATGGATCACATGATCGCAGAGCTGAAAGCCTGTCAGGAAGCCAATGCACTGAAATATCCGGATTGGGGTCTCGGTTATATCGGTGGTATTCCCAACAGTGCAGGTTTGTGGTCCAGGATTAAAGCCGGAGAGGTAGCAGTTATCTGGAAATATTGGGCACCTTATTACAATATCCATAAGATGTTTGCAGGCCTGAGAGATGCGTGGATCTATACCGGGAATACCGATGCCAGGAATATTTTTCTGAATTTTTGCGAATGGGCAATTACGATCACTTCAGGTTTGACGGATGCTCAAATGGAAGAAATGCTCGGAAACGAACATGGCGGAATGGATGAAGTTTTAGCCGATGCTTACCAAATTACCAGCAATGAAAAATACCTCGCAGGAGCAAAACGATATTCACATAAAGTGTTTCTTGAGCCATTGTCGCAGGGAATTGACAATCTTGATAACAAACACGCCAATACCCAAATACCTAAATTTATAGGGTTTGAACGTATTGCCGAACTCAGTGGTGATGAAAAATACGGAAAGGCTGGCAGCTTTTTCTGGGAAACAGTTACAACTCACCGTTCGCTGGCTTTCGGAGGAAACAGCAGACGGGAACATTTCCCAGCCATAGAATCGTGTATCGATTTTATCAATGTCAACGATGGGCCAGAAACATGCAATTCGTACAATATGCTCAAGTTGACTGAGGACCTTTTCAGGGTACATCCATTGGCCAAATATGCAGATTATTACGAACGAACCATGCTAAACCACATCCTTTCTTCTCAGCATCCCGGGCATGGCGGATATGTTTATTTTACTCCTGCCCGTCCGCGGCATTACAGGGTTTATTCGGCCCCAAACGAGGCTATGTGGTGTTGCGTGGGTACTGGCATGGAAAACCATAGTAAATACAACCAGTTTATTTATGCCCATTCAAAAGATTCCTTGTATGTAAATCTTTTTGTAGCTTCTGAACTCAACTGGAAAGAAAAAGGGGTGAAAATCAAACAGGAAACAACTTTTCCTTATGAAGAACAAACCCGGTTAACTGTAACTGATGGTTCTTCCAGCTTTAAATTACTGATTCGCTATCCCGCATGGGTCAGCAAAGGCGCATTGAAAATTGCGGTGAATGGGGCAGTTGTAGTTTACACTGCACTTCCTTCATCTTATGTTTGCCTCGACAGGAAATGGAAAAAAGGCGACATGGTTCAAATCACCCTGCCAATGCACAATACGATAGAGCATCTACCTAATGTCCCCGAATATATTGCAATCATGCATGGTCCGGTATTATTGGGTGCCAAAACCGGAACCGAGGATTTAAAAGGGCTTATTGCCGATGATGGCCGTTGGGGTCAGAATGCCGCGGGAGAATATTTGCCGGTGGATAAAGCGCCTATTCTGATTGTGGATGATATTCAGAGTATTGCAAATAAGTTGGCGCCGGTGAAGGACAAACCCTTAAATTTCAAGCTCAACGTTAAAATGGGTAACCCGGCAGAGCTAACGTTGGAACCTTTTTATAAAATCCATGATGCCCGTTATATGATGTACTGGCTGGCCCTGACCAACTCGGGTTACAAAGCCTATACCGATTCGTTGGCAAACATCGAAAAAGAAAAACTTGCTCTTGAAAAACGAACCATCGACAAGGTGGCTCCAGGTGAGCAACAACCCGAAACCGATCATGCAATGCAGCTGGAAAAATCAAACAAAGGCAATAATTTAAATGAATTCTTTCGTGAAGCACGTGATGACGGCTATTTCAGTTACGATCTGGCAACAAAATCAGAAACCAATTTATGTTTGCTTCTGCGCTATTGGGGCGCCGAATGGGGAACCCGGAAATTTGAAATCTTCATAAATGATGAAAAATTAGTCACTGTAGATAATACCGGTAAATGGAACCAGTCAATGTTTAAAGATGTGGCTTATCCAATTCCAGATTCAATGGTTAAGGGGAAAACCCATATTCGGGTGAAATTACAGTCACTTCCAGGAAGTACTGCAGGAGCTGTTTATAATATTCGTTTACTTAGAAAATAAAACTAAATCTAAAAATCAAATGAATACATCTTATCTGGGTTATCTGGCAGGACTAATTTTATGCTTTAACACTGTCTTTTCGCAAATAAATCCCGCCCGCCTGTCCCGGTTAAACCGGGGCCAGCGTGGCGGGCAGGCTCACAACCCAATTATTTATGCAGATATGCCCGATATGTCGATGATACGTGTAGGTGATACTTTTTACATGAGCAGTACAACCATGCATATGAGTCCGGGAGTGCCCATCATGAAATCGAAGGATTTGGTGAACTGGGAAATAGTAAGCTATGCCAGCAATACGTTGGGAGATACTGATGAACTCAACCTTGTGAATGGGAAAAGTAATTACGGAAAGGGTTCCTGGGCCAGTAGTATTCGTTATTACAAGGAGATGTATTACGTTGAAACGTATGCTCAGACCACCAACAAGACCTATATTTATAAAACCAAAGACATTGAAAAGGGTCCATGGACGGTTAATGAGTTTAAACCGGGGTTTCACGATTGTACGTTGGTTTTTGACAATGATCATGCTTACCTGATTACAGGTAACGGAAAATTGAATATCATTGAACTGAAAGATGATTTGACTGGTGTGAAAGAAGGTGGTATAAATCAGGTTCTTATAGAAAATGCCAGTAAACCTGCCGGAGATAAAATCATGCTTGGGGCAGAAGGTTCTCAGCTTTTTAAAGTGAAAGATAAGTATTATCTCTTCAACATTGTTTGGCC
>Ga0302293_10000426_pt1 | contig 22712 bp, 17 predicted proteins | sample III_Fen_N2_2_FD_198758 | JGI IMG/M metagenome (GOLD analysis project Ga0302293, IMG submission 198758) | Peat permafrost microbial communities from Stordalen Mire near Abisko, Sweden - III_Fen_N2_2 | ecosystem: Environmental > Terrestrial > Soil > Wetlands > Permafrost | place: Sweden: Abisko...
AGCGCAAACTGGACATATCCGCAATGCTCAAGGATAGGAGATACCTGAAGATTCTGTCGGAATGGAATATACTGTGTTAAAGCATTGCTGGAGCTAAAAGGGTCACATGACGGCTAAAGTATGGCGGATAGCGTTTGTTATAACCACAAACCAGAACCGATGGTAACACTGGTTTGGGTTCGGACACTGAAAGGTTCACGCTGAAAACAGCCGAAGACACTTTTTGATCATAGCCCTTGAGGATGGATTCTGGATGAGCAGGAAAGCAGAAAAATGGGGGTTCTACCTTGAAAGAGGGCTGAGGTATGCACCTCTACGGATGCGGCGGTCGACATCTTCTATCCATAGTTGCAAACACTGGAAACACATCGATTTTTCCATTCCTCACGAATGTCCGGCGAACGCGGCACTTGCTTCGCAATCCAGAATCATTGGTTTCAGCCGTATTTTGGATCTACAAACCAGCCGAAACCGCCGGATGAGCGGTTTCGGTTTGCCAGACGATGGGTTGCACAGCAATAAACGCAGCATTGCGAACCCAAAGCATCATAGGGTCTGTTTTGGCGTTCAAAGGTGTTCTTCATGGATGCCAACCGAATGCATTTGGAGTTTACCGCATTTGCGGAGATAGGCTATTCAAACTGACTCAGTAACGCTTCCAATGCTGCAGCCGATGCCTTTTTGTCAATCATAGGCGTATTGTTAAAAATAGCGGGGCGTTGCTGGTGATACGTGGGCATCTCTGCCTGGTATAAGATACCGATGGGGATTTTTGGCCCGTATTCCATGCTGCGCAACAGTGCGGTCCCGAGATTTCCGGTTTCATAGTCGGGTTCCAACTCGTACGTATGTTCCTTGTAATAGGCAAAGGTATTCACCTTGTTGAAACTGATGCACGGCTGGAGAATGTCAACCAATGCATATCCTTTGTGAAGGATAGCGGCTTTCATGATCTTTGCCATGTGATCCTTGTTGCCGCTAAACGTCCTCGCGACGAAGGTGGCGCCAGCCGCAAGCGCAACCAGAAGCGGTTTGAAAGGTTTGTTGAGATTGCACGCGTCGCCGGATGAAACCCCGCAGGGGTCAGAGGTTGGCGATGTTTGCCCTTTGGTTAACCCATAAATCTGATTGTCGTGCACAAAGTGCGTGATGTCTACATTGCGGCGGATATTATGCAGGAAATGGTTCCCGCCCTCGCCATAGGAGTCCCCATCGCCAGTGTCGACAATTACCGTTAGCGCCTGATTGACCATCTTTGCTGCAACAGCCGCGGGCAGCGAACGGCCATGCAAACCGGAAAATCCGTTTGCGTTGACATATTGGTTGAGCTTGGCCGCCTGTCCGATACCACCGACCAGCAAAACCTGATTGGGTGACAGCTGCAAATCCCCCAGTACGGTTGTCAGGGTTTGTATGATGTCAAAATTGCCACACCCTGGACACCAGGCAGTTTCTGAGCTGAAAAAAGCTGAAGCGCTCATACAGGCACCTCCTTGCCAATACCGAAGGCCTCCAGGCTTGCAAGAATATCATCCACCGACATCTGTCGGCCGTCATATTTGAGCAGGCTGTCTGTGCAACTGAGGTTGGCTTCCATGCGAATCAGTTTGGCCAGTTGTGCTGTGGCGTTTTGCTCCACGCTGTAAATGGCTTTGGCCTGCTTCCAGTACTGCGTCAACAGTTTTCTCGGGAGCGGATACAGATCGCAAAAAGCCAGAGCACCAATGGAGATACCATGACTCGCTAAAATGGACACCGCTTCTGCGATAGCGGCGGAGGTGGAACCAAAACCGACCAGCAACGTCTGCGGTTGGGCAACGCCGCTGTAGGTGGGCTCTATCAGTTCCGCAATCAGCCCGTTTAATTTGCGGGCGCGTTTGTCGACCATCTGAATACGAGTTTCAGCATCTTCGATGATGGTGCCGCCTTCACTGTGCTCGTCACTGTCAACACGAACAATCGCATCGCTTTTGCCGGGGATGCGCATGGGTGAAACGCCGCTTTGGGTGAGCGCATAGCGCTGATAAACCCCCGGGGTTTCAGCATCGGGGGGCAGGGGAGCCACACGCTGCGCTGCCGTTTGAATGCTCAGCGGCGGTATGGCGGATGCGGAATCGGCCAAATACTGATCGCCGAGTAACAGCACGGGAATCTGGTATTTCTTCGCCAACTGTAAGGCACGGGCCGTTTGATAAAAAGCATCCGTATGATCGCGGACGGCAAGTACCATTCTGGGAAACTCTCCTTGGGAGGCAAAGCACGTAAAGAGTAAGTCGCTTTGTTCCGTGCGTGTCGGCAGTCCCGTGGCTGGGCCGGGACGCTGGATATCGGCAATCACTATCGGCAATTCGGCAATGCCTGCAAATCCCAGACCTTCGACCATCAGCGAAAAGCCGCCGCCGCTGGTGCCAACCATTGCCTGTGCGCCGGCATAGGATGCACCAAGAGCCATATTAATGGCAGCAATCTCATCCTCAGCCTGTTCTACCACAAGATTGAATTGTTCGGCATGCGCTGTAAAAAAGTTGAGCAAGGTTGTGGAGGGGGACATGGGGTAAGCACTATAAAACTGAAGTCCACCAGCCAACGCGCCCATTGCCATGGCATCAGCGCCGGTTACCAGCAAACACCTCTCTGCTGTTGGAGACGGGATGTTTCGTTTCTGAACGGTGCTGTCGTATCCCTTGCGAACAGCAATCAAGTTGATATCCAACAGTTTTGGAGATAACATGTCATGTAGCACAGCTTCGGCAGTGGTTAACGGAAGCCCGAGCAATTTGATCAGCGCGCCGATGCATACCACACCAATAGTACGAACATTGCCAGATTCTTTCGCCAGACTTTTCAGCGGGATAGGCAGCATGCGAGAATCGGAGATGCCCAGCTCAGGATCACACAGCAACAGACCGTTGGGTTGTAAGCGATGTTGGTGCTCGGCGTATGTGCGTGCGTCGTAGGCAATCAGGATATCCAGTGCATCCACGTGAGCGGCCACCGGCTCAGGACTGAAGCGAATTTGCGCAAAGTTGTGCCCTCCACGGATACGGGACATAAAGTCACGCATGGAAAACAAATGATACCCGCACCGTTGCAAGGTTTTCTCCAGAATGCCGGCCATGGTTTCGATCCCGTCTCCTGCAGCACCGCCAATGCAAAGATTCATGAAATGCTCCCCCCTTCCTTATTGACATTATACCATCTACCGGGATAAAAGTAAGTGGCAGTGTAAAAAACCATCTATCATAGAAAATGGAATGAACTGGAATGGAGGATGAATGAAGGGACTGTTGAGCAAAGAAAGATTATTTTGATTTCTTTGCCGTTCGCAGTGCCAGGCATCAAGGTTATAGCTCTCAATGTCAGAGAAATCTCTTTTTTTGCTAGGCCTGAAACAACCTGCCATGCGATGTTCGTGGCATTTATTTAGGGCAAACCGCTGATTCGGCACCGTTGCGCCGGTGGTTTAATCCATGTCTGATTATCAATCCTTCGGCAAGCAGATCAGGATGATTTAATACTGGGTGCCTTGACTTCTCCATTTAATAAGAGAAGCTTATTTGCCTTATGGGTCATAAGCTTATTCATAAGTGGAGACAATGGGGAAACAACGCTGTTGGTCGATACAATGGACGAGGAGAATGCTTTTTAAACAGTCAGCCATCCATTCGCTGACTTTTCAACATGCCGATCTAAGTTTGTGCAAATACAAGCATGTAAAAACGTTGGAAGAACGTGAGGTGATCCATAATGGGCGGTTACTTGTTTTTCAGGATTCCATGAGCATTCTTCCTGATTTGCCTGTGCGTCAGATAGGCGGTGGTATAGGAAAGAGTTTTGGTAGGGCATGCATCCACACAGTGACCACAGCCTACACACCGTAAATTATGGACAGGTATCCCCTTTGCAGCGGCTGTTTTAATGTCTATCGTCATTGGGCAGGCTGTGTTGCAACTGCCGCACTCTACACATTTTGTGTTGCTGGTAACGATTTTCTGGCCTGTCAGTTTACTGAGCAGAGCAAGCAATGTTCCCAGCGGACAGTAATAGCAGTAGCCTCTACCGATAAACACCATCCAGAAAAGCATAGCCATCATCAATTCGCCTGCCAGATACAGGGTTGTCTCAATGCCGCCAATGCTTTTAGGATCGCCCGGGATGGCTGATCCAGACAGGTAAAAAAGCCACCACAATGAAAACGATATTGCTAGTGCAAAGAACAGCCAACGTATCACGGTCATGACTTTCAACGCACGGGAACCACATTTGCGTTTGTTTCCAATCAGTGGGATGGCAGGGTCAAACACTTCCGCGGCAAACCCATTGAACAGGCATAGGGTGGAGCATTGCAAACGCCGGCCGAATAACAGGGTGCCGACAAAAACAATAACGCTTGTAACGTAATAAAACAGAAGTGCTACTGAAATCCCCGCAGCGCCCCAAATAGGGAAGCGGCTCAGGTAAAAGGTCGAGTTTTCACTCATTAACTGCAGTGGTGTGGTTGTCCAGGGCAGTGGCATGGTGAAAAAGTATAGCTCTGTATTGCCAGTGATCAGCGGCAGAATAATATGTACGATCATAGCAGTAGCAAAAAAACCAATCAAGTTCTGTCTTCGCAGGGTGGCTCGCTTGGTTTTTCCCTGAACCCTCAGCGTGAGTATGCCACAAATCAGAATGAAAAAAGTTTTGATCCAGTTCTCATAAAAATGCCAAAACCAAGTGATGAAGGCCGCCACCTTTGGATCCGCGTGCGGTGCATACCCATAATTCAACCCTGCGATTATAAAGCAAAGCGATAGGTAAACCCACAGGATGATTTTTAGAGCCCGTTTTTCTGATATCATATCCGTTTTCATTCTATTCTGTCACCTCTTTCCCATTATATCATATCGACTGCTCCAAAAATCGACATTAATGAGCACCAATCTTTTAAAGAATCTATTTCACAGATGTTTTTTGAAATTTCCATAGGACAGGGGTCCCGCTTCCACAATGCAGGACAGCGCTGTGATTGGCAAGATTGATCTTTCTGGCTGTTACATTACTGCTGTTTTGCCGGTTCATCAGAATTGTCTGATAAAGTGGAGCGTTTGGAGGTTAAATTGGGTTGTAACGTTGTTCGAAAAGATTTCAACCAATCAAGGACAAGGGGATTAACCAATTTAAAAAAGGTGGACAGCAGCAGGGATCGCTTTCCAGCGTAACGATACTGTTGTTTATGTTCTAAAAGAGACTTTCACGGTTTCGACGTGCAGTTATAATGACTAATGTACAAATACAGCATGTAAATCAGAACTTATCGATGACCATGATTATAAGTCAAGCATTGCTTTGAAGTTTTTCATAACCCTTGAATCATCCCGATTCACACATTGCAAATTCGGTGTTGCTGCCGCGCAAGCCACACAGGTATGAATGTTGGCTCGACATAGATCCACTTGGGACACATCAGACTTCAACGAACTTACTTGCGCCGCCACGTTATTCCTGCCCACGATGAGGATTACCCTACAATCGCAAATAGGAAGGAGTGATAATTTGCTTTACGACTCATAAAATTAACATTATAATACAAGCATGTATCATTAATGGATGACGACTTGCTTTGGCAGACCGATATTATTTGAAAGGGCATTCAAGACAAAGCTCTCAACGAAGAAAAGCACATTGCAGCCCGTTATGGGATAAACTTACTGTCGTTTATACTGGATGTGAAAGGTATATCCATGGGGTATACGAGCTTCCGATACATTTTTTCAGTATTCTGATTTTATACAGAGAACGAGTATAAATTCGTTTTAGACAATGTGCGTTTTGCGATGTGAGGGATGCAAAATTGATTAAAACATCCTGTTAGGTGAAAAGGATGATACAGATAGAAAATGACGACTGGTGTTTGAACGGAATCTTGAGAAATGCTATCCAATTGGTTTGGTTATAACCAGCATCACGTTGAGTAAACAGATCGAGGCAACAAAGAAAGCGCACTTTCTAAAGAGGATAAATTTTAAATTCAAATGGAGTCAAGTGTAAATGGAATGAGGACAGAAAAATGCCGGGCAAAAATTCAGGACAATTCAGACAAAAGATGTTGATGATCCAAAAATACAAATGCCATCTACTTTGGCCAATTCTCCTTTCATTCGTTTATTCTCTTTTTGGCATTGCGCTGCCCGTGATACTGGATTATATGATTGATGCTATGACAAAAAACGCCATACGAGTTCAGCTTGTGTTTCTTTCTGAACTTTATTTGGGCGTTGCGCTGTTGTGGGTTGTCAGCAATATACTCAAAACGTATTTTGGAAACCGCAGCGCATGGAGGATCACCGACGACCTTCGACTGGGAATGATGTTGCATAACATAGTCATGGGGCATTCATTTTATAATCAATACTCGGCTGGCGATGTGCTGGAACATATGGAAAACGATATTGAAACGATCGAATCTTTTATTATCAACACGTTTATCCCGATACTCACCAGTTTGTTTACCATTCTGGGGATATTCGTCTACTTTTGGATCACCCAGATGGTTTTTGGTGTTTTCTTTCTTTTGATAACGCTCATCATCTTTGCGGTGATCTACCACGCACAACAGCAATCGCAGGAGACTATTGAGGAAGAGCGTGTATACAGCACCAGATTGACTTCCTTTTTGAGCGAAGTATTTATGCTTCGAAAAGAAATCAATGTCATGCATGGAAAAGCGGGGGTCATTCAAAAGTCAGATGAGATTATGCTAAACCTCAAGGAAAAGAAAGTTCGAAAACAGCAATATTTATACCATGTGTGGACACTCACACTGTTGATGATCGCCATTGCCAATACCACAGCAATCTTCATCAGCGGAAAACTGTATTTTGATGGTGCGCTCACGTTGGGTACCGTATATCTCGCCTATGCTTTCAGTACAATGTTGAAGGATCCGCTGGAACATATGCAATACCATCTGCAAAACTTTAAAACAGCACAAATAAGCTATCTGCGATATAAGAAAATGATGGAATATAAGGATGGCATTGAGATCGGAGAACAGCCCTTCCCAGCGGTGCTTACCACGTTATCCATTCAAAACGTTTCACACAGCTATGCAGATTGCGATACGTCCGGTGAGATTCCATCGGCGGATTGTCCACAGGAAACAAACCACTTAGCATTGCGAGAGGTTAGTTTTACGATTCATAGTGGAGAAAAGGTAGGTATTTTCGGTGCGTCTGGTTCGGGAAAATCAACGATTTGTAAACTCATAGGGAAGCTGTATGTGCTTCAGGCGGGTGATATTTTTTTTAACGAGGTAAGTATAAGGGAGATTTCTACCAGCAGTTTACGTTCAGCCGTTGCCTATCTAACTGCAAGCGATCAGGTTTTTAGCGCAACACTCAAAGACAACCTGGATATGTTTTCTCAAAGTGATTCACAGACAATGGCGGATACCATCGATCAATATGGGCTGCGGGCATTTTTGAATATCTCCATAGATGAGGATTTACAAAAAAAGCTGGCGGAAAAAATAACAGCAGATCAACTGTCCCACGGACAACGCCAGTTGATCTCTCTTTCTCGATTGTTCTTTCAATCAAAGAAACTCATCATATTTGATGAAGCCGCAGCCAACGTGGATGCAGCTATCGAAAATGCGTTTTTCTCGTTGCTGGAGAAAGCAATGCGGGGGCATATGTCCATTGTTGTAACCCATCATACGGAACGTTTAGGTACGTGCCAGAATGTGATCGAGTTTGTCGAGGGAAAGGCGCGCATGTTATGAACAACAAAGGATTGGTCTGGCAACTCAATAAACGATTGTTTCGCCTGAACCCGGCGCGTTATCTCCTGTATTTTCTTTTAAGCCTTCTTTGGTCAGCTTCTCCGTTTATTTGTGCATATCTTGTGAAAGCCTTATTTGATACATTGGAGGCTAATCAGGGAATCATTTTCAATTTTCTTTGCGCCGCCTTGCTTTCGGTCAATCTGCTCTCCGTCTATGCAGTCCGAAAAACCGGCGTGCTCGAAATCATCATCCGGTTTACAGTCGGTAAAGTGATCAAGGATAGAGTAATGGATGCTATGATTGAATCCAAAACCAAAAGCAAAGGCGAGATTGGTCGCTTTCTGGACATAATGAATTACGATGTGGATGCATTGGAGTATATGCTGTTAACTCAACTGGATCTCATCAGTCAGTTACTCTATGTAGTTATTGCACTCTTATCTCTCTTGGCAATTCACTCGATTCTGACCTTATATGTCGTTTTGCCCATTATCAGCATCAGTATCCTGTTTTGGTGGCTCAGCAAAAAATATCAGAACCACTATGCTTCAGCTAGAGAAGGAAGCATCGACTATTCAAACACGCTGTCTGAGTTTATGCTCAACCGGGAATCTATCCAGTTTATGGGGAACACACACGATATCGAACGTGCGTTTAAACAAACCTGTCAGCATCGAGGGCATTCACGCCTGAGAAGAATGATGTTTGGTTTCCTGTTTGAGTCGCTTACGCAATCGATAAGCGCTTTTGGCGTTGCTGCACTCCTGTTTACAAGCGTAATGCTCAAAGGGGAAAACACGATACAAGTTGGTGATCTGACCTTGTTTGTTGCTTTTATCAGCTATGGCTGTACCTTCTTAGACCTTTTTGCTGTTACTGCATCAGGGATACGCGGCGGTGAGGATTCACTGGTAAGATTATCTGAGTTCATAGAACAATCACCTGAGCGATCCATCATGAACATCACTAAACCAATAGGCGAAAGCAATTCGAAGGCGGTTCACCGGATGATAAACTCAGTATACTTTACAAACTTCAAAATCGCGTTTGATGATCAACCTCATACTTTTTGTCTAAATGAGGGTGAGATTTTAGTGGTTACTGGGCCAAATGCATCCGGTAAGACAAAATTCCTGGATGCTGTACTTGGCTATGCTCCATATTTCGGGAAAATTGACATAGCGGGAGAGGACAGTTGCCCGATGGGTTACGTGCCACAAAAGAGCACCCTTTTTGATGCAAGCATTGATGAAAATGTCGGGCTTTTTAATGAAGAGGTTTCCAAATTGCAGGATGCGTTATGCATTGCTAATGTTGAGGATCATTTTTGCAAAGGAAATGAGACGATTGGCGTCGATGGGAAGAATCTATCGGAAGGTCAGCGTCAGAGGGTTTCATTGGCTAGAGCGTATTATCATAGTCATGGGTTGTTGCTTTTGGATGATGCTTTTGCCTATTTGGATAAAACGAACAGGACAGGCATTTATAACAATATTATTGCCAAAGGCCAAACCCTGATCATTGCCTCCAATGATCCTGACATTCTTTCCAAGGCTAATCTTTGGGTCGAGTTGAACGATCAGAGGATGACCGTAAGAACCGGGGCTGTCAATCACAGTGCAACAAAAAATGTATAACTTCTAATCCTTTTCATGCCTGGGTGCCAAACAGAACGTAGGGTTTTGCATATGCTGGGCGAGAAATCCAAAATACAAAAGAGCGAGCTAAAATTTCGTTAGAATGACCAATTGATCAACGTCGGAGGATAAAGCCGTAAGGTTCGTTGGTACGGAGAGTTTGCAAGAAGGCTAGGCTCTGACTGTAGCGTAACGCGACCGACAACGCAAGATCCACGAGGTAAGGTTCATCATTGGATGAATCGGGGTTAACATCATTGGTTTCCCAAAGCATAAGGCTGACACGGAACGAATGCGCTCCATGCCAGCCTTTCCAATTTTATGGAGGGGAATTTCGGGAGATGCGTATCATCTCGGGGTATTTCTATTCAAGTACCATACGCCTTATGCAAATCGCGCCGATATCGGATAACGATCGTGCCAACGGAAGGGGATATTGAGGATTTGGAGGGTGTCGATACCATTGTTGGCGACCGTGAGTTGAAACCTATGCCTTGCGAGTATGCACCCTGAAATCTATGGGATCAGCTCTCAGTGTATTCGTTCGGATTTTTTCATTCTCATCAGTATCATGGTGTACTGATCGTATCAGCGCTCCGAACGTGCACTGTATGGCTATTGCAGAGCCTTCAGCAACCCTTCCAGATGATAAAGGGAGAAATCCTCCTCAAAGCCGGACACCGCACCTTCAACCAGCGGAGAAGCAAGCGTTGCACGCAAAAGCGAGGGCGCGATGGTCACAGCGTGTGCGCCACAGGCCAGTGCATCGTTTACCTGTGTTGCGTTTTTAAAGCTTGCAGCTACAATTTTGGTTGAATAACCATCGCGGTCAATCAGTAGCCGTGTCGACTCAATGATATGGCGAAAATCAATATCGTTATTCTCCATGCGATTGCAGTAAGGGGCAACGTAATCTGCTCCGGCTGCAACAGCCAACAATGCCTGCGACAGGTAGTACACCGCAGTCGCGGTGACCCGCTTGCCTTCCCGTTTTAGCCTACCGATCGCTTTAAGCCCGGGTTCGGTTACGGGGATTTTCACATAGGTGTTTTCCCCCAGCAGGGTGTAAACAGCCTCTGCCTCCCGAAGCATCCCTTCGCAGTCCCGTGCCAGCAGTTGCACATGAAGAGAACGTTGATGCCCACACAGTGTGCGGATGCTGAGCAGCCGCTCCTTCAGCGGTACGTTTCCTGCTTCCTTCAGGATGGTTGGGTTGGTGGTTACCCCGTCGATTGGGTAAATATCCAGGCATTGCGAAATCTGTTCCAGACTGGCGGTATCCAGCATGTATTGCATTTGTTTTCTCCTTATGGGCATTTTACAACACCACATCTCGGCAGCGCTGAACGGATGATGATCCGGTGGTTCCTGATTACTGGAGAAAGGAATGTGTCTCCAGTAATCGTTTCTACTTTTCCATCGAAGGGGATGTGGGGATGGAAGGAGGGAAATTGAATATTTCTGGTTTCCTCTTTCAAACAGGTGAATTGCTTGATGCAGACAATCGCGGTACGTACGAATCGATGTTGCACTCAAACGGGAGGGTACGCGATGCTTTTGCCGCTGCGTTGTTCTCGACAAAGGTTTTACACAGGCAAAATGATCCGATACGGGCAGATCACTCCCCGATGACGGTAACCTGTACGGTTCGTTTGCGCGCCCGCGTTTGATCAAAATCGACAAAGTACAGGAAACCGAATTCACCCAAGTCGATTTTACCGTCGATCAGCGTGATGGTTTCACTGCGCCCGACCAGCGCGGAGCGCAGATGGGCATCCGTATTATGGCAGCCGCGCGCATCTTCGCCATGTTCTGCCGCAAAGGCAAGCGCTTCAGGGCCTGGATGCAGGTACATGCCCTCTTTGCGGCATATGGGAATGATGGATTCAAAGATTTCCACAAAATCCTGTTGCAACGTTTCCAGACCGGTCATAGACAGGTCAAACGCGCACTCCTGGGTAATGACGCAGCAGGTGGTATGATGGGAATAGACATTCACAATTCCGTTTTGAATGCCGGAACGTTCCACAATTGCTTGTGTGGCGGCGGTTATGTTATGAAACGTGGGCATGTGGTCGTTGGAGAAGAGTTCAACAGCTTCGCGGTATATCAAGGATTATGCCTCCTGTCGATTCTGGCTATTCAGATCGTCTGCCGCTCTGCGGGTGGCGGCAATCATTTCGTCGATCATGGCGATCGGGTCCTTTGCGTTCATGATGCCGGACGCGGCTCCTGCCGCTTCGGAACCCGCCATGATAAAATTGTAAACCTGTTGGCCATTCGTGATTCCCGCGGCCTGCTCCACCAAAATGTTCGGGTCAATCTCCTTGATGGAGCGTATGCATTCCATTACATAACCCATATTGCTCACACCGTTGCCTGAGCCGCCGATCAACTCTGTCGGTTCGGGGTTGATGATATCCGGGTGTAGTTGTGCGATAGCCTTGGCTTCCTCGACGGTATCCGCGCAGGCAAAGACCAGAAAGTCCAGTTCCTTTGCCCTGTCGATGGTCTTTTTTATGGCGGGAAGGGACATGGGTTTTTCACAGTGATTGACTACGACCCCTTTTGCGCCTGCGGCTTTCAAGCCTTCGGGCAGGATGTCCGCCATGCCGCGACCAGGTCTCAGCGTATCCATGTAAGGGGCTAGCACGATCAGATGCTTCGTGTTTTCGGCAATCCTCCGAATTTCTGTCGCAGGGGCGATGAAAAGCACATCAATGTCATATTTTTCGGCAGCCTCATCGGCTGCCTTTGCATATTCCAGAACGGTGTCGCCATAGATGTAATTTTTGGTACCGATTTCAAAGTAGGGAGTCCGTATTTTTGGTTTCACGAGGAATACCTTCTTTCTGTTCCTGATCCGCGTTGGCGACACGCACGGTGATTCCCGCCGCTACGAGACGGCTGAAGACTGGTTCGTCAGGCTGCCGATCGGTAACCACTTCGTCTATCCGTTCCAGCTGTGCATAGGAAAAAAACGCGCCTTTTCCTACCTTGCTCGCGTCAAACAGCACATAACGCGTGGTAGAACGGCCAAGTATATTGGCGTTCAGGCTGGAAAGCCCCGTTTTATTAGAGGAAAAGCCGGTTTCGACGGTTACGCCTTCACTTCCCAGAAAACACTTGTTAAAGTGGAAAGGCTCGGCATATCGCTCGGTGATGGGACCAAAAAAATCTCTGCGGGCGCTGTGGTATTCGCCCCCCAGCAGAATGATCTTTCCCATGGAAGAATCGCCCAGTGCCTGGAGATTCGCGATCGAGTTGGTTACGATGTTCAGACTGGAAAAGTCGCCGGATCTTAGGCGCTCACCCAGTGCAATCGCCATCTGAAGCAGTGTTGTTCCGCAGTCCAAATACACCGTGTCCCGGTCTTCCACAAGGGAGGCAGCCAGAACACCGATCATCCGTTTTTCATTTTCAGACACCTTTTCGCGCTGTTCAAAGCGATAGCTGTCCGACGCGCCAGGCAGTTGTGCCCCGCCATAATTACGGATGATCTTTCCGACCTTTTCAAGATCCAGAAACATTCGGCGCACGGTTGCCTGTGATACACCCATCAACCTTACGGCCTCATCCGTCGTGATGTGACCCTCAAGATTCAGAAGACTCATCAGGAGTTCTTCCCGGTTTACTTTTTTCTTGCTAACGTTCCTCACGTCCTTTATGCTGCACGCAATAATGATTGTTCGGTTCATATTTTAACAAGGTTTGCTCAAAATGTCAATGATAAAAATGATTGAATAAATCTAAAACAAAATAAAATGATTAATTCACGCAAAAAGTGGTTGACAAGAAGTTGATGACGCGATACACTGGTGCCAACAAAAGTGAACGGGGAGGGACCTGTTTTGGAATTCAAGGTCTACCAGAAAGAACTGGAGCTTCAGTCAAGAGGCTGGATTCCCACATTTCATGACATCTCCAAGGAGGTTCGGGAAATCATTGCCGCATCAGGGATTCAAAATGGCACCTGTTGCGTGGCATCCCACCATACCACTTGCAGCGTGATGGTGCAGGAAGCATCGCACGACATTGATAGCTTTGATCTGGAATATTTGCAACACGACCTGCTGGATATTATGCGTAAGTTGGTTCCGGATTTCGCGGAGGAACATCAGTATCGGCATCCCGGCCCCATTCACTCCCAATTCGGGCGTTATGTGAACGAGCCTGGCGACTATACCAGCATGAATACCGACGGACATCTCAGAAGCGCGTTTTTCGGACGCAGCGAGACCCTTACCGTCAAGAACGGTGAAATGGACGGCGGCGAGTTTGCGCATGTGTACCTTATTGACTGGGATCATGTCCGCGCTCGCCACAGACAGGTGAATGTGACCGTGATGGGCACCACGGAGGATGTGGAAGATCGCCGTTGGAACAACGGAGAAGTGGTCAATACGCTTCGCAAATATACCGAACAGGAAAAGGCGTATATGCCGGAGTTTGATCTCCAGCAAAAGCGATAATTCGGGGAGGGCGTTTATACGATACCTTCGGATGAACTTCTGATTGCGGCGGGTCGCAGGGCTTTTGAGATTGAACAGGATGCGATTCAACGTGCATTTTCTGCCGTAGAGGAAGCCGCATTTCTAAAAGCGGTGGAGGCGCTCTCCGTTGCACCACGGATTGCAGCCAGTGGATGTGGCCATTCGGGGATCGCGTGCAGACATTTCGCGCACCTGATGTGTTGTATTGAGCGCCCTGCGCGCTTTCTGTCACCTTCGGAAGCAACGCATGGCGCGAGTGGGTTTCTTCAGCGGGGCGATGTAATTCTCTTTGCATCACGCGGAGGGAAAACAGCAGAACTGCTGCCGATTCTCGACATTGCGAAGAGGAAAGGCGCGGTGATCATCGCAGTTACCGAAAACGAAGCATCGCCGCTGGCGCAACGATCCGATATCGTTTTAAAAATGGCGGTCACACGCGAAACCGATCGCTACAACAGTCAGGGAACCACGAGTTTCACAGTGCTTTCGGTACTGTTTCACGCATTACAGGCAGCCATCATTGAACGGACAGGCTATCGCAACGAACAGTTTGGGCTGATCCATCCGGGTGGCGCGGTTGGTGAAAGGCTGAACGGAAAATAGAAACAGAGTTCGATGCTGCAAACCTGAATGAGCCCCCAAAAAATAAAGCAATGAGGTTCGTTAACCTCAGAAATATTTCCACTGATCGACCTTGACCCCGTATACAAAGGATATCATATCTATGAAGGAGGTCCCAACATGAAAAACCATCGTCTTCTCCGGATGCTCGCCCTCACATTGACCGTTATCATGCTGATCCCCACGTTTGCCACGGTTGCAAACGCGCAGGCAGGGGATGAGGAGTATGTGATCCAGCTGCTGGTAAGCTCTTCACAGACTCACACACGTAGTGACGAAACCTCAATCGGTAAATACATCAAGGATAAGTTCAACATCGTGTTCGAGTATCTGCCGGTTAATGATGACAGCGAAAAGCAGAGTCTGATGCTCGCCACCGGTGACTATCCCGAGATTATCCGTCTGGAAGGCGGCGATATGGTTCAGGACTATATCGACGCGGATGCAATTCTTTGCCTGGACGATTACATCGCATCCAGCACGAATTTCAAGACTCGTTATGCTGAACAGATTCCCTACTGGCGTGCCAGCAGCAAAGATGGCAAGATTTATACCTGGCAGCGCTACGTCCCCTCCGACCTGACGAACGCGCCGGAAATCTTGGATATTGGTACCCGTACCGACATCCTGGAGCAGCAGGCTTGGCCGAATCTGGTTTCGGAAGATGATTGGTTCAATTACCTTCAGAAGGCCATGCAGGATAACCCCGAAACCAATGGACAGAAAACCGTTGGCATGGTATTGCCGCTTGCGGAGAGCTGGGGTCCGTCGCTGCTGACCGAGTTCTGCGAAAAGGGCGGCGAAACTAACGATCAGGGCACCAACGACGCAGTGGTCTGGAATCAGGTAGAGCAGAAGTGGGTTCCCACATGGACGCTGCCCGCTGTTGTTGACAGTTACCGCTTCTTCAACCGTCTGTATAAGGCGGGTATTCTCGACCCGGATTGCTTTACGGATACGTACGACCAAGTTCAGGAGAAAATCAACAGCGGCCGTGCTTTGAGCGTTTGGTATTGCACATGGATGGCGACGAGCGCCAACGCAACGCTGGTTTCCAATGGAAACAGCAATATGCAGTACATCAACATGCCCATCCGCAGCAACGCACAGGTGAAAGCTGGTTTGAAGCGTGAAATCCGCGTGGAAACCACCCGTCCGTTTGACTCCTACGCGATCACCAAAAATGCCAAGGATCCGGATCGCCTCTTCGCATTTTTGGATTGGGCGCTGTCCGATGAAGGCCAGATTCTGCTGCAAAGTGGCATTGAAGGCAAACATTATACCATCGTTGACGGAAAGCGTACTCCTACCGAGGAGTATATTAACGGTGTTTTGACCAACCCGAACTACTCGAGTGATGAAGGCTTTGACCTTGCTTCATTCTTTGGTTCCTGCAAACAAGGCGATGCTCAGGGTATCGCATTCAATCTGCAGGCGGCTCCCGCATACTATGATGAAATTTTCCTCTCCGACCGCCAGAAGGAAGCCTACAAGAATCTGGGTTGGAGCAACTCGCTGTCATACTGGACGGATACCAGTGAGCTTGCACCGACTGGCCTTGCCGCAACTTGCATACTGGATCCCGATAGCAATGAGGGCAAGCTGGACGAAAAATTCAAGGCATGGATCGCTGTAGCGGCTACCAAGCTGGTTACCGCAGATGACTTTGATGCCACGTGGGCTGAACTCAATCAGGAATACGAAGCGATGAACGTGGGCACGATCGTGGACAAGTACAACGAGATACTTGCGACGAATCAAGAGCATTACAATCAATATGTGACCACCACACCGTAAGTCTCGTCAAAATCGTCCCGATTCGCGCTCCCCTGCGACCCCCGGAAGCGGGTCACAGGGGAGCGGTTCATAAAGGAGGGCATTGCGATGACTCAGGGTGTTCAGGTTGCGGGCCGTAGGGGAACGCTACAAAAAATGGTTCGCCAGCGTCAACTGTATATGATGCTTCTGCCCGCGTTGGCTTCGGTAGCGATTTTTACCTATGCGCCGCTTTTTGGCTGGTGGATGGCTTTTAGCGATTACAAGCTCGGGAAACCTATCTTTGATGCGCCGTGGGCTGGTTTGAAATACTTTATAGAGTTCTTTACCGATACCGCAGGCGCGGGACATGTGATTTTAAACACCGTTGTCATGAACGTCTCCGCGCTGGTGCTTGGCCTTGTGTGTGCGCTGGCGTTTGCGATTTTTCTCAAGGAAGTGCGCTGGAAATGGTTCCGCCGCTTTGTGCAGTCGGCCAGCTTTTTTCCCTATTTTATGTCTTGGGTCATTATCTATGCAGTGATTTATGCACTGTTTTCAAACGACGGTGCGGTCAACGCATCGCTTCAGTCACTCGGGCTGATTGATAAATCCATCAATATCCTCGGTAATCCCAAAACATCCTGGGGTTTGATCATCACCGTAGATGTATGGAACATTTTGGGATACAACAGCGTGATGTTCATCGCCGCCATCGCAGGCATACCCGATGAACAGTACGAAGCCGCTCGCATTGACGGGGCCACTCGCTTCCATGAAATGTGGCATGTGACGCTGCCCAACCTGATTCCCACGATGATTGTGCTTTTAATTCTGGGTTCCGGCTCAATTTTCAATTCGTACCTAGATCAGTTCTTTATTTTCACAAACACGCTGAACATTTCTACAATGGAAGTGTTCGACTACTATATTTATCGGTTCGGCCTCAAGTTGGGCAATTTCTCCTACGCCACGGCGGTAGGTGTGATTAAGACGCTGATCAGTCTAGTTCTTCTGGTAGGTGTTAACTGGTTGTCCCGTAAGGCAACCGACCAGTCACTGTTTTAATTGTCCGGGAAGGGAGGCTTGATTCCATTGAAGAAAAAAATCAGTACGTTTGATGTAGTAAACGGTTTGGTGATGCTGCTCATCACCATTACCATGATCTATCCGTTCTGGTATGTACTATGCTATTCGCTCAGCGATATGGGGCTGACTGGGGGCAGTCAGCTGCTCCTTTGGCCGCGTGGCTTCAGCCTGGACAGTTATCAGGTTGCTTTCAGCAACGCTACCATCGTACACGGGTTTCTGATATCCGTTGCCCGCTCCGTTATCGGGCCGTTTCTGATGCTGGTCGTATCCTGCATGGCGGCATTCGCCCTGAGTAAAAATGATCTGATCGGCATAAAATGGATTCGTCGGTTCCTGTTTTTCAGCATGTATGTGTCTGCAGGTTTGCTTCCCGGATATATTCTGATCCGTATGCTCGGATTGACGGGAACCTTCTGGGTGTATGTGCTGCCTGGCGTAGCGAATGTATTTAACATTGTGCTCATTCGAGCATATATCGAAACCTTGCCTGCCGGGTTAGAGGAGTCTGCCATGATCGATGGCGCCACATACGCAACGGTTTTTCTACGCATCGTTCTGCCATTGTGCGTGCCGGTTATTGCCGCGGTGACGCTGTATGCCTGCGTTGGGCAGTGGAACAGTTACATCGACGCGCAACTCTATAATTACCGCAATCCCGAGTTGTACCCGGTGCAATACATCCTGTATAATTATATCGCGGTGAAGGCGCCCACAAAGGAAGCATCCGCGGCGGCTCACGGGTTGATTACCACGGCGCATAGTCTGCGTATGAGTGTTACGGTCATTACAACGCTCCCCATTCTTTTAGTCTATCCGTTCCTGCAGAAATATTTCGCGTCAGGGCTTTTGGTGGGAGCCATCAAAGCCTGAACGATTCCGGAGGTTTGTTTATGGGAAAGAAGATCAAAATCGGCGTTTTTGGCGCATACCGGGGCATGACGATGATCGATGTATTGAGCCGTCACCCGGATGCGGAACTGGTTGCTATCTGTGATAAATATCAACCGTTGCTGGATAAATGTAAGAAATCGTTGGAGCAGCACGGTGTGGATGCGGCGCTGTACGACAATTTTGACAAGTTCTTTGAACACGATATGGATGCGGTGGTGCTGGCGAATTATGCCAACGAGCACGCTCCGTATGCCATTCGTTTGCTTGATTCCGGACGGCATGTGTGCAGTGAGGTTTTGCCGGTAGAAACGCTTTCACAAGCGGTGTCGCTGGTGGAGGCGGTGGAGCGCAGCGGGAAGGTGTATACCTATGCCGAAAACTACTGCTATTTTGCCGCGACGCAGGAGATGAAACGCCGTTACCGTGCGGGAGATCTCGGTGAATTCACCCATGGCGAAGGCGAATATGTGCACGACTGCGAAGCTATTTGGGGAGACATCACCTATGGCGAGCGTGACCATTGGCGCAATAGGCTCTATTCCTGCTATTATTGCACGCACAGCTTAGGTCCGATTGTCACCATCACAGGTACGCGTCCGGTGCGCGTGGTCGGCTTTGAAAACCCCAACGTGCCAAACATGTGGCAAAAGGGATATGCCGGCGGCGCGAGCGGCATGCTTGTAATGCAGATGAGCAATAGCGCAACCGTCAAAAGCCTGAACGGTTACCTCAAGCGTGAGCCGGGGTCGGTATGGTATTCGATTTACGGTCAAAAGGGCATGATGGAATCCGACCGCTGGCAGCAGGGCGTGAACCGTGTGCATATTTTTCAGGAGGGCAATCCGCTCACGGAGCAGGATATTGCCTATGATCCCAAACCCGCTGTGGATACGGAGCTTTCACGATCTGTGGGTTCTCACGGGGGTGGCGATTTCTATACCATGCACTATTTTCTGGAAAAACTCCTGGGCAGACCGGGCGGGTCAGAAGTGATTGATGTTTATCAGGCATTGGATATGGCGCTCCCGGGCATTTTGGGCTACAAGTCCATCCTTAATGGCAACACGCCTTTTGAAGTGCCTGATTTCCGCAACCCTGCGGTACGGGACGCCTACCGCAATGATACTTCCTGTACCAACCCTGACATTGCCGGAGATAGCCTGTTCCCGCGTTGTTCCTTCCCGACACAGGAGATACCGGATCGTGTGTACGAAGCGGTCAGGCATGAGTGGGAGGAAAAGCAGAAATCATGAGGGATCTTCTGATCGGTGTGGATGTTGGTACCAGCGCGCTGAAGACGGTGCTGGTTTCGCTGGAGGGGCAGGTGATGGCATCCAGCGAGCATCGCTATCCGCTGGATCATTCTGTACCCGGCCGTGCGGAACAGCATGCAGAGGACTGGTGGGACGCGCTTGTGACCACTGTTCGCGCGGTAACCCGGAGCATTGATCCCGATCGGGTGTGTGCGATTGGACTGAGCACACAAGGCGGTACGCTTCAACCGGTAGACGCGCGTGGGCGGGTGCTTTGCCCTGCCTTTTCGTGGATGGATACCCGCGCATCTTTGCAGGAAACTGAATTCATCGCGCGCATCGGCAGTCAACAGATGCGCGACATTACAGGCTGGAGCATGTGCGGTGGGTTGAATGCGCTTCAGATTCTATGGCTCCGGCAAAACAACCCTGATATCTTCACAAACACCGCAAAATTCCTTTCAGTGCCGGGGTATCTGACGTTTCGGCTGACCGGGCGTGCGGCGGTGGATCGGTCAAGCGCCGGAGTCGAACAGCTTTTGGATGTAGGCACCGGACGCTGGAGCGAACCGATCTTGGAGCTTCTTGAAATTGAGGAAAGCAGGTTCGCGGATCTCGTTTCTGCGGATGAAAGCGTGGGCAAACTCACGCAAGAGGCGGCGGAGGCACTGGGCCTTTCAAAGGATGTGGTTGTGGCCGCTGGAGGTCATGATCAGTATTGCGCAGCGCTGGGAGCGGGCGCGGCCTCGAAAAGTGATCGCCTGATCGCTACAGGTACTGCGTGGGCCGTTGTCGCTGTTACGGACTCGCCGCTTGCAAATGGAGTATCAGGAGCATCGATCAGCCGACATGTTGTACCGGGTCTGTGGGGTGCGCTTTTATCGCTTGACAGCGGAGGAAGCAGTCTGGAATGGTTGCGCAATGCGCTTAAACCTGTCAATGCAGGGGTGCTGATGCCGCTTGAACAGATCAACCTTCTGGCATCGAGCCATCCGGCTGGTTCAGGCGGACTTCTGTTCTACCCGTATTTCTCAGGAGTGGAGTATCCTTCCGGACTTTTAAAGGCGAAAGCCGGTTTTTCAGGGCTTGCTCTCTCCCATGATGTGGGGCACATGGCGCGTGCAGTGATGGAAGGCGTAGCCTGCCAGGCAGTGTGGATGTTGCAGGCATTTACTCCGGCACCGGAAGGGGAGCTGATCCTGACGGGCGGCGCTTCTAAAAGTGCGTTGTGGACTGAAATCATCGCCGATATCGCCGGACGTACGCTTACGCTTCCCTCCATTCCGGAGGCAGGCTGTTTAGGCGCGGCGGCACTTGCGGGTACGGCGGGAGGGGTATTCGCCTCACCTGCCGAAGGTGCGGTAAGGCTTTCAGGCAACCGGAGGTTTGTGGAACCCAGTCCCAAAAGCGCAATCTACAAGGAAGTTTTGGCTAATTATAAAGAAGGCGCGTTACACATGGCACTCGCCTGAGAGGGAATAAAATGTCGCTTTTTGAAATCACCGAGGTGGATCGGCAGGTGTATGATACTGAGCTGCGCGATTTTCTGCCGGATGAAATTTTCGATATCCACAGCCATCTGTGGCTGGAATCCTTCTGGTCTACGCCGAAAAACACGGATATGCGGGCTGTCAGCTGGCCCTATTTGGTAGCACGGGACAATAGCGTGCAAAATTTGGAGGAAAGCTACCGGCTTTTATTTCCAAACCATCGCGTGGTGCCGATGGTATTTGCCAATCCAGAACCATCCGACGATACAAAACAGCACAATGACTATGTTCAAAATAGTGCAGAGGCGTATGGCTACCCGGCACTATACTTCAGCCATCCAAACCAAAGTGCAGCCGAGGTAGAACGGGGCGTGCTGGAGGGTGGGTTTCTGGGGCTGAAAAGTTATTTGAATCTCGCGCCTGCACACATCCCCGAGCCTTCCATCCGCATACTGGATTTCTTTCCGCCAAACCATCTTGAAGTGCTCAATCGGCATGGCTGGATCATGATGCTGCACATTCCCAGATCCGCGCGGCTGAAAGACCCGATGAATCTGGAAGATATCGCCTGGATCAAACGCAAATATCCGCGTATCCGCCTGATTTTGGCGCATGTGGGTCGAGCATACTGCCAGGAGGATGTCGGTAATGCACTGGAAGTACTGAGTCCCTATAACGACCTGATGTTTGATTTTAGCGCAAACTGCAATCCGGATGTTCTCGAAATGCTTGTAGGGAATGTGGGGGCTGAACGCGTAATGTTCGGAAGCGATCTTCCGATCACGCGGATGCGGATGCGCCGAATCTGTGAGAACGGGCATTATATCAACCTTGTGCCGCCTGGTTTGTACGGTGATGTGAGCGCTGATCCCAACATGCGAGAAGTGAGTGAGGAAGAAGGGAAATCGCTGACCTTCTTTTTATACAGGGAGGCTTTAGCCATGAAGATGGCGCTTCTGCGGCTGGGCTTCGGAGCAAAGGAAGCAGAGCGTGTATTCGCGGGCAATGCTCGGGATCTGCTCCGTACGGTACAGCGCGAAACCTATCAAACACCCGGAAGGTGGGAGAAAATATGAAGCCTGTTCACATCGGACTTTTACCTTTGTATATCAAATTATATGATGATGTAGACCCGGCATTGCGCACCCTTCAAATGCCTTTTTTAATGGATGCCGCACGTGCGCTGGAAGCCGAAGGGCTTTCGGTTACCGTATCGGAGGTATGCCGCGTGAGTGGGGAGTTTGAGCACGCGGTTGAGCACTTCAACCGGCTGGATGTGGATGCGGTTGTGACGCTTCATCTGGCTTATTCTCCGTCACTTGAAGCCATTGATGCGCTGGCTGCGCTGAAGGCTCCGATGATTTTGATGGATACGACGCCAACCTATGATTTTGTGGCTGTGGCGGGGCTTCAGGCGATTGACCGCAATCATGGTATTCACGGTGTTCAGGATTTATGCAGTGTGCTCAAGCGGCGAGGTGTGCCCTTCCATCTGGCGTGTGGGCATCTGGAACATTCCGATGTCGCAAACCGCGTTGCAGGATTGTGCCATGCAGCGGCGGCGGCGACAGCCATGAAGCATATGCGTGTGGGGCTTGTGGGGGATCCATTTGAAGGCATGGGCGATTTCCATGTCGAGCCTCTGGCACTTGAGACAGTCACGGGGGCGCAGATGATTCGGTTAGACCCCGCCGAGGCTATGGGCATTAACG
>Ga0302293_10000428_pt1 | contig 22657 bp, 10 predicted proteins | sample III_Fen_N2_2_FD_198758 | JGI IMG/M metagenome (GOLD analysis project Ga0302293, IMG submission 198758) | Peat permafrost microbial communities from Stordalen Mire near Abisko, Sweden - III_Fen_N2_2 | ecosystem: Environmental > Terrestrial > Soil > Wetlands > Permafrost | place: Sweden: Abisko...
GATACGGGGAAAATATAAAGTGGTATAACTAATCGACAGCCTCTCACCTTCAACAAAAGAAAGCCACCGAATGAAATGCTCATTTGGTGGCTTTGTCGTTTTTCAATTCAATTCTAATAACTGTTTACAACAACCAGGTGGTTTGCAATCCGCTCCACGGACCAGCCAGCTCAGGATGCTTGGTATTAAACCAACGAAAAAAAATATACAATGTTTTTCCGGCTGCATCTGCTCCCAGAGCCAGATTGAAAGCTCCTTTGGTGGATAGGTCTTTGTTCATGCCCGATGCCAGTGCCGAAGCCGGAGGAGTCCCGCCCACCTGATACACAAATTGTACGCTATCCGCATCTTCGTATATGGCTGGACGAGCACCGGTGGTACTGTAACATTTTATATTCACCGAACCACCTCCGATAGGTTTGAATGTAACCGTTACTTGTTCGCTTATCGGTTTTTGTGGAACAGTGCGGGTATCTTTCTGCAATGCCCCTTTTTTGATATTAAAAGTTTCCAAATCCACAATGGTTACATTCAACGACACAGCTATGCGGTCGAGAATATGATTGGTTTGGTCGAACAAAATAACCCGGTCGATAATATCGTACAGCTGATCGATAACTGCCGTGGTTCGACTGTTCTTCTTGTCGCTGTACAACAAATAGAGCGGACTCCATTCGGTTAGATAATCTTTCCATTGGGTTACTTCCTCTACCGATATACCCAATCGGGTTGCATTGTTGGTCGGCATACCTTGTTGAAAGTAAGCCACCGTAGTGATTAAATAGGAATTGCAATTGTCAATCCCACGCGGAACTCTCGAACGATCTGTCATTTTACCTCCTTTTTTAAAATTTGTACTTGTAATTTGCCTCATGTCTGTATGAACGCGGAAGCAAATATAGAGGTTAAATTTCATTCTGAGAAAATTAATTGACCAGATACAAGGAAATATGACCAGATACAATATGCCGTATCAGGACACTGACAACATGCAAAATCAGAATGACAAGATACAACGATTGAAATCATTCAACGTGTCAATACCTTTTTCACGCCGGGGTAAAAATACCGCGAAACAGGAATCTTTTCAGTGATGTTTTTCACCATTAAGTAACCACCTGCCGAATTACATTTTGATTTTTCTATAAAGTGGGTATTGACAATAAATGATTTATGGCACTGTACGAACTGCGGATGTCCGCTAAGTTTTTGTTTCAATCCTTTCAGCGTTTGGCAATAGGTTCGCTTCTCGTGTTTGTCGTTGAGGTGTAAATGCAGTGTGACATAATTTTCTTCACTCTCAATATACTGGATAGAATGGATTACAATGCTATCGGAATTTATTTGTACCGTTTCAGTTACCGATAATTCTTCACTTTCAGCTTTCACATCGTTTGTATGAACAGAAGGAGTCATTTTGGTGTGAGCTTTGTAGCAAGCAAATAATGTAGTACATATTTTAGGCAGAAATCCAAAAACCAAGGTATAATACTGCGCTTCCAAAAGCGAATCCGTCGATATTTCCGATTGTTCAATAAAAACCGAGTTATACAACCAGTTATTCGTCCCCACCAAAATAAGAAGCCCGGCGGAAGTTCCCATATCTTTGCCCAGTGTCCAGGTTTCATTTTTGAAGTAGCGCGGGAAAAAATAACGCATCACCCCATAAATCAGGATATAGCTCACCAAAAAAGTAAGTCCGTATCCGCAAAGCACATAATTTTTATACGGGTGTTGCCAGCAATAAATTCCGTAGGGTTGTTGGGCTTTTAGCAACAAAGGAATAATAATGCCTATAGACAGGATATAAAACCAGCCCTTTTTTTCGGACACAAGCAAGTGTGAAGGCCGGTTCAGGAAATCGGTCAATTTATTATGCAGAGACATACCTGAAAATGAAAGATAAGATTTGACGTTATTTTAGTTTAGCAATGCGAATCAGTAGTTTAGATATAGACCGAAGTCTCAGTCGAACGGATTTCTATATGAATAGCATAAACGTTTTAGTGATTATCTGCAACTTGTGCATATGGTGCTGCTATTTTATCCGCTCTCAGAGTCGTACCGAGTACTGACAGGGATGAGATGTTTTGAATCGGCTCTCGCGAATAAAGAATTCTCTTCAGTCATGACTGCCGAGTTGCCAAAGCACCCTTCATTCCTATCGGTGCGTTTTCCCCCATACTATTGTGTGCGTTTTATCTCTACAGTATATCTTGGCAGCATTTCCCTAATGACTACCGAAGCTTCAAAGGTGACCGGAACTGCTTTACAAGTGACCGGAACAATTACAGTCTCTACCCAAATTGCAACAGTCTTGACTATATTATTAAAAGATAGACTGTGGTTCTGCCTGTCCTGACTGTAAGTATCCCAGACCTGACTGTAGGTGTCCCGGTGCTGACCGGAATAACTACAGTCAGCACCGTAAGTCAGGCAGTCACCTTTGAAGATTCATATGTCATGACCGTACAGGCTATAGTCTCTATCAACGTCAGTACAAAGAACACCTTGCAAACAACAGTAACCTTTTTATTTGTAGCGATTTACAAGTCAGTTTATACAGATAACCGCTATTAAATCAGAAGAATTATCCGCCACGTATTTTATGTGTTTATTGGGATTGCGCACCTCCAATTACTTCTTATAAGAGTTTTATACGTTGAAGCCGTTTTGACTTATACAGAAGTCTCTTTGGGGGGTCTCGCGAGTTCCAATTCCCGGTATTTATGAATAATTGCGCGTTGGAATGACTCGCTTTGTTCGTGATCGTTGGTTGGCGAGACCCAATTCAAAACAGCAATAGTATAAATGTTGAGATAACTTAATTATCTAAAACAGCACATTTCCTATTTTACAAAATCAATTTATTTTTGTTTTAAACACATTTTTATATGCAAAAATATCTATTTTTTGAATACATTATTCACTTAAATATATCTTGTCGCACTTTTTCTTGTTTGTCCCATTTTAAGTAACTGTTTTTCAGTTAATTGAAAAATGGCTTGTCGCACTTTTTTTTGAATGTAAATAGTAGAATATGACGAATAATACATTAATTTAGGAGACTAAAAAAAAGATTATTTATACTTTGACGACTTGTTGTTAGGGTTTATTAATTAAAAATGAAGAAATGACGGAAAAATGCAGGAATGAAAAATGGAGGAATGTAGAATTGCCACAAAGGCACAAAGAATAAAAACGATTGTCATCCCGAAACGAAGTGAGGGATCTGAGGAATGGGGAAATGAAAATAAATGAATAGGTTTGAGCAACAAATAGATTCTTCGCTTCGCTCAGAATGACAGGACTTATAACTTTTTTATTGTGGAGGGATTGGTTGGGGGCTTCGCCCCCAACCAATCCCTCCCGAAAACATAAAATACGGATTGTCCTCCCGAAACGAAGTGAGGGAACTGAAGAATGGAGGAATGAAGGAATGAAGGAATGAAGGAATGGAAAATGAAAAATAGAGAAAAGAATAATACCAAAAATCATATAAATCACAAACTCAATTTACGCATGAAAAAAACTACACTCATTCTCTTGGCGTGTCTGATGGCAGGAAGCGGGATGGCGCAGACGACACAAAAGTTGACTGCCGACCGAAATGCTTACCGTGCCTCCGACCAAATTGTGAAGCAACAAGTTGCTTTTAAAGACCCGGGCAGCTCGGGCAGAAGCCTGAACTGGGATTTCAGCATGTTGCAACCCGTGAATGAGCATTATTCGCTGAGTTACTTTGCACTCGACCCCGAACATGCCGAAAAGCTGTGCGGACAGGAACACAACACGCGGTATTATTACCGCCAACAGGGCGACAGCCTGTGGGCTACGGGTTTCGAGAACTCCACTACTTATATGCAATATACCTTACCCGAATTGCGCATGCGCTTACCGTTTGCCTACGGCGATACGCTTTATAGCCACTTTACGGGCAAGGGAGAATACAGCCACCGGATACCGCTGGCCGTGAAAGGATACACCCGCGTTATGGCCGATGCCGAAGGCGACCTGATACTCCCCGGTTTTGAAAAGGTAAAAAAAGCATTGCGCGTGCGTACCCTGCGCCATTACACCGAGACAGGCAAAGACAGCCTGGAAATGACCCTCGATACCTACTCGTGGTATGCCTCGGGAATCCGTTACCCCGTGTTTGAAAGTGTGAAAACCACCTTAAGCCGAAAAGGCGACCGAAAAGATCCGAAGGGGGAAAGCATGAAGGATACCACGGTATTTTCCACCTCGTTTTTCTACCCACCCACCCTGCAAACTTCGCAGGTACAAACCGATGCCGTACCCGTATCCGACCAACAGCAGCCGGCAGTAACCGGAGCCGCAGCGGTATTTACCGAAGCACATGTTATGCCCAACCCCGTGGTAGATAACTTGTATCTCAATTATAAACTGGTACGGGCAGCCAGAATTTGGTTTACGGTGCATAACAATGCCGGTATTCCCCTCTGTCAAACTTCCCCGCAACAAATGCAGGAAGGAATTCAAAGTACCACCATTAATATGAAAAGCCTGATACCGGGAGTGTATTCACTCTATGTGCATGTGGACGATATGGTATTGCGACTGAATGTGATTAAACAATAGCATATATGGATCTAAAATAGAAAATCATGAAACGAATAGCAATTATAATATTAAGTCTGACATTTTGTTTTCTCTCGCAAGCACAGACAGGCTGGGAGAAACCGGTGCAGTTTTTCACACCCAATGCAGCCAGCTTAGGTACCTATGGACAGGTACCGGTCAATTACTTTAATGGATTAGCGCAAGTATCCATTCCGCTTACTTCATTTAAAGTAAACGGATATGAATTACCGATTTCCTTATCGTATTATGGGGGCGGAAATAAGCCGGACTCACATCCGGGTTGGGTAGGGTTAGGATGGAATTTATTCGCAGGAGGCTCTATCAATCGGATTGTCAATGGAATAAAAGATGAAACCACACGTAGTGAAGTGAATTATTTATATCCTTCCAATCTGAACTGGAGTGATTTTCCGGGCTATTATTACCGAATGGATAGCCTAAACAGACCGGATTGGAGTAGTAGTAATTACTTGAAGTATCTACTGCTTGAAAGAGCAACGAATAGTATATTATTACAAAAAAGGGCGTATGTACTCGACACTGAGCCGGATGAATTTCAGGTGAATGTAGGTGATATCAGCGCCTCGTTCTATTTAATGAGCAATAATACCGTTAAAATCAAATCGAAATCAAATAGCAATTTTAAAATTCATATAAATTTAGGTGCATTCAATGAAACCGCAGATAACTATTTTATAATTGGAAGTTTTCAGACAACTGATCAGCTTCCAGCCAAGTGTTTTACCTATATCAAAGAAATTATTCTGACGAATAATGATGGTATAAAGTACTATTTTGGGGGAGATCAGAATGCTATTGAGTTTTCATTTGCTAAATGTAATAGTAGAGATCTTATGGCGTCTGCAAATACATGGCACCTGAAAAAAATTGTATTACCTAACGGAGAAACTATTGAATTGGATTATGAAAAAAAAGGAATCCCAATCATTGAAAACAATAATCGTTACGTTAATACATATATTGAAACGAATAGGCCGACCACTGATAGTTCAAATGCTGTACTTGGGCATCGAGCCTATACCTTAATTCAACCCTCATACTTAAAATCGATACATAGCCCTATCTCCGGTAGAACTATGTCTTTTAAACGAAGTAAATCGACGGAACTTGGTTACAATATAGACCCCTATTTTTTCAATCAGATATTTGGTAATGATCAAACATCGAAACTTTATGCATATAAAGAAATACTGTTGAGTGATAGTAGTAATTATTATATGCAGTTGGATTCGATTATTGATACGAATAAAAAAATTGCTTTAAACTATACCAGTTCACCGGATACAAGATTAAAGTTGGATAACATCGTTTTTAGTGATAGTAAAAACTCCCGGATAAATGGATACCTGTTTGACTATAACTCGACAGAATTGCCTTACTATAATTCAAAAAAGAACGATAACTGGGGTTATTATAACAATAAGTATTACGGGGAAATACCTTATGCCAACTTATATGACTTTAGGGCAGCAGATTCCACCTATATGAAGGCTGAAATGTTGATGAAAATCACTTACCCTACCGGAGGTACTACCGAATTTGTGTATGAACCGCATGACTATTCGAAAATAGCCATACCAGCCGTACAAAATGTATCCGGACTTAATTATATAAATACATCACGTATGTGTGGAGGACTTCGTATAAAGAAAATGATCAATCGGGATACGAACAATCATACCACTATTCGTGAGTTTGAATATAAAAACGAAGAGGAAAATTCCTCCGGCATATTATCGGGTATTCCAATATACACTGCCGCAGGAGCAGAAGTTATCAATTTTGGATATGATATAAAATATAAGTTATGTACATTTAATGGTGACTATACATTGTATTATAGTTTTGGCAATGAACAATGTCAAAACCAGTTGGCCAATACGAATGGGAATCATATTACCTATAGCCGGGTTACAGAAAAATTATCCGATGGAAGTAATACGATATATAATTATACGAACCACGAGAAATTTAATGATATTGGATCTGATCTTACTGCTGGTGGTTTAATATACAATTTCTTGCCATGTAATAGATTCATTTCATACGAATTAGAACGGGGATTATTGGAGAGTGTAGAATATTATAAAAATACTATGCCTGTAAAAAAAGAAGTATATACCTATAATTCAGACCCAAACCGATACAATGATTTTGTAAAATCAATAAATATTTATGGTTACACTGATGTAATTCGTGCAATTCCATTAAAAACGTTCACCTTCTGTCCTTACCTACAATCGAAGACAGAAACAACCTATGATGTGAATGGGATTAATCCGGTAAGTAGTACTACCAACTATAGATATAATTCATACAGGTTACCTAGTTTTGTCAGCCAATCGGGAAGTAGGTCGGCATCCGATAGTACGGCCGTTGTTACTAAATATCCATTTGATAACAATGGCTCACCTTACAGCACCATGACCCAAAAATTCATGCTGAATTATCCCATTGAAACGATAAAATACAAAGGGAACTCTATTACCGATGGAAAACTAACCACATATAAAGAATTAATCGTTGCAAATGATTCATTGTATGTTCCTGATAAAGTATTTTCAACAGAAATAACATCACCCCTTGCATCCTTTTCAAATTTTGACGGGACAACAAAGGATAGTCATTACGGAGTATTCCCTGAGATGGAATTTCTCAATTATGGACCAAAAGGAAATATTTATGAGATAAAAGACAGGAAAGGGATTAGTACAGCTTTTCTATGGAGCTACAGCTATCAACACCCTATAGCCGAAATTAAAAATGCAACTTACCAACAAATTGGAACGGAATTAGGAAGTAGCTACCTGTCTAATTTGACTAATAATCCAAACCCTTCAACAAGCGACTTAACCAATCTCAATTCGCTTCGGACTTCACCTAATTTGCCCGGTATTGAGGTTAACACCTTTACGTATAAACCTTTTGTGGGTATGACTTCTAAAACCGATCCACGTGGAGTAAGTACTAATTATACCTACGATACGTTTGATCGACTTTTTTTGAGTCAGGATGATAACAGCAATATATTGGCACGTTATCGCTATGCATACCACGATAACGGACCCGGATATGTAATATCGGCAAGCTTAAAACCGGCACCTTTCTACGTGCAGGACGTTACAGATACATTATTCGTATTTGAAAGCGCAAAGGGATCAGGTAATTACTCCTACAATTGGTCGTTGCTCAAAAAAGATACGGTTTTGGCTTCGGGTAATAGCAACAGCAATCGTTTTAATATTACGTGCAGTAAGACTGGAGAACTAACCTTAAAATGTACCGTAACCGACAATGTAACGGGCAGAAAAATAGAAAAGGAAAAATCATTCATGTGCTATTCCAAACCAACGTTAAAAGTCACATCCGATCTTTACTACATGATTAATTCACCAGGTAGTGCCACGGCATCTGCAACCGGAGGATCTGGTGATTTTAAGTATGAATGGGCATTTGCGGATGATTCCGGTTATACGCAAGGAACAGGGACTCTGTTCAATTTTACCAGTTCATATAGTGGCAATAAGGCTCTTGTATGTAACGTAACTGACAACCTGACAAAACAAGCCCAAAATGTTACGATGCTTATACCCTTTTATACATCCCCAACAGTAACAATCAACACAGGACTGGGTTGGTGCATGATGAATGGCGCAGATACAGTTTCGATTAGTGCAGGAAGTGGTGGTTCGACCCGTTATAGATATAGTTGGTCGTTAAACGGAGGTACTCCAACGAATACAACAAGTCCATCATATAGCTTTACCTGCCCAACGGCAGGAGAGCAAACTATAATCTGTAATGTAACCGATAGTGTGACCGGACAAACAGCAACAGACACAAAAAAAGTAATGTGTTATAATGTCCCAACTGCTTCTGTTTCTATCTTACCAGCGTATTATATGCTCGGTGCCCAAGGAATTGCCACGGTTACACCCGGAAGCGGTTCGACGCATTATAGATATAGTTGGTCGTTAAACGGAGGTACTGCAACAAATACAACAAGTGCCTCATATAGCTTTACCTGCTCAACACCCGGAACACAGACAATACAATGTATAGTAACCGATAGTGTGACCGGACGAACAGCAACAAGCTCGCAAACTGTGAAGTGTTATACATATCCATCGGCTTCTGTTACTATCTTACCAGCGTATTATATGCTTGGTGCCCAAGGAAGTGCTACGGTTACGCCCGGAGACGGTTCTACGCATTATAGCTATAGTTGGTCGTTAAACGGAGGTACTGCAACAAATACAACAAGTGCCACATATAGCTTTACCTGCTCAACACCCGGAACACAGACAATACAATGTATAGTAACCGATAGTGTGACCGGACGAACAGCAACGGGCATGCAAACTGTGAAGTGTTATAGTGTCCCAACAGCTTCTGTTGCTATGGGAGCCTCGTATTATATGCTCGGTGCCACAGGAAGTGCTACGGTTACACCCGGAAGCGGTTCAACGAATTATAGTTATAGTTGGATGTTAAACGGAGCGGTAGTAACCGGTACCTCTGCTACACTTAGCTTTACCTGCTCAACAGCAGGAGTGCAGACTGTCAAATGCACTGTAACCGATAATGTGACCGTACAAACAGCAACTGATACCAAAACAGTAACTAGTTATACTTACCCCACAGCAGTAGTTAGTACGGGAGCAACCTGGTACATGCTGAATGGCGCAGGTACAGCTACGGTTGATGCAGGAGGTGGTTCAGGGAGTTACTCTTGCTCCTGGAAGTTAAAAAACAGTAGCGGTACGGTATTACAAAACGGTACAAATTCATCTTCTTTCAGCTATACTTGTTCTCAATCAGGAACGCTGACAGTGGAATGTACGGTTACCGATGCTTTAACCGGACAAACGGTTACCAATTCAAAAACAGTAACCTGTTATACCAGCCCCACAGCAATAGTCAGTACGGGAGCAAGCTGGTACATGATGAATGGCGCAGGTACAGCTACGGTTAGTGCAGGAAATGGTTCGGGTAATTATTCCAACTACGCATGGAAATTAAAGAACAGTAGCGGTACGGTATTACAAACCGGAACAAATTCCACTACTTTCAGCTATACTTGTTCTCAATCAGGAACGCTGACAGTGGAATGTGCGGTTACCGATGCTGTAACCGGACAAACGGTTACCGATTCAAAAACAATAAGCAGCTATACAGTCCCTACAGCAAGTGTTAGTACGGGAGCAACCTGGTACATGGTCAATGGCGCAGGTACAGGTTCAGTCAGTGCAGGAGGTGGTTCGGGTAATTATTCCTACTCTTGGAAGCTAAAGAACAGTGGTGGTACAGTATTACAAAACGGTACAAATTCATCTTCTTTCAGCTATACTTGTTCTCAATCAGGAACGCTGACGGTGGAATGTACGGTTACCGACAATGTAACCGGACAAACGGTTACCGATTCAAAAACAATAACGAGCTATACTTACCCCACAGCAGTAGTCAGTACGGGAGCAACCTGGTACATGATGAATGGTACGGGTACAGGTTCAGTCAGTGCAGGAGGTGGTTCGGGTAGTTATTCCTACTCATGGAAGCTAAAGAACAGTGGTGGTACGGTATTACAAACCGGTACAAATTCCACATCTTTCAGCTATACTTGTTCTCAATCAGGAACGCTGACGGTGGAATGTACCGTAACCGATGCTGTAACCGGACAAACGGTCACAAACTCTAAGAATATCACTTCTTATACTTACCCCACAGCTGTAGTTAGTACGGGAGCAACCTGGTACATGATTAATGGTGCAGGTACAGCTTCGGTGAGTGCCGGAGCCGGTTCAGGTAGTTATTCCTACTCATGGAAGCTAAAGAACAGTGGGGGTACGGTATTACAAACCGGTACAAATTCCACATCTTTCAGCTATACTTGTTCTCAATCGGGAACGCTGACTGCGGAATGTACGGTAACCGATGCTGTAACCGGACAAGCGGTTACCAATTCAAAAAATGTGACATCTTACACCTATCCGGCTGCAAGTGTGACTGTAGGCTCTACATGGCTTATCATAAACGGTGGGGGTACTGCCAATGTATCGGGCTCCGGAGGTTCCGGCAATTACTCCTACGCATGGCGATTGAAAAATAGTGGGGGTACGGTGTTGCAAACCGGCGACAATTCGGCTTCTTTCTATTATACCTGTCCTCAATCCGGCACGATAACTGTGGAATGTACGGTGACCGACAATGTAACGGCACAAACGGCCACCGATTCCAAAACATTTACCTGCTATACTTACCCCACAGCATCTGTTACAACGGGAGCAAGTTCGTACATGCTGAATGGTGCGGGAACAGCTTCGGTGAGTGCCGGAGCCGGCTCGGGTGGTTATTCCTACGCATGGAAGTTAAAGAATAGTGGCGGTACGGTATTACAAAACGGTACAAATGCAGCTACTTTCAGCTACACCTGTTCTCAATCGGGTACGTTAACTGTAGAATGCACTGTAACCGACAATATGACAGGACAATCCACAACTCAATCAACCCCTATTACTATTTATACCTATCCTACAGCAAGTGTTAGTACAGGAGCAAGCTGGTACATGATAAACAACCCGGGCACAGCCACGGTTAGTACCGGAGGCGGTTCGGTTAATTATACTTATACCTGGCGGTTAAAAAACAGCAGTGGTACGGTATTGCAAACCGGAACAAATAATCCTTCATTTACATATACCTGTTCTCAGGCCGGAACGTTGACGGTGGAATGTACAGTGACTGACAATGTAACCGGACAAACAGTGACCGATTCAAAAACAATAAACAGTTATACAGTCCCTACGGCAAGTGTTAGTACGGGAGCGACCTGGTATATGGTCAATGGTACGGGTACAGGTTCAGTTAGTGCAGGTGGTGGTTCGGGTAATTATTCCTACTCATGGAAGCTAAAGAACAGTGGCAGTACAGTATTACAAACCGGTACAAATTCTTCTTCTTTCAGTTATACCTGCTCACAAGCAGGAACACTGACTGTGGAATGTACGGTAACCGATAATGTAACCGGACAAACAGTCACAAACTCTAAGAATATTACTTCTTACACCTACCCAACATCAAGTGTGAGTACGGGAGCTTCGTGGTATATGATAAACGGAGGAGGCAGTGCGAGTGTATCGGGCAGTAACGGCTCAGGTAGCTACTCCTATGCATGGAAGTTAAAGTACAGTGATGGTACAGTATTGCAAAACGGTACGAATTCTACATCTTTCAGCTATACCTGTTCTCAGGCAGGCACGCTGACTGTGGAATCTACCGTAACAGATGCTGTAACCGGACAAACGGTTACCAATACCAAAACAGTAACTAGTTATACTTATCCGGCTGCAGGGGTGACTTCCGGCTCGACATGGATTATAATAAACGGTGGGGGTACTGCCAATGCATCGGGTTCCGGGGGTTCCGGTAATTACTCCTATGCATGGCGATTGAAAAATAGTGGCGGTACCGTGTTGCAAACCGGCACAAATGCTGCTTCATTCTATTACACCTGTCCTCAATCAGGCACGATCACTGTAGAATGTACCGTAAGCGACAATGTAACGGCACAAACGGCTACCAATTCCAAAGCATTCACCAGCTATACTTACCCTACGGCATCTGTGTCAATAGGATCGAGTTCGTACGTATTGAATGCAACAGGTACGGCCTCAGTGAGTGCTGGTGCCGGTTCGGGTAGCTATTCGTATTCATGGAAGTTAAAGAACAGTGGGGGTACAGTATTGCAAACCGGTACCAATTCGACGTCATTCAGCTACACCTGTTCTCAATTAGGAACGCTGACGGTGGAATGTACTGTTACCGATGCTGTAACCGGACAAACCGGAATCGACTCGAAAACAGTATCTGTTTATAATCCGCTTACATCAACTGTAAGTACCGGAGCAAACTGGTACATGCTTAATAGTATAGGGTCTGCTACGGTTACTCCCGGAGGCGGTTCTGGAAATTACAGCTATAGTTGGTTTATAAACGGAACTGCTGTAACCGGTACCACAGCTACACTGAGCTTTACCTGCTCAAGTGCTGGGACATATAGTGTAGTCTGTATAGTAACCGATAATGTTAACGGACAAACAGTAACAGGGAACAAAACAGTTTCTTGTTATACAGCCCCTACTGCAAGCGTGAGTACAGGTGCTTCCTCTTATACGCAGAACGACACCGGGTCAGCCACGGTTTCGGCCAGCGGAGGCTCCGGTAGTTACTCCTATGCCTGGTCGCTGCTTAATGGTTCTACGGTATTGTCTAACGGCAGCAACAGCAGCAGTTTTAGTTTTACATGTAGTCAGACTGGAACATTAACCGTGCGATGTATCGTTACTGATAATGTTACAGGACAAACAAAAACGGCTACTCAAAACATAAGCTGTACCGCTGCAATTACTTACGGCAATTTTACCTTGCAATCGGGTTATAGCAATTACTACAATTCACTGTCTAAAAGCGGTACAAGCGTTTCATTTGTTCTTTCATTTGGTCTGAGTAATTCATCAATGAATTCCGGGTGGAGCTATTATGTAGCAACGATACCCACAGGATTCAAACCAACGTCAGCCAGAACCGTCACGATTAATAGTTACGGAGCAACATGGAATCTCACTTTTAACTCTAACGGAACAGTATATTGCCAAATCGTTTCCGGTCCTGATTTCCCTATGGGTTCAGGAGTAAACCTGAGCGGCAGTTATAATTTATAATCATTTTAGAATATTATGAACATGAAAAAAGCACTTTTTATTATATTAATAGGGATACTGTTTAGCAGTTTATCCGTTGCGCAAACCCGCGCCAAAGCATTCGAAGCCGGCAGCGCCGATACCACCTATATCGCGGTGAACAAGCCCGGAGGATGGCAGTTTGTGAGCCCACACCTTACCCCTATCGGAAAAGATAGTGTGGGACTGGAAATGATTATACAACACGACCGTACCATCGACTGGCAACAAAAGCAGCTGGTAGGCCGCATTACCCGTCGTAACCTACTGCCTGTAAGCGAACAGGATGCAACTTTCGACCTGTTGGTCAGTCAGTTTCGACTGTATGTTGAACCTAACGGCAACTGCTACCTGCAACAGGTCTCGGGAAAACTGCCCGACGACGACCCACTGGCTATTCCGGTAAGGGCGAAATACAAGAAGAATTGAAGAAATGAAAAATGAAGAATGGAAAATGTACGTACTTTCAACTTTAGAAACTCAACTATATGAAACAATCATCTTATAAAATCAAATCAATCCCTTCTTTACTCCCCCTTTGGGGGACGGGGGGCTTTTCCCTACATTGTGTTGCGGGCTTGTTGGGAGCCTTGCTGCTCTGGTTATTCCCGCTGTGGCTACCGGCACAAACCACCGGTAAAAACTATATCATCTCCACCGTGCCTTTTCAGGCGGTGAGTGACCCCACCACATTGGTTGATGCCAATTCCAATACCGCCATTCAGTATTTCGACGGACTGGGGCGACCTATCCAGACAGTACAACGTGGTATTACTCCATTAGGGGCAGATTTAGTGACAGGCATTATGTACGACTCTTACGGACGCGACTCGCTCAAGTGGCTACCGGCAGTTGCCGGAGGCAATAATGGAGCTTATTATCCTAACTTTGCAGCTCAGGCAGTAAGCAGCAATGGAGATGACAAGCCGTATAGCCATACAGAGTACGAACCCTCGCCGCTTAACCGCGTAACGGGGCAGTACGGAGCAGGGGCCGACTGGTATAGTGCCGGTAAAAAACAAACCATCGAATACCTGGCCAACGATGCCAACATAGCCTGTTACTATGTAACCAGTGATAAGCATCTGGCTAAAGATGCAAATTATGCTGCAGGCAGCTTGTATGTAACCAAGGCAACGGACGAGGACGGCAAAACGGGCTACGAGTTTAAGGACAAGCAGGGCAGAGTGATACTGAAACGCCAAATCCTCGGTGGCGATAATGTGGACACGTACTATGTGTATAACGATTTGGGGCAACTGTGCTACGTATTGCCCCCCAAAGCGGTGGACGAGTTGACATCCGCCGACCTGAGCGATGACAACGCCGTGATGAAGCAATACTGCTACCTCTATCGATATGACGAACGAGGAAATAATATTTATAAACGCCGGCCGGGATGCGAGCCTATCTACATGGTGTACGATAAAGCAGATCGGTTGGTATTAAGCCAGGATGGGAATCAACGGGCAAAATCGCCGGTTCAGTGGACGGTAATCAAGTACGAACAATTGGGAAGGGTAATATTTACCGGATTGACAAACAGCATAACATCAAGCCAAACAGATTTAATAAGCAGCTATAAAAACGACCTGATAGTAGAAACATTCAGCAGCGGGGCTTATTCCAACAATAAGTTTTCGGATGCCACCCCGTTGACCGTAAACTACTATGACACCTACGGTTTTGTACCTGCTCTACCAACGGCAATAAAAACAGGATTAACCTATGCCGATATGGACGGATACGATAAGCCTTATCCACAAAGTCCCCCTTCGGGTGATCTTGGGGTATTAAACGCCAAAGGCTTTGTTACCGGCACACTAACTTATCATTTAAACGATTCTACAAAGTACGAAATCACCGCACTGTATTACGACAAATACGGACGCGTGGTACAAACACGTGCTACCAATCACCTGGGCGGGTACAACTTAGTTTATAATGCGCTGGACTTTACGGGTAAACCCACCAAAACCCTTAAAAACCATAATATTGCAGGGCAAGCGAGCGTAGTCGAGCTTTATACCTACGTTTATGATAAGGCACAACGAATGCTTACCACCACTTTAAGCCTGAATGGAGGTGACGTGGTAACGCTGGTCTCCAATACCTATGATGACTTGGGAAGACTATATTCTAAAAACTTAGGAGGAGCGGATGCCACCACCTACACTTACAATGTGCGGAGTTGGACAACCGGGATTAATGGAAGTAGGTTTACAGAAAATCTATATTATAACAATGGTACGTTGAATGGTGCTAGTCCACGTTATAACGGCAATATTGCTGCCATGCAATGGAATTTGGCAAACGATAGTCTGCAGTATAACCGGGCTTATGGTTTTACCTACGATGACCTCAACCGCCTGACCAATGCCGATTATTATGGGTTTAGTAATGGTAGCGTGATAAGCGGGACTACCGGTTTGTACAGCGAAAGCTTCGGATTTGATAAAATGGGAAATATAACTAACTTTGTGCGCTACGGATTACAATCCAACAACTCTACCCTGATCTACGATAAGATTGATGATTTAACGTTGGAGCATACTGGGAATCAGTTGATGCGGGTAACCGACACAGGTAGTAATGGCATCTTCTACGGTAACGAAGAGTTTGTACAAAACGGCACGAATACAGGTAACAGCTGTGCTTACGATGCCAATGGTAACCGACAGTATGATAGTAATAGCAATATTTGGGGAATTCGATATAATACACTAAATTTGCCGGATGCCATGCAGTTCTATCAGGGCCATCAAACCAATTACACCTACTCAGCGGCAGGTGCTAAGCTGAAAGTGATAGACAAAACTGCTCCGGCGGGAGCGGAGCTACCCGTTACCAGTCTGAACACCATTCTGACGAATCCGTCGGTATCGATGACCACCACTACCGATTACGTGGGTAATATCATTTACGAAAACGGAACGCTGAAACGGATTCTTACTTCGGTTGGGTACTGGCAGGCGGGTACGTTCTATTACTTCCTGAAAGATCACTTGGGTAGCAACCGGGTGGTAATAACCGGAAGCGGTGGAATAGCCGAAACAAGCAGTTATTACCCCAGTGGTATGCGCTTTGGCGAAAGTGCAGTAAACGGTAGCAGCATACAACCTTACCGCCATACCGGGATGGAAATGCAGGAAATGCATGGACTTAACTGGATAGATAACTTGGCTCGTTTTAGAACTGTAAGTGATGGAAGTGGATTTACGGGTGTGGATATATTGGCGGAGAAGAAACCTTGGATGTCGCCTTATGTGTACTGTAGTGGAAATCCGATAAATAGGATTGATCCAGATGGACGGGCTGATATTTACGGGGTTAATCCCCAAAAACAGACTGACTTTGGCGTTATGCTTGTTTTACCGTCTAGTTTCAGAAAGGATAAAGTATTACAAGCTGATTTTGACAATGCCCAAAAAAACAAAGTTCCAATCATGGTAGTGGATAATATTGCGGATTTTAAGGATGGTTTGAGTACGTTGAAAGATGAAAAGGTTAATGTTAATGCTTATTCCATTTCTCAACATGGCACTCCTGGCACACCTAAAATTGGAGATGATAAACTTGATTTAAAAACAGACTTTTCTCCCCTAAAAGATGGGCTAAGTGGAAAGAATGTAATGTTTTCGCAATGTTCTGTAACTGAAAATAATAACGAAAAAGGAATTTCAATTCTAACAAGTTTCTCTAATACAACAAATGCTAATGCAACTGTAACAGCTGACCAGACTGTTCCTGGAGGTAATGTTTTGGGGAGTCAAAACAATAGTGCAGGTGGGAATGATTTTCATTTAATATCACCTACCAAAACTAATGGACAACCAAAACAAATATATAATTTTGAAATTAAAGCAAATGGTACATTCGTTTGGACTAACAATGATGTAAATACTTCAAATAAATAAAATCATATGAAAACCAGAGCAATAACAATAATCACTCTCATGTTGATGTTATATGGTTGCTTGTCAATACCTGATGGTTATACAAAATATCAAACATTTGATGAGTACACTCTTAGTGGAATAAAACAAAATGGGACTCTTAAATCACCTTTTGTGGCTATTAAACGCACATCTGATTCTATCTCTGTTTTGGTATATGATCAAAGCAAGGTCGTAGAAAGACATTTGTATCAGAAAAAGAACTCATATTGGTTTTCGATTAAAAGAGAACAAATTGACCCCAAAATTGCAGAAACCTGTAAGTGTGACACAACACCAAGATATATTGAAAAATTCATATATAATGATACGATTTTAGAATATACCTATTCTGTTAATGGCGAAGATAATAAATCACTTGATTTATTATCTGTTTATACCAAGAATAATAACATTTATATATCTCCAGAAAAATTCAATATTTCTGAAAATAGAAAATTTGATCAATTTAAAGATGTTGTAAAAAATTATAACGTCAAATATCCATATTTCAAACCAGGAACAATTCAAAAAAGTTTTTACGAGACTAAATATAAATTTTTCAAAGGAGACACTCTTTTTATTTACGAGAAAAATGGCAATCCCAACTATAAAATTGGTTGCTTGCGATCTGCTGCTATTTTGAATAGTTTAGGAGAATATGGAGGAATTGGTAAAAATATTCTTTATAATATAAAAGAAAGTGAACGATGTAAATAGGGGTAATGCTCCACATTTGGCGTTAGTGACATAATAGATTGTAAATCAATAAAGATAATACAATAATGAATAAGAAATGGTAGGCGATTTTGTCTGCCATTTCTTGTTTTAGTGCTTTAAAACTAAAATAAACAGGTGTATATGAACCAAAACAGACCTTCGTGTATCAAATTTGGCGTTAGCCATCAGTGCCCTATGTGCAAGTCGGAGAATCTAATAAAAAGTGGAAAAACAGCAGAATAAAAAACAATGGGCAGCTAGTAAATATGATATTTTGGGAAGAGTTATTTTTACTGGTATCACCTATATAGACAGCACTAAAACGGTGCAATCATTGAATACTGATTACAACAGCTTACTCATTACCGAAAGTTATACAAATGGTACTGGTTATACTTGTAACAACTTCTGTGATGCCGACACCTTAACCATCAATTATTATGACAGTTATGATTTTATCAGTCTGCTTCCCACGGCTGCTGATAAAAATACGCTGCCCTTTGTTTCCTTAGACGGATATGATGGTCAGCACACCACCGCCAAAGGTTTGCTTACCGGCACACGGGTATATCATTTGGATAATACAAGTTTATACGAAACCACGGCGATGTATTACGACAAGTTCGGACGCATGGTGCAAACACGCAGCAGCAACCATCTGGATGGGTATGATTTAGTGTATAATGCGCTGGATTTTACAGGTAAACCCACCAAAACCCTTAAAACCCACAATATTGCAGGGCAAGCGAGCATAGTAGAGGTTTGCAGGTATGCGTATGACAAAGCTGAACGGCTACTAATGACCCGATATAAACTGGGAACTAATGATACGATAACACTGATATCAAATACCTATGATGAATTGGGAAGGCTTACGTCTAAGCAACGACACACGGGAGCCGACACAGAGTCTTTTGGTTACAATATCCGTAATTGGACAACAAAAATAACCAGTGGTTCGTTTGAAGAAAACCTGTATTATAACAGTAACCCTTTAGGAGTAGCTTCTTATTTTAATGGAAATATAGGCTATAGCACCTGGACGTATAACGGAGCAACCAAAGGGTATGCTTATACCTATGATAATTTGAACCGACTGACTTTGGCTTCATTTAAACAGGGTACCTCCGGTCAGATTAACAACAGTTTCAATGAAAACTTCACATTTGATAAGATGGGGAATATAACCGCATTGCAGCGGAAGAAAGACAATGTATTGATTGACGATTTGTCTTTACATTACGCCAACGGAGAAAAAAGCAACCAGTTACAATGGGTAGATGATGGTGTTGGTTCTCAAAACTCATATACAGTAAAGGAATATCAGAATAAAACGGATACTATAGCCGAATTTGCCTACGATGCTAACGGCAATATGATTAAAGATTTAGACCGCGATATATACACTATTCAATATAATTTATTAAATTTGCCGGACGTTGTTCAGTTTAAAAACGGTAATCAAATAAAAAATACTTACAATGCCGGCGGGCAAAAGTTAGGAACAGAGTATTTCACCTGGCTGCCAGGTGCTAATGCACCCGTAGTTAATACAGGGGATGTGCTTAATCTAAGTTATTTGCAAAACACAGTAGATCAAAATGGAACGGTTTATATTGGTAACGTAGAATACAATACACAAAATGGAAATTCGGCACTTACTACCCTTAGTCGTATATATAATACAGAAGGATATGTTGAAAACCCAAGTAGCCCGCAGTATTATTATTATCGAAAAGATCACTTAGGTAATAACCGCGAGGTGTGGTTGGCTAATACAGATTCAACGGTACAGCGTACTCAATATTACCCCAGCGGATTGCCAATGACGTATAACGATGGAGATAACCCGGGTCAGCAACGAAAGAAATACAATGGCAAAGAATTTGATGAAATGCATGGGTATGACACCTATGATTATGGAGCAAGAGGGTATTATGCGGCGATTGGTGGATTTATGACTGTAGATCCACTGGCGGAGAAACATTATAATATCTCACCTTATGTTTATTGCGCTGGAAATCCGGTTAGATTTATTGATCCAACGGGTATGCTTGAAGATGTATATATCAATGGAACAGAAGCAAATGCTGCAACAGAAGAACTACAAAAGTCAACTTCGATGACCTTGACAAGGGATGATAACAGCGGAAAAATTTCTGCAAGTGGAGAAGCAAAGACTATAGGAGATAAAAAACTTTTAGAAGCAATAAATAGCACATCAATAAAAGTAGATGTAAATGCAACTAAATCAGACAAAAATATATCTTTTGGGGGTGCTTTTATGGGTAATACTGTAACAGAAACCGGGAATGGTACGACTGTTGTTGCCAATCAAGAAGTTAATCCATATGAACTTAGCAAAATGAGTGATGCTAATCAATCTCCTGGTCAAGATATTCTTCACGAAGTTACAGAAGCATTTGAAGGAGCAAAAATATCACAAGTATTAGGAGTATCATCACTGGATAGTAGATTCCTCTCTGGGAGTGTTTATAAAGAAGCTCATAATCTAGCTATACCTCAATCAGGTATTGTGTATTTACGCGTGAATGATTCAAATGGGAATCAAATTCAGGACCCTTATAAAGGAGCAGCAGAAGACATCTGGTCAACAACTCGTTACCTTACTAACCCTAGAGGTATCCCTCAAGGATTAATTCCTATAAAAACAATCAAATAACTAATTATATGAAGAATTTATTAATCATTGTATTTGCATTTTGTTCTTTTCTTTTATTCGGACAAAACCAAAGAACCACACATAGCAGATCTTATAAAGTTATTAAAATAGATACCGTAAGTGATTTTTATTTAATATTTTTGAATGATATAAATAAGGATAGATACACGATTTATTCAAAAAGAACTTTATTTGAAAAAGGTATTAGATTAGAAGTTGATAGTACCTATTTACTTGAATTATCACCTAAAATACTTACGCTTCCGAATGGTGTTCAGATTCCACCTAGGAATTATTTAGACATAGAATACTTTCCTGGATATTCTTCTCAAGAGATAGGAATGTTATGCACTGCTAATCATTTGAATGGTCTATTTCTTACTGGTAATGTATCAGATGTGTTGATAAGCAAATAAAACGCTTATTATTAATAGGACAAAATTAATTATAGATAATAGAAGCAGGTGTTTTCATCTGCTTCTATTATTTTTATAGGCTTAAAACGCAAGAAAATGAATCAAAAGACCGAAAATGAGACTTCATGTATCAGATGTGGCGGAGGATCAAAGGTTCTGCATATATCCCGTTATAAAAAACTTCCTTCTTGTTTATATTTTATCTTTCAAAAACTTTCCCGTATAGGAACTCTCGCAGTTAATAATCTGTTCGGGTGTACCTTCAAAAACCAGTGTACCGCCTTTGTCGCCACCTTCGGGTCCAATGTCGATAATGTGGTCGGCACATTTAATCACTTCAATATTATGCTCGATAATAATCACCGTATGGCCTTTGGCAATTAATGCATCAAAAGCTTTTAGCAATGTTTTAATGTCGTGAAAATGTAGTCCGGTAGTAGGTTCGTCGAATACAAAAATAGTAGGTTCAGGTTTTTCATTAGCCAAAAACGAAGCCAATTTTACACGTTGACTTTCACCGCCCGAAAGTGTACTGCTGGACTGTCCGAGCTTGACATACCCCACTCCCACATCCTGTAACGGTTTGAGCCGTTTCACGATTTTCTTTTCGGTGTTTCCGGTTTGAGCACCGAAAAACTCTATCGCCTGATTGACGGTCATCTCCAGCACATCGAAGATATTGACGTCTTTATAATGTACTTCTAAAATATCCTGTTTGAAACGTTTACCGTGGCAGTGTTCGCACTCCAACACCAGATCGGCCATAAACTGCATTTCCACCGTTACTGTTCCTTCGCCCTGGCATTCCTCGCATCGACCACCTTCGGTATTGAACGAAAAATGCGATGCAGAATAATTCATTTGCTTGGAAAGTTGCTGATCGGCAAACAGTTTACGTATTTCATCGTACGCCTTGATATAGGTCACCGGATTGGAACGCGAGGAGCGTCCAATCGGATTCTGATCGACAAATTCAATGTCCTTGGCCAAATGCAGACTGCCTTTGAGCGTACCAAACTGTCCGGTACGGTCGGCCACTCCTCCGTAGTGTTTTTTCAAAGCGGTGTAAAACACATTTCGTACCAACGACGATTTCCCGGATCCGCTCACGCCCGTTACTACCGTTATAACATTCAATGGAAATTTGACATCGATTCCTTTCAGATTATTTTCACGAGCACCAATCACCTCGATGTAATTATTCCATTTCCGCCGCTGATGGGGAATGTCAATCTGTTCCTTTCCAAGCAGATATTTCAAGGTATATGAATTTTCAAAATCTTGATTTTCAGAAACCGAATCAAGTGTTCCATCGAATACAATTTTTCCACCCAAGCGTCCCGCATTCGGGCCAATATCAATTAAGTAGTCGGCAGCACGCATAATTTCTTCGTCGTGCTCCACCACTACCACGGTATTACCCAAGTCGCGAAGTTGTTTCAACACCTTGATAAGCAAATATGTATCGCGCGAATGCAACCCAATGCTCGGCTCGTCCAGAATATACAACGACCCAACTAAACTACTTCCAAGCGATGT
>Ga0302293_10000432_pt1 | contig 22515 bp, 23 predicted proteins | sample III_Fen_N2_2_FD_198758 | JGI IMG/M metagenome (GOLD analysis project Ga0302293, IMG submission 198758) | Peat permafrost microbial communities from Stordalen Mire near Abisko, Sweden - III_Fen_N2_2 | ecosystem: Environmental > Terrestrial > Soil > Wetlands > Permafrost | place: Sweden: Abisko...
GAGTCTGGGAAACAAGTCCGGTCCGCAGCCGACTTTTTTCAAGGGAGAGGAAGAATATTTCCTCACTTTGTCGGAGATTCTGTTTTTCGAAACAGACGGGGACGCGGTCTTTGCCCATACCGATAAGGATTCGTACGAGACCGGTCAAAGGCTCTATGAGCTCGAAACCATTCTGCCCAACTACTTTGTACGCATTTCGCGATCCACCATTGCAAACACACTGCACATTTTTTCGATCCAGCGAGGGCTCACCCGGGTCGGGCTCGTATCATTTCGGGGATCCTATAAAGAAGTGTACGTATCAAGAATGTATAACCATATTTTAAGAGTGAAAATGGAAGAGAGGAATCTGTATGAAAAGACATAGTATTTTCTGGGGACTTATTCTGTTGGGCGGCGGAGTGCTGCTGGTCCTGAATACATTGGGCGTAGGCGAATCATCCGACCTGGTTCCGATGCTGGGAAGCCTGCTGCTGCTGGCGATCAGTGCAGCCAGCTTCATAAAGCTGAATTTTGTCATGGGCTTTGTTCCGCTGTCGATTATTACCTACCTGTGGAGATTCAAACTTGCGGAACAATTTGGCGACCGGTACAAAGACCTGAACATTTGGGTCCTGCTTCTGGCAGCCTTCCTTCTGGGTATCGGGTTGTCCGTTATCTTCTGGAAATCGAAAAGGAGCAGGTTCAGTCATAGACACCATTACAGCAGGTGGTCATCTAACCCGTCCGATTCATCATGTGATAACCGGGAGTGGGGGGACGCCGTAACATCAACGGATGACAGCGAGTGCGTGAACGTGGAATCAACATTCGGCGAAAGTATCAAGTACGTTCGCTCGACCAACCTGAAGAACGTCAATATCAACAGCCGATTTTCTTCGACGAAGGTCTATTTTGATCAGTGTCAGGTGAGTCCGGAAGGCGCGACGATACAGGTGGAGTGCAGTTTCTCCGGAGTTTTCCTCTATGTGCCAAGAAGTTGGAATATCAGGGATCAGACCCGTTCCGTGGCAGGAAATGTGGAAGGCGTAAGCTTTTCGTCCGGAGGAGACATCCCTATTACAATGACCGGAGAAGTGCGTTTTGGAAATGTGAAGATCATCTACGTGTAAGACCGTGATTCACCGGCTAGAGGAACAATAGTAACGAACAAAAACTGCTGCAAACGGAACAGAAATGATCCAATTGCGGCAGTTTTTTTGTTGTCGCAAATTCGATTCATAGAGAATTTTCAATTTTCATGGAAAAGATGTAACGTGAAGCATACTATTTGGATATACGTAATGTAGGGAGGTGAAAGAAATCGCGCAGAATATGGACGAAGTCTATCGGGCTTACGCGAAATCGGTGTATCGATTTCTTTTGCATCTTTCGCATGATGCCGATCTGGCGGAGGAGCTGACGGCGGAGACATTCTATCAGGCGCTCAAATCGATTGATCGATTCAACGGCGGCTGCAAAATGGATGTCTGGCTCTGCCAAATCGCGAAGCACCTCTGGTACCAGGAACTGGAGAAGAGGAAAAAGCGGAAAACCGTCTCTCTGGATGAGATCGAGAACATGCCTTATGAGGGAATTGAAACGGAAGCCTTTGTGCTGGGAACGGAAGCGATGATGGATCTGTATCGCCGGATGCAGGTTCTGGACGGGGTGACCCGGGAGGTCATTTATCTCCGATTGATCGGAGATCTCGGCTACAAAGAAATTGGAGACCTGCTTGGAAAAACGGAAACCTGGGCGCGCGTCACTTTTTACCGCGGCAAAGAAAAAATGAAGAAGGGTCGTGAAATAAATGAGAGCTGATCAAACATGTGACATCATCAGGGATCTGCTTCCCTCCGTGAGCGAAGGGCTTACCAGCGAGAAAACCAACCGGTGGGTGATGGAACATCTCGATTCCTGCCCCGAATGCCGGGAGAAGTACGACATTCTCCGCGCCTCGGATCCCGTCGAATCGGAAAGGCCGTCCGCGGACCAGCTCGGCCGAGACGTCAGATTTCTGAAAAAAATCAAAGCCCGGCATTGGCTTACTCTCGTCGTGTCCGTGATTGTTGTTTGCGCGCTGGTCTTTTTCGGCAACTATATTCTTCGCGAAAAGAAATTCTATGTGCCGACAAGTGCGATGACCATTACGCATATAAACGAGATGACCTATGGATATAAGATATCGTTTTCACAACGGTATTCGTCTGCCGAAAAAGAGGACGATGTGATTCGCTATTATAAGAACGGTCAGGGCGTTTATCAGATCGAGTACAGCATGCGTTATTCCTACTATCTCTGGGACTACTTATTCCCGGCTTCAGATAAAAAAGTGGATATGTGCAGTGTTCAGGAAAATTTTGTTAACGTTGAGTTCCCTGAAATGGATCCAATCAGCGCCCCGTCGCTGATTGTTGTAATCGGTAAAAATCCATTGGACCGGAACGTTCTTTGGAGCAATCTTGATATTGTTAGTGCAACGCAGAAAATTGCACAGCGCTTCATGTATGGGGCAAAGTGGTATGATGCCAAAGACATGGAAAAACTGACGAAAGTTTATGAGATGAAAGCGTTTGTTTTAAACAATTCAAAATATATCGTGCAGCCGTGGCATAGTTCGCTGGGAGAAGAAATCATTTATTCGCTGGCAGACGGCACGGCGTATTCGTACGAAAATACGCAGGCGATTGAAGACTTCCTCTATAATGCCATTACTTCCCTGCGACTGTCATCGGAAGACCTTGAAAAACTCGTACATTCGGCAAAGATTTATGTCACAACAGCTGAGACAACGGCTGCGAAAGTCCCGAATATTGACGCAGTAAGCCCGGAGGATATTGTCACGATCGTTACAATTAGAATCTATACAGACCCCGAAGAGAAAATTCAAAATCAAGTATCAGCAGAAATGTATGTTGGGAATGGATATATAATGTATTCTGGGAGCGTAGGGAATGACGATAGTTTGGATCTGGCTGATTCCGGGGGCATGTCATTACCCGTAACAGAGGTTGTCATGCCATAGCGATGGATACTTTCCGGGTTGATATTGGGAGACAGTATGTAGTTTGTCCGGTCTAAAAAGTCGCTGCCTGCTGGGCAGCGACTTTTCCTGTTTGCACGGGGAAATTTCGCGCGCAAGTTGACCATACAGCAGATTTAATGACAAGACGTATTTATAATTATGTATTGCATAGAATGGGAGCTGTAGGAGGGGTCGGAGGCGGAGCCTTTTATGCGATCTGGTCCCGCAAATAAATGTAACAGACCTGCGATGGGCCACATGAACCATTATCAACCGATTTATGTATATTGTGCTGTGTTATACAGTGCGATTTGTCCCGGATACGAAAAGAAAGATCCCCGATTCCGCGCATCGCTTCGGAATCGGGGATCTTTTGTCTGATTACATGAAAGGATGGGTATCGGACCGCTATTTGACACCCGAGAAGCACTTGTCGACATGTGCCGTCTCGACGTCGGGCTTTGCCAGAAGAGTGACAGCAATGATTACAATGATGGAGATGGGAAGTGCAATCAGGATGCTGTCTACCTGAGAGAGCTTATCAAGAGAGGTGCCGGCCAGCAGATAGGGCTTGTTGAAGAGGTGCTGGCACAGACCGATGGTGGTTGCGTTTTTGGCGTGAATCAGGAAAATCCAGATAACGCTTACAATAGATCCGGACAAAATACTGCTGATAGCAGCCACGCGGGAGATTTTCTTGAAGTACAGAGCTGCGACATAGGTTGGAAGGAATGCCGCTGCACATAACCCGAAGAAAAGGGCCGTTGCCTGAGCAATAAGCCCGAAGCTTGCCTGAATTTCGTTCCCGATATAGGCAAGAACCGCACTTACAATGATAGCGATCATGATTCCGAGACGCGTGAGCAGAACGGTTCCGCGCTTCATTCCAAGGCCCTTTTCAAAGAAATCTCTCCCCAGGGAGGTTCCGATTGTGTGATACAGAGAACTGAGCGTAGACATGGCGGCTGCCAGCAGCGTCAGGAGAAACACCGTTCCAAACCAGTCCGGCAGATTGTTTTTAAGGAAGAGCGGAATGATGTTATCAACGACTTTATCGGCGGCCAAAAAAGATATTTTTCCTGTTTGTTTAAAAAACAGAACATTGGAGAGAGCGCCGACTGTGAATGCAACACCTGTTGCAAACAGGATAAAGACACCTCCGGAAGCAACGGCGCGATTGAGTTCGCGGTTGCTCTTAACGGTCATAAAGCGAACAACCAATTGCGGCTGAGCCAACACACCCACACCGACGCCGAGGATGATAGAGGAGATGACGGACCACCAAATGGGGGTCCCGAACGAAGGCATCATGGTCCAACCTCGGAACCCGGAGGAAGACAGGCCTTTCGTCTGCTCAATAACATCCGGATTCTTCATCATGTTTGTCAGATCGGTATGCGCCTGTGTTACTCCGCCAAGCTTATTGTAGACAAAGATCAACAGAAAGAGCATTCCGCAGAACATGATGATTCCCTGGAATGCATCTGTATACATAACGCCTTTTAATCCGCCAAGGGAGACATACAATGCCATAATTAAAGCAAAGAAGAAGAGTGTCGCATTGAAGTCAATTTTGAATTGCGTCGCCAGAAAACCGACGCCTCCCTTCAATACAGCCGCCGCATAGATTGGCATAAAGAGAAAAATGAGTGCTGCAGAGAATGCTTGAATGAATCTTGACTGAAACCTTCTCCCGAGAAGTTCAGGGAAGGTGTGAGCGTCAAGATTGTGCCCCATTTTACGCGTGCGCTTGCCGAAGAAGACGAAGGCAATAAACACACCGACAAAAATATTGAGAAAGGTCAGCCACAACAGAGACATGCCAAGTTGGGCGGCGTTGCCTCCAAATCCGACGATGGCCGATGTGCTGATAAAGGTTGCTCCATACGAAAGAGCCATAATCATAGGGTGAATCTGACGTCCTGCAAGCATGTAATCACCGGTGTTTTTGGTTCCCCGATAGCCAAAATATGTGAGTCCGGTGAGAATAAAAAGATAGACAATCGTTGTTATTATCGGTAACAGCATGTGACCCTCCTTACTAAAAATATGATTGGATTAAAGCTCTTCCTTGAGCTCCGGATCCTTCTCTTCCCATGACTTTTCTTCTTCAATCTGACCCGTTTCACTGTCCGATCCGCGATTCCAATTGACTATGCCATAACCAATACAGAGAAGTGCACTGAGTATGCAAAGAAGATATGCACTCCAGATCCAGAAGTCGGGAATTCCAAGCACCATAACAAACACAACCTTCCTTTTTTGACCGCAAAAAAGCGGCCGCCGATCTCCGTCTTGAAAATATACATATGGCAGGGTGACAAGTGGGGAATCATAAGAAAATCAGGACGCTTCGCCGAACGATGCCTGACGGAAACGCATCCATAATATACTCTAAAAACCATGCTGCCATCCTACAATTAAGTCCATCCTAAAGGACAAAGGTTTGATAATCAATACATATAACGAACATATTATGAAAATCTTTGAAAAGAGGCAAAAACAACGAATTTTTGTTCATTCAAAAGAACCTGCCGGAGCAGCATATACTTGGCATGAACCCTGTCGGAAAAGGTCTCTTTGTACAACCCGCATAAACTGCCGGGAAAGAAGAATTCAAAAAGGAAGAACACGCTCATTTTCTGCGGAAAAACAATATTAAGTGGTTCAAAAAAATGGATTGACTAAGTCATCAAGATTTCCTTATAATTAGGACTATGTGAAAACAGGAGGATATTTCGATGAAAAAACGGAGTCCGTTACGTAATGTTGCCATAGGGTTCGCAGCTTTCTGTTCAGTGATTTTCCTGTTTTCATCCCTTCCAATATTGATTCATCCGGTAATCGCGGATACAACTGCCGGAATTTCGGTTTCTGTTCCTCTGGAAACGCCCGCGTATAAAGGAACGAAAATTGTGGTTACGATTACGAATAATAACGATGCCTCCATCTCCGAGTGGAGAGCGGAGGCGACACTTAAACAGAATTTCTCAGTAACTTCCGGCAATACGCAGTATGTTGCATTTTCGGCAAGCGGTAATACCCTTATTATGCAGGCAACAAACAAACCCATTCCATCCAAGGGATCGATTAATTGTACATGCTATATTTCATACATAAATGCAACCCCTACCACTGTTCCGACAGCGATTCCGACGGCGATTCCGACGGCGATTCCGACGGCGATTCCGACGGCGATTCCGACAGCGATTCCGACGGATACGCCTATTCCGACACCTGAACCCACGAGCACACCAATGCCCACGCCAACACCCGAACCCACAAGCACTCCGACGCCGCCCCCCGTGATCGTTGTAACAAAAAAACCAACAAAAACTCCGACGGTGACACCCACACCGACCCCCCTGCCAACCCCAACGGCTGCACCTACACACGTGGATGTGCCGGTTATAACAACAGTAGATGATTCTGCAGCTGCAACAAAAGCACCAATGCCCACGACACCGCCCAAGACCACTCCGACGCCGACAACGGCAGCACACGCCGTCCTGGGAATTTCCAAGACTGGCGGACCGGGTAATTCGAACGGAGGATTTCAGGGATGGCTGATTCCGATCATAGGGCTTGCTATCATTGGAGGGGGGATTATCTTCCTGCTCAAACGCAAGAAAGAAGAAAACAGCATGTCTGCAGTCGAAGCCGCCATAACTCCTCCGGCGGCGAAATATGAAGCAGCGTCACGACTTCGCCCACCGCCGCGCGTCGCGGCTCCTGCAGAATTTCATGCAGATTCAACCGTAAATCAGAACAGGAAATCTACGGAGTCGGTTATTCCGCCGAAGCCGTTGCACACAACGGTATCAGAATCCATAAAGAATACCGGGAATCAACCGGACCGGAAAAACACCTATGACGCGGCCCGCAGGCTTCGTCCTCCGAAAAAACCGGATCTGTCATAAACGAGGCAGGTTCGTCTCAAGTTCACATACCTGTATACCGCAAAAACTCAGTCCGGTGATATCGTGCGTTGCTGACGTGTCACCGATGTTTTTCGAGCGGCTTGAAACCGGCAGCTTGCATGATAAAAGAAGAAAGACTATCCTTAGATAAAAACAGGAACTGAGATGAAGGAAATATGAAAGTTGTAATTATTGCGGGAACCCCTAAAAAAGAAGGCCTAAGCTGTGCGGCTTTGGATGCGGCTCTGTCAGCATCTCCAAGCCAAGATTTTTGACTTTGTCGATGTAAACCGGTGGAATAAAGAGTATAAACTGGTTGCGATTCGTGCAGCAGCGGAAGCAATGGTACAAAAGAAATAGATCAAAACAGATCTTTTCTGGATAGAGAAAGCGTGTATTTTCATGGGCGAGTTAGCATACCTCCACAATATCGGCACAGAAGTGGAAAAACAACTGAATCAAGTAGGGATAGAAACATGTGAACAATTGCAAACCATCGGAAGCAGGCAGGCCTGGCTGCAGATAAGAGCCATCGATCCTTCGGCCTGCTGCAATCGTCTCTATGCCTTGGAAGGCGCGATTCAGGGAATCCGGTGGCATAATCTATCGCCGGAATCTAAAAAGGAATTGAAGGAATTCTATCAGCGGGCTAAGAAATAGTCCCGGTAACGAATCACGATGTGACATGCATTAATTCCGCATCCAGCTGCTCCGGAAATACTCTTTGCGGTATTCTTCCGGTGTCATTCCCGTTTGTTTTTTGAAGACTTGTATGAAATGGCTCTGCGAGGAAAAAGCCAGATAATTTCCGATACTGAGACTCGAAAACTCAAGAAATTTCAGCATGTCCTGCGCTGCTTCGATTTTTTTCTTCCGGATATAGCCGCTCACCGATTCACCTGTTTCGGCTTTGAATAGCTTGGAAAGGTAGGTCTCATTCAAGCCTGCGTTCTCTGCGATCTGTGCAACCGTAAGTTTCTGCTGGAGATGATTTTGCATATAGTCCATACACTGAATGACATGTTTGGAATAGATGCGGGTTTTACGGTATTGCTTCATCCTCGTCGTAAAATCAATATACATTTCCTTATGCGTGCCTACAAGCTGCTCCGCAGACATGCACCGGTCCGCCCGCTGAATATAGAGATCACTGAGGCTGTACGCAATCTCGGGATTCATCCCGCTTTCGATGCAGAACCGGGTGATCAAAGCGGCAGTTACGACCAGATGATAGGTGAGGTTTCGGACCGGCTCTGCGGACAGAATGCCGCGTCCCGACATATCGTCGATCGGACTCCTCGCAGCCATTTCCGAGGCGCTCTGCAGATCGCCGGAACTGACCGCCTCATAAAAAGACAATTCTTTTTCGTAGGGCGAGTGAAAGGATTCATCCTCGCGCTGCTGAAAAATCCGTTGACTGAATTCTCGTTTTGTATCGATGCGAACACCGCCCGTCTCTTTCGAATAATCATGATATACCACGAATTTGATATAAAAACAATAAAAATGGTATTTACTTATCTGCATTTGCTGCAGAATGAATCCGCATCGGCACAGTACGCAAGGGAGAATACAAGTATGAGATTATTTGAAGGATATAGAAAAGGCGTGAATCTTGGTGGATGGCTATCGCAATGTGTTCATACAAAAGAACACTACGACACATTCATTACTGAGAAGGATATAGAATTTCTGGCTGGACTGAACATCGACCATGTCCGCGTCCCCGTGGATTTTGAACTGGTGGAGACACCGGAGGGTGCATATATTGAAGCAGGGTTTGCATATATTGATACCTGCATAGCATGGTGTGAGAAGTACAGCCTTCACATGATTCTGGATCTCCATAAAACAGCAGGGTACTGCTTCGATCAGCAGGATACGACCGGAAGTCTGTTTACTTCTGAAGAAATCAAGCAGCGATTCATTCATCTCTGGGAACAGTTTGCCGCCCGCTACGGACACAGAACCGATCGTCTGGTATTTGAACTTCTGAACGAAGTGGTAGACGAAGGCGTTATCGAGTCCTGGAACCGTATTATATACCGAACGGTGAAAAGCATTCGAAGCATTGCTCCGGATATAAAGATTCTTGTCGGCGGTGTCTTTTATAACAGTGTTACAGCTGTAAAATACCTCGACCGCCCTTATGACAGCAATATTGTCTACAACTTTCACTGTTATGACCCGCTTCTGTTCACACATCAGGCAGCACACTGGATTAAAAACATGCCTTCAGATGTGACAATTGAGTATCCGACGACAATCGATACACTGAAAAACGGTGTGAAAGGTCTCGAAAAGGCGATGTCGCAGTCCCTCGAGAATCCGCTTCTCAAGACCACCGGACCCGAATTTTTCGAGATTCTTTTTGCGGAAGCAATCGCAATTGCAGAAGAAAGAGATGTTCCCCTCTATTGCGGCGAATACGGAGTCATTGATCAGGCGCCCGCGGGCAGCACACTGAACTGGTATCGGGATATCAACAGCGTTTTTGAGAAACATAATATTGGCCGGGCTATGTGGACTTACAAGAAAATGAATTTCGGGTTTATCGAAGACCACTATGCACCGGTTTACAGCGATCTGATCCGGTATTTTTAAATCGGTTTCGGATGGATGAAGCAACAAAGTGTCACCGCCGGCCCCTCCGGTTTCATAGATGACAGCGAAGATTCCCCGTGCGCCAAAGCAGCGCGCGGGGAATTTTACTTTTTTGGAAGACGTCCGAACGAAAAGGATTATAATAAGAAAAGCAATAAGGAACTTCGAGCATCCTTTCCTTGAGGCTGCGAATACATAATAAGGAGCGTACGCATATGCTGACGAGAAATAACCCTAAAAACCACGAGGCTCTATCCATTTTGGGATTCGGCTGCATGCGGCTTCCCACCAAAAACGGAAGCATCGACGAACCCCGTTCTATCGAGATGATCCACCACGCGATCGAAAATGGCGTCAATTACTTTGATACAGCTTACATATACCAGAACGGGAAAAGTGAGATCCTTCTCGGGAAAGCGCTGGCCGGCGGATATCGAGAAAAGGTCAGGATTGCCACGAAGCTCCCGCCTTTCATGGTTACCAGACTTGACGGCGCAAAAAAAATATTCGCAACAGAGCTTTCACGGCTGCAGACAGACTATATTGACTACTATCTTCTGCATATGCTCACCGAAAAAGGGATGTTCGACCGGATGGTGAAGCTTGGCATTCTGACATGGATGGAAGAACAGAAGGCATCCGGTGCGATCCGGAATATCGGGTTTTCTTTTCACGGGACAAAGGCAGCGTTCGAAGATATCGTGCAGGCGTATCCATGGGACTTCTGTCAGATTCAATACAACTACATGGACGAGAACAACCAGGCCGGCACGTCAGGACTTCTTCTGGCGGCCAGTCTTGGCATCCCGGTAATTGCCATGGAACCGCTTCGCGGCGGCAAACTGGTCAACAACCTGCCGGCGCAGTCGAAAGCTGCATTTGCCGAAGGCGACAGCAGCCGTACGCCAGCCGAATGGGCGATACGATGGGTATGGAATCATCCGGAGGTTACAGTTCTCCTGTCCGGTATGAGCGACGAAGCGCAGCTCGAAGAAAATATTCGTATTGCCGCCGATGCCCAAGCCAATGCCCTTACAGAAAAGGAACTCGACGTATTCCGGCGCGTCAAAGAAGAACTTCTCGCAAAAACCAAAGTTCCGTGTACAGCATGCGGCTACTGCATGCCTTGTCCGTTCGGCGTGGATATTCCGGGATGTTTTTCCAGTTATAACGACAAGTATCTTATGCCCGGATCGTCCTCCAGATTCCAGTATATGCAGGCTCTCGGAGCACTGTCAGCAAAGCCCGGCGTTGCATCCCGGTGTACCCAGTGCGGGAAATGCGAGAGCCACTGCCCGCAGAATATCGCCATTCGTGCAGAACTGAAGAATGTCCGCAAGACCATGGAAGGACCTTTCTTTAAGCCGGTCGCAGCGATTGCACGAAAAATTATGCGAGTGAAATAAGAAGCCGAATGGGAGAACAATAATGGAATACAAATACGCTCAAAGGATGTCCAATCTCAAGGCCTCTGAAATCAGGGAAATCCTGAAAGTAACGCAAAGACCGGAGGTTATATCCTTTGCGGGCGGTCTGCCTGCGCCGGAACTTTTCCCGATCGAGGAGATAAAAAGAGTGAATCAGCGGGTGCTTGAGGAATCAGGCGCCATCGCACTCCAGTACACAACGACGGAAGGGTATCTTCCCTTGCGCGAGTGGATTGCCAACCGGATGAATTCTCATCTCGGGACATCTTTTGAAGCGGATCATGTATTGATTACGCATGGCTCACAACAGGCGCTCGACTTATCCGGTAAAGTTTTTCTGGATAAGGGAGATGTGGTTCTGTGTGAAAGTCCAACGTATCTTGCCGCTATTTCTGCATTTCGTGCATATGAATGCGATTTTGTTGAAGTGCCGACCGATGACGACGGCATGGTCATTGAGGATCTTGAGAGAATTCTTAACAGTGTGAAGAACATCAAAATGATTTATGTCATTCCGGAATTTCAGAATCCGACAGGAAAGACATGGAGTCTGGAAAGACGAAAAAGACTCGCCGAGGCAGCCGACCGGCACCGGGTTATTGTTATAGAAGACAATCCGTATGGAGAACTGCGGTTCGAAGGAGAATCTCTGCCATCGGTGAAATCTTTTGACGGGCAGGGGTACGTGCTCTGTACGGGGACATTCTCAAAAATTTTCTGTCCGGGCTATCGTATCGGGTGGATCGCCGGAGAGAAAGAAATCATCCGCAAATTCGTGCTGGCGAAGCAGGGAACGGATCTGCAATGCAACACGATCGTGCAGATGGAAATTGCCAAATATCTGGAACTTTATGATATCGACGAGCATATCGGCAGAATCCGCGATGTATACAGACGCAGAAGAGATCTGGCGGTTCAGGTTATGGAGAAAGAATTTCCGGCCGGAGTAACTTTTACGAGACCCCACGGCGGGCTCTTCGCATGGGTGGAACTGCCGGATGAAATGAATGCCAGAGACGTCCTGACACTAAGTCTCGAGCAGAACGTCGCGTTCGTTCCGGGCGGATCATTTTTCCCGAACGGCGGGCACGAGAATACTTTCCGGATCAATTTCTCCAATATGCCGGAGGAGAGAATCGTTGAGGGATTGACGATCCTCGGCCGGATTCTGCAGACACTGACTGTACCGCGCACATAATTCGCACAAAGAAGGAGGCCGCCCATGCTGCTTGGACTTTCCTGGATGGACTGGCTGGGGTATGCCGCATCGGCATTCGTGCTGATTTCCTATATTATGAGCTCAATTCTGCGGCTCCGGATCATATCGGTCTTCGGGTCCGTGCTCTATGTCACGTATGGATTTGTTATTCATTCGGCTCCGACTATGGTGATGAATTTCGTGATCGTACTGATTAACGTGTATTATCTGACCCGGATACGCCGGAACAAGGATCATTTTTCAATCATAAAGACGTCCGATACAGATCCGTATTTTGTGTATCTCCTGCACTATTACCATGATGACATTGCGAAGAATTACCCTTCGTTTGGTTTTGCGCTGCAGGAAAATGATGTGTGTTTCTATATTCTGCGAAACATGGACACGGCGGGCATTTTTGTGGGGAAAAAGTTGGGAAACGGCAAAATGCTGATTGATCTGGAATACACGACACCGGCCTACCGCGATCTCTCGGTTGCCAAATATCTTTATGCGGACGTGAAGAACTTCTCGAATGACGCAGAAGAACTGGAGCTCATCGTTTATGCGGAAACAAAAGAAAACAGAAAGTACTTCACGATCATGGGCTTCAATGAAGATTCCCGTTATGCAGGAGGTCTGGTTCGGACGTTGAAGCGGGCAACTTGAACACAAGGCCCGGAATCGTGCGATTTATCGGACGCGCGTACTCAGCAGTGTTATAATATATAAAGTAAAAGATGCTTTGGACACAAGTTCGGGCAGAATCTTTTTGTTTTGTTACCTTCAATCACGATGTGACAGCGATTGTCACGGGGAGTATTCCGGGATCAAGAGGCTCACAGGACTTGATTTTCATCCGATAGAAGTTGAACAAATGAGACGATTTGATCCCTCTTTTCGAAAATGGCGGGAGCCAAGAGGAGCGAGTTATATGAAAGATACAATTTTAAAGGCAACGTTGCGGACCGATAACCCCAAAAAGATCAGAGAAGCCGGCTTTACACCGGGCGTTCTGAATGGTCCGGGAACGGCATCATCATCCGTTCAGTTTGACACTTCGGCATTGAACAAAATCATCGTCAATCATGGATCCAATGCAAAACTTTGGGTGGATATCGACGGCGATAAGAAATACGGGTTTATTAAGGAAGTGCAGAAGTCCCCCGTGGACCGGAAAGTCCTGCATGTTGCGGTTCTTCTTGTCTCCAAGGATCAGGAAGTCAAAATGATGCTGCCGATCTACTATCACGGCCGTGATGAGCTTGAGCACAGAATGCTTCAGGTGCAGGTCAACAGAAACGAAATTGAAGTCATTGGAAAAACAATTCTGATGCCTGACAGTGTTTCCGTGGAAGTTTCGAAAATGGAATTGGGAGATATCATTCTTGTCGGGAATTTTCACCTGCCGGAAGGAATCAAAATTCTGGATCCGGAAAATGAGCAGTACGCACATATCAAGCCTCTGAAGAGAGTCCTTGAGGAAGTTGTTGAAGAAGTCGCTCCGGTGGTCTGAGACAAGTAAAATTCAAGTTGAGATGTCTGTAAAAAGGGGCGGAGTCGAAAGATTCCCCCCTTTTGTTTGATAAAATACTTTCCGTATAGACTATTTACAATTACTACCGTATGTAATAAAATATAGACATATTCAGCCAATCTGCGTTTTCGGCTAGTGGACCGTAAGGGAAAACAGCATAAGCGGTTCCGGATCCGGATTATCCGGAATGTATCATAACCAAACGCAAAAATGATATAATTATTTATACTAAGAACGGCCGGTTACATTATGCAGGAGGTGCCCAGTGAAAAAGCTATGGATCACAGGTATTTGTTTATTGGTTTCGATTGCCGTCGGGTCCTGTACGGTGACCCTGCAGAAAAACACTCCGCAGTTGACATCGGATGTAACGACTGCAACGACAACGGTTGCGGACGTATCGACAACGGCAGTGACACAAGCCACGACCGGGATCACTCCGAGCCCAACCGCTGCACCTTCGGAAACAACGGCAGCCGTTCCGAAAGTGACGCCGACCAATACGGCGTCCATGTATTCAAGCTATGCCAATATGGTGACGTACGACCCGTCGAACGGATGGGCAGAATTTGATTATTTTGACATGCTCAAGGGCGATGCGGCCGTTCAGTGGCTTGTCGATCATGAAGGATATACCCAAGCGGATGCACAGGCCTATGTAGATGGCTTTGCGGATTCGGAATTTGTTCTGAAAAATATTAACCCTCAGCTTCGAACGGTAGATCTCAGCGTAACGCCGCTGAAGCTGATGTACAATGCGGATGGATCGATGGTAACCGGTGCGGACTCCGTTGATGCAAGCTATGAAGACTTGAATACAATTTATGCGCTGAATCCGGATCTGATTCTTCACTCATTCTTCTATTATGTTACTGTGACGGACGGCGTTGTAGTCTCTGTTGAGCAGGTCTACTGGCCCTGATACCGGATCGGTTTCCAGCGGTTCCTTTTCAAGAAGTGCGCCGATGCCTGCGACGGGCATGGGCTTATAGAAATAGAACACCTGAATTGTTGAACAGTGCAGAAGGACCGACAGAGTCCGGCCGTTTCTTTTTAGAAGATTCAGCTCCCTGTTCCTGGCATTCAGAATTTCAGATATGTCCTGATTCTCGGGAAAAAGCATGCTGATGGTCTGCCCCTTCAATGGGTCGGCTGACGGGAATTCCAGCATGTCGGCGGCACCCTGATTCACTTCCGGAATATTTCCGTCCTGAGCAACGATAACGAGGCCCTCATCAATAATTTTGACAAGATCCAGCGTCATGTTTTCATAATTAAGACGCATGAGTCTGTATTTCCGCATCGAATGCCAAATTCCCCCGATAGGGATCAGCGATAGAATCGAAACAAGCGGGGGGAGTGACGGCGAGCCGAACCACGGCAGAAGGATTGTTGTTTTTGCAAATAAGATCTGCTGTGTGTGACGGAGAATCGACTAACAAAAATATGATTCATAGAATATTTATGAAGGCCTTTTGATCTGCATTGTGTTAAAATGTAAATGAAATCCAACCATATTCTGTTTATCATTATTTGCACATTGGGGAGGATACTATCATGAAGAGAATACTGGCCCTGGTTATGATTCTGACCCTTGCGTTCACGGTCGCGTCATGCGCCTCGAACAGCACAACGAAGAAGGATACCTATGATCTGGCACTCGTTACGGATGTAGGCAACATCGACGACAAATCATTTAACGAAGGTGCATGGAACGGCGTGAAGGAATATGCTGAAGCAAATAATATTACGTATGCATATTACCGTCCGAGTGAAGATTCTACTGCCGCCCGTGTTGAGACAATCAAGACGGCGATCGACAAAGGCGCTAAAATTGTTGTCTGCCCCGGTTACCTTTTTGAAGAAGCGATTTATCAGGCGCAGGATCTATATCCTGACGTTCAGTTCCTGCTTCTCGACGGCGAACCTCACACGGCTGATTACGCAACCTACAAGACATCGAGCAATGTTCACTGCATCCTGTATCAGGAAGAGCAGGCCGGTTATCTTGCCGGATACGCTGCCGTTATGGATGGCTACACGAAGCTCGGATTCCTTGGCGGTATGGCTGTACCGGCTGTTGTCCGTTACGGATCCGGTTATGTACAGGGCGCTGATGCTGCTGCAAAAGCACTCGGTCTTCCTCAGGGTTCAATCGAGATCAAATACTGGTATTGCGGCGGATTTGCTCCGACAGACGATATTAAGAATAAAATGGCCAGCTGGTATACAGAAGGAACACAGGTCGTGTTCTCCTGCGGCGGCGGTATTTACCTGAGCGCAACAGCTGCTGCTGATGCTGCGGGCGGCAAAGTAATCGGCGTTGACGTAGATCAGGCCGCTCAGTCACCCACGATCATTACATCCGCAATGAAGGGTCTCACACAGTCCGTTAAGCTCGCTCTTACTTCAATCTATGCAAACAACGGCAAATGGGACGCTGCATATGCAGGAAAGACGGCAATTCTCGGTGCTGCCGACGATTGTATCGGCCTTCCGACATCTGCCGATTCCTGGAGACTTACCAAATGGACCGTTGCTGAATATAACGTTGTTTATGCATCTCTGAAGGACGGATCAGTTGTCGTATCCAATGACATCGTCAACAATCCGGTCGTATCTATCGTCACAGTCGATTATCAGACCTGATCGACAACCGCCTGACACAAATGAGGAGAAAAGGCTAGGCGTTTGTCTAGCCTTTTTTCCAAAAGCGGAGAGGGAACTTATGAGCGAATATGTAGTAGAAATGCTGAATATCACAAAAGAATTCCCCGGTATTAAGGCGAATGACAATATTTCCCTGCAGCTGAAGAAAGGCGAAGTGCATGCTTTGCTTGGCGAAAATGGAGCAGGAAAGAGCACGCTGATGAGTGTGCTCTTCGGTTTGTACCAACCGGAAAGCGGTACGATCAAGAAAAATGATGAGATTGTAAAAATCAACAATCCCAATGATGCAAATGCACTCAAAATCGGTATGGTCCACCAGCACTTTAAATTAGTGGAGGTGTTCTCTGTACTGGATAATATCATTCTGGGGGTTGAGCCGAATAAACTCGGTGTTCTGGACAGGAAATCCGCAAGAAAGAAAATCGTGGCGCTCAGTGAGCGCTATGGACTGCGTGTCGAACCGGATGCGCGGATCGAAGACATATCTGTCGGAATGCAGCAGCGCGTTGAAATTCTCAAGATGCTGTATCGCGATAATGAGATTCTTATTTTTGATGAACCGACCGCTGTCCTGACCCCGCAGGAAATTAAAGAACTCATTCTGATCATGCGGGAACTGACATCGGAAGGGAAGTCTATTCTTTTTATCACTCACAAACTCAATGAAATTATGGAAGTTGCCAACCGCTGCACAGTCCTCCGTAAAGGCAAATGCATCGGTACGGTTGAAGTTGATCATACATCGATCGAAGAACTCTCCCGCATGATGGTTGGAAGAGATATTCGATTTACCATAGATAAAGCAGACGTTGCGCCCGGAGAGATTGTTTTCAAGGCCGAAAATGTCACGGTTGCCTCCAAGATCCACAAGAACAATGCTGTGAAGAATGTATCTTTCGAAGTTCGGGCAGGTGAGATCGTCTGTTTGGCCGGCATTGAAGGCAACGGACAGAGCGAGCTGATTTATGCCCTGACCGGGATCGAGAAGATGGCGGACGGTAAACTGACGCTTTGCGGTATCGATATTTCCAGGGCGAGCATCCGCAGCAGGTCCAAGCTCGGTATCAGTCACATTCCGGAAGACCGGCACAAATACGGACTTGTTCTGGATTATTCACTCGCAAAGAACATGGTTCTGGAACGTTACTGGGAACCGGCCTTTCAGAAATCCGGATTTATCAGGGAATTTGAGGTCCGGAAATATGCGGATCAGCTTATTTCACAATATGATGTACGGTCCGGACAGGGCGCGGATACGATTGTGCGGAGCATGTCCGGAGGCAATCAGCAGAAAGCCATTCTGGCACGTGAAATCGATAAGAATCCCAATCTTCTCGTCGCGATTCAGCCGACACGCGGTCTGGATATCGGTGCAATCGAATATATTCACTCCCAGCTGATCGCACAGCGGGATTCCGGGAAAGCGGTTCTGCTTGTTTCTCTTGAGCTCGACGAGGTCATGAATATTTCAGACCGGATTCTGGTTATGTTTGAAGGCGAAATTGTCGGAGAATTCGATCCGAAGGAAACAACGGTGGAACAGATCGGACTTTATATGGCAGGCGCCAAGAGAAATACGCCGAGGACGGGTTCCTCCGATACTTCCCATACGAAGAAACAAGATCGGAGGGATGAAATATCATGAGGAAGAGGTTGAATAAAATTATCCACAGCCATGGGTTTGCCAGCTTTCTGGCGTCGGTCGCCTCGATCGGAATCGGACTGATCTTCGGGTTCGTTCTTCTTCTTTGTTTTAAGTCATCTCAATCGATTACCGGTTTGGGGCATCTCCTCTTTGCAGGGTTCAGCACACCTGAAAAATTCGCAAAAGTACTGTATCAGGCCGCTCCGCTGATTATGACCGGGCTGTCGGTCGGATTTGCCTTCAAGACCGGACTTTTTAATATTGGTGCAGTCGGACAGTATATTATCGGCACCTTCTTTGCCCTGTATGCCGGCATCATTCTGCAGTGTCCATGGTGGGCCGCGATGCTTGCTGCGATGCTCGGCGGGGCTATCTGGGGCGCGATTCCGGGACTCTGCAAAGCCTTCTTCAATGTCAACGAAGTCATTACATCGATTATGTTCAACTGGATTGGTCTTTTCACGGTGAATCTCATGATTCCGAATCTTCCGGCTATTCTGGATAAAGGAGTATCCAACCGGACGGCGAATCTGGACGCAACGAATGCCAGTGCGATCATTCCCAAATGGGGGCTCGACAAACTGCTCGGATCCACGTATATGAACATCAGCATCCTGCTCTCCATTCTTATAGCCGTCATCATTTTTATTATTCTGAACAAAACGACTTTCGGATACGAACTGAAGGCCTGCGGACTTAATAAGAATGCCAGCATTTATGCCGGAATCAGTGCCAAACGCAATATTGTGCTTTCCATGGTAATCGCCGGAGGTCTGTCCGGTCTGGGCGGCGGCATATATTATTTGAGCGGGACCGCACAGTTTACGATTACGAAAATACTTCCGGCCATGGGCTTTAACGGAATTCCCGTCGCACTTCTTGCCGCATCCAATCCGGTCGGTACGATTTTCAGCGCACTCTTTATTTCGTATATTCAAGTGGGCGGTGAGGCAATGCAGCCCGAATTCGCCAAGGAAATCGTAGACATTATCATTGCGGTCATCATCTATCTCAGCGCATTCTCGCTGTTGATGAAAGGCCTGATTATGAGAATTCTGAACTGGAAACGCGCAAAGCGTCTCGCAGCAGAGAGTGAGGAGGTTACGAAATGATTGTTTTTGCAGATATAATGAGCGCGGCGATTCTCTTCGCAATTCCCCTTCTCATTGTAGCTCTCGGCGGAATGTTCAGTGAACGAAGCGGGACGATCAATATCGCACTCGAAGGAATCATGATTATCGGAGCACTTTTCAGCTGCCTGTACCTTGATTCTGTTGCGAAATCCGGCTGGGGAGAAAAACACGCGCAGCTGGCCATGCTGCTGGCGATCCTTGTTGCCGGAGCGGCTGGCATTATCTATGCACTTCTTCTGGCGATCGCATCGGTCAGTCTCAAAGCGGATCAGACGATCGGCGGTACAGCCCTCAACATGTTTGCGCCGGCGTTTGCCATTGTGCTCAGCTGGGCGGTCCAGGGACAGGGTCAGACGACAATCAATATCCCGACATGGATTCGCATCACGCAGGAGACATTCGGATTCCATGCGAGTGCACACCCCGGTTTCTTTGAGGCACTTGTTTTTAAGAGTCTGTATTTGACGACACCGATCGCGCTGATCATACTTGGCTTAACGGTTTTTCTGATTTACAAGACGAAGTTCGGTCTGCGGCTCAGGTCCTGCGGCGAACATCCGCAGGCGGCTGATTCGGTTGGCATCAACGTATACAAGTTCCGCTATATCGGTGTAGGTATATCCGGTATGCTGGGCGGTATCGGAGGACTGGCATTTACGACTGCAGCCGGCTCGGGATTTCAGGCTACGGTTGCCGGTTACGGATTCTTCGCACTGGCGGTTATGATTTTCGGAAACTGGAAACCGATGCGTATTTTTGGAGCAGCACTGTTCTTTGCACTCTTCAAAGTCATCGGGGCGTACACCGGAAGTCTCGCATTTCTGCCGGATTTTTCAGGAATCAAGAGTGCGGACAACATCTATCAGATGCTCCCGTATGTCGTAACGATGATTGTTCTGATATTTACTTCCGGTAAATCTCGTGCACCGAAGGCGGAAGGTATCCCATACGACAAAGGCACCCGATAAAAATAGAACGGGAGAAGAACAATGGCAAAACTTTATTTCAAATTCGGCGCCATGGGCAGCAGTAAGACGGCACAGGCGCTGATTGCGAAATTCAACTATGAAGAGCGCAATATGAAAGTCTGGCTCATTAAACCATCTACGGACGACCGCGACGGTTCATCCGTCATACGGTCCCGTATCGGTATTATGGACACGGCGGAGAACATTCATCCGGATACGAATATTCTGGAACGGTTCAAGGAATTTCTGCCCGGCCGGATCGACGTGATCATCGCAGATGAATGCCAGTTCTTCGAGGAGAAGCAGATTGATGAACTACGAATAATTGTTGATGATTATTCCGTTCCGGTTCTTTGCTTCGGTCTCCGGACGGATTTCCTGACGCATATGTTTCCTGGCAGCCGCCGGCTCTTTGAACTGTCCGATTCGATCACCGAAATTAAGACCATCTGTGAGTGCGGCTCGAAAGCCTCCGTAAACGCACGTATCGACAGCCGCGGCAAAATAGTTACACGGGGTGAACAGGTATTTCTGGGCGGAAACGACAGTTATATCGCGATGTGCTACAAATGCTGGAAGAATAAAATCAAAGAACAGGCAATGGACTGATGCATATTATTCTCCGCGCTGTTTTTTCAAATCGCCCGCAGACCATTTTCGAATCATAAGAATCCGCTGCAGCACCTTGTATCTCCGCGCTTCGCCGGGGGTAAAGGCTTTGCTTTTCGTCTGCGTGTACACAGCCCAATCATCCGCAAGAGACTGCACTTTGCCGGAAAATGCACGGGCGGTTTCAGGACTTGCACCATGTGTGGAGGCCGCTCCGTTTTTTTCGACGAGGGACACAATGGCATCCGGCACGTCCATCATCGGACATGGTCGGAGAGCGCTGTCCGAGAAAGGCTGCGCCCTGCGGAATGCTCGGAAGAACCGGGATTGCAATGCCTGCTGCAGGGACATATCGTTGATATTCGAATCCGAATAGTGGCAGAATGCGCACGGTTCGACATCTCCGTTGGCAGTGATATGAATATATCCGCTGCCGGCTCCGACACAGCCATATGCTTTATGGCCGTTGTTAAAAAGATCAATGATCGTGAAGTCATGTCTCCGGCAATAATCGTTGATTTGATTCCGCGTATATTCGCGGGCTGCTGCATCGAGACACAAAGAGAGATCCGCATGGTTGCCGATCGGACGGTATCCAAACGCCCAACCGAACCAGGCGCCCTGTGCCCGTAAAAAATCCAGGAACTCATCACCGGTTACCGCTTTATAGTTTTTCTGGTGGTAGCAGAGAGAGAATCCATATGCGATGTCGTATTTTTTCAGGAGCGCCATAGCTGTGAGGACCTTATCATAGGTGCCGGTTCCGCGGCGGAAATCCGTATCTTCGCGAAAACCTTCGATGCTGACGAAAACACTGACGTTGCCGAGCTCTTTCATTTGACGGACGAACGCCTCGTCGATCAGCGTCCCGTTCGTGAAGATGCCGAAATACAGACGTCGATGTTTTTCGGCGAGGCGAAGAATGTCGTCTTTCCTGACAAGCGGCTCACCTCCGGTCATCAGGATGTCCATTGTTCCGAGATGGGTCGCCTCAGTCATAAGACTGTCCAGTTTCTCATAGGATAGAGAGGGCGCGCTGTCATAGTCGCCTGCCCAACAGCCTTTACAGTGAAGATTGCAGGCATTCGTCGGATCGATCAGAATGTCCCGCGGGATACCGCACTTGTATCTAAATCCTTTCCAGACTTCCTGCACGGCACGGAACCGGGCGATGGAGAGAAAGGACGGAATGGATTCGGCCTCGAAAAACCGCCTGCAGCGATATACATAATCCCGATGGTTCGGAAAGGGAGGGATCTCCTTCTTCTCCCCGGCTATCATCATGTGCCGCATCATGGATTCTTCTCCGTGATAACCGTTTTCTGCGGAATCAAAGCATCAACGACAAAGTTGCCCTGATCATTTACTTTGAGCGAATGAATCACCAGACCCGGAACGCAGGTGTACAGCGCTTCAAAATACGACGCGTTGTCATTTAGCATCTGAGCGGATACGGGGATAATGGGTCCCGCCTTGAAATCCTTCGCATCGAGAGTCAGTTTGTTTTCGGTGATCTCAATGCTGCCGACGGCATAAAGATTGAGTTTGGAAATCGCGTTATAAGGGGATTTGTCTTTGTATTCCGGATACAGGTCGGTCAATGCTTTTTGCAGCAGAAGTGTTCCGGAAGCCTCGACATCTCCATTCGAAAGAACCTTGATCTGCTGGCTTTGAAACCAGAAGAACCCGGGCGCGATTTCATTCAAAAGTGCAGTGGCTTCGTTCGGCGTCAGTTCGAAATGTTTCTCCTGAAAATCCGAATGCGTCCATGTATAATCATTGACCGACAGCTTTTTG
>Ga0302293_10000435_pt1 | contig 22386 bp, 16 predicted proteins | sample III_Fen_N2_2_FD_198758 | JGI IMG/M metagenome (GOLD analysis project Ga0302293, IMG submission 198758) | Peat permafrost microbial communities from Stordalen Mire near Abisko, Sweden - III_Fen_N2_2 | ecosystem: Environmental > Terrestrial > Soil > Wetlands > Permafrost | place: Sweden: Abisko...
TAAATTTCCCATTTTAAATCGATTCCGCCTCTTTTCGGCTATAAATTCGTTGCATTTTTCGCCGTAATCATTCCATTATGCCTGCAAAATGCGCCTCTTCTCGCTCGAAAATACGCTATAATCATTATTAAAGAAGAATTTTAAACAGGCTCTTATCATTTCTTACTCTGCGAAAATAGAAATTCCTTTTCCGATTTCGAGAGTGATTCGTAACCAGATTTGGAAATCTTATCCAAGATCACATCTATTTTTCGCTGACGCTCTTTGGCTTCCACGTTGTATTGTTCATCTGTTTTTACTGTTCGTCCACCGCCTTTTTCAACTCGCATGCGTTGTCTGGGCTTGAACAGTCGACTAAAAAAAGCAAGAAATCGTTGTCCCATCGTTTCAGAGAAATTAATAATATTCGATGATGAATGCAGGTTTACCATTGAAATCCAGCCAATCAAAGCGCCACCTAAATGTGCAAAATGTGCCGTTCCATCATTGGCTCCTAAATTAATAAAGTCTGAAATCAGAAAGAATAACGGAACAATGAAAAACGGAATTTGAACGTTGAAAAAGTTGATTTGCATACTCGGACGGTACACAAATAGCGCTGTAAAAAGCCCCATGATTGATCCGGAAGCCCCTACAATCAATCCGTGACTGTTTTCCATAGCAGGAAATGCTATCGAAGCTAAAATTTCGACCAATCCACCGGCAATTCCGGCAATAATGTAGGTGTGCAGCAACCGTTTTCCGCTAAAAAATTGCAAGAACATCCTTCCGGCAAAAAACAGCATCATCATGTTGACAAAGCAATGGATTAGACTGAAATGCGAAAAAATACTCGTAAACAATCCCCACGGTTTGTAAATGAGTTGCGATAAATCGGTACGCAAAGCAAAGATGTCTTTCAACACATCTAACACGGGTGCTTGGTACAGTCGACCAATCATAATGGTAGCACCGATCATCAAAAAGATCACCACATTTACAAAAATCAACCGAATGTGCATTCCGCCAACTTTGTATTGGAATTTCAATTCATCAAGAAACTAACGTTGTGTTTGCATGTTTAATAAAATTGTTTTCTGTTTCTACGCCAGATAAGTACCAAAATCGCTCCGACAATTGCCCCACCAATGTGTGCCAAATGTCCGACATTATCGCCCATTCGCGGATTGAATACCATATACAGCTCATAAGCTACATACGCACCAATAAGGAATTTGGCTTTTATCGGAACCGGAAAGAAAAGCATTTGTAGTTCTGTGTTCGGGAATAAAATGGCAAAGGCAGCTAAAATCCCGAAAATTCCGCCGGATGCTCCCAAAGAGTTGGATAAACACGCCATTTGATAATTAACGTAAATCTCACTCAAGTGACTTCCGTCGCCCGGATTTTGGTAATAACCCGGATGCTCCAACAAATAAGCATGGATTCTACTGAAATCGGATGCTGAAAATCCATTAGCCAAGAGGTCGTTTTTCAGATGATAAATTTGAATATAGTTGATCGTGCCATCGATCAGCCAAGACCCAATCGCAGCCGCAAAAAAGAAAATGAAGAACCGTTTTGCTCCCCACAATTTTTCCAGAAAAGCACCAAACATCAATAACCCGAACATATTCATGAACAAGTGAATGAAATCACCGTGCATGAAAAAGTGAGAAACAATTTGATAGGGTTCAAAAAACGGAGAGTTGATGGCATGAACGGCAAGCATAGACCTCAAATCAATGCCTTGCGTAGCCAAGAATTCCGTTATCACAAACATCAATACATTCAGTATCAATAAATTTCGTGTTACCTGCGGTATGTTATTGAGAATTGAGAACATATCGTTAAAAGAGTTGGATCATGGATTCGTTACTAATGGTATTTAAAATGCGTTTTCCGCTCGGTGTAAACTGGTGTTCTTGTTGTTCAAACAAGCGACTCACAAAATCGTTCAGCGATGCCTGATCAGGATTGAGCTTTAAATGCATGCTTCCGGCAAATGCCAATTGCGACAAAACGGTATGGGCAATTTCGCCTTTGTCGAGCGTGCCTTGTTGCAATTGCTCGAGTACTTTATCAACGCATTGCAGTACGGTCGATTCGGAAATAATGTCGGGAATTCCGGTTAATTGCAATTGTTCGTCTTTCCATAACCATGAAAAACCGATGCGTTGCAACGTCACGTGGTGTTCTTCCCACGACAATTTTTCTTGTTTCGAACATTGTTTTTCCATCGGGAAGAGCAATTGCTGCGAAGCGAGCGGAGCCACGTAAAAACCGCGCATCATTTCTTCGTACAACAAACGCTCCTGAGCTCTTCGGAAGTGAATCAACAAAATTCCTTCCTGAATAGCGGCCACTATAAAGGTTCCTTTGATCAAAAACGGACCGGATGGAATGCCTTCAACAACCATCGAAGTTTGTTCGGCCTCGGGTTCCAATTCCGGAAGAACATCGTCGGAAGTGTTCCAAAAGTGTTCCCATGGTTGTTTTTCAGAAACCGGAGATTTACCGAATCCAACGTTGTTCATAGCAGTTGTAAATGCTTTTGACGAAGAAGTTGCAGCTTGTTTGGGCGGATCGAACGGATTAAAGGTCTTATCAACCCGAATAGTCGGTTCTACAGCCGGAGTTCCTAAAAACGAAAGTGGTAAATCAAACTCGCTTTCACGGTCGAAATCCAGCGTAGGAGAAATATTAAACTTACCCAAGCCCAAGCGAATAGCGCTTTTGAGGATGGAATAAATGGCTTTGTCTTCTTCGAATTTGATTTCCGTTTTGGTAGGATGCACATTCACATCTATTTGTTTCGGATCTACTTCCAAAAACAGGAAATAGCTCGGAAACGATTTCCCCGGAAGCAACTGTTCGAAAGCCGAATTGACGGCATGATTAAAATAGGTATCTCTGAAAAAGCGATTGTTGACAAAGAAAAACTGTTCTCCGCGCGATTTTCTGGCGGCTTCCGGTTTCCCGACAAATCCTTCTATGCGAACAATATCGGTGCTTTCGGTAACAGGAACCAGTTTGTCGTTGTATTGTTTTCCGAATACATCCACAATGCGTTTGCGCATCGGACTCGGCAATAAATGATAGATTTCCTGATCGTTGTGCACCAGTCTAAAGCTCAAATCGGCATGTGCAAGCGCAACACGTTCAAATTCAGCCAACACGTGTTTGAGTTCCACATTGTCCGATTTCAAGAAATTGCGGCGAGCCGGTACGTTGTAAAACAAGTTACGTACTTCAAACGAAGCGCCCACGGCACATTGCACCGGTTCTTGTTTCACAATGGAACTACCTTCAATGGTCAATTCAATGCCCAATTCATCGGTCGTGCGACGCGTTTTAAGCGTCACATGCGCAATCGCAGCAATGGAAGCCAATGCTTCACCTCTAAATCCTTTGGTTGTGAGTGCAAATAAATCGTCGGCGTGCTGAATTTTACTGGTTGCATGACGTTCAAAACACATGCGAGCATCCAGTGGCGACATGCCTTTTCCGTTGTCAACAATATGAATCAAGGTTCTTCCAGCATCTTTCACAAAGACCTCAATTTTAGTCGCCCCGGCGTCGATGCTGTTTTCAATCAGCTCTTTAATCACCGAAGCAGGACGTTGTACCACCTCACCGGCGGCAATCTGGTTGGCGATATGATCCGGAAGTAAACGAATGAGATCTGACATGCTTTTTTGCTTCTACCTTGTTCTGTGTCGACTGTTTCCACACGTATAAGTGCTTGTTTTGGATACAGCGATTCCAAAAATACGACTAAAAATGACTTTTCAGTGGGAAAACAGACAATTCCCGTTCCACTTTTCACTAGCTGACAAAGCGTCAGTTTTTCTGCGACAAAGACACATAGCTTGTCTCCCACAGATGCACAGATTTTTTCGTGCTTCAGCCTCAGACTGGTAGCACATTTTAATAAGTTGTTGCATTTTCAACGTATAGTTGTCACATAAATTACAGCGAGGGCGTTAGCCGAGCTATAATCTGTGCATCTGTGGGAGTTTTAGTTCTCCTTTATTCTGTTCGCTGTGAGGGAAACGATTATTTTTGTCAAAAATAGAATTCATGAAATTTTTCAAGCCGGTTCTGGTAGTTACCTTATTGATTGCTGTGGCAACGATTGCATTGTCGAGCAGCCCGAAAAATGGTAAAACAACCAGTCGTTCTAAAGGTAAAGCACTTACGGAAGAAGATAAATGGGTCAACGACCAGCTTTCGAAAATGTCGGTAGAAGAAAAAATCGGACAGTCGTTTATGGTGGCTTGCTGGTCAAACCGGGGCGATAGTCACATTGAAGAAATTGAACGACAAGTAACCGAAGATAAGATTGGAGGAATCATCTTTTTTCAGGGAGAGCGCGAGAATTTACTCAATAGCATCGACCGTTTTCAGAAAAAAGCAGAAGTTCCGTTATTGATTGGAATGGATGCCGAATGGGGAATTGCGATGCGTATTTTTCAGGAAGAGCGTTTCCCGTATGCACAAACCATTGGTGCGGCGAATGATGTTGAATTGACAAAGAAAATGGGGGAGTTCATGGCGATTGAATGCGATCAAATGGGCATTCACCTGAGTTTTTCGCCTGTGGCAGATGTGAACAGCAATCCTAAAAATCCGGTGATTGGTTTTCGTGCGTTCGGTTCGGATGCTACGCATGTTTCCAAACACGTTTCGGCCTTTGTGCAAGGAATGGAAGGTCAAAACGTGCTGTCGTGTGTAAAACACTTTCCGGGTCACGGAGATACCGATGCCGATTCGCATTTAGAATTACCAACAGTTTCACATACCGAAGCAGAGTTCAAATCCATCGATTTTGCACCGTTTAAAAGTGGCATTGCAGCCGGAACAAGTGCTGTAATGGTGGCTCACCTGAATGTGCCTTCATTGGACAATTCGGGAACACCAAGCAGTCTTTCCAAAAAAGTGATTCAAGGATATTTGCGCAATGAACTGAAATTTAAAGGTCTGGTGATTTCGGATGCCTTGAATATGAAGGCTGTTTCAGAAAAATATGGTAAATCGGAAGTGGTAGCCAAGGCTTACATGGCAGGTTGTGATATCGTGTTGTTTCCCGAAAGTGTGAAAGAAGCCATTCAACTCATTCGCAAGAAAGTAGATTCGGGTGATTTGGAAGTAACCGAAATCGATGCGCGCTGCAAACAAGTGCTTCGTGCCAAATACAAAGCCATCATTCACAAACCGATGGTGAAACGTAAAGACATGACCATTGAACGCAACCTAGCTTGTGCGCAATTGTATGAGAAAGCGATGGTGGTCATTAAAAACGAGAACAAATCTTTACCGCTCGATCGTTTGGATCGCAAAATTGCGCGTATCAGCGTTGGAACGCATGCGTTGGCATTCAGAGAAAGCATCGACCGTTACGCGAATGTGGAGCATTTCCATTTTTATTCCATTAACGAAGCGCTTGAACGTTTGAAAGACAAGTCATGGCAAGGATACGATGTGATTATCACCGATTTTCATTCCAACGGTCAACGTGCCAAAAACAATTATGGTTTCGGTGAATGGCAAAAAGTAACGGATTTACTTCCTGCTGAAGCAACTGTGATTACAACCTTCTTTGGAAATCCGCTGGTATTGGCGGAAACGGCTCAACTTCCGGTGAATATCGATGCGTGTGTATTGGGTTATGAAAATCATGATTTGGCGCAAGATCGCGTTGGACAATTCATCATGGGAGCTTTTGATGTAAACGGAAAACTGGAAATTTCGATCAACGATACATGGAAAAAAGGAACGGGATTGAGCGTGAAAGGAAACGGACGATTGAAATACACTGTTCCCGAAGAATTAGGGATTTCATCTGATAAAATGAAGGAAATCGACGCGATTGTAGACAATGCCATCCGTTCGAAAGCGCTTCCGGGTTGTCAGGTAGTGGTGGCGATCGACGGAAAAGTGATTCACCAAAAAGCGTACGGAACAACGATGTACGAAAAGGGCGATTCGATCACCAACAATCATTTGTACGATATTGCTTCGATTACCAAAATTGCATCGTCTACGATGTCGTTGATGAAACTGAAATCGGAAGGGAAATTTGATGAGACATCAACCTTAGGCGATTTGGTTCCTGAAATAGTGGAAGGAACAGACTACGCCAAGTTGAAAGCCAGTGATATGTTGACGCATCAGGCAGGATTAACGCCTTGGATTCCGTTTTATAAAACGACCTTAAAAGACGGTGAATGGAAAACCGATATTTACAGCACGACCAAAAAAGACGGTTTTTCCGTTCCGGTAGCCGATGGTTTATGGATCAGAGACGATTACGGAAAAGTGATGCTGAAAACCATTTTAGAAACACCCTTATCCGGCGAAAAGAAGTACGAATATTCCGATTTGGGGTATTATTTCTTCAAAGCCTTCATTGAAAAAACGACCGGAAAAACGCAGGATAAGTATGTTGATCAGGCCATTTACAAACCATTAGGCTTGCAGCGAATGACCTATTTGCCAATGCGCAAATTCCGTTTGTCAGAGATTGTTCCGACTGAAAACGACAAAGAATACCGCAAGCAAGTCATTCACGGATATGTACACGATCCGGGAGCGGCAATGGTTGGTGGAGTAGGTGGACACGCAGGTTTATTCTCCAACGCAACTGATTTGGCAGCTTTGATGCAGGTGTTGCTCAACAAAGGTCAGGTGGGGGAATTCAGTTTGATCGATCGCAGTATTGTGGAGCAGTTCACGAGCTGTCAGTATTGTCCGAAAAATCGTCGTGGGTTGGGCTTTGATAAACCAACAATTGACAAAAAAAGCGGACCTACTTGTTCGTTGGTTTCATCAAGCAGTTTCGGTCACTCTGGCTTTACCGGAACTTTGGCTTGGGCCGATCCTGAATTTAAAGTGAATTTTGTGTTTCTTTCCAACCGCGTTTATCCGGATGCTACCAATTGGAAAATTACCAATATGGGCATCAGAACCGAAATTCAACGGGTTATTTATGAAGCTTTGGCTGAATCGAAGAAATAATCGAAATCTAACTGTCGGCGAACGATTCATCTGTGTATTATTTACATTCAAAATCCGAGAGAAAATAGTTTAATACTAATCAGTTGCACATGTGCAACTTCTCTGCGTCCTTTGCGTCTCTGCGTTGATCATTTTCACCGCAGAGGCGCAAAGACAGCAAAGATTAGGCTGCTTTGCAGACTAATAAAACAATAATTAATCCTGTGAATCACTTTCTGTAATATTTATATTGGATGTAGATTGCGATTATATCCAGATTCATGGCTCGCGCCGCAAATGGTAATAATATACAACAACGGTAGGTTTTCAAGAATAATACAACAAGAGTAAGATTGTGATGATAATAATAGAGATACCTTTGTAGAAAATACAACTGCGTACGTGGTAAATCATGTCCCAACTGACATTCAGACCAATAAAGAAGACAAACAACTAAACGAAAAAACAAACACACGAATGAAAATCGGAATCGTACTTTATCCAACTTTCGGCGGAAGTGGCGTAGTAGCCACCGAATTGGGGAAAGCTTTAGCATTAAAAGGACATCAAATCCACTTTATTACCTATTCGCAACCGGTGCGTTTGGGGAGTTTTAGAGAAAATATTTATTACCACGAAGTTGCGGTGAGTGATTATCCGCTTTTCGAATACCAGCCTTACGAAACCGAATTGGCGAGTAAAATGGTCGATGTAGTGAAATACGAAAACCTTGATTTATTGCACGTACACTACGCTATTCCACACGCTTCGGCGGCATTTATGGCCCAGCAAATTTTACGTTCGCAGGGAATTGATATTCCGTTTATTACCACACTTCACGGCACCGACATTACGCTTGTAGGAAAAGATCCTTCGTTTGAACCGGTGATTACGTTTTGTATCAACGCATCAAACGCGGTGACGGCTGTTTCTGAAAGTTTGAGAAAAGATACGTTCGCCCATTTTGCAACGGATCGTGAAATTCATGTGATTCCAAACTTTATTCAAGCGAAAGCCGAGTTGCAACCTATTGATTTGGAAAAACGCCGGCATTATGCCTTGGATCACGAGCGCATTTTGTGCCACATCTCCAATTTCCGTAAGGTGAAACGAGTAGAGGATGTGGTGGAGATTTTCCGCCAGGTACAAGAACGCATTCCTGCCAAACTGATTTTGGGTGGCGACGGACCTGAGCGACCGTTAGTTGAGCGCATGGCCCGTGAAATGGGGATTTGTAATAAAATCATTTTCACCGGAAAAGTGCGCGAAACCGGACCTATTTTAGAAATTGCCGATTTGTTTTTGTTGCCTTCTGAAACCGAGAGTTTCGGTTTGGCTGCATTAGAAGCTATGGCTGAAGGTGTTCCCGTAGTTTCGTCTAATACAGGCGGTATTCCGGAAGTGAACCGTCATGGTTTTTCAGGATATTTATCCAATGTTGGCGACGTAGACGCGATGTCGAAACACGCCATTCATATTTTGTCGGATGACGCACGTTTGCAAGCTTTCCGTGAACAAGCGTTGGTACAAGCGCATAAATTCTCGTTGAAAGAAGTGTTGCCGATTTACGAAAATCTATACAGACAGGTAATCAAGGAATTACAGGCGGTATCATAAATCATTCATTTGAATAAAAATCCCGCTCCTCAATCATGAAAAGCGGGATTTTTTATGTCGGATAACTTGAATTAATTTCCACTTGTTCCTTTTACCGGTGCACTTTCACCTGCTAAAAGACTTGTAAGACTGGCAAATAACGATTCATTGTTGAGTACATAAAATGTTCCTCCACGTCCGTTTTGACTACTACTACACACTTGTCCCTGGTATGCATAATTTGGAGCCAACGCACCTTGTTGGTTCATATCGCCGAAAATACACAATGGTTGAGATGGATCTTTGGATACACCAATTTTAGCATGATTGAAGTTTTGACCTTCACCACCTTCCAAACCGATTGATGTTCCGTTCCAGTTACCCGTTGTTGCAATTTCAACTGCTCCGGGAGTTCCCAATCCTGTAGCCCAGCAATCAGGTGTTTGTCCGGCTGCAGTGCTGTAAATTGTAGGACTAGCCCACCAGCTTGCTACGCGTAAATCCAAGCCTGTGAGTTGCGCAGAAACCATTTGCCAAGGTGGAACAGCCATCGCTGATGGTTTGGAGATAATTTGTACACCGCTTGAAAGTGTGGTTTGCAAAATGGTTGTGCTACTTGATTCTTTTCCGAGCGTATTTACCAGAGCCTGAATGTCAGCAGGTCCGCCATTGTTGACAATACTTGGTTGTGAAATATTGGTGGCTATACTTGAGTTGTTTAAAGCTTGTAACACAATCGAAACATCGTCTTTGGTCAATTTTAGAGCGAAAAAATGCTGACTGACCTCAATATCATCGTCTTTAATACAACCAAGTGTGTTTCCATCATTTTGGCGTGGATTTGTGCTACTTCCCGAAGCAGGCCAAGAAGGAGTAGTAACTTGAAGTACCATTCCTTCGCCATTAGCATTCCATGCAAGCATTCCTTTACTGTGTCCCCATGGAGAATCGAGGTTTTTGATCGGGTTATTGTAAAATTGGTCGTTCCAAACTACATAAAAGTAGCCCGGATTATCATAAATCTGTCCGAAAGTCGCTCCCAACGGATCATTGGCGGTAGCTCCGATACAACCTGTACCTTTTGCCAAAGTTGGTGAAGCACTTGTTGCGTATACGTATTGCTGACTGTGTCCGCTTTTGTAAGCGTCGACGGTTCCGCCGAAAATACCGCTAGAACCTATTGTTGGAGTTACACCATCATCGGTACATCCGGGAAAAGAAGCGGCATTGAATTTAAAGGCGAACATCCACTCAACAGGCGTATTTTTATCAGCCATTGGGCTAGGAGCGGGGAGAATAGTGTTTTGGTCCATGTTAATAGTTAATAGAGTTTAGAAAATATAGAATACAAATTGTGGGAACTAATATAGCCGAATCAAAATAAATAGCAGTTAAGTTGGACTGTTTTTTTACATAAAGTGCTAATCGATTGAAATTTGCGCATAAAAAAATCCCGTTACTCGATTAAGAATAACGGGATGTTACATTGAGTTTGAATGCTTATTTCTTTTTCAATAAATCGCTGGCCATCATTTGTTGCATGGTTTTATCCATTCCTTCAACCGAACCGTCTAAGAAAATAACGTTTCCTTGACCTTTTTCGGCAAATTCTTTCACGGCTTCCGTCCACATAGAGAATAAGATCAATGAAGTATCCAGGTTGGCGGCTTTCATTTGTTCGGCAGCTTCAGACATACCTTTGGCAACTTCTTCGCGGAATAGTGCGATACCTTGACCTTTTAACTGAGACGCTTCTTTTTCGGCCTGAGCGGCAATTTTGATAGCGTTACCTTCAGCTTCGGCGGCTTTCGTTTTGGTGATCAACAAAGCTTGACCTTCATTTTCTGCAGCAGCTTTTAAGTTGTTGGAAGCCACTACTTTCGCCATCGATGTCGTGATTTCGGCATCAAATGTAATGTCGTTAAGTTGCAAATCAATCAAGTGAAACCCCCATGTCTCTAAAGTTTGGTCAAGACTGTCTTTCACGTCGTCAACAATTTCGCGGCGGAGCAACAAAATTTCGGCTTGTTTTTTTGTAGCAACAAAGCCACGCACAGAACCTTCAATGGTGCGAATAAGCGCTTGCGAAAAACTACGTTGATCCATGAACTTAAAGGCTACGTTTTTGATGGTTTCTTCATTTGCATCGAGCACGGAGTAAACCAACATAGCTTTGAAATACACATTTGCCTGATCTTGCGTAATGGCTTGAAATTCCATTTCAATAGCACGATTTTGAATAGAAACGCGGCTAAATGTGCGTTCTAAGAAAGGAATGCGCAGGTTTAACCCCGGATGTAATATTCTTCGGTATTTCCCGAACATGGTCAACACACCGATGGTGCCTTGCTGAACGGTTGTAAAAGCGGCTAGAATAATCAGTGCTCCTACAGAAATGAGCACAATCATTGGAATAGACATATTTTCAGTTTTGGTATGAAACAAAGCTATCATTTTCTTTTTAGTGGCGAAAAAAAAAACGGAATTAATAAAATAAATCCAAAGATCTAACGTTTTGATTTGAAAGTAGTAATTGAGCCTATGGTAAAAAAATACGCAACTGATTCGCAGCGTAATGAAGGTAAAAGCTATGCATCTCCTTCGGCTGCACTTGTTCAACACTTACTGAATTACAGCAAAGCGTTGGAAGTGAAAAAAGTAAAGCACAAAAAAGTGCTGTTGAACCTCAACTGATCTTGGAGCCCTTGAAAAAGGGCTTTTTTTATGGGGAATCATTCCACGTAATATTGCAAAATGACGAGGAATCAAACCCACGTCATTTTGCAATATTACGTGAGGTTGTTCAATTTGTTTTTCGGAGGAATAGTTGCCACATATTCTTGACAAATGCGTCTCTACGGGCAATGTCATTAAGTTAAGGGATAAACTCTGGTTTAAGTATGTTACGATTGTGGTAAAGTAATTGAACTGTATGCCGAAATTTAATTCGGTTGACGATTCTTTTCTGATTTAGCCACAGATTGCGCAGATTTTCATAGATGAAATCCGCAACTCAATTTGAAGACTATACGCTAGCGTATAGTCCAATATCTGTGAAAATCTGAGTCATCTGTGGCAAACTATAACTATCTTTCTTATTCTATTTTCTAAATAGTTGTTTGCGTTACATAGTATTTGTTCCGTGCATAACTTAATGACATTGCCCTACGGAACTTACTATATCTTTATAAATTCCACCGCGACGGATGGCTGAAAAATCAACATCAGAAACATCAACACCGGCTAATTGGTCAACAAAAAAGGGCCGTGTCAACCTAAAACTGACACGACCCTACAATAGATTTTACTAAATCTGTTACCAGATCTTCGATACCTTATCGGCTTCGTTGCGCATTTTATCGCCTTCTTTTACGTTGAAAGCATCAAAAAACTCAGGACAGTTCATCAACGGACCGTTTACACGATACATTCCCGGAGAATGTGGATCATTGGCGATACGGTTTTTCAATTCCGATTCCGTATAATTGATTTTCCACAACTGAGCATAAGCAATAAAGAATCGCTGAGCAGGCGTGTATCCTTGACGCAATGCACCGCTTTTGAATTCTGCCGTTCGTTGGTAGGCATAATAAGACATGGTTAAACCACCCAAATCGGCAATGTTTTCTCCCATGGTCAAATCCGGATTTACGCAATGACCGTCGATAGGACAGAAGCCCGAAAACGTTTCACCCAAAATCTTGGTGCGCGATTCAAATAACGAACGATCACTTTCTGTCCACCAATTGGTGAATGTACCATCGGCAGCGAATTTAGAACCAGAATCATCAAATCCGTGTGTGAATTCATGTCCGATCACCATTCCGATACGCCCGTAATTGACTGCATCTTCTGCTTTTTCATCAAAAAACGGTGGTTGCATAATTCCGGCAGGAAACGCAATTTCGTTAAGTAAAGGATGGTAATAAGCATTCACCATGTGCGCGGGCATTCCCCATTCTTTACGATTAACCGGTTTGTAAAGTTTACCGAAACTTTCTTCGTTTTCGTACTTCGCACAGTTGTCGACATTCGATAAATAATCGGTTGCCGAAATATCCAATTTGGAAAAATCGCGCCACTCTTCAGGGAAGCCTAGTTTACGTCCGATGGCATTCAATTTCGTTAAGGCTTCTTTTTTTGTGTCGGCCGACATCCAATCAAGCATTTTGATACGATCACGGAAACTAGCCAACAAATTGTCGACCATTTCATTCACACGTTTTTGCGCATTTTCAGAATACGATACTTGCACAAACGCTTTTCCTAACAACTCACCAATTGGTGAACCGGTGATTTCATCAATAGCGCGCTCAGAAATAGGTTTCATTTCCGATTTACCGCTCAATACGCCTTGGTAGAAACGAAATTTGGTGTTGATCCACATATCGTCGAGCATTCCGGCATAATGGTTCATTGATTTGAACATCAGGTAATTGGTCCAATCTTCCATTGGCAATTCACCGATTAATTCATTGACTTGTCTAAGATAAGCCGGTTGACCAACGATTACCGTGTCGAATGATTGACTTCCAACCAATGATAAGTATGTTTCAAAATCGAAGCTGTTGAACAGGCTTTTAGCGGCTCTGAAACCGTATTTATTATAGGTGTTTTCAGGAACGCGCAATTGAGCTGGCGCCATCATAGAATCTGCCAAACGTTTCTCGAATTGGAAAACGCGATCGGCTTTTTTAGCAGCAACATCTTCCAAATCACCGGTTAATTTAAAAAGATCACGGATATAAATCAGGTAAGCATCACGTTCAGGCTGTTTGTTTTCCTGGAAATAATAATCGCGATTAGGAAGCCCAAGGCCGCCTTGACCGATGTAACTGATGTTTTTGTTAACGTCTTTCAAATCTTGACCTACACCAAAACCAAAAAGGCTATTGATTCCAACTTTGTGTTGTTCGGCTATTACTCTGGCAATATCTTCACGAGACTTGATGTTTTTGATTGCTTCCAATCTCAATTTCAGAGGAGTTGCGCTCAATTTATTGCGTTTTTCCATGTCGATATACGACTTGAAATAATCACCTAATAACTGATCCTGCGAACCTTTCGTTCCGGTGTTTGTTCCTGCTGCTTTCAAAATATCCGTCAATACGGCTTTGTTGCGTTGTTCCAATTCGTTGAAACTTCCCCAACGCGATTCTGAAGCAGGTACCGGATTTTCTTTGCACCATGTACCGTTGGCGAACATAAAAAAGTCATCTTGCGGTTTGACAGCTTTGTCCATATACGCCAAACTAATGGTAGTACTGTTGTCGTTGACATTGGAAGTAGACCCACCATGATTCATGTCTGCGTCAATAGGCGGTTTCGGAGTACATGCCGCTAAAACAAGCACAACAGCCGGAACGATTGTATGAATAGTTTTCATCGTTTAAGGAATTAAAAGCATTTCAACGTGCGGAATTTCGTCTTCGAGGTATTCTTTTCCGGTTGACGTAAAGCCTGTTTTATTGTAAAAAGATTCAAGGTGTTTTTGAGCAGAAATACGGATAGGAACTACCCCAAATTCTTCGTGCGCAAAACGAACACAACGTTCCATTAATTCAATTCCAACACCTTCACCACGGAAATCATTGTTCAATACAACTCGTCCGATAGCCACTTCTTCGTAAGCCAATCCCGGAGGAAGGATACGAGCTGTAGCAATCACGTCGCCTTTTCCATCGCGAAGCAATAAATGATACGATTTTTTGTCTTTACCGTCCAAATCGAGGTAAGTACAATTTTGCTCCACAACAAAGGCTTTTAGGCGCAATGCGATGATGTCGTGAAATTCATTCAGACTTAATTCTTTGTAAGGTTTAAATTGCCAATCTAAGTGCATGTTTTTTAATTATGAATGATCAATTATGAATTATGAATTGTGTTCTCAAGTTTGGATTACTCCAACGTTGTAAGGTTTTTCAGCCTTTTTATGACTTGCCATTGCTATTCCAATGGATAAGAACTCACGTGTTTTAGCTGGATCGATGATGGCGTCTAACCACAAACGCGAAGCAGCGTAGTAAGGTGAAATTTGTTCGTCGTAGCGTGCTTTGATGGTGTCGAACAATTCTTTTTCGCGCTCAGGAGTAATGGTTTCACCACGGGATTTCAACGAAGCAACTTCAATTTGCAACAACGTTTTTGCTGCTGCTGCGCCACTCATTACGGCAACTTCTGCAGTAGGCCAACCAACGATCAAACGTGGGTCATAGGCTTTTCCACACATGGCATAATTTCCGGCACCGTATGAATTTCCGATGACAACTGTGAATTTCGGAACAACCGAATTGGCCATAGCGTTTACCATTTTGGCGCCATCTTTAATGATACCGGCATGTTCCGACTTGGAACCGACCATAAATCCGGAAACATCTTGGAAAAACACCAGTGGAATGTTCTTTTGGTTGCAATTCATGATGAAACGCGCAGCTTTATCTGCAGAATCGTTGTAAATCACACCGCCGAACTGCATTTCGCCTTTGGCATTTTTCGACAATTCGCGCTGATTGGCGACAATTCCAACACTCCATCCGTCAATGCGCGCGTAAGCACAAACAATGGTTTTTCCGTAATCGCCTTTGTATTCTGTGATACTTCCTTCATCTACGATAGAATCCAGGATATTCAGTACATTGTATGGTTTTGAACGTTCCGACGGCAATACACCGTAAACGCGTTTTGCTTCTTCTTTGGGAGCCACGGTTTCAATGCGATCAAAGCCGGCAGTTTCCGATGCACCAATCTGCCCCATCATTTTACGGATCGTCATCAGACATTCTTCGTCGTTGGCTACTTTGTAATCACATACTCCTGAAATTTCAGTGTGCGTGGTCGCTCCACCAAGTGTTTCGTTGTCGATGGTTTCACCGATGGCAGCTTTCACCAAGTAAGATCCGGCCAAAAAGATGGTTCCCGTTTTGTCGACAATCAACGATTCATCCGACATAATAGGCAAGTAGGCGCCACCGGCTACACAACTTCCCATCACGGCTGCAATTTGGGTAATTCCCATAGAGCTCATCACAGCATTGTTGCGGAAAATGCGTCCGAAATGTTCTTTATCGGGGAAGATTTCGTCTTGCATGGGTAAATAAACACCTGCCGAATCGACCAAATAAATGATCGGTAAACGGTTTTCCATTGCAATTTCCTGTGCACGAAGGTTTTTCTTTCCGGTAATCGGAAACCACGCACCGGCTTTTACGGTGGCATCATTTGCCACTACAATGCATTGTTTTTTGGAAACAAAACCGATTACTACAACTACTCCGGCGCTTGGACAGCCACCGTGTTCGGCATACATGCCCATTCCTGCAAAAGCTCCGACTTCAAACCGAGGGGTGTTCGGGTCGAGTAGAAGATCAATGCGCTCACGAGCGGTCATTTTACCTTTTTCATGCAATGCGGCAATGCGTTTTTCGCCTCCGCCTTTCATGATTTTTGACAATTCCGATTCCATACGCGATATTTTCAGGCGCATTTCATCGTCGTTCTTGTTGAATTCCAATTCTTTTGGATCGATAGCCATGGATACTTAATTAATAGCGATCCAAATATACACAATTCGTTGTAGAAACATTCTTTGAAGGAATGAATCGGCTGGCATGAAAGCGCTTATTTTTGTGGCGATGCAAGATACATACAAACACAAGGGAATGCGTAAGCAACTGATAGACGAGTTGCGGAATAAGGGAATTACAGACGAACGGATTTTAACGGCGTTTGATGCGGTTCCGCGTCATTATTTCCTTGATTTGGTGTTTGAGCAGCAGGCGTATTCGAATATGCCGTTTCAAATCGGGTCGGGACAAACGATTTCTCATCCGTATACCGTAGCGTTTCAAACCAGTTTGTTGGAATTGAAACGAGGAGACAAAGTATTGGAAATTGGTACCGGTTCTGGTTTTCAAACGAGTATTTTGTGCGTATTGGGAGCAAAAGTATTTTCCATAGAACGCCACAAAGAATTGCATTTGAAAGCCAAGAAAATCATTGATCAGTTGAGATTTACCCCGAAATTGTTTTTCGGTGACGGCTACGAAGGCAAAGCAACGTATGCGCCTTTTGATAAGATTTTAGTGACATGTGGCGCTCCTGAAGTACCACAGCAATTGCTTTCACAACTCAAAATTGGCGGCGTACTTGTAATTCCGGTAGGTGATTTGGATCAACAGCAAATGTTGCGGATAGAACGTGTTTCTGAAAATGAATTCACGGAAGAAATGTTTGGGAATTTCAGTTTTGTGCCGATGCTGGAGAAAACGGTGAGGTGATGGATAAGTTGAAAGATAATCATCCTTTGTCTCTCTGGAATGAGCGATTATTGTGGGGGATGTTTGTTATTTATTCATTTATTGCGTTAGAACTATTGGTGTTATTCGCTTTGAATCTCTTAAAAGAATTTGAGTTTGGTTTACAGTTGTTTGAGTTAATGAAACCAATAAAAACCTATGTTCATACACTTTATTTTATACTTTATATTGTTTGGAATATTTTGTTTTTCATTTGGTTATATCGCGCATACAGTAACATTCACTTTTTAAAAAAAGATGGTTTGTATCCAAAAGGTTTAATTATTTGGGCTTGGTTTATTCCCTTTGCAAATCTTATTTTACCATTTCGTTTACTTAAAAGTCTTTATTCGTCGGCATTAGAGGCAATAGGTGATACGAGTGAGATTGGATTTAAAAAAATGAATCGAACGATCAATGATATGCAAGTACTTTGGATCTTTGCTTGGGTTTTTACTGGCATTATATTCGCGATTTCATTTTTAGGATATTTAAATCAATTCATTGATATTGTTAGTCTTACGAGTTTGGTTGTGCAAATAGCTTCGGTACTTTATATTCTTTGCAAGATTAGATTTGTAAGAGAATATAGACGTTTAGAAAAATCATTGATTAAAAACTCAACAAATGAGCTTGGTTTAATGTCAACTGATGATTTGATCGATTCGATCTGAAAATTTCATGTTGAAATTTCCAAATTCGCAATACCGTGTTAGGCTCAAACTAATTACTGAATTTCATAACGCATAATAGCACCTTGAATTTCTTACTTCAATTGCTCGTACAACGCCTTATTAAACACCTTCACACCATTTCGGTTCAAATGCACAGCATCGTAAAAATCCAGTGAATCATTCAACTGCAGTCGCTTGTTGAAGTTGTAATAGCGTCCCTGCTGTTGGATGTAAGAATCAAATTCAGCATTATTTTCATACGAATCATTCAAACGGGAAGTGATCGGCGCGCGAACCAATATATATGGGATCTTTTTAGATTTAAATAAGGCGATGGTTTCCTCAAAAGCAGCTTGTTGATTCGGTCGAATGATCCATTCTTTCTTTTTTACTTTTCCTTTCACCATTTCCTTTTCGTAAGTCAGGTATTTGAAATAGGTCAAATCGCGCTCTACAAACCCGTTTCGATCGATATAGGTGTCTGTTTCACGACGTTTCGGCTGACGGAATAAGTGGTTTTTACCCGTTAATTGACGATAAGAAGCATAAATGTAGGTGTTCAAGGTCTTTGCATTCAGCGTTTTGAACACCATTTGAGCAGAATAGACATCCACATGGTCGTTGGCGGTTATGTCAAGTGTCGATTCTACACCGTCAATTTGGAAAGTTTCCGGATACACTTCATAAACCACCAATTTCGGATTCAGGTGCTCCAAATAGCGTTTCAGTAATTGATGTGTATTGATTGGCGTTTGACTGCTGGAACCGAGATTAAAGGAACTGAATCCTTTCGATTCGAAATAGCGTGTGTCAAAACCGCGGTAACACGTCGAAGCACCTAAGAATAGGATATCAACATCTTTTTTTTGTGAAGCATCAGTGAGTCGGGAAAGGGTGTGACCAAACGATGCTCTGTTGTATAGGAGGTTTTTCCTGTAACGATCCGGCATTACTTCACCCCAAAACACTACCATTAGCACGTAAAATACGATGACAAGCGGAATAAATTTCAGTATGTTGAGCAAGAACTGTTTCATGGCTAAAACTGAAAGTAAATAAACGGCGTTTCTTCGGTTTGCATGAACATGCCGATCAAAAAGATAATAAAGGAGTAGAACATCCAGCGGATGAAACGCGGCCATTTGAACCCGAATCGTTCTAGTGCATATTGTCGTTCGCGACCAAACCATTCAATGATCAGCATAAATACCACCAAGATAATCATGAGTACCGACATCACTTTTGGCGGTTGAAACAGGTTTTTGTGGAAAATATCGCCAATGTAGGTCAATGCATGTTCTACACTTTCAGCCCGGAAGAACACCCACGCAATGGTGACCAATGCAAACGTGCCGATCATCTTTAGGAATTCCAACAAGGATGGCAGAATTTTTCCTTGTCCGATAATTTCAAGGTTATTTCGGTTTTTATTGGAAAGCAACAAGGGCATAAAATACAGGGCGTTGAGCGCTCCCCAACAAATGAAAGTCCAGTTGGCTCCATGCCAGAAACCGCTCACTAAAAAGATAATAAAGGTGTTCCTGATTTTTTTACCCAGCCCGCCTTTACTTCCGCCCAAAGGAATGTAGAGGTAATCGCGAAACCAAGTAGAAAGCGAAATATGCCATCTTCGCCAGAATTCGGCAATATCACGCGAGAAATAAGGGAAAGCGAAGTTGCGCAAAAGTTCTACACCGAATAATCGGGCTGTTCCCAAGGCAATGTCTGAATATCCGGAGAAATCACCGTAGATCTGAATGGCGAAAAACACGGCTCCAAGCACAAGTGTACTTCCGGAATACATGTCGGAATCGTTGAAAATCATGTCGGCATATTCGGCACAACCGTCAGCGATCACTACTTTTTTGAATAATCCCCACAAGATTTGACGCAAACCATTTACTGCTTGGGCATAATCAAATGTCCGTTGACGTTGAATTTGGGGTAATAGGTGAGTGGCACGCTCTATCGGACCGGCAACCAGAAGCGGGAAGAAACTCACGAATACGCCGTAATCAATGAAGTTTTTCTCAGGTTTAATGCGGTCTTTGTAGATATCTATCACGTAAGAAAGTCCGTGAAAAGTATAGAACGAAATACCAACCGGTAAAATGACATCCAATGTCCACGGGCTAACTTTCCATCCGAAAGCACCAACAGCCTCGGCAAATGAATCGGCAAAAAAGTTATAGTATTTAAAAACGCCTAAAAAGCCAAGATTGATGGAAATACTGAGCCAAAACCAGAATTTTTTCCGGGCTTGATTGGAAGCGTCGGCCATTTTTATTCCGGTGAAATAGTCCAAAAGAGTGGAAAAGAGCAGGAGGAACAAAAAACGGTAATCCCAACAGGCGTAGAAATAATAGCTGGCAACTAAAAGAAGAATGTTTTGCAATTGCGGTTTTCCCTTCGCTACAAACCAGTAGAGTAGAAAAACAAGCGGTAAAAACCATGCAAAATCCAACGAATTGAATAACATCTTTCTTTGTAGAATGAGAGCACAAAACTAATAATATCCACGGAGTGAAAGCTTTTTTCTATCGAACCGATTTAAATCGATTTAGCAGATTGATGCATCACATAAAAGGGTGGTTTTTGAAGTGAATGGTTGGTTTTAAGTTATAATAAATCAGTTTGTTAAGTTTTATAATTGTTTTGAGGGCGGAAGAGAGTGTTACCGCAAATTTTCTTTATCTTAGAATGATTCCGTCATTTGTAAGTAATCAAACGCTAGTACTATGAAGTCTTTTTACCTTTTATTAGTTGCATTTATGCCGGTTGTTGCGATTTCACAACTTACAATGACTTATCAAATTCAAGAGGACAACGTCTTGAGGAGCATTAGTCCGTATATCTACGGAAGTTGCAATGGTGGTTATCAGGGAGCTACGGTGGTTCGTATTGGTGGATCGGCTTACGGGATACAACTGGGAAAACAATGCCAGTAATGCCGGTTCTGATTATTTCTATCAAAATGATGCGTATTTACCATGGGTTATGGGCATTCCAGCAGCTTCGTATGATGTACCCGGAATTGTAATGACCGAGTTTCACCAAAACGCATTGAATAGTCAGGCAATGTCATTACTTACGTTGCCGATGGCCGGATATGTGGCAAATGATCGCAACGGAACAACTGTTCAAACCTCTGAGGCCGCTCCAAGTAGCCGTTGGTCAGTGGTTCAAAATACCAAACCGTCTGCTTTTACCCTTACTCCGGATGTCAACGACGGATCGGTTTATGTGGACGAGTTTATCAATTTTATGCAGCATCAATTCGGCTCTGCAAGTACTGCAAACGGAGTAAAAGGTTATATTTTAGACAATGAACCTGGGTTGTGGACCAGTACACATTCTAGATTATATACCGGAGCGATCAATTGTACGGATCACTTGACTAAAAGTCTGGCTTTGGCTCGCAGAGTTCGCGAAATGGATGCCGGAGTGAAAATTTTCGGACCTGAATCGTATGGTTATAACGAATATTTGAATTTTCAAGGGGCAAGCGATTGGTCAACTTACAGTGGCAGCTATTCGCATTACTTAGGACTTTACCTTGACTCGATGCGAATGGCGTCACTTAATGAAGGCGCGAGATTATTGGATGTACTGAGTGTGCATTGGTATCCGGATGTGTATGCTGGAAGTATTTTCTCTGCTGATGTTTCCCCGAATATTGCTCGCGAACGTATGCAGATTCCACGTACATTGTGGGATAGCTCGTATGTTGAAAACGGATGGATCGGTCAATGGTACTCACAAGATTTACCGATTCTCCCAAAACTGAACAGTTTGATCAACTCGTATTATCCGGGAACAGATTTGGCGGTGACTGAATACGACTATGGTGGAGATGCGCATATCAGCGGTGGAATTGCTGAAGTGGAAGCCTTGGGAGCGTTTGCTGTTACAGGTACTGAGTATGCTACAAAATGGGGTGCTTTTAGCGAGTATTCGCTTTCGGCGGTTTCATTGTACAATGAAGGAAACGATCCTTTTGGAGATCAGTTGGTGGCAGCTGTAAGTCCTGACTTGACCAACTCGAGTGTTTTCGGTTCCACATCAAGTGCAGATGGAAGTTTACATTTGATTGTGACGAATAAAAATGTTGATTCTGTGATCATTGCGAATTTTCTATTGACAGATGTATCGCAATTCGACTCACTAAAAATGTACTACTTTACCCAAAGTTCGCCTACAATTGTTTCACAAGACCTGCCAAATACCGTTTTCACAGCTACCGGTTTTTCCTACCAATTGCAAGCGCTTACGGCATATCATTTTGTGTTGAAAAGCGGAACGAGTGTTGCGTCAGTAAATGATGTTTCTGAAACGGTTGAGTGGAGCGTTTCTCCGAATCCGGCTAATGACGGTACGTTGTTGAAGTGGTCAGTTCCGACAACAGGTCTAATAAGTGTAATTAATTCTTTGGGACAAACAGTGAATCGAGTAGACATTTCAGATGAAACGAAAGCATATTACCTCGATCTAAAACCATTGGAGGCTGGTGTTTATTGGATTGATTTTAGTTCAGACAAAGGTGATCACATGCGGAAGTTGGTGGTGAAGAATTGATAAGGAAAGAGATATTGCTTTTGGATCCGTCCCGTAGTGGGAAAAACACGCATTACGTCAAATTCCACAAAGGTTGTGCGTTTAAATTGGAAATCGTCCCGTAGGGATGGAATATGGTAGAAAAACATATCCATTTATTGAATATTCACCCCATAGGGCAATGTCATTAAGTTAAGCAAAACACAGGCTACAATAATTAGTTTTGGGTATCGAATCTAAAACAAAAATGCAGCCTATGTTTGATGTAAATTTAAAGATCATTTATGAAT
>Ga0302293_10000438_pt1 | contig 22326 bp, 20 predicted proteins | sample III_Fen_N2_2_FD_198758 | JGI IMG/M metagenome (GOLD analysis project Ga0302293, IMG submission 198758) | Peat permafrost microbial communities from Stordalen Mire near Abisko, Sweden - III_Fen_N2_2 | ecosystem: Environmental > Terrestrial > Soil > Wetlands > Permafrost | place: Sweden: Abisko...
CGAATTAGAAAATTACATACACCAATGGCACGAATCTGGCCTTTCAGATAAAGTTCTTCCATCGCCTTCCAGCTTTCCAAAGTTAGTTCACTTTGCGGCCAGTGAATCAGGTATAAGTCGAGGTAATTGGTTTGCAATTTTTCCAGACTTTGCTCGAACACCCTGATCGTGGAATGATAACCCTGATCGCTGTTCCAGACTTTGGTGGTCAGGAAAATTTCTTCGCGCGGGACACCACTTTCGAGAACGGCTTTACCTACACTGTGTTCGTTTTGGTAATAGGTAGCCGTATCAATACTTCGGTAACCAGCCTGAAGCGCGCATTGGATAGCCGCCACCGCCTCAGAACCTGCACCAGCCCGATGCACCCCAAGACCAAGCAAGGGCATTTCAATGCCATTATACAATCGAGTCTTTGGGACAGCCATTCATCCTGAATTTTTGAAGCAAATTACAACTTTCCGAAAATACCAACGATGGTGCGGTGAAATTTATGAATCGATTTAACAGGCGGGGCATACATCATGATGCATTTTTTGGAAACTACCGACAGGTTCAACCGGTCAATGGTTTGCTGAACTTCGGCCGACCAGGCTCCTTGCTGCAACCAGATGTTCTTTAACCCGATTTCAGCGGCTTCGTCCAATACCGGAGGAACATTTTTGGGAGGAATGGAGATCCACACGCCATCCACCTGACCGCTTAAACTTTTCAAATCAGGATAGCAGGTCATTCCATCAATTTCTTTGGCTTCAGGATGAACCGGAAAAATTTCATATCCTTTTGCTTTCAACTCTTTACAGGCCATGTTTCCAAACTTTTTGCCTGAACGCGACATGCCAACCACCGCTATTCGTTTTGATGACACAAATTGGTCGATTAATGGATTCATAAATTGAGTTTTTGAAGTTTGTGTGAAGTTACAGCTTTTCAAACAGCGCACCAATACTTTTCACCAGACTTTGATCATTCAATCTTTAAAATCAAAGTCCATCATTAAATCAGACGAATCAAAGTTTAGATAATCTATCCTGAATTTCTTTCAGCACTTTCCTTGAAGCCAGAAAAATAGCGGGTTTACCCGAAAGCGGGTTGTTTTGGGTAACAACCACGGTTTGGTAAACATCTTCGATATTCTGGAAAGTCAGTACCTCTTCTGGAGTTCCCTGGGTATGAATTTTACCCTGATTAACCAGAATCAGCCGGTCGCAGTATTCCGAAGCCAGGTTTAGGTCGTGAATGACCATCAATACCGAAAGTCCCATTTCCTGATTTAGTTGCTGCAACACATTCAGGATACGAACCTGATGGGTAATGTCGAGGTGCGAAGTGGGTTCGTCGAGCAACAGCAGTTGTGGTTGCTGGGTGAGGGCTCGGGCGATTCCGGCCAGTTGCTGCTCGCCACCACTCAATTCCGACATCAGTCGATCTTTGAACCGCCAGGTGTCCGTCATTTCCATGTATTTGCGGGCAATCTCAAAATCCTCTTCGGTTTCGAAAAAGTTAAACCGGCTGTGGTAAGGAATTCGTCCCATCAGCACGTAATCTTCCACACTCATGTCGCCCGCTTCAATAAACTGACTCACAATGGCAATGTTTTGCGCCCGGTCACGCAATGAAAATGATTTCAGGTTTTTGTCCGACAATTGAATTTTTCCCGATTTCAAAGGCAAAATACCGGTTATGGCCCTGAAAAGTGTAGTTTTTCCCGATCCGTTTGGCCCAATAATTCCGGCAAACAATCCTTTCGGAATATCGAAGTTGATGTCGGACAACTGGAATTTTGGGTATCCACAACTCATGTTTTGTATGGTCAGGATATTGCTCATCTGCTTTTATTAAGTGAACGGATAGAGGTACGACTCATCATCAGCAGGAAAACAATACCGCCCACAATGCCGGTTATTACACCAATCGGCAGTTCGTTCGGCGAAATAATGGTACGGGCAATAACATCCGATAAAACCAGAAAAATAGCTCCCGACAAAAAGGAACTGATTAGCAAAATGCGGTAATCGGAACCCACCAAAAGACGCATCAGGTGCGGGATAATCAGTCCTACAAAACCTATAACGCCGGCCACAGCCACCGAAACACCGGCAAGCAGTGATGCCATCAGAAATAGAAGTTTAATGGCCGTATCGGTATTTATGCCCAGATGTTTGGCTTTTTCCTCGCCCAATCGCAGCGCATTGAGCGGCTGTACAAACAAATACGAAACGACCAGCGAAACCAACGCTAGGATCAAAGTAATGTATATCAACGACATGTCCGGTTCATCCAACGAACCCATGATCCAAAAGATAATGCCGTGCAGGTTTTCGGAGCTGGTGGTAGCCATTAACAACATCATCGACGACGAAGCAATAAAACTGATCATCACCCCGGTAAGCAGCATGGTTTGAATATTCACACGCCCATTTCGCGTACTGATCGTGTAAACCAGAAAAATGATCAGGAACGAACCGGCAAAGCCAGCGATGGGCAACACAAACGACCCAACAAGCTGATGCAGTCCAAACACAATGGCAAAAGCCACGCCAAGCGATGCTCCTCCCGAAATTCCCAGTGTATAAGGCTCAACCAGTGGATTGCGGTAAACGCCCTGCAACAAAATACCTGAAAGACTGAGCGCACCGCCAACAGCAATGCCAAGCAACACACGCGGAAAGCGGATTTGACTCAGAATGGTGTATTCCATGCTTTCGTGACCCTTCCGGAGGATACTGAAAATATCCATAAATCCGAGGTTCATTTCGCCAACCGAAAGCGACAAAAACACCGAAGCAATAAGCAGGACAAACAATCCGGTCAAATAGAGCGACCATTGAAGGTATTTTTTCTGCATCTCAATCACTCGTGTATGTTTATTTTTCATTTAAACCTGCCAAAATTAGTCATTCGCAGGTATTCGTCACCATTTTGAGCCACATTCTGTTTCTTTTTTGCCCAAGCCAGGCATTATAAGTCACCAACTAAAACTCAATGCCTTCACGGCTGTAAATTTTCCGATCGAATGGGTGTTTCACTTTTTGGATGTAACTCACGTAATCGGCCACTGCAATCAGACCGTCGCTGGCGCCACGACCCGTCAATACCAGTTCCAGTTTGGCAGGTTTTTGTGCAATAAATCCGAGCAATTCTTCCTCAGCCAGAATACCGTCGCGCACCGAAATCAGGATCTCGTCCAGAATAAGCAAATCCAGGTTTTCGCCCTGAATAAATCCGGACAGTTGAATCAATCCGTTTTTAACATCCTCGCGGCTACTTTCGCGGGTTACTTTCGGGTTAAACGACCAATGTCCTTCGGTAAAACCAAGCACCGTTGCCCCCAGTTTCTGCAAACTCTGAATTTCGTTGTAGCCATACAATTCGGGCTGTTTGTTAAAATGCACATAGCAAACTTTCAGGTCATGACCCAACGCACGAACAGCCAGTCCGACCGACGCCGTGGTTTTTCCTTTTCCTTCGCCGGTGTAAATGTGTATTAATCCGTTTTTCATAATTTAAATTGATACGAGTTTCGGGTTACAGGTTACGAGTTGGGGTTAACTCGCAACCTGTAACCCGTAACAATTTTATCTCTTCATTACTTCATAAATATACTCCATATCGCAGCTTTTGTGGATATGATCGGCCAGCTTGTCGTATTGCCCGTTTTTGTATTTCTGATAATTAAATTTCTGAAGCTGTGTTTCTTTTCCGCAGCTTTTCAGGATAGACTGAATGACCGGAAGATTATCGAAAATGCCGTGCAGATAGGTTCCCCATGTTTTCCCGTTCAGGAAACAACCGTCAACTGATCCGTCGCTCAGGCTTGTCAGCGGAGAACCATCAAGCAACACGGTTTGCCCCTGATGAATTTCGTAGCCCGAACAGTTTTCTGGTTCATTTCTGAAGGTAAATGCGCTCTGAACCGTCCGCTTTTCGGCATTCAGCGTAGTGATAACCGGTAAAATTCCAAGGCCGGGCAAGTACGAAATTGCGCCTTCCACATTTTCCGGATCATGAATTTCGCGACCCATCATCTGGTAGCCACCACAAATGCCGTAAACCGCATTCCCTTTTTGATGACTGTTCAGGATAGCCTTGGCCAGCCCGCTTCTGCGCAGGTTATCGAGATCGGCAATGGTATTTTTCGATCCGGGAATGATCACCACATCTGCTTTTTCAATTTCTTCCGGATTAGCCGTGTAAAACAGGTTGATTTCGGGTACACGTTCAAGCACGTTGAAGTCGGTGAAATTCGACATGTGACGCAGCAGCACAACAGCCACATTCACTTGGCCGGCCTGTGTTTTTCCTGATTTATGGTCGATCACCACCGAATCTTCGTCGTCGATGTGTATATCCTGAAAATACGGAACCACGCCTACAACAGGTACTCCGGTCAGTTGTTCCAGCATTTTTCGTCCTTCGGTAAACAGATCGATGTCGCCTCTGAATTTGTTGATCAGAATACCTTTTACCAGCGCCCGTTCTTCAGGCGGAAGTAACTCCAACGTGCCGTACACACTGCCAAATACGCCACCCCGGTCGATGTCGGCAACGAGAATAACAGCAGCATTCACCTCCAGCGCAACGCGCATATTGGTGATGTCTTTGTCGCGCAGGTTGATTTCAGAAATGCTGCCTGCTCCTTCAATCACCATCGGATTGTATTGAGATTCGAGCTTCCGGTAAGCTTTCATGGCCTCAGCAAACAGGGCATCGCGATCTGTCCCCAGGAAATATTCTTTGGCCGACTGGTTCCCAATGGGTTTTCCGTTCAAAACCACCTGCGCATTTTGGTTGCTGGTCGGTTTCAGCAAAATGGGATTCATCTCACTCTGTGGTTCAATGCCGCAAGCTTCGGCCTGAACAGCCTGCGCACGACCCAGTTCGAGCCCGTCGATGCCGGCAAACGAGTTGAGCGACATGTTTTGCGCCTTAAACGGAGCAGGCGCATAACCATCCTGTTTAAAAATCCGGCAAAACCCGGCATTGATGATACTTTTTCCTACATCGGAACCGGTTCCGACAAACATAATGGGACGAAGGAGTGTGTTCATTTTGATAATGATTAACAAATTATTGATTACTCGTCATGCTGAACTTGTTTCAGCATCTCTTCTGTTGTCAGACCCTGAAACAGGTTCAGGGTGACATGACTTTAGGCACTTCTTCCATTCTTATGTGACTTGTATTTATCACCTTTGCTTCTTCAAACGAGGTCATTTCGGAAAGTACGGCAACAGCTCCTTTCAGTACCGAATAAGCGATGGCAGCACCGGTTCCTTCGCCCAGTCGCAAGACCAGTTTCAGGACGGCAGAAGCATTCATGTGCTTGAAGCATTTTCCGGTGTCCTTGTTCGTCAGATTCATGCGAAAAAATACAATAATCCAGTACCCGCCAATCCATCTCCTGAACCACCAGCAAAGCCGAAGTGGTAATAAATCCATCGACCAGTTATTCCGTTCAGGAATATTAAAGTTCGTCGTCATCATTCAAAATTAAAAGATAGAATTTGTCCGTATGTCAAAGGAGTTTGAAATGCCTCTTCAAGAGTTTTTTGCTGAAGCAGGCACATCAGCGCCCGAATAAATCCGGCATGGGTAACCAAGACTATTTTTTTATATCTCTTTTCTTCCAGTTCGTCCAAAAACATTTTTGCCCTGATAATCATGTTTACCATGGATTCCCCGTTGGGGCAGGCGATGTTTACATAATCATTGAACCAGGCTTTTCCTTCCGGAGAATTGAAAATTGAGTCCCATTGCTGCATTTCCCAATCGCCAAAATTGAGTTCTTTAAGCCGGTAGTCTACGACATGCATTCTTTCAGAAAAAATTCGCGAAACAAGCGTTGTACACCGACTTAACGGACTTGAAAATACCACATCGAAATGCTGATTCTTAAGCTGCTCCAAAACCAGGGCAGCTTCGTCACCAAAAATATCAGCCAGCGGAACATCAGTTATTCCGTAGCAAATTCCTGAAGGAACATCAACCGAAGTATGCCTGATTGCCGTAATGATCATGCCGTAAGATTTTGAAAAGCGACCCAACCCAAATAAAAGATGACTTCTGAAATCTGCTGCAAAGCGCCAAGGCAATCACCGGTGTAGCCTCCAATTTTCGCGCCAGTGTAATTCCTAAAAATAAAGGTGGTTACCAGCAAAACAGGAATGATTACTACGGAAAACGTCAGTGGCACAAAAACCAGAAGCGCCAACCCAAAGAAAATCGCCACCAGCAAATCGATGGTTTTTCCTTTTTTACCAATGGGTTTGCTTTTACTGGTAGCATTGTCGCGCGAATATTCCGAAGTATAAATAACCAGAACCGGCATCAACCGGCTTAACGCATGACCGGCAAGCATGGACAACGGAACGGTGACGGTGTTTATCGCGTGTAAACTCATGAATTTAGCAGCCAACATTCCGATTAAACCCACGCTTCCGTAAGTGCCGATACGGCTGTCTTTCATGATGGTGAGGATTTTCTCTTTCGTGTATCCGCCGCCAAAGCCGTCGCAGAAATCGGCAAAGCCGTCCTCGTGAAAAGCGCCGGTGACAAAAATGGTGCTCAGCATACTTAGTAAAATGGCTAGTTCAGGAGGAAGAACAAACTGCAACCCATAAAAAATAGCAGCACCAATTCCGCCTGCAATCCAACCAATAAATGGAAAATAACGCGTGGAGCGATTCAGTAGCTCGTCGGAATACGGCAGGTTTTTCGGCACCGGAATGCGGGTGTAAAACATGATGGCATTCAGGAATATGTGCAGTTGTTTTCGCATGGTTTTATTGTTACGAGTTGCGGGTTGCGCGATACGGATTACAAACTCGTAACAGCAACCCGTAACATTTTTACTCTTTATTCGCCACTCCGGCAGATTCGAAGCTGGCCATGTCGTTCAGGAAATTGACAGCAGCCTGCACCAAAGGTAACGCTAATGCGGCTCCGGTACCTTCACCCAACCGCAAATTGAGATGGAGCATTGGCCGTGCATCCAGTTTTTCGAGCATGAGCTTGTGGCCGCGCTCGTCAGACGAATGACAGAATACACAATTGCTCCGGACTTCAGGATTGAACCTGATTGCTGTTAAAGCTGCGGCTGTGGCAATAAAACCATCAATCAGCAAAATCATATTTTGATCGCGGGCTTCGAGTATCGCTCCCACCATCATGGCAATTTCCAGTCCGCCAAAGGTAGCCAGCGTTTCTTCCGGAGTTTTCGGATCGTATTTCTCCGAAACTTCTTTCAGAATCTGCATCTTGCGGGTCAGTTGTTCGCCGTGCGAACCCGTTCCGGCGCCGGTACATTCCTCAATCGGGATATTCAGGAAACGGTGCATCAACAATGACGAAGCCGAGGTATTGCCAATGCCCATCTCACCAAAACCAATGATGTTACAACCGTTTGCGGCTTCTTCCTGAACCAGTTCGCGGCCTTTTTGAACGGCTGCGGAACATTCTTCAGGTGTCATGGCTGGTTCGTGGCGCATGTTTCGCGATCCGCGGGCAATTTTGGCATCTATAACCGGAACTCCTGAAGGGAAATCGTAGTCGACACCCGCATCAACCACTTTCAGGTTAAAACCATTCTGGCGGCAAAATACGTTGATGGCAGCGCCTCCGGCGACAAAATTCATGACCATCTGCCAAGTTACATCTTTCGGATATGGGCTGATTCCTTCGGCAGTCAATCCGTGGTCGGCAGCAAAAACCAGCAAAGCCGGATTTTTAAGCTCAGGAGTCAGCGTGTTCTGGATCAGACCAATCTGCAAGGCCAGATCTTCGAGCAGTCCAAGCGAACCCAGTGGTTTGGTTTTGAAATCGATTTTGTGTTTGAGTTGTTCGTTGTGTGTCATGGGTTGATGTGTAAAATGTTATCGTTGTTGTAATTGTTGTCAAAGTTTTCGGTTCTAATCAGGGCTTCCCTTTGAGTGAACCCGTGAATAACCGTGAAAAACTAAACACGAAGACACGAAGACACGAAGTCACAAAGTTTTATTTCTTTTCATCGTGTCTTCGTGTTTAGATAGAGCTTTTTATTTTCACCGGAATTCCTGAGATCATCAGGAAAACCTCACTGGCTTGCCGAGCGATGTATTGGTTCATCCAACCTTGCAGATCGGCAAATTTGCGGGCCGATTCTTCTAACGGATGAACTCCCATTCCCAGCTCATTACTCACCACAATCAGGTTCATGTCCTTTTTTACAAATCGGTTCCATTCGGCTTTTGCCTCTTCGAGAGAACGCTCCATCTCGAACTGATTGTCGAAAAAGATGTTGGTCAGCCACAAGGTGATGCAATCGAGCAAAACGGTTTGCCCATCGACCTTACAGTCCGAAAGCTGCTTTTCTTCTTCGATGTTGATCCAGTGCGAGCTGCGGTCGTTTCGGTGCCGCTCAATGCGAAGGCGAAAATCGTCGTCCCACACGCGGGCGGTGGCCAGGTAAACCGGATTCGGACTGGCCGATTCGGCCATTTTCTGGGCAAAACTACTTTTCCCTGAACGTGCACCTCCTGTGATGAATGTGATTTGAGCCATAATATTTATAATTAGCCACAAAGGCACGAAGACACTAAGATCTTATTATTCATACTTTGCGTCTTAGATCCTTTGTGTCATTAAACAATTTTTAAAACGTATAAGCCAACTTGGCCACAACACTGCGTCCAGGCATGTTGTACCCATCTTTTTCCGAATAGTTCTCATCCAGAAGGTTAGAAACCGTGATTCCGAAGTTTACCTTTTCGCTGAATGCATATCCAACGGAACAGTCGAACAGCAAATATTCAGGATGTTGCAGGATTTTATCGGTAGCCATGTATCCGCCTTTCATATAATAATCTGCTGAAGTAATTCCTGTGCGAATGGAGCCGAACGAATCTTTTTCGAGACGTGAACCAATAAACCTGCTATTCAGGCGCATGCTGATTTTATCGTGCCGGTAATTCAACCCGAAATTCCCGTTTGCTTTGCGAACATATTGCATATCACGCGTCAGCATTGAGGTTCCAGCCAACTGGGTAAAGTTGTCTTTTAGCATCCACGTAAAATTGGCATACGCTTCCAACACAAATTTTTCGGCAAACAATTGCCCAAAGTTGTATGTCGATTCCAATTCAATTCCTTCCATTTTCGATTCGTTGGCATTGATGTATGTATATTCGCCCGAAACCAGTTTCTCTTCCACGATTTTATGGTCGTGCAACGTTTGAAAATAAGTCACATCGAATCGAAATTCACTATCATCCGATGAATAGCCCAACCCAAAGTCGGTGGTACGCGATTTTTCGGGATCGAGATCCGGATTACCAACATACGACTTTCCTGAAACGGTATATTTTCCAGCTACTTTAAAAGCATCGGGAACCGAAAAAGCCGTTCCAAACGAAGCATGAGCCTTGAAATTTTTCAGGAACTGATATTGCGCGCCCACCGAAGGATTCAGCGTATTGTAATCGGCGTCGGCATCGGGAGCTTTCAACCCATCATTGGCATCAATGTGGTAGGTGAAATGATCGAAACGTGCACCAGCATTCACATCCAGGTTTTTCAGCGACCAAACAGCCTGGGCAAATGCAGCAGCATTGGTGAAACGGTTGTTCGGTTTGTACGGGTCGGCAGGTGTCCCGATGACCGAAAAACGATTCGAAACGTAGTCGTAAACCTTCAGATCGGTTCCTAAAAGCACATCGAAATTGCCCAGTTTGAAATTGTCCTGAAGCTGGTATCCTGATTCTTTCACCGTACTTTTAAAACTGATAAAACCCTTGTCAGTATTGTCGGAATAATTCGGATTTTGGTCGTTGGTGTAATACGGACTGAACCGGAAATGATTCTTCGCGCTATTTTGTTCCAGCGTCACATAAAGATTCAGGCGGTTCATATCCTTCTTGCTTTGTCCGTAGGTTCCCCAGTAATTTCCCGCAGTTTCCACATCGTAGGCAAAGGTGTAAGTTCCTTCAGCATCAATTTTCCACTGCTTGCTGATGTCGTAATTCACAAAAGCATTGGCCGAATTCAACTCGTACTGCGAATTATCCATGGCATCACCATACGAAGCTTTGTCCAGGATAAGTTTGTCCACATCCGACATCTTCAGCAGGTTTTTCTGACCAATACGGTAATCTTTGGTTTGTTCCTGACGGCTGTACCCCAAACCATACGATAGTATCGTTCCGTAGTTTCCGAAGAAATTTCCTGAAAGTTTGTTGTAACCAAAACTTCCTGATTCAACCGATATATGGCCTTCTGGCTCAGCAGTTCCGCGTTTGGTAATGACATTAATTACCCCACCCATGGCATCCGATCCATAAAGCACCGAATAAGAGCCTTTTACTATTTCAATTTGTTCCACATTATCCAGATTAATGGTTGCCAGGTTGGTGGTTCCGGCGGGTTTTCCATCGATGAGCAACAGGGTGTAACTGCGTGAGTGTGCACTTGGCGAAAAACCACGCATCCCAATGGTGGCCGACAAACCTGGATACTGAATAATATCGAGGTTGGTGGTACGTTTAAGCACTTCGTCCAGGTTTTCGGCTGGCAACGATTTGATAAGATTCTGCGAAATAATTTCAACTTTCTGCGGAAGATTTTTCAGCTTGCGTTCCATTCGCGATGCATGAACGGTAACTTCCTGAATTGGATACACTTTGGTTGAATCGAGCATGTCGGCTGAGGCACCTAAAGAGCAGAGCAAACCCATACAAACAAAGGTCATTTGTTTAAAATTCATAATACTCCTTTTATGGTTAAACATTTAAAAAATGTTGACCATAAACTTTCAGTATGTTCCCCGATACATCCCGGGCTGACAAAAAAGGAACAAATGGATAAATTTAGATGAAAACGATCACCCCATTGCTTTTATCCCGAAAGCTATGATTAACGATACGGAAGTGGCAGGTCTTCTGGCTCACCTTCTTTTTGAAGCCTTCCCATCCCAGGTAACCGGGACAGTGGCAGGAGTTTCAAAAAGCTTGTATTAAGGCTTACAGCTGCGGGTACAGCTCCGGTTTTTCACCGGATTCCCTATTATTCCTTGTTGGCGCTAACCAACGCTGGAACCATTTCCGGAGGCAAAAGTAGAGATTATTTACCACAGATTACACGAATAGCCACAGATTAAAGTGAAATTTTGAAAGAAGCTAAATGAAGCAACAGGTTAAATTAATACAAATTAAGAAGATAGAAATTATTCATTCTGTGATAATCTGTGGTATCTGTGGTATCTGTGGTGCTAAATCATTCTGATGATACAGATCAACCCAATCATCGCCAGACAGGTGAAGAAATTCAAAACACAGGTTTTGTAGAAATCGCGATTCGTAATTATCCGACCGATCTTCCCAATGTAGGGTTTTTCGACTAAAGTGCCGTGGTACACATTGGGGCCGCCAAACCGGCAGTTCAGTATTCCGGCCAGGGCTGCTTCGGGATACCCGGCATTGGGACTGCTGTGTTGGTGCCCATAGCGGAAAATATACGCCATTCCGCGCCAGCTAAAACTGAGAACAACCATCAGCAAAGCAGTAATCCGTGCCGGAATGAAATTTATCACATCGTCGAACCGCGCTGCAAACCAACCGAAATCGCGGTACTTCTCACTTTTATAGCCAATCATGGAATCGAGTGTGTTGGCCATTTTGTAAGCCAACATGGCTGGAACGCCGCCCAGGGCATAAAAAAATAGCGGGGCAACTACCCCATCGCTTAAATTCTCGGCCATTGTCTCAAACACTGCCATGCGGATTTGCTGTTCGTTTAGGTTTCGGGTTTCGCGACCAACAATGTAACTCAGCTGTTCGCGCCCGGCTTCCAGTCCTTTCGTTTTCAGGGCATTCATTACTTTATACGATTCGTGGATCAGGCTGCGGTTAGCCAATCCGTAGAAAACACCTGCCGAACCCAGTATCAGGTAAACCCATTTATCGTTTCTGAACTGCCAAAAAACCATTTCAAGTAATCCGAAGGTGGCAGTTATCAGCAAAAAAGCCATTGCTGCCCCTTTCCATTTGCGGTGTTTACCTCGATTCAGCTTTTCAGTAAAAAATGAGATACTGCTTCCGAAAAAACGGATAGGATGCGGCAGCCAAAGCGGATCGCCCAACAGGCAATCGAGCAAAAAACCAATCAATAGTGAAGATGTGATCAACTGTTCGTGCGTCATTTCCATTGCGTATAGCTTTTCAAACCATCAATCAGCAATTGATTCTTGGATTCGTTCCGGGTACAAACCCTGAAATACCGTTCATCCAGTCCGTTGAAATTCGAAGCGTCCCGAATCAGGATACGGTGTTCCTGAATCAGGAATTCTTTCAGTTCAGCAGCCTTTCCAGATTGCATTTCAACCAGGAAATAAGGTGCTTCTGAGGCGATTACCTGAAAACCTTCGAGCTGGTCAACCGACTGTTGCAACTTCGTTGAGAGCTGTTGAATGGCAACCGCATCCGGCATGTACATTTTCAAATTTTCAATCAGAAACTTACCGGCTTCCTGCGCCAATGCATTTACCGACCACGGTTGTTGAAACTTCCGCAGGCGTTTTGCCAATGCTTCCGAGGTCACTACGTACCCCAGTCGTAGCCCGGGAATGGCGCAGCATTTGGTGAGCGAGCGCACCAAAATCAGGTTAGAATAACTCCGGATTAACGAAATAGCCGACTTAAATTCAGGAATAAATGCGGCATAAGCTTCATCGATTACAAAAATGGTATTCGGATATTTGTTCAGCCATCCCTCAATTGCCTGAAAGGTGAAAATATAGCCATCGGGATTGTTTGGATTCCCAATCCAGAACAGGTTTGCTCCAGAATTAAGGGCATGTTCAGTTTCGTCACTTCTGAAAAATGAAGTAATGTGGCGATGCAAACGACAAGCATCTTCGTACTCGGAAAAAGCCGGGTAAAGGATGGCCGAAACCGCTTTCCGAAAAGCCATTGAAACGGTATAAAATGCTTCTACAGAACCATTAAATGCCAAAACCTGATCCGAATTTACTTCGTGAAATTTTGCAATTTTCCGACATAAATCAGCTGCATCAGGTTCGGGATAATTCCCAATCAGCTGCAGGTTTCGCTGCAAATGGCAAATCAGTTCGGGCGGAGTGCCTTCAAACCAAACGTTCGAGCTGAAGTCGGTTCGAATGGTCGCTTGATACTGATTGCTGTCGTCGCCATGTCCGTCGATCATTTAGCAGACAGCTTTATTGGTATATTAATTTGATGATTTCTTCCAGCGCGTCCAGAAACAGAACCGGGGTTGGACTGCAGGTTTTATCGGCATCAAGAATAAAAATCCTATTTCCCCTGGTGGCCGAAAGTGACGAATAACTCATCCAGGTATCTTTTTCTTCCTCAGCAACAATACCCATCGTCACAATAAAAATGACATCCGGATTCTGAGTAAGTACAAATTCACGGGTTATACCACCCAATTTTAATTCGGAGGCGATGTTTTTACCTCCCGAAAACCGGATAAAATCATCCTGAAACGTGTTGGGAACCGCACAAAATAAAGGCTTGGCCCCAATTTGAAAGAATTCTTTTGGACTTTTTCCGGCAGGTACTTTTGAAATTAGTTTTGCCAACCGGGCTCTTTGCTGAGACACAATTTCACGGGCCTTTTCAGGTTTACCGATCAGCTCGCCAATCTGAATAAAATAGGAACAGATTTCCTCAAATGATTTCGGATAAGATAGGTAAACAACTTTTAGTCCCAGTTTCTTTAAATTATCGATGGTTTCAGGTTTGATTAACGACGAAGCGACAACAATGTCAGGCCTCAGGGTCAGCGTTTTTTCAAGGTTAACGCTCATTGCGCTAGCCACTACCGGAATATTGTCGGAAGCTTCAACCGGGCAATAGCTGGTGCAACCAACTAGTTTGTCCTTCTCGCCCATCAGATAAATACTTTTGGTTACCCATGGAACCAGCGACACGATGCGTTTGGCATCCTGTGCCGAAACTGCCAACTGGCAAATCAGAATGACAATCAGGATAATATGTGATTTTTTCATTTGTAGTAATTTTGATATTAAAACAGGTCAATCACAAAGGATTGACCCTACTCCATGCATTAAATAATTTCCAGAAACCAATGGTTGTCGCGAAAACTGACGGCACCTTTCTGAAAAGAAACCGGACGACTAAAATTCGGTCCGTCGTACACAAAAGTGTGAAACTCGCCCAACTCGGCACAAACATCAACACCCTCAATTTTAGAGAGTTCTTCAACGAATGCCAAATCGTACACCCTGCCCAGAAAATCTTCGGTGAGTTGTTTGGCATTCACCGAAACGGCCAGGGTTTTAAAACCTTCGCTGATAATTTCGGCGGCCAGTTCGTTCACCGAATTATCCCACAACGGGAAGATCGCTTCAATGCCGCATTCCGAACAAACCCGTTCGATCCAATGGCGATGTTCCAAAAGATAAATATCGCCAAATACCCCACCTGTAATTCCCTGCTCCTTCAGTTTCAGGATGGCCGCTTTAAAGTTTTGCTCATAGCCAGCTCGGTCTGTTTTAGGCTGAAGCAGTTCAATGCCAAGAGCATCGGCCTGACGGATTACCAGTTTCTGACCAATTCCATGCGAACGCGAAAAATCCATATCGGAATCGCACATGTTCAGCAAGACTTTTACCTGATCTGTTCCTGATTTTTGGATGCGATAAAGCGCCAACATACAGTCTTTACCGCCACTCCACGACGAAAATAGTTGCATCATACAAAAATGTTATTCCGGAAGAAATGAAATGGAAACAGCAGTTGCCCATCACCGATCTTTTTTCCCGAAGATTCGACTTACATTGATTTTGAATTGGCAGGTCTTCTGGCTCACCTCACTTTTTGCGGCCTTCCCGTAACGACGAATCGCAACAGTGGCAGGGATTACAAAGAGTTTTTATAAAGGCTTACAGCTGCGGGTACAGCTCCGGTATTGCACCGGATTCCCTTTTCAGACGATCTTCGAAAAAATGAAGCTCGTCAACCAAGTCGCTGCAAAAGTAGAAAATATTCCTGAGGAACCGTTGCGTTAACCTTTAATCATATCGAGGATAATGGGCTTTAACCCGCTGAAGAAAAACTCGACAGCAATCACCATCACAATGAGTCCCATCAGGCGCATCATCACGTTGATGCCGGTTTGCCCGAGTATTTTCAGAATACGCGACGAGCTGTAAAAAACGAGGTAGGTAATTAGCATGACCAGTAAAATCATACCAAAAAGGACAACTTTTCGGGTCAGTGTCGAAGCATCTTCCATCAGCACAATGGAGTTGGTAATAGCACCGGGGCCGCAAATCATCGGGATAGCCAGCGGGGTTACCGAAATGTCATTCACATAGGTTTTCACTTCCGAATCTTTAATTTTTACCTGCCCGAGCCGTGCCTGAAGCATGTCCATGCCCATGATAAAAAAGATGACGCCGCCAACAACCCTGAAACTATTGACAGAAATGCCGAAAAATTTGAAGAGCAATTGCCCCGAAAGTGCAAAAATGATGATGGTGATCAAGGCAACAATGGATGCTTTCTGTGCAGTGTGGGTTCGTTCTTTTTCGCTCAACCCGGAAGTCATGGTCATAAAAACCGGCATGGTACTTAGCGGGTTGATCAGTGTGAAGAACGAGGTAAAACATAAAAGTCCGAAGGAAAGAGCGTCGTTCATGGTTCAGTTTTTAGTGATTTCCGGATAACAAAATTTTTTCTTGGCCGCTAAAGGTAGGAAAGTTCTCAGATTTTAACGGATGCTGCATCTTTCTTCATTCCTCATTTCATTCTCCAGACTTTCAGCATTTCCTTATCCTTTTCCTGAAGGTTCTTCCTGAAAAAAAATTTCGTAGTTTTGAGCCATTAAACTCTTTTTATAAATATTGATTTAAGGCAGTTCAAAATCATTTCTGCTAGTTTCGTTTCCCCAAAAAGTGGAATGAAAGTTCGATTATTGTCAAAATTTATAAAGAAGAATTATGAAACAAAAAATAAAAATTGCAGTTCTTGGCGGTGGTGGCCGAACTGGTAAATATCTGGTAAATAATTTAATCAATCGGGGTTTTCAAATCAAGCTACTTCTCCGGAAACCTGAAGAATTCCAAATCAAAAGTTCGTTAATCGAGATCATCAAAGGTGACGCAACCGATCCTGAGGCAATCTGCAACCTGGTTCAGGGCTGTCAGGCAGTAATTAGCACAGTGGGACAACGTCTGGGCGAGCCGCTCGTCGCCAGCCAAGCCGTAATGAATGTATTGGAAGCGATGGACAAGTTTGGCCTAAAACGGTTCATCTCGCTGGCGGGGTTGAACGTTGATACTCCATGTGACAGGAAAAGTGCTGAAACACGTATGGCTACCGAATGGATGAAAACAAACTTTCCCGAAATACACGCCGACAGACAAAAAGCCTATGCTTTTTTGGCTGAAAGTACGTTAGATTGGACATTGATCCGTGTTCCATATATTGAATTTGTGGATGCCGCGAGAGAACTGTCCGTAAATCTGGAAGATTGCCCATCGGGCAAAATCAATGCAGGTAATCTGGCCATTTTTATGGTTGATCAGCTTTTTGATGAAACTTTCATCCAGAAAGCGCCATTTGTGGCAAGTATCTAAAAAACGTAGTCAGGGCTTCACTTTGGAGTGAAACCCTGACTAATGATACTTCATTCCCAAACTCCCGGTATTTTTTCACCACATTTTTTGCAGGCACCTTTCAACAGATTGTTCTGCACAACGGTAAATCCGCGGCGTTCAACCACTGTTTCCTTGCATTTCGGGCAAATGGTATTTTGCGCATCGAGTCCGGGAACATTGCCGATGTAAACGTATTTGATTCCGGCTGCAAGGGCAATTTCGCGGGCTTGGGTCAACACCCCGATTGGAGTGGCCGATAATTGGGTAAGTTTATAATCGGGATGAAAGCGGTCGAAGTGAAGCGGCGAATTGGCCAATCCATTTTCGACCAACCAGTTGCACATTCGTTTGATCATGTCCAAATTGTCAGTCCAGCTGGGAACAACCAGATTAATGATTTCGAGCCAGACGCCCATTTCTGAAAATGTTTTCAGCGTGTTCAAAACCGGTTGGAGCGCTCCGGCACTCAGCTTCAGGTAAATGTCGTTGCTGAACGATTTCAGATCAACCCGGGCAGCATCGATGGTTTTGCACCAGTTTCGAAGCGGTTCATCGTGAATAAAACCAGCCGTAACCAATACATTTTTAACACCGGCCTGCCTGGCCAGTTTGGCCGAATCGAGTGTATATTCATAAAACGAAATGGGTTCGGAATACGTGTAGGCAATGGATTGACATTTTGAAGCAATGGCCTGCTCAATCAGTTTGTCGGGCATCAAATCGTAGTTGCGCGTTTCTTTTGGACTCACCTGCGAAATGGTCCAGTTCTGGCAGTTCATACAAGCCAGGTTGCAACCCGCCGTACCAATCGAAAAAGCTTTCGAGCCCGGCAAAAAATGATTCAGCGGTTTCTTTTCAATCGGGTCGATGTTCATCGCACACGGATTTCCATAAGCCATCGAATAGATCCGCCCCTGGTAATTGGTCCGGTTGTGGCAAACACCCGTTTCGCCTTCCTTGATTACACATTCGTTCGGACAAATCATGCATTTAGGCCCGCGAGGAGTTGTGATCCAATACATTCCCTCCTTGCTCCATTTCCAGAGTTTCTCGCCTGTCGAAGCCGAAAATCCCAATAATGGCGAAAACGCCATTGCTCCGGTGGCGGCGAGTCCATGTTTCAAAAAATCGCGCTTGTTCATATCGTAGTTTCCCATATTTATAAGGTTTTCTGTATTGTTTCTGAACGAAAAAACAGTTGCTGGGTTTCAAATCCGGGCCTTTGTTTTCAGGAATAACAAGGCCGCAAAAACAAGATTAATGCCTGCCAGTACCCAAACAGTCACGATGATTCCCAACCGTGGAACCAGGAAAATACTCACCACCAGCGCACCCAAAGCCGAGCCAATTAAATCGAAGCTATATGTTTTTCCTGAGATTTCGGCAAAACTTCCGCCCCGGATTTGGCCCGATTGTGCAAACTGAAACCCTGTCAGGCCGCCAATCAAAACAGTTGCCAGCAGGAAAAGCACATAAACAAATGCCTGGGAAAGATTAGCCATTGCTCCTGAAAATAACGATACACTGGCTATAGCTGCAAAAATACCGGTCAGCAACTGTGTTTGAGGCAGATAATTTTTCTCCTGAAATTGCATTCCGAAGAAAGACCCCAAACACAATCCAAGCATAAAACCTGCAAACACAAAACTGGTGAGCAGGTAAATGTTTCCGAAGAAAACCTGCAAGCCAAACAGAAAAAGGATTTCCATGCCTGAAGCAGAAAAACCAGTCACAAACATGGTTTTGGCAGCCGTATTTCCGGTCAGGAAAAAAAACAGAAACAAGGCTGCGGAAATCATTCCAAACAACCAGTAGTTGCCTTTAAACTGACTCAGCCAATAAGCCAGTTGCTGGTTATACGAAACAGGTTTCAGGTTTCGATTAACTTCGGAGTTAGAATTCAAGGCAGCAAGAATGGTTTCACTGCGGCTTTTCAGCAAAGCATCGTCGATGTAGTACGAATTAACATACCTGTTCTCAATTTCCTTTGCAAGAACACGTTCCGCAATATTGCAGGTAAGCGGTCCGTCGGATGCCACGAAATAGTTTTGTTCACCGGGCAGAATGATCACGTTTTGAAACACTTTTTTCAGTGTGGCAAACAAAGTTGAGTTCAAATCCACCGCTTCCTGATTCAGGTAGTTGGGCGGCGAAAGAATCCCAAACGAAAGCACTGCCCCCGCAGAAAGTTTTTGTTTCAGAAGCCGGTAAAATTCAAGGGTAAAAAACCGGTTGGCCTGCATGGTCGACGGACCCGATAAATTCAGGATAACCACATCGTATTTTTGTGGGGTTTTCCGGATAAAACGCAACGGATCATTGGCAAAAACCCGAATATTTTTAGTGGTCATCTTTGCCAGCGTATCCTTCATCATAGCCAATAGCCAACGGTCATCTTCCACGTAATCGATCAAAGCAGGTTTGTACTTTTTCAGTTCTGCAATTTGTCCGGAAAGTCCACCCGAAACCAGCAAAATCTTCTCCGGATTCCGGTGTTGGAGCATTGCAAAGTGAACGGCTTCTTCGTTCAGCATAAAATTCTCGGAGTCGAACAACAGCACACTGTTGTTGTAGACACTCCACATCTTTTCGCGACGGGTAATCACAATGTTTCCGAGAGGCGAATCTTTCGAAACCAAAATTTCCTGATTGGGATAAACCAGGCTTCGAATATGCTTTTCAGGATTAAAAAACAGCACCACAAACGCGGCTCCGGCCACCGTCAAAGGCAGCCATGCCAATCGCTTTTGTTTATCCTGAAGGCCGGTTAAAAACAGAATTGCACCGTTCAGCAGGCACAGCATCAGCAAACTTTCGATAGAAGAAAGAACTGAAATAAAAAGCAATCCGCTGAGCAAACCACCAACAACACTCCCCATCGACTCAAAACCATAAACCGTTCCGGCTTCGTTTCGATTTCGGATTTCGGAAAAGCTTTTGGCGATGAATGTGAATATAAATCCGCTCACCAAACAAAACGGAATCAGTAGCAAAAACGAGCCGAAAAAGATTTGAAACACGCCGATCAGCGCACCAACCGGAAACACGATGTTTTTCAGGAAATTGATCAGGAAAGCTGTGAAGAAAGGAAAAACCGAAAGCAGCAGTAAGCCCGAAACAATGACCGGAAAGGTTGTTTTGATTCGTAGCGGAGAATTCCCAAGGAAAGCGCCAAACCCAGTTAAAATCATCCAGTTGCCAAGCACTAATCCGACGACCAATTCATTCCCGCTAAAAACCGACAGAAACTCGCGCAATAAAACAACCTGTGCCATAATGCTGGTACTGCCCAGTAAAAAAGCCGAAAGTTTCAATCGCTTTTCATCCAGATCGTTTTCGGTTTTGAATTCAGAAATACGAACGATCTGTTTTTCAGTATTGAAAAGCTGGAGATAATACCGAAGATTCCACCAGAAATGGAAAAAACCGATGATCGCCATCCCGATTCCAAAGCTAACGTGATAGCCCACCAGTTTCTCATAATAAGGCATTTCCAGTTTATAATTGATTTTTACAACCATCAGCAATCCAATCAATCCGGTTACCAGAAAGGTTAGCAACAGTAACACATTCCAGAATTTACGATGATTTGCTTTACTTACCAGTCCGATACGCGAAAAGGCAAACGACAGTGAGTAAAACAGAATAACCAGAATGACGATTGGCCAAAGGGGATAGGCGACGTTCATGGGGAAAAAGTTCCTATGGTTTCTATTGTTCGTGTTGTTTCTATTGTTCTGGTTTCTGTGGTTTAAATAGTTTCTATTGTTTCTGTGGTTTGGGGTCAGGCGTTTTGAATTTGTTGCCTTTAATTTCGGAGTTTTTCAGGTAGGTCATCAGGTTCGAGATTTTACGGCCTAAATCGATGGTTTTTTGTGAAATGAGTTCAAATTGTTCGTTGGTAATATAGTTTCGATCGAGTGCGCGGTAAAGTTGGGAGCGGCATTCTCCACAGGAAGCTTTGGAAATGGAAAGAAATTGACAAAATTCCTTGTTCCCATCCCGTTCGAAACCTTCGGCAATATTGTCCATCACCGATCCGCTTGAATTACTAATCTGATTTTTTAAGCCAAAATCTTTCGAGAACGACTCCCGCAGTGTCAATACAAAAATTTCCTGACAAAGTTCTCTCGCCAGTTTCCATACTTCCAAATCCTCAAATCTTTTAATTGTACTCATGATCTTTTGTTTAAAATTGGTTCTGCAATTCCTATTGTTTCTATGGTTATTAGGACGAAGCGTTATTTTGTATTTCTGCAATTCCAAACTTTAGTCCTGCTTCAATTACGCATCTCAAACGTCCGAAACAAAAGGAATTACAGAAACCATAGGAACCAGAGAAACTGTTTGTCCTTTTCACTGTTTACATCAAATGCTACCGCACCCCAATAAACAACAGAAACCAAAGGAACAATAGAAACCCTTTTCAACTATCTCTCCTCTCCTTCTTTAAAAACCAACGCTTCGTAGGTGTACAGTTCTGCGGTTTTCCATCCGTTCCAGCCAATACCCGCTTTTTCCTGGGCGCAGTGCCCTAAAAATTCTTCCTTGCTCCAACCCGTTTGTGTGCCCACCTGCGGCAAAAATGTCCCGGTTGAATTTCCCAGTTTCATGTAAATACCATGCTTCCCAAGTACAAATTCATCGATCGATTTGATCCGTTTCAAAGGTGTCAACACCGAAATTTCAATTTTAAGCCGATTGATTTCATCGGGCAAAACCGGACTAAACCGGTAGTCCTTTGTTGCTGCGGAAATGGCCATCGATTGGACGACCTTCCAAAGCGGTTCTTCCGGATCAAAACGACCGATACATCCTCTCAGAATCTTGTTTTTGGTGAGAGTAACAAAAGCACCGCAAGGTGTTTTTAAAGTCGAACTCAAATGAGAATCATCAACTTCAGGAGTGGTTCCTTTCCGGATATACTGCGTAATAGTTTCACGGGCAAGTTTTAGCAAGTACTTTTTATCCTCACTGCTGATCGAAAATTCGTTCGTTTGGCTTTTTACTTTTATTGGTGTAAACGAAATGGCACAATAGCCAACCACTCCGTCCTTCCCACCATAGGGAGAATCACCCGAATTTTTATACTGAAGCAGGTCAACTGAAAGGTTTGGCATTTGCTCCGTCATGTTAAGCAAGGTCAGCACCGAACTCCAACCGCACAGCTTGGTTACCAGCCCGGGTATTTTTATCATTTCGTTGTCATCTAGAGCAGCAATCAGCTTCGCGGCCTTGTTACTTTGAATGGCTTCAGCCGTTGCCTGATCAACTTTTGATGCGTATTCATACTTCGGATAATGCGAAAAGTCGCTGCTGATCACAAACAGGTTCTTTTCATTCAGGAAGGGTTTTAAAATGGAAGCTAACTTATGGGCCGTTTCAGCCGTTGAAGAGCCAATAATCAGGGGCACAATCTTAAAATCAGTTTTCAGGTGATATTGTAAAAACGGAAGCTGCACTTCCAGGCTATGTTCGTATAAATGGGGCTCTGCGTAGCATTTCAGGAGCTTGTTTTCGGCTGCCAGCTTTTGTACCAGCTCCTGATCGACTTTTACAATGCCCAACGGCGTTTCGTAATCACCCAAACAATAAAGCGAAGCACCCTGAAAGGCAGTAGTATGGCTCGATCCGATGATAAAAATACGCTCAAATTTACAATTGGGATCGATTTGGTTGTAGGCCGATGC
>Ga0302293_10000447_pt1 | contig 22195 bp, 8 predicted proteins | sample III_Fen_N2_2_FD_198758 | JGI IMG/M metagenome (GOLD analysis project Ga0302293, IMG submission 198758) | Peat permafrost microbial communities from Stordalen Mire near Abisko, Sweden - III_Fen_N2_2 | ecosystem: Environmental > Terrestrial > Soil > Wetlands > Permafrost | place: Sweden: Abisko...
CTTTAGTCTTTCCTTTACCTCCATAAATATCTGATTTGCTCCAATCAAATTACAATCCTTTGTTGTTTCATTAAACCAAATGAATATCCCCGTTTCAAAACCCAAAGTATATGAACAGTTTTGTACTACAATAAAAGTATTCCACTAACTGTAAAACTTTAGACACAAGACCAAGTTTGTCATGGGGCTCCAGTTCCTTCTGAACCAGAATAACTACTGGAACCAATGGCCTTGAAAGATTTGACATCACCATATTGGGTATTCGATCCAAAATCGGATGTCGCAAAAGCTTTTACATAGTATGTTTTGCCATCCTGTAGCCCGTCTAAAACAACAGTAAATGGGCCATTCCCTTGTCCCCCTTTTTTCACAAAAGTGTCAGTATTTGACAGTTCCAGATTATTGGATGTAGTACTATAAATGATACCATGGATCAAAATCGCCGACAGCCCATATACACCACCTCCTCCAGTGGCATAACCATTTGATATTGAATACAGAGCAGATGTGGTTACCGGAGTTGGAGAAGACGTTATGAACCGCTCTTCTTTTCCATAACATACTGTTCCGTCATCACAAATGGCATAAGCTCTCAGACGATAAGGTGTTCCCCCTTGCAACTCGGTTAAATCACACGTAAACGATCCATTACCCGTACCATTTTCGCAATGAGCATCATAAACTGTTGGAACTGTGTTTATGCACCAACAAATTCCACGACGTGGATTGCCTGACAGGCCAGAAACACCCCCTCCACCTTTTGCAGTATACGCAGTTATAGAGAAAACAGGATCTGTAACAACCGGATTAAAAGCAATAAAGTCTTCCTCCTGACCGTAGGTTATTCCTAAAATATTTCTGGCATATGCTTTAACGTGATAGGTTTGCCCTTCAGACAAATTATTTAGTGAATGCGTGAACGAACCCCAGGTTCCGGAAACTGTAGTCGGATTATCATTTATGTTTGGATTTCCGGTCGTACGGGTTGTCCAACAGATTCCCCGCTCCAAAATCGGAGCTCCACCATCTTTCGCCACACTTCCGCCACAGGTCGCACTGAAAGATGAAAGATCTGTTGGCACAGCAGTAACCACATTTACCGGAGCAGTTGCATTATCAGCCAAAGTTATAAAAGATTTTTCCGCACCATAACAAATGCCTAAAAGGTTATTTACATAAGCTTTCATGTAATATTTCGTTCCCGGTTGTAAGCTGATTGATGTCGAAAAAGGGTTATTGTTGAGATTACAGGAAATGTGTTGGTCAGTGTAACTTGGATCGCCTTTAGTATTGTAGCATAAGCCCTGATCTTCAGCAGCGATCGCACCGTAATTAGTCACCCTACCTCCACATGTCACACTTCGTTTGTTAATGTTCGTTGGTTCATCGGTAAATACACCGGAAGGAGGTTTTTTACTGGCATCCAGGGTTGTGAAGACTTTTTCTGCTCCATAAGTTGTCGCGATTGCATTGGTTACATACGCTCGTACGTGATAGGTCATACCCGGAGTAAAACCACTGACCGATCCTAAAAACGGGCCAGTGCTCCCGCTAAAGAGAGTCGGATGCTCAGACAAAACCGGATCCGCACCTCCTGTATTCCAGCAAATTCCACGTGCCAAAACTGGCGCGTTACCATCGAAACTTACCTCACCACCTAAGTCCGCGCTATTCTTTGTAATAACAGTCGGTGTAGCAGTATTGACAACAGGAATACTGGCGTTGCTGCCCAGAGTAGTAAAAGTCCTAACCGGATTACCGTAAGCAACTCCACCACCACTGGCCTTGGCATAAGCTCTTAAATAATAAAGATTTCCGGCATATAAACTACTAATATCAATATCAAATCCATTAAGTCCCCCTGTCTTTTCTGCAAATCCATCAAATCCTCCAGCCACAATAGTTGGAAACGCATTTGTTTTGCTCCAGCAAACGCCTACTTTATCGATTGATATACCCTCGCTGGAAACGACAAAACCGCCGCTTTTTGCCGTATTTTTATTGATTGCGGTGACCTCTGATGTAGTAACACACAAAGGGGCAATCAATCCGGACCAGGTTGGAACAAGCGAGGAACTAAGTTGCAACAACTGGCTTGAATTCCCAACAGGGACAATTGTCCAGGAAGAATTAGGCTGATCCCAATAACGCATCTCTCCCGTGTTATTCCCTTCCATCAGATCGACTGTACTTTGCCCGGAAACAAACACCTTCCAATATGAATTATCGGTCCCTCCCAGAAGCTGATATGTGCAGTTTTTTCCTCCATCATTTAAAACAGTGCATAGCATTCCCTTTTCCCTTCTTTCGGATGGGATGGCATACATATCTGCAATAGTTTCAACCTGATGATGCCCTCCTTTGATATCATTCGAAAATGCGACAGGTAGCTTAAGCCAGAAATGCATCTTTATTGTCCCAGACAAGCGGGTCACCTGCTTACTGACTATCTGAGAGAAACAAACCGTTGTGTTTCCAAGCCACCCCAACCACAGAACCGTCCATATCATGAATACTGTTCGCTTCATATGCCAATTTTGTAATTCTGAAAAAACTCCCTTTCTTAAAATCCGTCAAATCAAATCAATTAAAAATTAATCTTTAATACAACGAACCGGACAAGCAATCAATTTTGACGAAGAACGCATCCCCCAACTACCAGGTAAAAAACTAGCAGCCTGTGCTTCATCAAAATCCATCATAGTTGAAGAAGTCGACCAATACCAAGCCATACCAGATCCAGAAACTCCTGCTGGATCAATAAACCCTAAAGAATATAACTTCAAATCCGATTGTTTAGCATCATTGGCACTCCCCCAATGACTAACCACACTCCCCCATTCACCAAAAGTCGGAAGACGCCAGCCATTACCAAGCTCAAGGGAGCATGGATCTTCGCCTGATGCCCAATCATCATCCATTGCGACTGAATTAGGCAGAGTTGTTAACAAGCCTGAAGAGGATGTATATCCCTTTCGAAGCCCAAATTGATATGCTTTTCCAAAGTAAGACGAAGAGGATGCTCCCAGATTTTGGGTAATCCAACATTTTGAACTGCCCGAAAGGTTTGTTTGCACTGTATTGTACGTTATTCCACCTTCAGTAAAACTAGCCCCACAAGACCATGCCGTTGAAGGTGCAGAACCCGAAGGATCTACAGGATCTACAGGATCTTCTTGATTAGTGACACCAGACACAAAACGTAACACAGAGCCATATCGGGCATTTATCAAATCATTATCATCAAATGATTTCGCTGCAAATGCTCTTACATAATAGGTCTTACCCGCCTCTATATTGTTTAGCGTCAAATAAAATATATCATCCGTCCGATATGCAACCAACGGAGGAAACGCAGTCGGATTCATATGTGCAAAATTCAGATTAACACTTTGCTCACCATAGATAAGTCCATAAACATGATAATCTGGCAAACCGTAAACCATACCCCCACCCACACCTGTATCGGTATTTACCTTAAGTGTTGTAACTGCGGCAGGCGTTGCAGTCCAAAAGCCTACTACATCTCCATAATAAGTATTCAGCTCTGTTCCATCGTAACTGGCAAAAGCCCGTACATAATAATAGGTATTTGGTGTTAATTCAGTTAAACCACTTGTAAACGATCCAGGACCGGTAGCATCATTCCATATTACCGATGATGTGGTTATGGTTGGAATGGAGCTTGTTGAACTCCAACAGACCCCCCGGCTTGGACTACCCGAAAAAGTATTGGACACCTCTCCTCCTCCAACGGCGGAATTAAAAGTTATGGAAGTTATGGGCGCCGTAGTGACCTGGCTCGCTGTAACAAAATCCTCTTCATCACCATAGGTAGTCCCCAAAACATTTTTAGCATAAGCTCTCACATGATAAGTGATTCCTCTCGTTAAACTGTTTAATGAATAGATAAACTCACCAGTAGTTCCTGTAACCGGGATACAATTATCGCTTGTGGTTGGGTTTCCCGACCAACTGGTAGTCCAACAAATACCCCGTTCACAAATCTGGGCGCCACCATTGCCCCCGATAAATCCTCCTAAAGAAGCGCTGACATTTGTAACATTCGCAGGGGCTGCCGTAACCACATTGACCGGCGCCGTTGCTGAAATTGGCAGTGTTGTAAACGATTTAACAACTCCATATCCAGCTCCTAAAAGATTGGTCGCAAAAGCTCGCATGTTATATGTTTTCCCGGCTTCCAATCCTGTAACTGTTGCAGAAAAATCTCCTATTGCTGTTCCTGCCACCTGTTTCGTGTTGTCAGTAATGTCAGGAGAACCTTCAGAAGAGAGGCACCAGCAGAACCCCTCAACATCAATTCCGACCCCGCCATTTCCGGTAACTTTACCTTTTAGGTCAACACTTGTTTTATTAACAGTACACAAATCAATATCATAAGTGGTCACACCAGGTTCTGTAGCGCTGGCAGCCAAAGTTGTAAAATCCTCCTCGTCGCCATATGCAACACCTAGAATATTGGTCGCAAATGCTTTAACATGATAAGTAGTTCCTGATGAAAAACCTGTAATCTCTTTGGAAAAAGGGTCAGTTGTTCCGCTAAATTCTGTCGGATTCTCCAACATCGCAGGGTTTCCGGTGGTATTCCAGCAAATACCCCGTTTAATAATAGCTGCCTTGCCATTGGAGGTCACACGACCCCCCAGGGTCGCGCTAATTTTTTTGATGGCACTTGGTTTTGTCGTAATTACAGTAGGTTTAGTGGCGTCGATATCGAGTGTAGTAAAAGTCCTTACCGGATCACCATAGGTAATCCCCATTAAATTTCTGGCAAAAGCCCTTAAATAATACAAAGTCCCGGCCTCCAAACCACTAATGTCAACTTCAAACCCGCTAAACCACCAATCTTTTTCCTGATGACTATCCTCAATTGTTGGAGTTGAAGTATCTTTGCTCCAACACACCCCTACTTTGATGGGTAGTCCTCCGGTTGAGCTCACATTGCCTCCACTTTTTACACTGGTTTTATTGACATCGGTTACCTCCAAAGTAGTAACACCCACAGGTGCGGTTATAGTTGCCCATTCCGGCATGTGATAGGGGTTCTCCTGTAATAACTGTCCAGGCTTACCGACAGGAATCAGCACCCAAGTGGAGGTTGCCTTATCCCAATAACGCATATCTCCAACATTTTTTCCACCAGGCAGGCTAAGATTGTCAGCCTTCGATACAAACGGTACCCAATTACTGTTTTCCGTCCCGCCAATTAATTGAAAAACCTGGGCTACCCCTCCGCTTAAAACAGTACAGAGCATTCCTCTTTTTCTCTTTTCAGCAGGAATGGCATCCCGATCAGCAATGGAACCAACCTGATGCAATCCTCCACCAATATCATTCGAATAAGCAATCGGGGTTTTAACCCATGGATGCACCTTTAAAGTTCCGGTCAAACGGGTTGTTCCCTGACCATAAGAAACAGCAACAGTTCCCAAACAATAGAGTAATAGAGCTATGAAAATGAGATTTCTCCTTTTTATATCCATACGATTTCCTTTACAGAATTAAAAGACCCTATAAAAAGCACTCTTCGGTCGATACCCTTTAAGATTTAAAACCATCATTACTATAATTCATACCACTGGTGTTAAGTACATAAAACAACATAATGCCGTATTTCGATTCGTTCACTTATCCTGAATTACTTATATATCAAAGAAACGCTAATTCATTAAGGAGGTGTTATATTTAAATCGCACCAGGTAGGAATATTCGAGTTCGAAAGTTTTAAATATTGTCCGGCTTGACCCACCCGAACATTCACCCATGCCGTGCCGTTCCAATATTCCATATCGCGATCATTGTGAGAGACTGTACTTGAATTTCCAACCGAAATAAATTCTACCCAGTTACTATTTACCAGTTGATAGGTCTTCGCTTTCCCTGAACCATCGTTGACAACAGTACAAAGCATACCCTCCTGCTTTCGTTCGGCAGGAATATTGTCTCGTTCACTAATATTTGCCACCTCATGAATCCCGCCCAAAAGGTCGTTCGACTCCATCACGGGTTGGGCGATCCAGGGGTGTATGGTCAGGGTTTCGGCAACCCGAATATCCTGCGCATTCAAATCAGGAAAAACTCCCAAGAATGCTAATAATAAAATAATATAGATTACTTTATTCTTCATAATAATTCATTTCTTCAAATATTTAAATTGTGACTATGTTATTCTTTATTCAGGTTCTTTTCGGTAAAACTTGGCACAAATTACTTTTGTTTTAACAAAATTGCTTCAACTTGTCCCTGTAGCATATCCATCCTTCTTTTTAACTCGTCAATTTCTTGTTGTTGTTTCTTTATTTCTTGTTGCTGCTCTTTCATTGCCTGAATCAGCATCCCGGTCAGCTGTGTATAATCCACCTTGAGATACCCATCGTCATCACGAGTAACCATGAACGGATAAACCAGGCTGAGCTCCTGAGCGATGACTCCGACTTTTGGCCCTGCTACATATTTTTTCTGATCTTTATATTCGAATTGTACGCCACGTATACGATCAATTTTATCAAGCGCATCGGTTAGTGTATGAATATTAGTTTTTAGCCGTTCGTCTGAAGGAGTATAAAGATTACCCAAGACCGTCACATCCTTCTGAAAAGTTACATTTCCCTGAGCATCAAAGCTAACTGTAGATCCACTCGTTCCATTTTGAAGTGATGAAAGTCCTACCGGAAGATTTTGATTGTCATTACTTATCATCAATTCTACAGCCATATCCGGTTTAATTTTAAAAAGAATTGTCTGATAATCAACCGAACCGGTTTCTGATGCAGGAATCATGCGTACTTCAAACCCGTCGAAAACAGGATATACTTCTCCGCCATAACGGTAGAAAAAATATTGCGTACCCCATTCTTTCGGAAAAGCAATCCAGTTATATTTACCTTGATCCATCTGACATACTGTACCCATATAAATTGAAGTTCCAAGTACAGTTGCAGTTGAAATGTCAGTTGCCCAATTTAACGAGTTAAAACCAGCAACATCATCAACCGTTCCCTTGTAAAGCTTTCCATTCACCGACCAGGATCCCACAACATCATCAACATACTTCTTGGTTGCCGCCGTTGAATTAATATCGGTTGCTGTTGGCGTAGCCAGGTTGATAATTCTATACTGAGTTCCAGTATTAGTGCCTCCCATAGCAACATTAGCTGTCGGCAATCCAAAACCACTCAGGGGGATGTTTGTCTTGTCAAGCTTGCTGTCGGCAACAGCCTTGTCCTTGATGTTCAGCGAAACATTCCCCAAGGTCGTCGAAGTGGACGTACTGACAACGCTTAGATCGGTCGAACTGATCGTACCTGTCTCGCTGATCGTGCCGATGTCTACATTATGTGCTACATAAATCTCAGTCCAAGAGGTTGTTCCTTTAGAATATTCAAAATAGCGTGTTTTTCCAGAGGCATTAGTTACCGAAACCATCATTCCATCAATCCGTTTGTATTCAGGAACCGCAACATTGAGTTCAACGGATGGGCTTCCTGATAATGTGATTGAACCAAGGCTTTGAAAGCCTCCTTGTACGTCGGTCGACAGCACAACTGGAGCTTCAACCCAAGGGAATACCTTTAAGGTTCCCGACACGCATGATTCCTGGGCATTAATCACAGAAAATGCCCCGAAAAGGCAAAGGAACAAGCCTAAACTTCTTTTTACAATCAATGACATAATCCACGTTCTCCTTTTCGCACAGATATTGGTAAAAATTTTCTTGCATTAGTAGAGGAAATACTTCATGTTTGCTCATGAAAATGAACGATTCTCTATATTTCGTTTTATCAATTCCAAATAGAGCTTTGAACCACAATTCTATTTTTGTACTATACTCAGCTCCAAAATACAATTAACTTTTAGCCCAAGCCAAACTCTCTTTTTGAATGACTACAAACAGACATTGAAAGCGCCCAAAACGCCATTGAATATCAAAACGACAACATCTAGGATATGACCTTTCAGCACCTCTCTATTCATACCGAAACATTCGGAGAAACCAGTTAACGAAATTGCAGAATAGAATACCGAGCCTTCCCCAATAGTACTTTCTACCCAAATATTTCCGACAAGCACTTCTGCATAAGATTTCGAAATTGCCAATCCCAAACTGATTCCTTCTTTGTTTCGTCTAAGAGCATAGCGTAAACCCCAAATTCATACAAGGTGACCTTGATGAATTCTGCTACAAATTCAACAGGAGATACTTTGGAGAAAGAATATTTGACAGACAACTCATTGCCTCAATAGCTCACAAAAATAAATTTAGAAATAGTTAGGGATATTCATTGTGTTTTCTCTTTAATCTTTAAGGCAACGAACCGGCATCGCAATCGTTTTAGATTCAGAAATAAAACTATTGGTATGTCCAAAAGCAGCATATCCCCAACTATAATCAGCAGAAGAACTACTCCAATAGATAACCATAGAAGACGAAACACCAGCCGGATCAATATATCCACAAGAGCAAAGGTGTAAAGATGACTGTCGAATTGCACTAGTCCATTCGGATATCGTTGGAAGACGCCAACCTGCACCAAGCTCTTCGCAAGGGTCTAGTTCCGAAGGCCATCCTCCCTGACTATCCATCCAAATGTAACTATATAAATCAGATTCGGGAACAAGATCATAAGACGATGTAATCACTGAACTCTGTCCAAACTGATAAGTATTACCAATTTCGGATGAAACCGACGCTCCTAAATTCTGAGTTATCCAACACTTACCGTTTACTGTTGCTGTCGAATAGGTTATCCCACCAGCGCTAAATGTTTGGCCACAAGCCCATGATTGAGTATCTCCGGAACCTTCATAAGTGCCATTTGCGATAAACCTCACTTGGTTGCCATAATGTGCAGTAAGTAAATCAGCCGAATCAAAACCAAGAATCGCAAATGCCTTTACATAATATGTTTCACCATCTATTAAATTGTCAAGGTCACTGTCGAATGTCCCATTTCCCTGACCATTTAATGCCACAAAATTATCTGTATTCGATAAAGATAATTGATTTGGATTTGTGCCCCAAATAATTCCGTGATACAAATCACTCGCAAGACCATAAATAATCCCTCCACCTTTTGCAGTACCACCTGATATTGAGGTTATTTCACTAGTGGTAACTGCGGGAGGTGCCACGGTTGTGAAATACACATCATTGCCATAATAAGTAGGCCCATTGTTATAATCGTAAGTTGCATAAGCCCTTACATGATAAGTCCTCCCTGCTTCCAAATCGGTCATATTGCCGATAAACGAACCTTCGCCATAACCACTTTGTGACAAATAATCATCTACGGTAGGGTTAGCCGAAGTATTCCAGCAAAGTCCGTGATACGAATATCCTGGCAACCCAGAAACAGTTCCTCCTCCCTGAGCGGAAGAAGTGGTGATCGAAGATTCATATACCTCATCTGTAACAACATAAGGCTTTGTTTTAAAAAAAACTTCATTATCGGCATACGTTGTACCCAATATATTCGTGGCGTAGGCACGCACATAGTAATAAGTATCGGCAATCAAGCCCGTCATGTTACTTGTAAACGAACCCGTACTTCCACTTTCTGTAGTAGAGCTATTGGTTAGGGTAGGCCAGGGAGAGGTTCCCCAACAAATACCCCGCGCACTTATTGTTGCCTTCCCGGTACCAGATACAGTACCGCCACCTATAGCTGTAGTTATATTATAATCTATCATCGGGTCTCTGGTCGTCACACCTACAGGAGGAGAGGCATCAAAGGGCAATGTTGTGAAAGTAAAAACATTACTGGCATATACCGTACTTGTAACCCCGAAACGAATAATAACATACGCACGCACTTTATAAGTAAAATCTTCCTGTAGTCCGGTCAGGTAGCTTACAAATGAGCTTGAAGGTGTACCTGTTTGTGTCGTATGAGGATTTTCGAGAGTAGGAAGTCCCTGTGGATTTGTAGATTCAATCCAACAAACTCCCCAAGCAGTAATTTCCCCCTCGCCACTGTAATTCACTGTACCCCCGCAAGTTGCTGTTTTTTTATTGATTTCGATTACCTGTTTAGTCGTAATGGACACATTCAGGTTCAAGTCGTTCCATGTAGGTGTATTCGTACCTGAAAGTCTTAACACTTGTTCAGAATCCCCAACAGGTAAGATATTCCAGGCTGTCCCCCCCCAATATAACATATCGCCAGTATTCATTCCCGATTTACCCGAAACAAGTTCCACCCATGTTAAATTACCAGAGACTCTGAGTAACTGATAAATCTTAGTAATGCCCGAGCCGGCATTCAGAACCGTACACAACATGCCTTCGGCCTTTTGTTCCGCCGGAATGGCGTTCCTTGCAGTAATATCTGCCACCTGGTAATGCCCCCCTAGGGCATCATTCGAGTCAATAACCGGCAGGGTTACCCATGGATGCATCCGGAATGTTCCCGACACCCGATTCTCTTCCTGCCCCTGCGAAACCAAAAACATCCCCAGCAAACAGAACAATAAAATAATATCAGCAATTTTTTTTTTCATCCGAAAAACACTTTAACCTTTTAGCTTATTTCCTGTATGTTCCGCTCAACTTTCATTCTAAAATTAAATGACCAATCGCTAAGCAACAAAAAGAGAACACAAAATAGTTATCACTACCAGCCTGCCAAGTTCCGAAGAATTGAAGAAAACTTATACGGAATGCCCACTCCAAGCAGCCAATGCCTCAAACTTCCTCTTGTTACTTTAGTTTTACTGATTTACAATCGACGATTATCATTCCAGATCGCTCCACGTGGGCGAATTCGTGCTTGAAAGCCTTAATAGTTGACCAGGAGAGCCTACAGGTATTTTTTGCCAGCCGACCCCGTTCCAATATAGCATAGTGCCAAATGGTGCTGATTCTTTCGGAATAAGTTCCCCCCATACCAAGTTACCGGCAACCCTGAATAACTGGTAAATCCTTGTAATGCCCGAACCGTCGTTCAAAACCGTACACAACATGCCTTCAGCTTTTCGTTCCGACGGGATATTATCCCGATCGGTTATTGTGGCTACCTGGTAGTGACCTCCCAAGGCTTCGTTCGAATCGATAACCGGTAAAGTTACCCAAGGGTACATCCGGAATGTACCCGATACCCGAACCTCCTGCCCATACGAAACTGAAAGCATACCTGACAAACATAACAACAAAATAATAATATATTTTTTTTTTCTGATTTTTCTCATCATTTAATCTTTTTTTTCACTGTATAAAATTCAAATATTCATAATCATTTAGTCTTTAAGGCAACGAATTGTTGCGGCAGTGCGTTTGTCATTCGTGGATTCGGTAAACCAAGAAGTGTTCATTGTCTCTCCCCAACCCAAAGTAGGATCAGGTGGAGTATTATAGTCAGTAATACTAGACCAATAATTGCCTTGTGAACCTGGCGCGATAGATGTAACAGTAGTACCATCATCTTCATAATACCCTGCATTATGAAGTTTTAACTCCGTAGCAAACGCCCCGGTAACTGTTTTTGTAGTCAATGAAACACGTACCATGAACCATTCGAAGTCGGTAGGAAGACGCCAGCCTGAACCAAGTAACAAGGTGCAGGGATCGTTGGACTGTGCCCAGCCGGTGCTTTCTGAAATAGTAGTTTTAATGAGGGTTGTTCCATCTTTATACCCCAGTTTGCGGTTAAACTGCCAGTACCACCCCGCCGCCGTAACTCTATTATCAGTCCCCGAACTTGCCTGAACAGTTGCGCCCAGGTTACGGGTTATCCAACACTTGCCGGCGCCAGACCGATTTGACGGTGTTGGGGCATAAGCGATGGACGCTGTTGTTGCCGGAGCAACACTTCCCTGGGTATGGGCAACATTCAAGGCAGCACACGTCAGCGCACCTGTTGTGAAATTCACTACCGTTGGGCCATATGTGGTACCCAGAATGTTGGTGGCATATGCTCTTACATAGTATTTCTTACTGTACTGCAAGTTTGTCATTGTAGTCGTAAATGCCTGACCCAGAACCAAGTTACTGTTTACCGATACAAAACTGTTTTGTTCTGCTGAGGCATAAATCGTAGGTGTTGTATTACTACAGCTCCAGCAAAGACCGCTTGCAGTAATTGGTGCCCCTCCATCGCTGGTTACTTTACCCCCTCCACTCCCCGAAGTGGCGGTTATTGACCCTACTGGTGATGTAGTTGACACTCCAGTTGGAGGCGTGGCAGAGGCAGGCAAAGTCGTGAAGGTTACTGTACCGCCATAAGCAACATCAACTATATTGGTGGCATAGGCCCGCAAATAATAGGTAGTACCGGCGCTCAGGGAGTTTGTTGGCAGGTTGCATGTAAACTGCCCCGTACCTAAAGTACCATCGCCAGGAGTAGTATTGTCTGCTATCGTCGGAGGAGATACAGAGCTTGTACTCCAACACACCCCACGCGCGGTAATTGCGTAGCCACCATTATTGCTCACATTACCTTTTGCAGTCGCCTCAGTCTTGCTTATATTTATTATAGGCGAAGTTGTTGTTACAGTTGGGGGTGATGCAGTTGAAGGCAAAGTCTTTAAACCTACCGTACTACCATACGAAGTACCTAAAATATTGGTGGCATACGCCCTAACAGAATAATTAACACCGGTCAGGCTGGTACTCAAATCGGTGAGTGTACTTATATATGGACTATTTACTGTAACTGTACCTGTTTGTGTGGTATGGGCATTGGCAGTAACTGTCGGATACGATGATAAATCGCTCCAACAAACACCCCACACGGTAATGGGCGCCTTGCCATCATTGGTTACAGTACCTCCGCCAGTGGCGGTATTCTTAGTAATGCTTGCGAATGGAAAAGTTGTTGTCACGGTTGGGGCTGTTGCAGTTGAAGGCAAGGTCGCGAAACTCACCGAACTACCGTACGAAGTACCTAAAATATTGGTGGCATACGCCCGAACATAATATGTAACACCAGTCGAGCTGGTACTTAAACTAGCGAGTGAACTTATATATGGACTATTTACTGTGACAGTACCCGTTTGTGTGGTATGAGCATCGGCAGTAACTGTCGGAGTCGAAGATAAATTGCTCCAACAAACACCCCATGCGGTAATGGGCGCCTTGCCATCATTGGTTACTGTACCTCCGCCGGTTGCAGCATTCTTATTGATGTCTGCTATTGGTGAAGTAGTTATCACGGTTGGGGCTGCCGCAGTTGAAGGCAAGGTCGCGAAACTCACAGTTCCACCATACGAAGTACCAAAAATATTGGTGGCATAGGCCCGGACATAATAAGTAACACCGGTCGAGCTGGTATTTAAATTGATGAGTGAACTTGTATATGGACTATTTACTGTGACAGTACCCGTTTGTGTGGTATGGGCATCGGCAGTAACTGTCGGAGTCGAAGATAAATTGCTCCAACAAACACCCCATGCGGTAATGGGCGACTTGCCATCATTGGTTACTGTACCTCCGCCTGTTGCAGCATTCTTATTGATGTCTGCTATTGGTGAAGTAGTTGTCACGGTTGGAGGTGACGAGCCTAAAGGCTGGGTTGTTAAACTTACAGTTCCACCATACGAAGTACCTAAAGAATTAGTGGCATAGGCCCGAACATAATACTTAACACCGGTCAGGCTGGTACTTAAATTGGTGAGTGTACTTATATATGGACTATTTACTGTGACTGTACCTGTTTGCGTAGTATGGGCATTCGCAACAGCTGGCGGAGCCGACGACGAATTGCTCCAGCAAATGCCCCAGGCAGTAATGGGTGCTTTGCCATCGTTGGTTACTGTACCTCCGCCAGTTGCAGCATCCTTTTTGATGTCTTCTATTAGTGAAGTTGTTATCACAGTTGGGGGTGCTGCATCTGAAGGCAAAGTCGAGAAAATCACTTTATTACCATACGAAGTATCTAAACAATTGGTGGCATAGGCCCGAACATAATACGTTGTACCTGGATTTAACTTGGTTAGAGAACTTGTAAATGGACTGTTTATAGTGATGGTACCGGTTTGTGTGGTGTGGGCATCGGCAATAGTCGGTTCTGCCAACGAAGAGGCACTCCAGCAAACTCCCCACGCAGTGATGGGTGCTTTACCATCATTGGTTACAGTACCTCCGCTGGTTGCAGCATCTTTAACAATATTTACAACCGGCGAAGTTACAGATACTGTTGGAGGAACCGCATCTGAAGCCACAGTCTTGAAACTCACCCTGGCGCCATATGACGTTCCCAAAATATTGACAGCATATGCCCGAGCATAATACGTAGTACCTGGATTTAACGCGGATAGAGAACTTGTAAATGAGCCTGTACCCAGAATACCGTTTCCCGGAACTGTGGTATTTGCAGTAGTAAGATTAGAGGAAGTACTCCAACAAATCCCACGCGCCAGTAACGGTGCCCCACCATTGCCGGTTACTGTTCCTCCTACCGTTGCCGTATTTTTTGTGACATCCGCTACCGGGGAAGTGGTATAAACACCTGTCGGGAATGAAGCTCCGTTTGCCAGAGTCTTGAAAGATACTTCCGGACCATACGAAGTACCTAAAATATTGGTAGCATATGCTCGCACATAGTAAGTTGTACCGGTTGCACCCGCCAACAGGCTTTTCATATCACTATAAAAAATGCCAGTATCCCCTGCTTCTGTAGAATGGTCGTTGGACTCTATATTAGCTCCGGGAGCAACATTCCAACAGATACCTTTTGCAGTAATCGGTGTCCCGCCATCGCCAGTTACATAACCCCCGCCCACTGCCGTCGTTTTTTTAACATCTGTTACTTCATAAGTCAACAAGTCTGTTGGGGTTGTTGTACTTGCTGGTAGGGTTGTGAAACTTACTTCATTGCTATACGAGGTGCCCAATATATTGGTAGCATAGGCTCGAACATAATACGTAGTACCAATTGTACCCGTTGTCAACTCGGTTAGCGAACTTTCAAATTGACCTATTGTACCATTTTCAATGGTCTTTGCTGTTAGAGGAGCTATAGTCGGATTTGAAGAAGTACTCCAACAAATTCCCCGCGCGGTAATCACCGCTCCGCCATCATTGATTATATTAGCTACACCTGTGGCAGTATATTTCGCTACTTCTTTTACTGTTGTTGTAGAAGCCAAAACAGGAGCCGTAGCCCCGGCTGCCAGCGTAGTAAAGCTTATTACGGAACCATACGATGTTCCCATCGTATTGGTAGCATAAGCTCTAACATAATACGTTGTTCCGGCTGTCAAGCCCGTCAGGTTACTTGTATATGGGCTATTTATAATGAGGGTACCCGCTTCTGTAGTATGGGCATCCTTGATAGCTGGCGGGATCGACGATGAAGTACTCCAGCAGACTCCCCACTCAGTAATATTAACCTCTCCATCACTGGTTACAATACCTCCGCTGGTTGCCGTATTTTTATTAATGTCAGCAATTGCATCTATAGTAGATACATCCGGAGATGAGGCTCCCGAAACCAAAGTCGTTAAACTCACCGTTCCTCCATACGAAGTCCCCAGAATATTAGTAGCATACGCACGAACATAATACTTAAGTCCGGGGGTCAGACCTGTCAGGTTACTCGTAAACGGACCGGTGGTACCTTCTTCTACTGTCTTATGCCTGGCTGTCGTTGGGTTTAATGCAGTATCCCAGCAAATACCTCTTGCTGTGATTACGGCTCCTCCATTGCTGGTTACATTACCCCCTCCTGTTGCTGTGTTTTTTTGGATATTTACTATTGGTTCTGTTGATAGGCCTGCCGGTGAAGTTCCACTGATAATTATTGTCGTGAAACTGGTTTCTTTGCCATAAGTTGTCCCCAACAGATTAGTGGCATATGCCCGCACATGATAGGTAGTACCGGGCTCCAGACCTGTTATGGTACTCGTAAATGTACCCGTTCCACCCAACTCCACTGTTTTGGTGTCTGCAATGGTCGGGTTGAGGTCATCCAGCGTAGCACTTTTTAGTGTACCATTATCACCACGCTCTGCAACACTGGCCGGAGCCTCCGAGGTTTTCCAGCATAGCCCCCTGGATGTTACCCCAGCCCCGCCATCATCCCCCACTATCCCAACACCCATGGCACAAGTCTTGTTAATACCTTCTGCAGCCACCGCAAAATCATCAATGGCAGGAGGCCCCAGGGTTTTCCATGTTGGGATATTACCGGAAAGCGTCAAATACTGACCGGCTGACCCTACCGGCAAAGGGATCCAATTAGAACCACCCCAGTAAAACATATCTCCAAAGCCTGTTCCTGCTAATCCCAAAACCATACCAGGAACATATTCAACCCAGCTTCCTCCTCGCAACTGATAAATCCGATGTACTCCAGTACCATCATTCAAAACAGCACAAAGCATTCCTTCGCGTCTCCTTTCTGCGGGAATCGCATTCATCACGGACATATCTTTCACCTGATAGAATCCACCCAATTCTTCATTCGAATCCAAAACCGGTAAATCTATCCAGGGATGCATCTTCAAAGTACTGGAAATACGGGTTTCCTGCCCATGCAAAAAAGAGATGGATAGCCATACGAAAAACAAAATGATATAAACTCGATTCCTCCTCACAATAAAAACTAAGAAATTATTATAATTTTAAATTCATCCATTTATAAAATAAGCTCATCTGAGCAACCTTTACTTTTCGTGCATTTAGCTTCTCATACTACAAGCTGAGAATCCGCCACATTTTAAATACCTAATATCTGGGACAAACTGTCTAGGTTACAACAGTTTTAGTTACCCGAAAAATATCAGTTTGCACCTTTATTTCCGCGGAAGATAAAGTAGCTATCGGAAAGCATGAAATCAAGCAATTCCATAAAGGAATCCAAATAAAACAAGATTTAACATCTCTCACGCCATACATATCTTCTTTCTTAATTCACAAAACTCTCTGATTTTCTTCAATCAAATTACACTTCTTTGTTTTATCTTTAAACCAGATGAACATCCTTCCATAAAATACTTCAGATCAAATCAATTAAAAACTAATCTTTTATACATCGAACCGGTAAACCTAAATACTTTTCTGAAGTGCTCATTCTCCATGTTGAAGTACCCGTATCAAACCTGACTATATCCCCAAAACCTGGATCTACTGACTCGCTTGTCCAATAGTAAGCTCCGTATTTATCCCAACTGGCAGGATCAAGACGTCCAACATCATACAACTTTAAATCTGAATTTTTAGAATCGCTGAGACTACTCCAATTATGAATAACATTAGACCATTCACTATAAGTAGGAAGACGCCATCCATTGCCCAGCTCTACATTACAAGGATCTTCCGATAAAGACCAACTGTCAGCATTAACATAATCTTGCGGCAAGAAACCGGTTATACCTTCTTTGTGGCCAAACTGATAAGCCTTGCCGAAACTTGATGGCGAAGACGCACCTAAATTTTGGGTGATCCAACATTTGGAACCACCCGAAAGACCTGTTAATACCGTTGAATAAGTTATTTCACTAGCAACAAATGTGTTGCCACATGACCATGATGATGATGATCCTTTTGCAATAAACGACACCTGAGTACCATATTGTGTATTCACCCCAAAATCAGAAGTGGCATAAGCTCGTACATAATATCTTTGCCCATCTATTAAATTGTCTAAATCACTTGAAAATGTTCCATTTCCAGTACCATCTACAGTTACGTAATTATCAGTATTTAATAAAGTTGGACTTGAACTGGTGCTCATGACAACTCCATGTTGCAGACTACTTGACAGACCAGAAACAGTTCCACCACTTTTTGCTGTACCACCCAAATTATTGGTTATAGGCAAAGTAATAATAGAAGGAGGAGTCGGTACTTGAAAACTCTTTGGCTCTCCATACGTTGTATTCACACTATTGGTGGCATATGCCCATACATTATAGGTTTCACCGGGGGACAAACCCGTCAGGTAACTTGTAAACGGGCCCGTTGTGTCACCATCTGTCGTCTTGTGAGGAGCCGTTTTCGGATCGGAAGATGTGCTCCAGCAGATTCCACGGGCAATTATCGACGAACCACCATCACCGGCTACATTACCCCCACTAGTTGCAGTAGTCGAACCCGTAACACTTACCAAGGCAGTAGATACACCTATTGGGGCAGTTGCTGCCGGGTATATTGTGAAACTCACTTCGTTATCACTGTACGCAGTGTTCACGTTGTTTGTGGCATAGGCACGTAAATAATAAGTGCCTGGAGCCAGAGCTGAAGTAGTACATAGGGTCCAGCCTATTTGGGGTCCATTCGTAGTCTTATTCATTGAAGTGGTCGGATTAGGAGTGTTACTCCAACAAAGACCACTGACGGTTACATCCGATCCTCCATTACCACCCACGGTGCATTTGATTGTTGCCCAGTTAATACCGACAGAGTTTAATTCAACATGTATGCCTGTTGGGGCAGTTGCCACCGGTGTCGCTGATAAACAGTCGCTGATACACCGAACCGAGGCAGCCATACCAGGATTAAGGGTAGAACTACCACTATTAGGATTTAAGTATTCATGACTATATGATGATACAGAACTAGTATTACTCATCCATCCGCCAGACTCCCCGGGATAAAGAGTTATTGTTCCTCCTTCGTTGGTATAAGTATAGGTGCCAGTGTCATTAAACAATATTCCTGCATTATGAAGATGCAATGTCCCGAGGACGAAACTTTTAGTATAATCTTGATTATAGTATACATAATTCAATTCCGTTTTACTGGGAATGCGCCACCCTGCACCAAATTCTATCGTACAAGGATCATTATCTGCAGACCAGTTGAGTGGATTAAACGGAGAATAATAACTAAAACCACTGGGAATCGTTGCCCCATAAGGAATACCATTGCCAGGAACCTTATACCCTTGTTTACGATTAAATTGCCAATACCAACCACGGGCAGCGGCTGAGGCATCAGAAATTGAAGATGCAGAAACACTGGCCCCCAGGTTTTTGGTTATCCAACATCTTTTGGTTCCATAACCTGAACTACTGGATACCGTTTCATAGCTTATAAAAACTGTTTCAGGTGCTACCTTATTTGAAGTATTATGATGTATATTTAAAGTACTGCCGCAATCGAAAGGAGTTACTGCTGTAAAACTTTGCTCTGTACTATAGGTAGTGCCAATAATGTTGGTAGCATAAGCCTTTACATAATAAGTAGTACCAACCGTCAATCCGGTCACATAACTTAGAAACCAACCTGTTCCGCTACCAACTACAGTCTTGCTGTTTGAAGTGGCTGGGTTTGGCGAGGTACTCCAACAGATACCACGTGCAGTTATAGGCGAACCACCATCAGAACCAGAATTTATCCCTGCGTTGACCGTGCCGTTGCTAAATAATTCAACGATATAGACACTTTTAGGGGCAGTTGAACCAGTTGCCGGCATTTTGAAACTTAATTCGTTGCCATACGTTGTCCCTATGATGTTGGTGGCATAAGCCCGCACGTAATAGGTCATCCCCACGATCAGCTTGTCCATTGAACTTATAAACGGCTCAATTGTACCACTGGCTGTAATTTTGCTGTTTGAAGTGGTTGGGTTTGACGAGGTACTCCAGCAGATACCTCGTTCTGTTATAGGCGAACCACCATCAGAACCTACTGAACCTCCACTTCTCACTGTAGTCGCATCGATAACTTGTAACTCGGCGGTGGTTACATTTATTGGAGCCGTTGCCCCTTCGGAGAGAGTCTGAAAGCTAGTTTCTATACTGCACGTAGTTTCTATTGAGTTGGTGGCAAATGCTTTTACATAATATCTTTTGCCGGCTTCCAGGTTCGTCATGTTATATGTAAACGAACCGGTTGTTCCGTCAACTGTGATTACATGATCTTCCTGGGACGGGTTCGATTCGAGGCTCCAATATATACCACGGGAAGTTATTGACGATCCTCCATCTGTGCCTATATTACAGGAAATTTTTGCTGTAGTAGTACTTGTGACTGTTACATCAGTAATTAATACATCTGTCGGGGCTGTTGCATCATCATCCACTGTTTTAAACTCGACATCTCTTCCATACATCGTTCCCAGAATATTTGTAGCAAAAGCTCGTGCATGATAGGTCTTACCCGGATATAGTTCTGTAATTGTACAACTAAACGAACCAGTAGTTCCGGAAACCTGAATTGTGTCATTATTTTCAATAGTCGGGCATGATGAAGTATCCCAGCATATTCCCCGGGCAGTGATGGCTGTTCCTCCATCAGAATCAATATTTCCGCCTCCTTTTACGCTCGTTTTATTAATTTCCGTTATAATTGTAGATATATTTACTGGGGCTGTTACACTATTATCCAACGTTTTAAACTCGATAACTTCTCCATATCTAGTACCCAAAATATTAGTAGCATAAGCTCGCACATGGTAGGTAGTACCTGGAGTTAGTCCACTAATTGCCCGACTAAATGCGCCAGTAGTTCCGGGAACGATGATGGTATCATTCTCAATGGTAGGATTTTCATTAGGCTCCACACTCCAACAAACTCCCCTGGCTGTAATCTTAATTCCTCCGTCTGATTCAACACTTCCTCCACAAAATACTTCCGTCTTTTTTATTAAACTGGGATTATCCGTAATAACACCAACCGGGATTGTTAGTTCCGACGACAACAATGTAAAACTCGTTTCCCCTCCATAAAGCGTTCCTAGCGAATTGGTAGCAAAAGCTTTTACATAATATGTGTAGCCAGGGGTCAAACCACTAATTGTTTTACTGTAAGTACCGATGGTGCCGGAAACCTGAATAGTATCGTCTTCAATATATGGATCGCCAGTTAAATTCCAACAAAAACCACGAGCCGTTATATAAGATTCGCCATAACTATAAACCTCCCCATGGCAGGTTACTTCGGTCTGTTTTGCTTCTGTTGGTTCGTTGGTCGAAACACCATAAGGATAGATTTCACCGTATGAACTTGGTCTAAAACTTTTTTCTAGTCCATAAGTAGTACCATAGCCATTCGTTGCATAGGCCTTTACTCTGTATGTAAGGTCCGGATTCGAAACACTGATTGTTGTACTGAAAGAACCTGTTGTTCCAGGAACCTGAATTGTGTTGTCAGTAATATCCGGATCGCCATCCGTATTCCAGCAGAATCCCCTGGCTGTGATTGACGAACCTCCTTCCCCAATCACTGTACCCCCGCAATCAACTGCACTTGTACTGACCAATGTGACTTCATCTGTACTAACACCAACAGGGAAGGTAGCAAAAGGAATCATAAACGAACGGATCGCCCGAACAATCCATCCGGAACCTTTGCCGAGAACAAATTGTCCACCATCAAAAGATGAGAGACTCCACGCAGCGTTATTGTCATCAGCGTCTTCACTGGAACTCCAGTAAAAACCACCGGATAAATTACCTACTTTTGTCTGGTTCAGATATAGCTTCTCCAGTTCATCTTTACTAGGCAAATACCAGTCGTCGTAACCATTTAACACCAAATCGTGACACAATTGAGCGGCATAACTTCCGGCTCCCTGACTAGACACAATTGCATTGGTATTTGCAGCACCAGCTCCTAATTGTGTGTCCGTTGCTCCCGTAGACAAATTATTACCATCATACCATAAAATTCCGGAACTCTGATCGAATGTAGGAGCTATCAATCCATGTGTTTCTCCATCAACATATCCCGGATCGCCTGGCTGAAGGATATAAAAAACTTTTCCTCCTTTATAATTATCCCCAATACTCGGAGATTCTTTTTCTTTTGTGGGAAAACTAACCTCACTACCATACGTCGTCCCCATCATGTTGGTAGCATAGGCCCTTACATAATAGGTATTTCCACCAGTCAATCCGGTCATTGTAGCTGTAAATGTACCAGTTGATCCGGAAACTTTTACTATATCATTTTTAATAGTGGGATCATGATCCATACTCCAGCATATTCCACGGGCGGTTATGGCAGATCCACCGGTACCACCTATTGTTCCTCCGCTTTTTGCAGTGGTTTCTGTTATTTCAGTAACAGAGTATGTTTCAGCAGTAATTACAGGAGTACCGATCTCCAGATCACTCCATGTCGGGATTTTTGAAGGTGAAAGCTGAAGAAATTGGTTTGGTTTTCCAACAGGTAATAGATTCCATGAAAAACCGTCCCAATATTGCATATCCCCTGCATTTGTCCCAGTTCCACCTGAAGTAAATACAACCCAATTTTTATTTTCTATACCTCCTGTTAATTGATATGTTT
>Ga0302293_10000449_pt1 | contig 22161 bp, 17 predicted proteins | sample III_Fen_N2_2_FD_198758 | JGI IMG/M metagenome (GOLD analysis project Ga0302293, IMG submission 198758) | Peat permafrost microbial communities from Stordalen Mire near Abisko, Sweden - III_Fen_N2_2 | ecosystem: Environmental > Terrestrial > Soil > Wetlands > Permafrost | place: Sweden: Abisko...
GCCGAATTTGAAAGCGGTCCGGTAGTATCCGATCTGGAAGTTACCCGGCCCGTGGAGTCAACTGACATGTGCTGGGGAATCCATTGGTCGATCAGCTCTTCCAGCTGTTGTGTTGACAGTTCGGGCGCTTCCTTTTTCAGCATGTCCGCAGCGAAAGTCCGGAACGTTCCCCTGATACTGTCCATGCTTTCGTTAATCGAATTCTGCACGGAGCCGCTCATTGATTTCGCGGCCCGCATCGGATCTAGAGAGATGAGCCCGGTTTGCGCCGAAAGATCCTTCCTTCTCCGTTCCACAGCCGCTTCAAGCGCGTCAATCTCGCGAATTGTGCAGCGGTTAAGTACGTAATCGAGAACACCCATCAATTCCGACGGTTTTGCGCTTCCTTTCGTCATTGTTTTAAAATAACCGCAAGAATGGGTTTAGGCAAGCGGGGTATTTGAGCTTCTATACCTACCGGTAGGTATAATTTAGTCTGGTATACCGAACGATAGGTATATAGTTCGACATTTTGTATACCGAACGGTAGGTATATAGTCCGACATTTTGTATACCTACCGGTAGGTATTTATGCTAACAATATACGTACCGTTCGGTATACAAAACGCCCCCGCTTGACCATCCCCCTTTCCTCCAATTATTCTCAATCAACATGGAAATGGTAATACTCGGATCGGGCACCAGCTACGGCATACCAGTCATCGGATGCGACTGCCCGGTATGCACTTCTACGGATCCATACGATAACCGCATGCGCGCGAGCGCTCTTCTCCGCTTTGATGATGGGAAAGCGATTTTGATCGACTCAGGCCCGGAATTCCGCATTCAGGCCCTGCGCGCGCACATCAAACACCTCGATGCGCTGCTCGTCACTCATGCTCATGCCGACCATATTCACGGTCTGGACGATATCCGCATTTTCACCACACACTCAGACATACCCGTATACGGAAATAAAACTACCATAGGTGATATAACCAAACGGTTTGACTACATTTTCACGCCAACCAAAGAAGGCGGTGGGAAACCCCATCTCAAATTGATAACGGTCGACGCACAACAGGGTAAGGCGAAAGAAATCATTGTTGCGGGGAAAAAAATCATCCCGATTCCGCTGAATCATGGTTCATTGCCGATTCTCGGCTGGAGATACGGAGATACCGCATACCTTACGGACTGCAATGGAATTCCGGAAACCTCGTATGAGCTTCTGGAAGGATGTACAAATCTCGTTATTGACGCGCTCCGTTTTCGTCCGCATTCAACACATTTCAGTTTTGATGAGGCGCTTGCCCAAATCGAGCGGATACAGCCTGAAAATGCCTGGTTTTGCCACATTTGCCATGATTTTTCCCATATCGAGATTCAAAACTGGCTGCGCCAAAACGCTCCGGGCAAAAAAATAGAGCCCGCTTATGACGGGCTCCGCATTACAATCCGGTAAAAATCAGGATTGTGTATTACACTTTCTTGGTGACATAGCCGCTCTTGAGGCAGCGTGTGCACATCTTGATATGCATGGTTGTTCCGCCGAGAATCGTCTTTACGCTGACAATATTCGGTTTCCACAAACGGCGCGCATGATTATAGGACTTGCTGACCTTATTTCCGCTCATCACGCTCTTGCCGCAAATTTCACATTTCCGGGACATATTAAACCTACCTTATATACAAATAATGGAAGCTCATAATAACAAATTGATATGGCAGTGTAAAGTACCTGACGTTAAATTGTACCCTCATATACCAGTTTTTCCTTGCTGTCGATGGTAATCGTAAAACCGGCTTCGAGAATTTTCATCGCATTTGGCACTTGAGAAACCCACACAAGATTAGGATTTATCATAAAGAGCAATTCCTCGCTTATAGCGGTCGGATTTTCGATGACGAGCCCGCTTACCATCCGAAGGATCGGGACGAATGACATATCGAGGTTACGGACAACGAGAATTTCACCGCCTTTTCCGCGAAGAGCGGCGGTTGCTTCATCAAGCGTTTCAGCATGAACTACCCGGCCCGTAACGCGGGATTCATGCATAACGTCATCCTTGCTGCCCGCGATCCCGACAGTTTCTGCCAGTTTCCGGCTGCCGCCGCCTTTTTGGCCGCGCGCGAGGATATTGCCCACAAAAAGAATCCTGATTGTGTTAACCATCATCGGGGAGACGATGGGCATTCCGGCGACCATTACCACCTTGTCGGAGCGTTTCAGATAGCCGGTATCGAGCGCTACGCGCATGGCGTTTTGGGTCATTTCTTCGGAATCTTCCGCAATTTTCACGAGAAGAGGGATAACTCCCCAATTTAAAAGTAGCTGACGCTGGACGATTTCGCTCGGCGTGGCCGCAATAATCGGCTGTTCGGGCCTGAAAGTGCTGAGAAGACGCGCAGTATTCCCGCTGATCGTCGGACTCATAAGGGCGGCGGCCTCGATCTCGGTGGCAGTCTGATAAGCAGCGTGCGTCATGATTTCGGCAATGCCGTTATGCGAGCGCTCAAAACGGTGGAATTCGCGCATCTTGTGCTTGTACTCATCGGATGTCTCGACCGTTTTCGCGATCTTCGCCATCATCTTGACGGTTTCGACGGGATACGCGCCGTTCGCGGTTTCGCCCGAAAGCATGACCGCGTCCGTTCCGTCGAAGATCGCGTTTGCGACGTCGGTTAGTTCGGCGCGGGTCGGGCGGGGATTGGTAATCATCGAATCGAGCATTTGGGTTGCGGTGATGACGGGCTTGCCGGCGACATTGCATGCTTGTATTATCTTTTTCTGGGCGAGAGGTATGCGCTCGGTCGCGAGCTGAACGCCGAGGTCGCCGCGCGCGACCATTATGCCGGCGGAAACCGCGATGATATCCTCTATGTTGTCGAGGCCTTCCTCGTTTTCTATTTTCGAGATAATCCGGACTTTCGAGTCAAAGGGTTCGATAAAACGAAGAATGGAAACCACGTCCGCCGGAGAGCTGATAAAGCTTGCGGCGATATAATCGATCCCCATTTTTATGCCGAATTCGAGGTCCTTCTTGTCCTGCTCGCTCAATACCGGAACGGCGGGATGCACGCCCAAAACGTTCACGTTCTTTTTGCTGCCGATTTTTCCGGAATTCATCGCGCGGCAGGTAATGGCCGATTTTCCGTCGGTTTCAAGCACCAGCATTTCAATAAGACCGTCAGCGATCAGAATGCGGCAGTCTTTTTTGATTTCTTCGGGAAGTTTTTTCCAGCTGAGGGAGATGCGGCCCGGTTTTCCTGCTCCGCCCGCTTCGGGAGAGCCAAAGGCGACGGAAAGACAATCGTCGTTCGTAAGCAAAAACGTCTCGCCGACGGTAATATCGATTTTTCCGTCTCCGGCGACTTCGCCCGTGCGGATTTCAGGACCCTTGGTGTCCAAAAGCAAGGCACAGGGAATACCGGTGATTTTTGAGGCTTCGCGAACGCGTTCCATGGCAAGTTTGTGATATGCATGATTGCTGTGTGAAAAATTAAAACGCGCGACGTTCATGCCGGCGCGAAGCAGTTCGCAAACGACGTCGATATTTTCGGTCGTCGGACCCATCGAACATACTATTTTTGTTTTACGGGAGAACATGTTTGCTCCTTGAGGTTGGTAGGACTTGTCAACTAATTAAGCCACTGATATTATAGCAAATTATATGAAAACATTGAATGCCCCCGGCGATCTCAACATCTCGCGCGTGCTGCGACTCATTTGGCAGGTCAAGGGCATCAGCAGGATTGAAATAGCCCAACAATTGGGTATCGATAAATCGACCGTCACGAAAATCGTTTCATCGCTCGAGGAGATCGGCATCATAAGGGCATTCGCCCAGGGGAGCGCAGGACCTCAGGGCGGACGAAAGCCGATACAGCTTGAAATATCGCCCGAGTTCGGCGCCTCGCTCGGCATCGAAATCAACACGGACGGATACGTCGCGACGCTTGTTGACCTTCACGGTGAAATTCTCGCGACCGTTCAGGATACGATGATTTTCACCTCGGTTTTCGACGCGTTCGACGCGGCGCTCGAAAAAGCCACTCCGGTCATCGAATCCCTGAATACGTCAATTTTGGGTATCGGGGTCGGCGTTCCGGCAATCGTCAATACCGACTCGGGCGAAATCATCCAGTCGATACCGCTTATGATAAATGACAAAATTGAATTCTGCTCCTGGGCGAAAGAAAAATACAACGCTCCCGTATATATAGAAAATGACGCCCGTTGCGGCTGCCTCGGGGAGATCACGATCCGTCACGGGGTAAACATCGATAACGCACTTTTCCTTTTGGCGGAAATACGCAAAATTACCGGCTCGACGGAAAGCCGCAAGAATCTTTCCGTCGGATGCGGTTTTATACTGAACAGCCAAACCTTCTACGGCAGGGACTTCTCGGCCGGCGAATTCCGGAGCGTACTGTGGCAGCCGGGAAACTCCGGGCAGTTCCAGTCAAACGATATTTCAGGCGACAAGATCGGCTCGGACATGTCCGTCACCGGTTCGGTCTTTACGGAGCTTGCGCGGAACGTCGCGCTCATCGCGAATATCCTGAACCTGAATTACGTCTTTTTGGGCGGCCTTCCCGAAGATTTGACGGAAAAACTCGCACAAGTCATTAACGAGGAAATCATCCTGAAATGGCCGTATTCCCTGCCCAAGCATTGCGAAGTGGTTGCCGCGTCGCTCGGCAAAAAAGCGGTCGCATACGGCGCCGCCGGCCATTGCCTCCAGCGCTTTTTCTCGCTTCCGAATATCTATCAGCCGTCGGGCAACGGCCCTTCGATCAAGGAAACCCTTTCTCAGTTCAAGGAAATCTGACCGCACGAACCGCGCATGATTATCCCGGTTTCCAGCACCGTCGAGGCGACCGTTTTTTTCGCGATCATATCAACAAGGGTTTGCGCGGCTTTTTCGCCCTTCGCGTAGCCGCTTTGCCGGAGCGTGGTGAGCGGAGGAGACATGAAGGCGGAAAAAGGAGAATCGTCAAAACCGATAACGGAGATATCCCCAGGAATTGAAAGTCCCGCCGCGCGGCATTCATCGTACACGCCAAGAGCCTGCACGTCGGCAAGGCAAATAATGGCGGTCGGCCGATTTTTTTCCGCAAGCAGGGCGCGGGTCGCGAGAGCGCCGCTTTCTGCGGAAGCGTCGGTATTGCAAACTCGAATCCCGCCGGACCCGATAAACGAAAGGCCATACTTGGCGAGAGATCGGTTGAAACCCTTGAGTCGCCGGTCGTTGATCAAGCTGAAATGGTCGCCGCCTTCCGCCAGCGCGACGTTTTTGAGGGCGAACGCCGCTATCTCGCGATGGCCGGATGATAAAACCATGTCCATCAATTTTTCCGAAGCCGTCTCGTCGTCAATCCCCACATTCACGAAATCGTCTCCCGCGCCGCCGTCGATCGCGACGAAGGCAAGCCCCCTCTGGCGAAAAACCTCAAGCACGCTCATGTCGGGTCCTATACCAAGAGTGATGATGCCGTCGACGGCCGCGTTTTTGACATTTCGGATCAGCATGAGGGACAGACCCTCGCGATCGCAGACGACGCCGATGCCGCGCATGATCTCGCCGATGTAGGGATTTCTGAAAACTTCCTGAATGGACTGGGGCAAAAAAAGACCGAGGGAAAGCGTCGAGCGCATCGCGAGCGTGCGCGCGACCGGGTCGGGAACGTAACCGAGATCCCGAGCTATATCCAAAACCCTCAAGCACGTTTCTTTCGATATTTTCGACGGACTGTTGAACGCGAAAGAAACCGTGGTTTTGGAAACCCCCGCCCGGTGGGCAATATCGTTAATGGTCGCGCGCATGTTTACTCACTCTGTCTTGGGCGTCCACTTTCCGTTTTTCTGCACCAGTCCATATTGCGACTCAAGAAGATTTTTCAGGCCCGCGTGAAGCGATTCGGAAACTTCGGCGAGGGCGGACGAAGTATCATGCGGGGGCAAGCTCGTCATGATGGTTTCCATCAGCATTTTCGCGGCGATAAAGCGTCGCGATTTTTCCACGGCGAAAAAAAGCGGGTCGTCGAGAAGGCCGATAATCTCCCAGGTAATCTGCTCGGCCTGCGCGTAGAGCCCCGCGTCCTTGTCCTGATCGGTAATGCGGAGCGGGAGTTGCCAGGGAATATCGGGCAGCCGCTTGATCAATTTTTCGAGATCGAACAGCCCGATGCCGCAATTGAAAAGAACGGGCTTCCCATGCGCTTCGAAATCGAGCATTTCCTTCGTGCTTATTACCGGCCCGATGTCGGCGCACGAAAAACGCCCGCTCTTGTCGCACACGAGAATGCCGCCCTTCACGTCCATCGGCGTCCGCCACGATTCCTCGAACGCGGCTTCCTTTCCCGAAAGCGCAAAAATCGCAAGCGACACGGGATCGACCGTATAGCCCATATTGTCGATATTGCCGAGCCATGCGTAGCGAATCCCGCGTTCGTACATTTTAAGGTACACGGGAGCGAGTATCTCGAAGTTTTGCCCGTGCCCGCCGGGCATCGCTATTCCGGTATCCTTCAAACCGTGCGCGCGATCAAAGATGCGCCGTGGCTTTCCCTCGGAGGAATGGGTGATTGCCGCCATCATTGTCTGGCTCTCGGTATACATTTCGACGGAGGTACAGCCCATTTTGTGGGACAGACCCCGGAGCTCGTCCATCATGGTATAGGTGCGGAAAGCTTCCTGCGTTTGAGCGTCCGTATGCACGCTCGTCATCTGAAAGGCAGGCAGCATAAAATCGCACGCTTTTCCCGTCAGTTCGAGATATTTTCTCTTGTGCTCGAGAAGCATCCGGAGCTTGAGCAAAAGAAAGCCGTATCCGGGAGTGCCGTCTTCGTTGATATATGCGGGCGTTATGCCCTTTGGCTTGCCCCGGCATTCCGCGGCGAGAGTCTCGAACCGCGTCTTGTATTCCTCAAAGATTTTCGCGTCGAGAGAACGGTTTTTTTTGACATCCGCGTAGCTTGAAGCCGAACCGCCGTTCAGGACTCCGTAAGCCGTTTTCGGATAGAGATGTATCCCGATTTTTTCAAGCGCCGGCTCGTCGAAAGTCAATTGGCCATTTTCGGCGGAACTTGCCGACTCGGGCGAAAAAGGCAGTTCGAGTATTCGAAACCGTTCATGGGCGGCATCGGATGAAAGCGAGAACGAGGTTTTCCCCCGCCGGTCAATTATTGAAGGATTCGTAATATCGGGAACGGTATCCGGTTCGACGCCCTTGATACCGTCGTATTTGCCGGCATTGAGATCGTCGAGAAAGCGGAGCATACGGTCAAGATCGACGCCTTCGGAAACGAGTTGGGTAGCAAGGTTGACGGAAAGGTCAGATATTTTCAAGTTTACTAAACTCCTTTGCTTAACTACGGGTAATCTTACTGCATTCCAAAAATTAGTCAACAATATCGGGCAAAAAGCTCTTTATCGGGTAAATAGAGAGCGGAGGCCCAAAATGGATATTGTCAGCTTCGCGCAATACGGGTACGAAGGGGAGATTATCAAGGTCGAAGCCGATCTCCGCCGAGGAATCCCCGCGGTCGATATAGTCGGCCTTCCCGACGGGGCGGTGAGGGAAGCCCGCGAGCGCATGCGAGCCGCCATCCGAAACTCCGGCCTCGAGTTTCCCCGCGAACGAATACTTATAAACCTGAGCCCCGCCGACCTCAAAAAAGAGGGGAGCGGCTTTGACCTGCCCATTGCCATCGCCGTCCTCCTGGCTTCCGGGGAGGAAAATACCAAAGAAGTCAAATCACAAACTGATCTACAAAAAAACGATTGGCTCGAATGCCCTGTCATGGTCCTCGGCGAACTCGAACTTTCCGGAACCGTCCGGGGAGTCAAGGGCGTTCTTTCCGCCGTCTCACGGGGACTTGAAGACGGGATTCGCTGGTACATTGTGCCCGAAGCCAACAGGAAAGAAGCGGAAATCAGAAAGGAAGCCAAGGTCATCGGCGTCTCAAATCTTTCGGAAGCCGTTCATCTGATAAAAACGATATATGAAACGGAAAACGGCACGATCGGCATGGTCAATACGCTCGATACTGCAAACACTCGCGCCGGTGCGGGCACACTCTCTGCTGCCAACACTCGCGCCGATGCTGACACGCTCCATACTCCCAACACACGCGCTAATGCTTGCACGCTTTCTACTGCCAATACGCGCGCCATGCCCTGCCGCTATTCGGCCTCCTGGAGCGATTCAGGCACTGTGAGCGACAACGCAGGGTACGAGGACATCCGGGGACAGCACCGGCTGATCCGCGCCCTCCAGATTGCCGCAGCGGGCGATCATCACCTGATTGCCTATGGCCCGCCCGGCTGCGGAAAGACACTCGCACTCCGCCGCTTTCCCCTGCTCCTTCCAGACCTCGACGAGGAAACCGCGGTTACCGTCACGCGGATTTACAGTATCGCAGGACTCGTCAAAGGAGATGGGACCGAAGCGGGAAAAGATGCGCTTTTCAGGCGGCCGCCGTTCCGGGAACCGCATCCAAACGCGAGCCTTGAGGGAATCGCCGGAGGCGGTAAAAATTGCCGCCCCGGAGAAATTTCGCTTGCCCATGGCGGCGCTCTTTTTCTCGACGAGGCAACGCAGTTCCGCTCGAGCGTGCTCCAGTCGCTCAGAAGTCCACTTGAAACCGGAAGCGTCACCGTAAGCCGCGCAGGTCGCACCGATACTTTTCCATCATGCTTTCAATTATTGATGGCGGTGAATCCCTGTCCCTGCGGAAACTACGGCACGGCCGGCCGCATTTGCACCTGCACGAGCGAAATGATCGAGCAGTACTGGAAAAAAATGACTGCTCCCCTCCTCGACCGGATCGATCTTCGCGTCGATCTGCAGTCTCCGCGCGCGGAAGAAATCACCGGAGGCGCGGCATACACAACAGCGGGACTCCGCGAGGAAATCGGGCGAGCGCGTGAAATCCAGAACGCGCGGAACCGGACAAACGGTTCAATAAAAAAGAATGATAGCTGGCTGAACGCGCACATCGGGAGCGGAGATATTGAAAAACTGTGCTTTCTTGAAGGATCTGTCGCCCGACTTTTTGAAAAGAGTATGGAGGCGGCGCGGCTTTCGGGACGGGGTGCCCACGGTATTCTCAAGACAGCCCGCACGATAGCGGATCTGGAAGGGGCCGAAAACATCGGTGAAGAACATATACTCGAAGCCGTTCAGTTCAGAAGATGGAAAGGCGCCGTACCGGATTTTTTGCAGGAATAGAGGACGTCGAGGTCCAGAAGCACACTTTCATGACGCTTTCACTTGCACGCTAGCAGCACGCTTTCCATCCGCATTCACCCGCGCGCAAGCATCTCGCAGTTCAGGTGGCATTTACCCGCGTGTAATCAACACGCGTTCTATCAGCTTTCACACGCGTACCGGCAAGTCGCGTTCCACCAACATTCACCTGCGAGCCATCTGTCCGCTTTCCAGCAGCATTCACCCGCGCGTCAGCTTTCCAGCAATTGCGCGAGCCCTTCAAAAAAGTATTTATCATCTATAACGCGTTTTCCCGCGGTCTTTCCGATTTTGCGGTCGGGGCGCGCGGCGCCGTGAAAGTCGCTGCCGGCGGTCACGCACATACCGAGACTGTGGGCAAGCTTTTCAAGCCGTTCGCATTCGGCGATGCGCGCGCCGGGATGCCAGGCTTCGAGACCGGCTATGCCCTTGTCCCGAAAGTCCTGAATCAGACCAGGAAGCGATCCCCAGGAAACGTAGAGCGATAATGGATGAGCGAGAATCGGGACGCCGCCCGAGGCGCGTATCGCGGCTATCGCCTCGTCCATCGGGACTCCCTTTCGCTCGATAAAATAGGGCCGGTCTTTGGCCAGATACTTGTCAAACGCCTGCTGGCGGTTGCGGACAACCTTTGTTTCTACCAGATATTGCGCGAAGTGAGGCCGACCGAGAGTCCCGCCGCCGGCTATCGCCTCGACTCGGGAAAGATCGATATCAATTCCGGCTTCCTTCATTTTTTCGACAATCGCGGTATTTCGGGTTAATCGGCCTTCCTGCAAACGTATCAACAGATTCACCAGATCGGGATTCGTATTTATAAGGCCCAAACCAAGGACATGACATTCGCCGGGGCGCCACTCGATATCAAGCTCGATACCGGGAATAAAACGGATTCCTGCGGCAACCGCTGCTTGCGACGCCTCCTCATTCCCCTCGACTGTATCATGGTCGGTAAGCGCAAGCACGGAAACGCCCTGGAAAGCGGCATGAGCAACCAGTTCGCCAGGGGTAAAAGAACCGTCCGAAGCACGGGAGTGAGTATGTAAATCTATCATATGCGGAATACTAACAGAAAAATGGACGAAAAACCACAATTTGTGCTATACTCGTTTCTATATGAAATTGAGGGAAAAAGATGCCTAAAGCCGTCCAGTACAAACCCAATTCAGTTATTTACTTCGCCGGCGATGTAGATGAACGCGTATTCCTCCTGCAAAAAGGTCGTATAGCCCTGACGTCCACGGATATCGAAACGGGCAAACAGGTAACGGAATATATCCGCGAAGGCGAATTTTTCGGCGTCAAATCGGCGCTTGGACACTTTCCCCGCGAAGAAAGCGTCATGGTCATTTCCGATGCCCTGGTTCTTGCCTTCTCGACGCCGGAGTTTGAAAACTTCGCCCAGTCCAATACTCGCATAATCATGAAGATGCTTAAAGTCTTCTCCAATCAACTCCGTCATATTCATCGCCAGATCGAATCGATGCTGCACAGCGAAGAACAAACTAATCCCGACGATGGCCTTTGTTCGGTCGCAAAGTGCTTTTTTTCGTCCCAGCAATACAAACCCGCGGCGGAAGTCGCAATCAGATACCTCAGGCTCTATCCTACCGGAAAGCACGTATCAGAAATGAAACAAATCGCACAAACCAACCTGACGATGGAGCAAGCCAACGGCTCACCTTCACAGTCCGGAAGCTCTTTTGGAAGTGATTCACGCAAGACCGACGGTCCTGTCGGAAATGACCCGAACCTCGCGCTCACCCTCGCCGACGGTCTTGCGGGACAGAAAAAATGGGATGAAGCGTACAAACAGTATCATACGATTATCGAAGCGGGCGATTCGCCAGTGATTGGAAAAGCATATGTCGGTGCGGGTAAATGCCTCTTTGAACAGGATGAATTTGTCCGGTGCGTTCAATTATTGACTGCCTTTGTCGGGAAGGACCCGAAATCCCTCCAGATGGGCGAAATTCTCATGTATATGGGTTTGAGCTACCAAAGAATGGATCAAATTGACAAGGCGAAAGCCTTTTTTGCGAAAGCCCTGTCCATGGCAGGCCCCCAACTCGTTCCGAAACTCAAGGAACTGTACGCAATGTGCGGAGGTTGATTAATGAGCGACGTATTTGCTGCCTTTTCCCGATTTGCCAAAATATTCCCCAAAGGTTCGGTCATTTTTTCCGAGTTTGAGCCCGGAGACTGCTTTTATCTTATACAGACCGGCCGCGTCCAACTGATAAAGATCGTAAACGGTTTTGAAAAAAACCTTGATATCCTCCAGCCATCCGAGATTTTCGGCGAAATGGCAATTCTCGAGAATACCCCCCGATCCGCGACTGCGCTCGCCTATGACAACGTAAAAGCTCTTGAATTCAACAAAGCCAATTTTGAAGTGCTGATGATGGGAAATCCCGTCATCGCCATGAAACTGCTCAAAACCTTCGTCAAGCGCATATACGCCCAAAAACGCCGCTTCATGATTCTGACCATCCCGGACAAAATGGCCCGCGTCGGAGACGTATTCCTCATGCTCGACGAAACCCAGCCGAATCTCGACCGCGCCGCCGATTTCCGCAACTTCCCCACAACCTTCGACGAAGTCGCCCGCTGGGCCGGCCTTCCCGTCACCGAAGTCGAGGACGAGCTTCACCGTTTCATGGACCAGGGCAAAATGGAAGTCTATGACGATCATATCATGGTCAAAAACTTGCCCGAGCTCACCCGTTACGTCAACGCTCGCCGCAGCCTGACCAAGGAATCATAAGAAAATTGGAGAGATCGTTTGGAACACCGAGAACTATTAGTGAAACGGACATTTCTTTTCGTAATTGACTGACCGCTCTTTTTTTGCTAGTATCTTTTAATCCGATGCCAAGATAGCTCAGTCGGTAGAGCAGCACCCTCGTAACGTGCAGGTCTGCGGTTCGATTCCGCATCTTGGCTCATAAGAAAAAACAAACCAGCTTTCGGGCTGGTTTGTTTTTTTTAAAGACGATATGAAGGAATCGAACCTGAACGGCGTCCCGAACGCTGTGAAGGGCCCGGCACAGGACGTGCCGGGAGCCGTGAAGGCGGTCTGGAAGGAGTCGGCACGATGCCGACGACTGGAAGACGATTCCGCATCTTGGCTCTCTTTAAGTCCTTGCGTCGCAAGGACTTAGATCACTACCACCACAATGGGCGTGAAGCTGAATCCATCAATGTGCAACGAATGTGCAATACACATTCGAGCATATTTTACGGAGCAACTTTATGCCCGATTTTATTCTCTCTACACGAGCCCAATCATCTAACCTTTACGTTTCATTCATTAATCCCTTAACAAAAAAATATGGCACCAAGCGCAGCACCGGAACCTCAGACCGCAAGGAAGCCGAGAAAATTGCATACAAATGGCTACTTACCGACGAGTACAATAAAACCCCAGACACCTCACAACGCAATCTGCTCAACGCCATTCGATTGGCTGATTTTACACTTACAGATGCCCACGAAATTATTGAAATGCTAAAGACCAAAGGGCTTGTTTCTTCAGCAGTCATGGTAAATGATAAGGCGAACGTACCTTTCATTACCTTCCTTGAAAATTTTTGGAATTATGATAACTCGCCATATGTCAAAGAAAAGCTCCGAAAAAAACACAGCATACACAAACGATATGTCGCCCGCGAGAGCGGTGCGGTTAAAAACTACTTGAAACCGTTTTTCAAGGATATTACTCTCGGTTCGATTACCCGTGAACACCTTAATAACTTTATCAACACGGTCGGAGACCTTGAGAAACCAGCCAGCGCGAAAGGAAAGAACAGCGTAATAAATACGGGCACATTGGCACTAAAATGGGCGGCAAGAAATGAAATTATCGAAAAGGATATTACCGATGCACTTGTCTTTTACCACGATGAAGAAAGAAAGGAGAAATCCTTACGCCAGAACTAGCCGCAGCCATCTTTTCAAAAACTTGGAAAAATCCGAGTTCAAAATTGGCGAATCTTGTGGCAATGTGTACAGGACTCCGGGCAGGCGAAGTTCAAGGCTTACGAATATGCGATTTAGGAGAAGCATGTCTGTATGTGAAGCATTCTTGGAACCTTACCGACGGATTGAAGTGCGTAAAAAAAACAAGGAAACAAGAATAGCAGAAATTGTGTTCCAGGAACTCATGGGTGCGATCATCGATCAGGCAAATACGAATCCCTATACCGAAGGTATAGAAGGATATGTATTCTGGGCATCCATACCCGGCAAGCCAATCGAGTCGAGCGGGTGGCTCAAGGACCTCAAAGAGGTTTGCAAAGACGTAGGCATAGAAAATCCTTCCTGGGTCACATTCCATGCCTGGAGACACTTTTTTACAACATACATGAAGGGAAAGGTTGACAATAAAATACTTCAAATGGCAACAGGACACAAAACGCCTGCGATGTTGGAGCATTCCGTAGAGTACCGGTACAATAAAGTGATTCACACGAAATAAATAAAAAAATATTTTCGTTGACAAAAAGATTCGTTCAATCCAAAATGAAACGCTCACCGATGGTAAGTGACTGACAGGAGATAACAATGCACATCAAACACCTTCAAACAAAAATGTTTATATTTATACTGCTGCCGATGATAGTCATGCTAACGGTGATTATCGTTCTCAACTATAAAAACATGCAGACTATTTATACGGAACAGCTCGAAGCCAATATGAAAAAAAAGCTGCAGATTTACACCAATGATTTCAACGGATTCCTTATGGAAAAAGGGCAGGTATCCAAGGATCTTGCCCTTTTTTCGCAGACGAAAGAATTGATAAATACTGCTTCATATCCGCTTGAGGATCGGCACAGCGATCCGTTATTCATGACAACGATCAGCGATTTCCTGCAGCTTCGAAACGCGGATAAGGACAAGGCAATCCTGCAGATTTTCATGGGCCTGGAAAACACGGATGAAGCATATTATGATAAATGGGATAAGCGGAAAGGGACTGATTTATTAAAAATTAACCGGGATGTATTTCAAAAAGAGATTATAGATAAGTTAAGCGATGAAAGCGATAAAAAAATTATTCAACAATCATATCAGCTTACCAACGATGCAACGGCTTACAAGCTAAAAAACGCAAGTACGTTGGCTGAAAGAAAAAATATTCTGGAAATCATGAAAAAGGCAGGCTATGGGTATCATGTAACCAGCAGATCCTGGTATATGGATGTCAAGAGCAAACAAGAGTTTTGCTATTCTACCGCTTATATCGACACTTCTCTCTTAATACCCGTCGTTTCCGCATTAACGCCGATATTCGACAAAGAAAACCACATGACCGGCGCTGTCGGCGCTGATATATCACTTGAATATTTAACCGAAAAAATTAAAGAGCTTAAAATCGAAGGAATCGAGAGCAACTACACTTTTCTGGTCGACGATCGCGGGTATTATATAGCATATGCGTATCCCGATGACGAAGCCAAGTATAATGAGAAAATCGATGTTGAGGATAAAAACCCCGATATAGTAAATAAAATTCAAAAGGAAAAAAGCGCATTCATAAAAGCCGCTGCAGCTTACAAAAACAAGAGTTTGATAAAAGTCGGCAATGACATAGAATACGTAGGCGAAAGACTATTGACGCTCGCAAACATAAGTCAAAATCAGATAAAAGAGTACAACCTGCAGAATTACTTGAACATTATCAAAAGTGTTTCGCAAGGAAAAGCCGATGAGGAAGATTTCAAGCGCCTTTCAGAGATCTTGAGTAAATTACCCAAACAAATAACGACAGAAAATGCTTATATTTCGACGGTTAATAAAATATACAAGCAAAGTGCGAGTGATTCAAAGGAATATTCAGTCATCAAAGATCAATTGCTAAAAGTCAATAATTCCTTTCTTGACAAGCAGCAAATAAGCCTGAAAACAGACATCTTGGATTTGATCGAGTCCGGAAAAAAATTCGAGATAACAGAGGCATTGTACCCGAAACTGATTGCCCTCGGACAGCGATATGAATTGAAATCAAATTTGACAAATACGGAATTGATATTAATCAACGATGTTATCGCCTCAATTAACGAAACCAAGGTATTCAAATTCAAAGACTCGGCCCAATATGAAACTCTTAAAAACCTGGCGGATAAATACAAGAAAATAAGCCTTCCTGATTTGGAGTCCGTCTCATTCATCCCTCCTAAAATGAAGGATGTTCCTTCCAACGAGTACTATCAAAATAAACCGGAAGATTACTACTTGATTTTTATGCCAATTCCGACCGTCAAATGGTCAATAGGACTATATGTATCAAAAGCACAGGCTTTGAAGCCGGTAAACGAAATACTCAGGGCTTCGCTGATATTGAGCATCGCGGCGATAATAATCTTACTATTAATAATTATCTTTTTGAAAGGTATTATTTTACAGCCGATTCAAGCATTGGCTAAAGGAATGAAAGAAGTAGAAGGAATTAAATTTGACGCAAAAGTCGAAGTTAAGTCCCAGGATGAAATTGGACAAATGACCAATATCTACAATTCAATGCTGGACGGTTTGCAGGAACGCGATACAAAGCTAAACAACCTGATAAGCGTCAGCAGGACTATTGCCACGGAAACGGAATTACAGGCACTGCTGGATCTGATCATGAATAATTCAACGGACCTTCTTGAAGCCGATATCGGAACGATATACCTCTATGACAAAAATGATGAATATTTAGTTCATGAAGTCTCAAAAGGGTGGCCGATTGAGATAGCAAAAACCTTCAAATACAAAACAGGGATTGGATTAGTGGGAACTTGCGCGCGGCAAGGACATATTCTGAATATTCCTGATGCGTACGCAAATGATCTTTTTGATCAAAATACCGACGCACAATCAGGATACAGGACAAAAAATATTTTGTGCGTCCCGATTATTACGACAACAGGCAAGACAATCGGCGTCGTGGAACTGAAAAATAAAATCGGCGATAAGGTATTTAACGAGAACGACGAAAAACTGCTCTCTGCGTTTACGTCCTTGGCCAGCATTTCCATCGAGAACGCAAGAACGCTCAAAGAAATAAAAGCCACGTTGAACACATTCCAATTATTCGTGCCTCCGAAATTTCTTGAACGAATCGCAAAGGAAGGAGTGGGCAACATCAAGGTCGGTAACGCCACGCAGGAAACCCTTTCAATACTCTTTTCCGACATCAGGAATTTCACTTCCATGTCCGAAAAGATGACGCCCGAAGAAGTTTTCATATTTTTGAATGAGTATATGGAAGAAATGAACATTTGCATAAAGGCAAATGACGGTTTTATAGACAAGTTTATCGGCGATGCGATTATGGCACTCTTTGACGGCAAACATGCCGACGGCGCGGTACATGCCGCAATTGACATGAATATTCGTTTGCGCGAATACAACAAGAAGCGCCTTATGAAAGGAGAAAAACCAATTGCTATCGGCTGTGGCGTAAATACTGGCTCTGCCATAATCGGGACATTAGGGTCAAGCGATCGAATGGACGGAACCGTTATCGGAGACTGCGTAAATCTGGCAAGCCGCCTTGAAGGCCTTACGAAAGCGTACGGAAGCACTTTGCTGATTTCATCATTTACGAAAAATGTCCTGGAACATCCTGAAAACTTTTTAATCAGGGAAGTCGATGCGGTCAAAGTGAAAGGCAAAGATGAAATTGTGACTATCTATGAGGTTTTTAATAGCGATTCAACTGACCTTATTGAAGCTAAACTAAAATCCCTGCCTATACTTAATGACGCAATTGCTTTATATCGACTTCGAAAATGGGATGATGCGATAGTATTATTCAACGAGTGCAAGGAAATCCTGAAAACCGATAAAGTCGTAACCAGCTATATCGACCGAATCGAACAACATAAAATATCAGCACCTCTGGAGGACTGGGACGGCTCTTATAAATTTGAACACAAATAAGTCAGGTTGAATTAGTTGTCAGGTTATTTTCTCTTCTGTAAATCCCTCGCCGGTGAGCAGGCTATCAATGACACCAATCTGATACTCATGCGTCAAGGTCTGTCAATTCGATAAACCGGCGGCTTGAGTATAGGCGGCTTTTTACAGGGCGATGGAAGAAAATTCGATCGTAATCGCTGTTTGTCCGGCATACATCGTTGCCATCGGTCAGTCTTCACTGTTCATCGTCGAAAAAGCGTGCTATTTTTAAAGGCAGGAAGAAGCAGGATTTGCCCGTTAGCATGACATGCTTCAGGCAAAGGCAGGATAGAAAAATTGATCTGGAGGTTGAATCATGCGCTTTAGACTTTCATCGTTCTTTTTACTGTGCGGGACGCTTGCCGCGTCACTCATTCTTGCCGCCTGCACCAATCCGGCTACCACGGACGTTTCGAAGACTGCTGCCGTCCCCGGAGTCCTTAACCCCGGAAGCCTGGACTCCTCTTTCCCCCTGCATGGAATTTCCACCCGGGTCGTAGGCGGCGCGCAGGCGCATATGGCTTTGTGTCCGGACGGAAAAATTCTCGTAGCTTCGGATTTTACGAAACTCGGCCCGGCGTACGTTACCGGGGTCGCCCGGCTGTCTTCCGTGGGCGCCGTGGATACCGGCTTCCACCCGCAGGGCACTTCCGAATACGATGAAGCGGTTGCCCTCCAGTCCGACGGCAAAATTCTCGCTGGATGGCCCCTTGTCAGGCTCAAAACCGACGGAACGCAGGATACAGCCTTCCATACCGGAACTTACAGCCAATATGCCTCTTTTCATGCCCTCCTCGTTTTGCCGGACGACAAGATTCTCGTGGGCGGAAATTTTCAGTCGTATGACGGCGCGAGCCGGTACAACCTCGTCCGGCTGAACTCCGACGGTACGCTGGATACTTCATTCACTGTGGATATGTACGGACAGTTCTCCATAATCTACGCGCGTGCATCCCAAGCCGACGGAAAGATCCTTGTTGCCGGCACTAAAGGCACGGGTCATGCTGGAATATGCCGGCTCGATTCCTCCGGTAATTTCGACGCTTCTTTCGTTCCCGGCACCGGCATTGACAGCGGAGCAATCCAGGCAGTCTTCGCGGCAGCGGACGGCGCCATATTTGCGGGAGGAACTTTCACTTCTTTTTCCGGCGTTGCGAGCGGCGGGATCGTCAAGCTTTCGTCCGCGGGCAGCGTGGATAAATCCTTTGCGTGTCCCGCGGTCTCGGAGTCCATCAAAAATGCCCTTCTGGCGGTTTCCGCTTTCGCTCTGGGCGATGGCGGCAAACTGTACGTCGGCGGCTGCTTCGACAAGGTCGGCTCCGCCCCACGCGCCAATCTTGCGCGCCTGAATTCCGACGGGAGCCTTGATGCGGCGTTCGATCCCGGCACGATTTTCGGGACGGGCAATTTGGCCGACTGCGTCTCCGATCTTCGGCTCTCAGGCGACGGACATCTCCTGGTAGCCGGGTATTCCTGGTATATAAATAGTTTGCCGATCGTGATCGCGCGGCTCAATCTCTGACTTGTTTTCGGCGCGAACAAACTTACAAAGGGAAAGCATTCCAGTTCTTCTACCCTGCTGACGTCCCAATTCAAGAAGTTGCGCAAAAAAATAGAAACCCACGCAAGACCCATTCGACTCTGTCGATAATCGATAAACTGCGAATAAATTTCGGCAGACCGTTCTTTCCTTTATGAGCCGGTACCCGGAAACGCGGGCACATCGGGATAGAAAAAAACGAATGAAGACTTGGCGTTTTGGGGTTATACTCCATGGAAGAGGTCCCCTCCATGAAATTCCCGAAGGTATCCGCCGTAAGCCTTTTAGTTTTGCCGTGTCTCTTCTCGCTCATGTTCGCCTCGTGCGGTAACGGATGTCCCACGGATACGGTTTTACCTGACGTTTCTCTGATGTATTTCGAACCGCCGGTCGTGGTCATGCGGGGCAAAGATACCCTTGAAGCCGAATTCGGCTTGCCCCTTAAGCCAGGCGATACAGTAAAAACCGGTACCGATGGAATCTGCGAATTGGGGATCACAAACGTGGGAAGCGTGATACTCACCGAGAACAGCGAGGCACGGGTCGACGCGGTGGAACGGGGCGGCGGGCGGGCGATCGTTTCGCTCCTCGCCGGATCGGTCGTTTCGAAGATCCAAAAGTTGGCAAAACCGGACTCTTTCCTGGTCAGGACTCCTTCTTTAGTCTGCGGAGTCCGGGGCACGGTATTCAAGGTATCGCTGAACACTGACGCGTTTTCCCTTCAGGTCGCTGACGGCGCGGTATCCGTATTTCCCGACTCACTGCTGATCGGCAATAAACATCCGATGTCCGCCCTGCTCAAACCCTCTATTCTGCGCTCGGTCCTTCCCAAGCCCGCGCTACCCGAAGAAACAGTCGTCGCCGCGGGTCAAGAAATTGCTGTCTCCGGAGAAAGCGCCTCCCTGCCGTCCACGACGCCCCTGACCTCTGCGGACACTGACGCGCTCCTCCATCTGGTCGAGAGCGTCGTTACCCCGGAAAACGCTCAGCCCGGTTCTCTTCCCGATTTAAAGCCCGATGGAGAAATCTCCATGAATGGCTGGGATTCTTCCGGCGAGGACACGGGCGGCGGGAAAGGATGGGTATGGCGAAGGGTTAAGACAGAACCTTCGGCGGGCGCTTCCGGCGCGGATCTCGATTGGCCCCTGACCACTAAATTAAGTTCATTCCCGCTCGAAAAAGGAGTCATTCCCTTTACGAAACCGCTGAGCAAATCATTTGCGACGTACGTCTCCGAATCGGGTGACGCGTCCGTAACGGTCACTCGCGGCGAGAAAACGGTGACGGTGGTTTCCCCTACGGACGCGAATGGATACAACGCGCAAATTTTCCCCTTCGGCCGCATGCCACTGCGGAGGGGTGCCTTGTACCGAATTTCCTTCACCGCGCAAACGGAGACCGCGAAGTCATTGCATCTCTACCTTGGCGAGGATGGGGTAGACGTCGACGGTGACGGAAATAAGTATACTTCTTTCGATACAGATGACGCAGCGACCGTCGAGTCGGGGGTCCGCCGTTATGAATATTGGTATCACCATTATGGGCCTGACACCGCTGAGGCCCAATTCCAGATTGCCGCCGGAAACGGAAAAGGATCAATTGTTTTCGGAGATTTCACGATAAGTGAAACCTCGGACGACGCGGCGCAGGACGAACATCAAATGCTTGTCAACGGCGACTTTTCCCGGGGTCTGTCCGGCTGGCAATATTATGGCCAGGCCGTAACGACCCATGATATTTATACCGTCCGTGACGGCGCCTTCGTTCGCGACTCGGACACGATAATCGACGAAGCCTGGAAAAACCAGCTGGGTCAGTACGTTTCTGTAGAGAAAGGAAGAAAATACATGCTCACGTTCGATCTCGAAGGTGAAGGGAACAGTTTCATCGAATTCCTCATTCAAGATAGCGACCGCGACCTCGACGGGGATGGAATTGATTGGACGATTTATACCCAGCCTATGCGGATTATCGCGAGCCCTGAGGGCGCATACCGATATGAAATTGTATTTCTTTCCACTGCCACGAACGCCCGCGCCCGTTTTTGGATCCAGAGCGGGGGGCTTACGAACCGCTACCGGCTCGATAACGTAACGCTCCGTCCGCTCGACATGTCCCGCTGAACGGACAGAACGCATCAGTGTCTTTTCTTTGTTGACTGCGAGTTTGAGCTCGAACGTGTTCACCAGGTTTCCGCTCGCGGGAGCGGCAAGCTGAGCATGTAGCGGATCAAGCCCGGGCCGGCGCGGTTTACGCCTGGGTAACATCAAGGTCGGTAACGCCACGCAGGAAACCATTTCAATACTCTTTTCCGACATCAGGAATTTTACTTCCATATTTTGTAAATTATACGATGTGTATCGAATGTTTCTTTTTTGAGTTGTTGTCCGAATTCCAAAATATTTCGTGAAAGCTAAGCATCTCATTGTTTTTAACTGGACCATGTATACATATCCCTGAATCATCCGCTAAAGCGATATCCTTCGCGGACATAAATCTGCCCCATCCTCTAATTTTAAAAATATCATTTTGGTCAAGAAAATAAGTAAGCATAGGGATGCCGGACCATATGCATGCTCCTATACACATTGGACATGGCTCGTTTGTTGAATATAGATGTGACTTGCTGAGAACTTTGGATCCGAAATTTTGAATTACGCTTTGGATGGCAAGAAACTCTGCATGGTTTAATGGATTACCTGATATTCGCGAATTATTTGACATAGATGCGATAATTTTATTATTATATTCAATCAAAGCAGCGAATGGAGGATTACCGGTATTAACCGCTATTTGCTGATTTCTAATTAACTCATTGATGATATTCTGTTCAATCATCTTCTTCTCCTTCAGGAAATTACTTATTGAACCGCGAACGCGACGTCAATCTACCATAGATTACTCCCTCATATCAAACGATCGGCAGCAGCGCTGATACCCTCAAAAATCGGACTTGCGACAGAATCAGGGAAGTTTGAGGGAACGTGTTCGAGAATGTCGTCGATTATTTCGCCTACCATCGGGAGCGGCCACAGGAGCAAACCGTCGAATGCCAGTGACTTTTTGTTCCGTGTACGGACATCACGTCAGATTTCAAAACTTCGCGTGTCATCTATTTTGCAGAGCTAAAGCAAATTGTGTGGACGTGAGATTGAAGGTATCAACGCCGGTTTGATTGATCGAGTAAACCATCACAGTCATATTTATATTTTTCCGAAGAAAGCTTTCATTTGTAAATTTACTCGGCGAAACCCGCGAGCGATTCTCTTTGTGGCGTCATCGAGACGGATACAGTCAAACCCCAAACCGTATCGAAAAGTAGATTTTGTTTGACAAACACAATTTCAAGGTCAATAATCAGATTACCTACGTTACCGGATACAAAACTGAATGGCAAAGTCGTAAAAACGGATAAATGAATCAAGCATTGTACTG
>Ga0302293_10000452_pt1 | contig 22079 bp, 21 predicted proteins | sample III_Fen_N2_2_FD_198758 | JGI IMG/M metagenome (GOLD analysis project Ga0302293, IMG submission 198758) | Peat permafrost microbial communities from Stordalen Mire near Abisko, Sweden - III_Fen_N2_2 | ecosystem: Environmental > Terrestrial > Soil > Wetlands > Permafrost | place: Sweden: Abisko...
TGGCACCTGCGTGCGCTATGACGCTGAAACACCCTGCGAGTTGTTGCTTCATATGGATTTTGACCGCGTGGTGCAGGTAGAAGAGCAAGGAGAGTATCGGACTGTGGTGACCAATGATGCGCGTTAGCGATCAACTGATGATCCCCAAGGGAATTACGGCAGTGGTAGGCGGAGGCGGGAAAACGTCGTTGATCTGGCGGCTGGCAGCGGAGTTGAGTGAACACGCCAAGGTGCTGCTGACAACAACGACTCATATCCGTCTGCCTGCCTGTCCGACTTTGCTGTCGCCAAACCGTGAACAGATTGTATCAGCGTTCAGGAATACAAATCTTCTTGCGGTTGGAGACATCGCGCAAGAACAGAAGTTAACGGCGGTACAGGGGCTGAATGACGATTACCACGGCCTTGCAGATTATGTATTGATTGAGGCGGACGGTTCGCGCGGCTTACCGCTGAAGGCTCCTGCCGTGCATGAGCCAGTGCTTCCTGCAGGAGCCGAGCTCACGGTCGCTGTTGCGGGAATGGGTTGTTTGGGAAAAACCATAGCGGAAGCAGCTCACCGCTCGGCGCTCTACGCCGAGCTGGTGGGTGCTACCGAAACGGAGTTCGTAACGCCAGAGATGGTCGCCAGAGTGCTTGTGCATCCTCAGGGGCAGAAAAAAGGGCTACGCAGTCGTTTTGCGGTTGTGCTCAACCAAACAGACACACCTGAACGATTGACATTTGCTCGCGAAGTGGCGGAAAAACTCATGGAGGAAACGCTTATCGTAGCACTGCAATGCAAGCCTGAGTGGGCGGAACGATGGCGCTGTGGCAAACGGCCTCGAATGTCACGAATAGAGCGTACAGGGCTAAATGGTCGTCGTTAAATGGATGGCACGCGCATGTAGAGTGCTTTCAAAGGTGGAACGGATATGTTAGTAATCATTAAAGGCGCGGGGGACTTAGCCAGTGGGGTAGCCGTACGGCTGAAGCGTTCCGGTATCAAGCTGATTATGACGGAAATCGCCCATCCGACGGCTATCCGCCGCACGGTAAGCTTCTGTGGCGCTGTGTGGGAGGGCGTGGCCAATGTGGAGGATATTCACGCCCGTTTGGCAGAGAATGCGGCAGAGGCATTTTCGATTGCGCAAACCGGAGACATCGCTGTGCTGGTTGATCCGGAAACGGAGTGCTTGCGCGCCCTTGCACCGGATGCGCTTATCGACGCTACGCTCATGAAGCGCAACCTGAACACGCGCATCAGCGATGCACGAGTTGTCATTGCGTTAGGCCCTGGATTTACTGCCGGAGTGGATTGTCATGCGGTTGTGGAAACCATGCGTGGGCACAATCTGGGACGTGTGCTAACCCAAGGTTCGGCACTGCCGGATACAGGCATACCGGGAGATATCGCAGGCTATACCGAGGAACGGATTCTCCGTTCTCCGTGCGATGGGGTATGGCAAACGGCGCTGAACATCGGTTCGCACGTGGCGAAGGGCGAGATTGTGGCAACAGTCGGCTGTAAGCCTGTGCACTCTGTTCTGAGTGGAGTGTTGCGCGGTTTGCTGCCTGATGGAACCCCTGTACGAAGAGGGATGAAGAGCGGCGATGTGGACCCGCGTGACAATCCGGAATATTGCGCAACCGTCAGCGACAAGGCGCGTGCTATCGGGGGTGGCGTATTGGAGGCATTGCTGATGCTTACGGGAGGGGTACAATATGGAAAGTAAGCTATCCAAACTCGCCAAATGCTCAGGTTGTGGAGCAAAAGTAGGCGCAGGAACGCTGTCAAAGTTGCTTAAGGATTTGAGAGTCATCAATGATCCCAACCTGCTGGTTGGGTTTGATACTTCGGATGATGCATCGGTGTACAAAATTAACGATGAACTAGCGCTTGTGCACACCGTTGATTTTTTTCCGCCGATGGTAGACGATCCGTATACGTTTGGACAAATCGCCGCAACCAACGCATTGTCAGATATCTATGCTATGGGCGGAGAGCCAAAACTGGCTCAGAATGTGTTGATAGTGCCCAAGAACATGCCCAAGGAAACCGTACACGAAATATTGCGTGGCGGCTATGATAAGGCATACGAGGCAGGCGCGATGATTACCGGAGGACATAGTATTTATGGCGATGAACCTGTGTATGGCTTGGCGGTGACTGGGTTCGTAAGGCCGGACAGAGTGCTCACCAACAGCGGTGCGAAAGCTGGAGACATATTATTTTTAACGAAACCGCTCGGCATCGGCATTTTGATGACAGCGCGCAAAGCAGGCTTACTTTCACCGGAAGGAGAGGTGCTTTGCGTACGATTAACCACAACCTTGAATCGTGCTGCCGCTGAAGCGGTTCGACCTTTCGCGATTCACGCCTGTACAGATGTGACCGGATTTTCGTTGATGGGGCATGGGCTGGAGATGGCCGAGGGCAGCGGTGTAAGCTTGCGGATATATCCAAAGCAGATTGATCTTTTACTAGAAGCTGTTGAATTTGCCAAGATGGGTCTTTTACCGGAAGGGATGTACCGCAACCGTGAGTTTGCAGAAGCGAAATCAGATTTGGGCGATACATCGCAAGCGATTTGTGATGTGTTGTTCGACCCCCAAACTTCCGGTGGACTATTGATTGCTGCCGCTCCTGAAGACGCAGATGCGGTATATGAAGCGCTGAAGGCGGTTGCACCTTCCGCGCAGCGAATCGGTGAAGTTATTCCGCAGAGAGAAAAGCTTGTGATTTTGAACTGAGCAGGCATGAACACGGACAAAGAATGAAATTGCTCGGTTACTGGGATTAGGAGATCGTGTTAAATTTTGCTGACAGGCTGTAAATAAAGGGTCATCCATGATGTATACATTCCGTTTGCGTGGCATGTTTTGAATGAAAATAATGGGAAAAATATCAGAAAATCTTTATTGTATAAGGGTTACAGAGGGTCTGCACTTGAGGGCAGACCCTCTTGACAATGATTGCCGAATCGGGTATACTCACACACGTAAACGATTTAACATGCTAAAGCATTAAAGGAGTGACGATCATGAAGATTAAATCCATTATCGCGCTGGTACTGGCGCTGGTGCTGTGCACCGTATCCTTTGCTGCGTTTGCCGAGGATGCCTCTCTGCAAAAGGTGCTGGATAAAAAACAGCTCATTCTTGGTTTTGACGCTAGTTTTCCGCCGATGGGCTTTACCGATGAGAATGGCGATTATGTCGGTTTTGACATCGATGTGGCGAAAGAAGTGGCATCTCGTCTGGGTGTGGAGCTCGTGTTGCAGCCCATCGACTGGAATGCGAAAGACTTGGAGCTCAACTCCGGCAACATCGATTGCATCTGGAATGGAATGACGGTAACGGATGAGCGTAAAGCGAGCATGAGCCTCTCCATCCCCTACCTGAACAATGCACAGGTACTTAGCGTGCTCAAGGACAGTCCTATCAAGACCATTGCGGACATGGCCGGCAAGACGCTTGCGTTGCAATCCGGTTCCTCTGCTGCGGAAGCGGTAGCCGCAAATGCTGATCTGCTTGCGTCGCTGAAAACCGCACCTGTTGAATACAGCGATAATGCGCTTGCACTGCTTGATTTGGAAAACGGGGGTGTGGACGCGGTTGCACTGGATGTGATTGTCGCCAACTACTATATCGCCAAGAAGAATGCAAACTATCGCGTGCTGGATGAGCAGCTCGCCCCTGAACAGTACGCGGTTGGCTTCCGTAAGGATGATATCGCCTTGACAGATGCCGTCAATAAAACATTGATTGAGATGAGCAAAGACGGAAAGCTTGCTGCGATATCTACCGAATGGTTTGGCTCCGATGTGACGATTGTTGCGGAGCAAGCAGCCGCGCAATAACGCACCTCACTCGCAATGCGCAGGGCAAACCCATGAGAGGTTTGCCCTGCTTTCGGCTTTATCGCCGATAGATGCGAAAAGCGAATATAGTGGTTTGACTTTTAAATAAGCGTGCAGGATGAGACCCGCGTTCAATGCAAAACTACCAAGAGCGTTGGTCTCTTGCGAGATGCCGTATAACAAGGTAAAATGAAAACTCAGTAACGCAAACTTGCGGAACCATAGGGAGGAAAGGCATGCAATATTTTGACAACCTTGAACGCCTGTTCAAGCTGCTTAACCAGCTTTCCGAAGGCATGCTCACCAGCCTTTCTATCTTCTTTTGCACCCTGCTTTTCTCATTGCCGCTGGGGTTGGTGGTAGCACTGGGACGAATGAGCAAGCGTAAATGGGTTTCAGCGCCGGTCAGCTTCTTCATCCTGATCATGCGCGGCACACCGTTGATGTTGCAATTGTTTGCAGTGTATTTCTTCCTGCCACGACTGGTAGGACCGATACCACGCCTTCAATCGACATTGATTGCTTTTTCGTTTAACTACGCTGCGTATTTTGCGGAAATTTACCGCGGCGGCATCATGAGTATCGATCGGGGTCAGTATGAAGCGGCTCAAGTGCTGGGTTATACGCGCGGGCAGACATTCATGCAGATCATCCTTCCTCAGACCCTGAAACGTGTGCTATTGCCGGTCAGCAACGAGGTTATCACACTGGTGAAGGATACGTCGCTGGCTACGGCGATCGCAGTGAGCGAGCTATTTTTAGTGGCGAAAAATGCCACATCGTCCTCGGGTTCAGTGGAACCGTTGTTTATTGCCGGATTGTTTTATCTGGCAATGAACACACTGGTGACGATCTTCTTTAACTGGCTTACGCACAAATTCGACTATTACCGTAACTGAGGAGGCGCGCTAATGTTGGAAGTTAAGCATGTAGCCAAGGCGTTTGGCGGCGACGCGGTTCTTCGGGATGTATCGCTTACGGTGCAACAGGGTCAGGTAGTGGCGATTATCGGGCGAAGTGGCTCGGGGAAGAGCACATTGCTCCGATGCATGAACCATCTGGAAACGGTGGATGCAGGGGAAATCCTGATTGATGGACTTCCGATGGTAGCCTCAGGGATAAACGGGAAGCCGGTATATGCGCCAAAGACTGAACTGCGTAAGCTATGCCTGAAAATGGGCTTTGTATTTCAAAACTACAACCTTTTTCCACACATGACGGTGATGCGGAATCTCTGCCAGGCGCAGGAACATGTTCTTGGGCGGACAAAGCCGCAAGCTGCAACGCGCGCGAAAGAACTGCTCGCGAAGGTTGGGTTGGCTGATAAAGCGGGGCAGTACCCCTGCCAGCTTTCCGGTGGGCAGCAGCAACGGGTTGCTATTGCACGCGCACTGGCGCTAGACCCTGAAATCCTCTGCTTTGACGAGCCTACCTCAGCGCTTGACCCACAGTTGACGCAGGAAGTGCTCAATGTGATTCGCGATTTGGCGAAGGAGAAACGTACGATGATTGTTGTGACACATGAAATGCGTTTTGCCCGCGAAGTGGCGGATTATGTTATTTTCATGCAGGATGGCGTAATTCGTGCAGAGGGAACGCCGGATGATGTAATGGGTGAACACCGAACGGAAGAATTGAGTGCTTTTATGGGTTTGCTCGGAGACGAATAAACCGTGTATTCTGGATGAAAACATGCGATGATTTACAATCGGCTGCAGCCGTGTAAACAAGAATATACGTGGGCAAAGAGTTCATCCCGGTGAATTTTACGCAGCCATCAGGTTTCCACATCGATGGTTCTTGAGGGCAAACAACAAACGGCTACCGCCTTGCATGGCGGTAGCTGTTTGTTATGCCGTGATTGGTGAAATTGATAATCGTCAGCGAACACGTTTTTTATATGCCTGATGATGACTACGATATAGTCACAATGAAACTGCAACTTGATTTGCCAAAAAAACCTTGGATATGCCGTTTAGACCCTTGCCTATCCGCGCGCCTCCTCACGACTCTCCTTCAGGTTCGTAAGCCTTGCGTTCGTTTCCTCAGCCCACGAGTATTCCGAAAGGTATTCGCCATTGTATTTTGCCATTGTTTCTACATCGCCCTGTAAGAAGCGACAATAGTCGCAACTGAATGAATCGGGTCGAATAAACTTCGCTGAACCTTCCGCGCTCAGGATAAAATCAATACCTGCAGAGGAAAGAATTTCCCGTAAACGTTTCAGAGTCATACGGTAAAGTGCTTTTGTTTTTTCGTCATCAGGTTTATCTTCCCAAAGCAGAGAAATAGCATATCTGGAAGAGACGGTGCCGCCGTTGCGATCTACCAGCAATGCCAGCAATTCCTTGGGTTTAGGGCTGGTGATGGGGAAAAGCGCTCCGTCGACATAGACATCAAAACTGGGTATGGTTTGGATGTACACCGCTTTTTTCGGCTTTCCATGCATGCGGCGCGCCTTATCCAGCTCACGGGCCAGCATTTCAATGTTATATGGCTTCAGCAGATAACCGAGTGCATTCACGCCGAACGCATCCAGCGCATACTGATCATAAGCTGTCACAAAAAAAATCCGGATATCGGGGTCAAGTTTTATAAGCTCCGCTGCAAGATCAATGCCACGCATGCCGGGCATTTCAATATCCAGGAAGGCCGCATCCACAGGCGCGCTTTTCACATAGTCTAATGCCTCCTCGGATCTGGAACAGCAACGGAGTTCTGTAATATCTTCTAAATTTGATGCAACAGCCTCAAACTTCCGTATAGCGAGCAATTCATCATCGACATAGAGTACCTTCATACTTTTCCTTTCTTTTGCACATCCGGAATACGGATGGAAATGGTCGTGCCCTTCCCGGGGATACTCTGGATATCGAAAACTGCGTTCATCATCACTTCCATACGTTTTTTGGCGTTTGCAAGGCCTATGGAATCCGGGTTCTGGCTATGCATATCGGGATCGAAGCCAACGCCGTTATCAATGATGCGCACCACGGAAAAGTCGCCGTCGCGCTCTGTTTGTACCACCACAAGCCCGCCTTCCGGTTTGGGACTGACTCCATGCCGGATGGCATTTTCCACCAATGTTTGCAGCGAGAGCGTAGGTACTTCAAAATCGACGATATTAATAGCATATACAACGCGTAACTTCTCGCCGTAACGCAACTGTTCCAAACGAACGTAATATTTGATGTGATCCAACTCCTGCTCAAAGGGAACCGGAACGTTCTGTTCGAGGGAACGGATGTTACCCCGCAGATAGTTGGAAAGTGATGTGATAGCCTGATCAGCCATCAATGGGTCAGTGAGACAAAGCGCGCTGATGGAATTGAGTGCGTTATACAAAAAGTGCGGCTTGATTTGGCTGAGCATTACTGCGATTCGGCTTTGGATCAACTCATTTTCAAGCAGCGCATACTCGCTGTTGCGACGAACGCCGTCCCGCAAGGCGCGTACCAGACGGAACATCTCCAGGAAAGCGAACAGTAAAAACGCCAGCGAGTAGAACATTCCGCTGGTACGCCACGTGAAAAAGTAGTTGGAGATATTAAGCAGTGCGCCGATGAACAGGATAAACACTGGAAGGATGGCCGTGCGGGTTTCCTTATCGGATGGGATACGAAAGCTTCGAATCAGACACACGGTAAAAATAACGATACCAACCATATCGATGATGGAGAACAGCCCCGTTAGCGTAGCTAAATCTACAATACCCAATAGTTGAAGTACGATGGAAACAACTGCCACCAACAGTATCATATAGATCACAATAGAGCAGAGTTTCCGTTGACTTTCGGTCACAAGCGTGATCAAATACCGCATTAAGAATATGGGCATCAGTGCCATACAAAGCATTTCCAACGATTGGTAAAACGCAGGGTAGGGGATGATTAAAGAGATAAAACGATAGTTGATACACATCCAGATGCCAGAGGCGATGACAAACGCGGACAGATATACATAATCATGAGCGCGAGAAAGTTTAAGCACCTGTGCGTAGAAACTGACGCATAACATTGCTAAGCCCAGTAGAAAAACCAACACACCTATCAGCAGGTGTGAGCCTTTGCCAAAGAGGGCATTTCGATATACCGGATATTCGGACCCGGTGTTCAGGTTGGCAAAAAAGTCATCGAAAGAAGACAGTACTTCGTTGGCATAAAAGTTGGACAGATGAATTTCCACAATATCGGTGGGTAATATGCCAGCGCTGGAGAAAGACGTCCATACGTTACCGCCGCTGTGTACAAACGAGGGATGAACATCGCCGAAAGTAAACACCGACTCTCCATTGACAAGAATTTGTACCTGAAGGTTGTTGATGCGCATTGTGATTTGGGTATTTGGTTTCACCTCGCGGTCAAAATGACCGTAGAGTGTAAAGCTGGTAAGCGTATCTGCAGAGAGCTCCGTTCCGTTTTGAAAGGGGAGAAGTTGAGTCGAATTGGCCTGCTTGTAATCACCGATAAAGTGAAGGGGATCACTTGTGGTGTTTTCCATTAGGCGCGCACCGGAGGATAACAGTGTTAGCCCAAGCAGCAAAGCTGAAAGAACCAGAGATAGCCAAACCAATGGTTGAAACATTCGCTTACACAGCATGTACCCTCCACCTTTTATACGGCAGGGTAATTAGTGCGCCTTACCGTTTGATTAGATAATCTGATTATATCGCATGGATCTTAAAATTGCCAATGGTTCGTAACGGTATTGAACGTTTTGCATGTCAAATTAGCAAGCGAGATAAGTAGCATGGCTCAACAGAAAAAGGAAGGGTTTGCCGGTTGATGATGAACAGCACCTATGTTGCTAAGTGCGTATGATCAGTTCAATTCCAAACGACAATACGCCTTAAATAAATATAAAGGCTTGCAGAGTTCAACTGAAGCGATACCTGCGAGGTAGAATGTATGATTACTACTCGATATGAACAAACAACCGTCGGCATTTGCCGACGGTTGTTGAAAATGAAAGGCTTCTACTTTGTTGATTTTTTTCCAACCACAGAGGCAGGCAGTGAGGGCAAAACCAAGCCTCCTAATACCATTGCGATTAAAGCGGTGATGATTTGTACAAACTGGGCGCTACCGGCGGTGATGAGTGCCATGTTGAATGCTAAGCCCTTTGCGGAGGTAAGCACGAGCGCTTGACCCAGTGCGATAACCACAAACTTTACCAGTGCTGCGATTACGCCAACAGCAGACCAGCGCACCCACTCAACTTTGAGAGTGTTCTGATTCTTGAGGGCAAACAACGCAAAGAGCACCACCAGAACCACATTGCCCACCACAATCCATGGTACCATGGGGAGTGTAGAATGACCCTGAACCAGAGCAAACAGAGGCGCGATCACGGCGACGGATACACCGCTCCAAAGGCCAACCGCACATGCAGCGATGATGAGCACTACGTTAACAAGGCTGCCGATAATATAAGTGGATACGATGTTGCTGCCACCGAGCACGGGGCGTAGAAGTTGGAACACAATGGTCAAAGCAACCAGAATAGCGGAAATAACCAGTTTGCGGATGTTTTCAGAACTCATAAAATCCAGTCCTTTCAAATAAAACAAAATTATACCTGCAGGGGGACGGAAGATTTAATCATTAGATGAATGTGCTTTTTTAGAAAGTGCGCTTTTGACCTCGACACCGTGAAGGTTGCCCAGTTTTGCAGTCAAGGATCCCAAGGTCAGATTGTCGCCCTCCACAATCAAGCCAATGACGGCAGCGGGTGAAGCTGTGTCCGGAACGCCAACGCGGGCTTTAATCACGTGGGCGAACAATCCTAATGTTGCATTAACCTCAGCGGCCACCGCTCGATCATTGATCACGATGCCCACAAAGCCAAGGCGCTTTTCTTCATCCATGCCGATTGCCTCCGTTGCTGCGATTTTCCTGGGGTTCAAGGGCGTCGATTAATTTACAGATACGAAACGACGGCTAAGCAAAAGCCTAACCGCCGCCTGAAACATGATCCATAGGACGTTCCTCCTCTCTCTTCGCCATTGGCTTTCGCCTAAAGCGTCAACAGGGTTTTTATCTGTGAAGGATGGATTCGCCCTGATGGCTGCGCCACTCGGGTTTATACGTCCTCCACGCTGATTTATGGATACCACAATTTATATGGTTATGAAACCCGAAATGTTACCTTATCGGCAGACTTTGGATCGGTATCTGCTCCGGTGTCGGTACTTGCACCTACCGAACCTTCTACTGTGGGGGTTGGTTCGATGGTCGCACCCGGCGTGGGGGTTACAAAAGTGCCGTTTAGCTTTTCAAGCGCAATATCATAGGCCTTTTTAAGCTGTGCATCCGCCAAATCACCCATTTCGTATAGTGTGGTATTGCCTTCGGGAAGCGTAACCATCACATCGGGGGTAATCCCGACCTTATGGATGCTACGGCCTTTCGGAGTATAATATTGTGCAGCCGTCAGTTGAAGGCCCTCGCCATCGTTGCCCACGGGAAGTACATACTGTACTACGCCCTTGCCATAGCTTTGAGTGCCTACGATGGTTGCAACGCCATAATCCTGTAAGGCGCCAGCCAAGATTTCAGAGGAGGAAGCGGAGTTTTCGTTCATCAACAGAACAAGCGGAATGTTTAAAGCACCAGCGGTTGCAGTGTAGTAATCGCGCTTGCCAGAGCGATCCTCCAGATAGGTAATCGTCTCTTCAGGCAGGAATATATCGGCAAGCTTTACAGCATCGTCAATCCAGCCACCGGGGTTGTCGCGCAGATCAACCACGAGAGCAGTTGCTCCCTTTGCCTGCAGCTCATCCAGCTGCTCCTGAAAACGAGCGGCACAATCACCGGAAAATTCATATAGCAGGATGTAACCCACATGATCGTCCAACATGCAGGAACTGACCCAATTCACATGCACTACAGCACGCGGGATATCGAAGTCCAGGAGCGTATCGCCGCGCATCACCTGCACATGAACGCTCTTGCCTACCTCACCACGCATGATGGACACCGCATCGTTAAGGGTGGCAGCGGTAACATCCAAATCGTCCACCTTAGTGAGCACGTCACCTTTATGTAGCCCTGCTGTTTCAGCGGGGCTGGTGCTGAATATACGCGTTATGGTACAAAGCTGTGTAATATAGGAGGCGGATATCTGGATGCCTACGCCAGCATATTCGCCCTGATCATCAGCCCACATTTCTGAAAATTCATCAGGGCTGTAGTAATAGGTATAAGGGTCGCCAAGTCCAGCGAGCAGCCCACGCTTCGCGCCTTCGAGCATTGCGTCCATATCCGGTTGGATATAGTAATACTCTTCGACAATCTTGGAAATCTCGTCAAGCGAAGCATAGCGCTCCAGCCGATCATATTCCGCTTTGGAGATGGTCACTGTTTCACTGTCTGAACTGGCGGTTATACTTGGCTGCAACGCATTGTTATCGGTGGAAGTAGCACTGGGAATCAGAGAGCAGCTTGTGAGCAGCAAAGCGACCATCAGCATCACGAGCGCGAGCTTGCCATTGAACTTAAGGCTTTTCACAACCTCACCCCTCAGTAAATCTGTTTGGGTTTTTCCTGCCCGCACTTTTTTAGCTCATAAAGAATTTTGAATGTAACTGCGTTTTCGAATTTGCGTAGATCCAACCCGGTATGACGCTGTACTTTGTCCAGCCGATATACGAGCGTATTGCGGTGGATGTAGAGTTGACGCGCGGTATCGGAAAGGTTTAAATCCTTACGGAAGAACATTTCAATGGTTTGAAGCATTTCATCGTTAAATAGCTTAGCGGTGCGGCGGTTAAAGAGCAATTGGTGGTAATGCATGCTTTCTTCGCGCGGCACGTTCATCAAGAAGCGTTCCAGCAAGAGGTTGCGAAACACGTGAATGGTTTCCGTTGGGGAGAAGATATGGCCGACTTCCATGGCACGCTTAGCTTCCTGATAACTTTCCCCAAGCAGAGCGAGTGTAGGCTTGCTTTCACCAATCCCAATTTCTGCCGTTTGTACGGCTTCCTCCATCAGGGTTTCCTGCACAGCCTGCGCAAACTGGAACAGTTCCTCAGGACCGTCGATCCCGTTCATATCCTTCACCAACGCTACAATGTGGCGGTTGATCTCAATCAAGGTATCGGTATCGGATAAAGGAATCAATTCGCCCAGAATGCTGTAAGCGCTGGCTTTTTCCGTCTGTTCCATTTGAAAAAGCATCACGCTGCGTTCCATTTCCAGCGGAATCTGGTGTTCGGCGGCGCGGGCATTCAGGTCGGCACCGGTCAATTCCTGCTTCAAGGCACGACGAAATACGTCGCTGTGGCTGGCAATGGAAAGGCTGCTTTTAAACATGCTCATGAGCATTGCGTCGGAAATAATCAGGATGTTTTCAGCACCGGGGATATCGGCAGCGCAGATGAGTGTAAGCGGCGGATTCATATCCAGCGAACGATATAGCTTGTCACCTACACGGTGGGTGATGCCTGCCGCCACCGTGAAGTTGGGCAAAGTTTCGCTTTCACCGTTTTCGGGCACAAGGCAAACGCCCTGTGAATCCAATAACCGAACGGACGCACTCATCTGTTCAAAAATCTTTTCTATACGTTTGATATATCGCTTCTCAATATACATGCGCTTTATCTCCTCCCACGCAACATCCTGTGGATATCACGTCTTGAGTATACCACAATTAGACGGGTAATAAAAGCAAAGATATTGATTCTTTGATGGTTGGATATGCCATAAACCGCTGTTTGCAGCGGGTGATAACCTTCAGGGTTCAAAGCAAACTGGATTAGTCGGTTTAGAGTATCTACTGAAAAATGGTGAGGACCTGAACGAATAAAGCAACGATTTTGCATTGATTGCAGAGAAGAAAGAACAAAGCCATATCACAGTTTTCTGAAGCGATTGAGCCTATATAAGCAACCGACTGCTCACTTTTGCAGTCGGTTTCAATTGAAAAGAATAACCATCGTTCTATCGAATCGTGCGGGAAAAAACCAAGCCGAATTGCGCCAAAAAGGATGAATCGATCACAGATCCAACGCGGTAAAGCGTTTAGCAGAGATAAGGTACGATACCAGCGTTAAGATAATGAAAGAGACTGAGCCGATAGCAAGCACAATGAGTTTAGCCTGTAAAAACTGCGGGTCAGGCGTATCAAGTTGATCGTGAAAAAAGGGCGCAATATGGGTAAGTGCTTCTGCGACCACTATAAACAGAAATACGAACGTGCTACTGATGACATAAGCCTTTCCCACTTTATCGGGATTTTTATAGTATGCGGTAAAAAACTGGAGATTAAACGCCCCAAGCATCAGCAGAGAAAAGCCAAAGAATGCAATGTTAGCGTCCATGCCCACCTCATTGCCGACAGGTGAAAGACGATTGCGCAATATTGCAAACGGAATGGCGAGAAGCAGTTGCGCTAGTTCAATCAACACAGCAAACCCGATGCGGCCTTTCACGATTTCCTGCTTGCGCACAGGCAGTGTGATGGAGTATTCAAGGTCGTGGTTCTCGCGGCCATTCAGGCATAGAAAAAACAAACCGAGCGTGGTATAGAAGAACGTAACGTAGTAAGGATAATTCGGGATGATGAGCATTGCGGACAGCGTCAGAAAAATAAGGTTTGTCGGGTGCATCGCAAGCCGGAATTCCTTCATAAGCATCTTGGTCATAGCGATCACTCCTTTTCTAAATGAACCATAATGGTATCCAGATCAGCCGGTAAGTTTTCCAAGCCGAAACTCTCGGCATCCTTTATGGTAGCAATGGCAGAATAGCCGTGTTTGGCAGGTTTTAAACCAATGAGTTTTTCTCGCATGGAGGATGTGAGCTGATCTTCGGAGAAGACCAGGGAGCGGTACTTGCCAAGGAAAGTGGCCAGTTCTTCGCTGGCAAGGATGCTGCCATTGCGGATATAGGTAATGCGATCGGCACATTTGTCCAAATCGCTGGTGATGTGCGTTGAAAACAGGATGCTGGTACCTTCTTTGGCTAGTGCGATGAAAACATCCAACAGATCATCCCGACTCACGGGGTCCAGACCACTGGTGGGTTCGTCCAATATCAGCAACTCAGCATGGTGAGATAAGGCAAGTGCCAGATTGTATTTCACCTTCATACCGGCGGATAGCTGAGCGGGTGTTTTTGTATCATCAAGGCTGAACATTTCCATATACTTATGATACGCCGTCTCATCCCAGTTGGTGTAGAAAGCGCTGGTAATCTTGGTGATGGAGCGAAGCTTTTTTCGGGTGTAGTAATCTACACCGCCGGAAACGAAGCCAATGCGCTGCTTGATATCATACTCGTTTTGTGAAAATGGCTTACCGAAAAAGAAAATCTCGCCACTGTCGGGATGTACAAAGTTAAGCAGCGCTTTAAGCGTGGTTGTTTTTCCTGCGCCATTACGGCCGATGAAACCCATGATTTCGCCTTGTTGGACTGTGAAGCTCACATTGTTTAGTGTAAACTTCTCATAGTGTTTGGTAAGCCCTTTGATAGAAAGCACTTCCATGGCATTGCCCCCTCATTGGAGTTGGATTTGTAAATGAATGCGATCGGGTACAAGAATAGTTCATTTGAGAGGATAAGGCAGTCAAGAATACGATATCCAGCGAAGAAACTTTGCCCGGCAGATAACGGGCGTAATGGATCATGGAATGGCGGAGAGATACGGGCGATTCTAATCCGGCGTTGGATGGTTTATTAAGTAACATGCGTTATGATATCCCCATCCCATCATCCTGTCAATATAGTACGCTTCAAACATACACTCCTGTGATTGACAACCACAATATACGCTGTTAAGATAACATGTGTTATTATGTCGTAAGAATGCTGATAGGATGCTGCACTGAAAGGGAGATGGCTATCTTGCCCCCAAAGATACAATTCACCAAAGGTGACCTGTTGCATACCGCATTCACGATTACTCGTATACAGGGCATTGATGCACTCAATGCCCGCGCTATCGCCCGGGCGTTAGGCTGTTCCACACAGCCTATTTTTCGTGCTTTCCACTCAATGGATGAAATCAAGCAGGAAATGTTACGTATGGCGATGGATTCCTACAGTGCTTATATCACGAAAAGCACGGATAAAGCACCTGTGCCCTATTTGGGCGCAGGAATGGCATACATTCTGTTTGCACAGGAAGAAAGGGAACTGTTCAAACTGCTTTTTATGCGCGACCGTGTGAGCACAGGTTCACTCAGCGACCAAAACGATGTTACGCTGGAATATGTGATTGATCTGGTAATGCAAAGCACCGGATTTGCTCGAGAGGTTGCGCTGGACTTTCACAACCATCTTTGGATATTTACCCATGGATTGGCTTCCATGATTGCCACTCGTTTTTTGATCCTGAGACGCGAAGATGCAATGCGGTTGCTACGGGACCAATATCAGGCAACGCGCAAGTTATTCGGGCTATGCTCTGTGCCTGAAAACTACAGCGTATTTTTGACCGACAACCCATAGAGACCCTAACAAATATAGCAGTTTTGCGGCGATAAGTCACTGCCAGAGGTAAAATAGAAAACTTGCTTGATTTGAAAAATAGCGCTTGCATTTCGGTTCAGTTTTTGTTATATTTTATATCGCGGTTTTGAGTTTGCAGATAAATTACTTCAATAAGCTTTGCTTGAGACGCAACTCCTTGGGGCATTAGCACAGTTGGTAGCGCGCGACATTCGCATTGTCGAGGTCAGGAGTTCGAATCTCCTATGCTCCACCATAACTGATACCACCTATTGATAAGAGAAATCTTGTCGGTAGGTGGTATTTGTTATATCGTGAAACCCCAGTGTTTATTGGGTTTTGCTCGTGGTTACATGTTATCGCTGTATTAATTTCGGGTGGATGCAGAGGGCGATTTATGGAGATGACTGGACTTGAACTCGCTAAGGTTTTGGCTTGGGCTTGAAGGAATCGTTGCAAGATAGGGAATCATCAAAAAATGCACACCCTTTGGTGTATTATTTAACGATTTCATTTTCTCCTTTTGTAACAGTCTCAACAATACTTATTACGCTCTTCGTATCGCATGAATATACAGATTGTAGTCACGTAAGGTAATTTATAGAATTACTGGTTTTATTAGAGGAAATTGATTCATTGTTGGCGAAACAAATTCTGAATATTAATCGCTTAGTCTATCTTGCGGTGCCTATTGAATAATGTGCAGCGTTACCGTGGAACCCAATAGTAATGTCGTTAAAATGGATTAAGTCATGTTCAAAAAATCAAATTCGATTAAGGATTCTATTTGCAAACATAAACAACATGTGTAAAATTAATGAGAAAGAGGTGGTATTTATGCCACACATTAAAAAACAAATGGTGTCATTCTTCCTAACGACGAAATGCAATCTGCGGTGTGTCTATTGTTATAACAGTAAAGAAAGATCGTTAATGGATGAGCAAACGTTGCCGTTATATATTGCGAAAGCAGGTGTTGACTATTTCTTTTCAGCATATCCAAGTCGGCATATTCGGTTTTATGGGCCTGGCGAACCTACTTGTGAATTCTCACTTATGCAAGATATAATAAGTTATGCCGAGAGCAGAACGCAGGATCAGCTAACTGTTGAAATTCAAACCAATGGCTGTTTTAATAGTAATGTTCGAGAATGGCTACTAAACAAAGCAAATATTATCTGGATTTCGTTTGATGGGGAGCCAGATATTCAGAATATTAATCGACCTTGCTCGAATGGGAATCCTTCTTCACCAATTATCGAAGAGAATGTAAAATGGTTAAATGAAAATAAAGCTTCGAGAAACCTGATGATTGGCGCAAGAGTAACGATTACAAATAGTAATGTACTTCGTCAGAAGCAAATCATTGATTATTTCCTGTCATTGGGAATTCGTCAAATATGGACTGATCCAATGTTTCCTTCTGTCGATGCTATACCTGTATGTGATGACGAGAAAAAAAAGAAAAGTTTTCATTTTGATATGGATGAATATATCGAAGCATTTATTGATGCATACCGATATGCAAAGGATAGGGATGTCTGTTATAGAAGCTTCTTAATGTGCAACTTTGATGGAAAATGTACTCAACATTGCCGAGCCTGTACTCCAGTGCCACATTTTACACCTGATGGCTTTGTTTCTGCCTGTGATATGGTTACTTTTGGAAACAACGCACACCATATGGATTGTTTTGTGTATGGAAAATGGAGTGACGAGAAACATCAATTCATATTTGACCCAGAAAAAATCAAGAAACTTCAAGAACGTTCCGTTAGTAACATGACACATTGTCTTAATTGTGAGGTGCGAGAGTATTGCGGTGGGTACTGTTTGGGAGAAGTTACAAATGAAACAGGCAACATGTATGGTCAAAAACCAATTGTATGTGATGCAATACGGAGATTATATAAAGAAGTTGGTATTAGCGATGAACCTTTTCAGTTCTTACATCCATAAAGTGAATGGAGTGGAGTGATAATGATGGCAAAGAATGTTTTCGTAACAGGTGTTTCTATGGGTATTGGTCGAGCAATTGCAGAAAAATTTCTTGCACAAGGTTATATACTATTTGGATCATACTTTAAGCACAAAACGGAAGCTGAAGAACTTGTCTTGCAATTCGGGGAAGATAGAGTAAAACTCATAGGTTCGTATGACTTCAGAAATATTGACAACATAAAAACCCTCCTCAACAGATTGGGTAGTTTTCATTTCGATGCTATTGTGTGTAATTCTGGGGTTTTTTCTGAAAATGATGACTTTAATCACTTCAATCTTGAAGAATTCGATAGAACGATGAACTGTAATTTTTACGCACCGCTACTCCTCTCAACAGGCTTGAAAGAAAATATCAATCCAGGAGGAAGTATTGTTATCATTTCAAGTAATGATGCATACGTAGGTGCATTTTCTAGCATATCATATTCAGTGAGCAAATCTGCTTTGATAAGCCTTATGAAGTGTTTAGCCGTAAATTTTGGAAAGAGGAATATACGTGTTAACGCAGTCGCTCCAGGAGCTATCAATACCAATATGAATACTGTTGAACAAATGGAGATAGCTCCTTACTTCACTCCCATATGTCGAGTTGGGTCACCTGAAGAAGTTGCAAAAGTTGTCTACTTTCTATCCACTGATGAAGCTAGTTTTGTCAACGGGGAAACAATTACAATTGACGGAGGCTATGGTGCAGTAAGCTTATTGTTGAAATGTGAGGCCGATCAACCGCTTAGTCGACATATCCGGGAATTCATTAATGCGTCTTGCGAAAAAACTTGAGGGATGCATATTACTATACAGCGGTCCGGATGAGAGTAGTAAAGAAGGGATTATTGATGAAGAATGATAACGTCTTTAGCAAGGGCGAGCGAATTGAAAGAGACGATAACGTACTGGACATGCTCTCAAAAGGATATCTTGGCATAATTATTACAATTGCGCCAGGTGTGATTATGTTCCTATTTATCTGTTATAGATTTATATTTGAAAATCTCTCAAAGCAATTCCCCGAAATTAGAATTTTCCTTTTAATAATCGCGTTGGCAACATTCACATCGGTAACATACTTCATCTTTTACCTTCTTTATAAAAAGTTCAGTAGTGTACCTTCGAAAGAATTATGTCGTGAATGCATCCAGACAAACATCCTAGATTTGTTGTTTATGCAGTATGATTTAGTTACATCAACTCGTCTCGAAAAAATCGAACGTGAAATTGATCGTGGGGATGAAGTGCTTGTTTATACATGTAGTCTTGATACAGAACCGTATAATGTTGTTAGGTATAATGTAAAAAAGAAAAAAATAAAGTATGACATTTTGTATTACGAGGGCTCTTTCCATTCTCGTGACAAACTATTATATAGAACAACAACAAAACTTGATATTAGCGAAATCGGATTTGATTCAAGGCTAGCACATTCAAATACCAATAAAACAGGTTGCGGTTTTGACTTATTTATTGTTAAAAGAGGCAAATTGAATAAAAGATACGACCGGATCTTTGACGGTTACTATGCGGTAAATTATTCGACCAATTCTACGGACTGTCAACATAAGGCTAGTGGGCGCTGCCCAGAAAAGCTACAATGTGATCCAACCAATGAAAAACTGTTTTATAGAAGAATGGATGAACCCTTAACTGAATCGATTTATAAACAATTGATTAGAATAACAACTCGCTCCTCGCATTATCCAGTATAGATCGTATAGAAGAGGAGTGTAAGGTTTTGAAGAAAATTATATCTCGTCATAAAGGGATTGCTCGATTATTCGTATTCATTGTTTTAACAATGATTGTTACTTTTGCTGGCGATCGCTATTCCCCTGATAACGATTGGGAATTTTGGGGCCTTATAGTTTTCGCTGTTTTAGTGCTACTTCCACAAGGTCTAATATTTCCTGTGGTTCGGTCTCTTGGTTATAAGAACGATTCCTCATCATGCCTTGAGAATTCAACACAATGCTGTGTTGAATTCTTCAAGGACGAACTTGCAGAAAAGCATCGAGGCATTATCACCATTGACGAAAATACCATGAAAGATTATCATCTATCTCGATTTGACGATATGGCAAGAATCATTAAAATGTTTTCGTCACAAGAATTGGATAGTACCCAAAGCTCATTTAGAGAACTAATCGGTGACGATATTCCAGTGGAAGACTTACATGGTGTTACGAAGGAAATCTGGTACTTTTCATACGAAATATCCGTCGAGTCTTTTTTGGGTAACGTAGAGGCAAGTAAAGTGATCGAAATAAACGAGGTGTCTATAGTTTATTTCTATATTCGCAATGATACATCCTCAACAAGTAGAGAGAAAGCAAAATTAAAAAAATGTTATCAAAAAGCAAAGATAAGTTTTTGGAATATTCCTATAGAACAGTCACCAGTAACAAATGCGATTAATGTTCTTCCAGAGATCCTTGGGTCTATTATATTCATTTTTAGGATCGAAAATGGAGATCCTTGCTTTGCTTCCTATTTCGTTTTAAAGGGAAAGAATAAGGAATCCATATATTTTAAAATGCCTTATTGCATGAATGAGGACTATTTCATGTATTTACATCGTCTGTCTGGAGGTTCAAAATGATCATTGAAAAGTTGAGCATAGGATCTGCAAATTTACTGATTATAAGCGGCTGGATGTGGGAAGAGTGGGGACAGCCAAACAATAGAAATTATTGGGATTATTGGGTTTCTCGTTCAACCAATGAAACAGACGTTCCTCAGACATTCATTGCTCGAGAACAAGATATTATTATCGGAACAGTCAGCCTTTGGAGATGTGATCTTCAATCATGCCAAGATATATTTCCGTGGCTTGGAGGTTTATATATCATTAAGGATTATCGGGGAAGAGGATATGCAAAGCTGCTTGTAGAATATGCAAGTGTTCAGGCGCGCACCCTTGGGTATAAACATTTATATCTATATACTGAACTCGATAACTTCTTTGAAAAAATCGGATGGCGATATATCGAGAGCGTTCCAAATGAACAGGATATTATGGTAAAATTGTATGAGAAGGTGCTAAAATGAACTGTGCTGAGCGAAATGTTATCAGAGAACCGAAATTATACGATTTGTTCAACTCTGGGTGTAGAGAAGACATACAAATGTATCCCGCATTTTTTCAAAAGACGAGCCCAATTCTAGAATTGGGAGTAGGCACGGGTAGACTGGCTATACCCCTTGCAGAACAAGGATATAGTGTTGTTGGCATTGACAATTCAAAAGAAATGCTCGGGCATCTTCAATCGAAGCTTATAGCAATAAAGCAAGATGTAGCAAGCAGAATTAGGTTAATCGAACAAGATTTTTGCAAACTATCACTTGATGAGAAATTCGATTATGCCTGCTATCCGTTTTGTACATTTAATTATCTTCTTACATATGAGCAACAGATCAATGCCTTGTCTTCTCTGTATAAAACTCTTACTAAGAATGCCACTGTGGTTTTCGACCTTATGACAATCCATACATTTCATGATATGTTGAATTGTGAAAGAATTGTACCATATGACACAACACATGATGCCGAATTGGATCTAGATGTCATAATATCAACACAAGGCTTCTATAATCAATCAACGCAAATTTATAGCCAAGAACGACTTTTCAAGTATTACTCTCAGAACGATATTGTTTTTGAAAAACGAGTTAGGATGATAAATCGAATTGTTTTCTGGGGAGAATTTCAGCTTTTGCTAGATAAGTCTGGCTTCAGGATTCTTGATCAGTTTGGGAGCTATAGACTCACCAAGTTTAGTTCAACAAGTGAGAGCTTAATAGTTATAGCCACACCAGTAAATTAGTGATGTCACATAACTGTTAAACATTTTTCGCCGGGCATCTGTGATATGATTTTCTTTCGAAATATTTCAAGCTGAGGTATAAGTTGAGGTTTAAAATGGATAGATTTTTTAGCAGAATTGACAAACTTGATAATAACAACATAAATATTCTTACAGATGAAATATGTATTAAGTATAAACTTGGACTTCCATTAGGTTCATCATTAATCAAAATCGGGTATGAAGATTTTAATACTGTCATACAAACCACATCTGGTTGCTACCTTGTTAAGGTATTTAACAACAAGAGATCTGATCAAGATGTTATGGTATGCATTGAAAGGACATGCGTAGCTCAAGAGCACGGCTTACCCATACCGCGTGTTTTTAATAATGCTGACGGCGAACGTTATTCTTGTTTAAGAATCGGTGATTCTCGCTTCCGCATTGCTGTAACAGAATTTGTTAATGGTATGAATTATCATCAATTAGGGAAAAAACCATCAATACATGAACTTGAAAAAATTGTAGATATTGCATTCCTATTGTCAAGAATTGATTATCATCCGCATCAGATATACGATGAGTGGGGAATCGTTAATTTTTCTCATGAATATGAAAAAAAGCGGGAATACCTCACCACTAATCTTACATCAATTCTTGACCCAATTTATGACAGATATGTCCGTTTTGATATTGATTTACTACCAAAATCTTTCGTGCACGGCGATATCACTAGCACAAACCTGATCAAAGATGATAAACAATTAATCTGGCTTGTTGATTTTTCTGTATCAAATTACATGGCAAGGATTATTGAGATTCTTGTAATCTGCAGTGACTTAGCATTAATAGTTAATAATAAAGCAGAGTCAGAAGAAAGAATTCGATATTGCTTCAATATTTGGTGCGAGAAAGCGAAAGCTACACAGATGGAAATTGATGCATTCTGGCTCTTACTATCTGTAGCAAACGCAATAAACGTCATG
>Ga0302293_10000455_pt1 | contig 22075 bp, 19 predicted proteins | sample III_Fen_N2_2_FD_198758 | JGI IMG/M metagenome (GOLD analysis project Ga0302293, IMG submission 198758) | Peat permafrost microbial communities from Stordalen Mire near Abisko, Sweden - III_Fen_N2_2 | ecosystem: Environmental > Terrestrial > Soil > Wetlands > Permafrost | place: Sweden: Abisko...
CGCTGCGAAACCGTCAAGTCAAAAATATGATGCTTTCGCTCCTCCTGTCCCTCGGTACGCCGATGATCCTGATGGGCGACGAGATCAGGCGCACGCAGGACGGGAATAACAATGCGTACTGCCAGGACAACGAAACTTCATGGATGAACTGGGACGGCATCAGGGAACATGGGGATATTCTGCGTTTTGTCCGCGAGGCTATCAAGTTCCGGCTTGCCCATCGGACTTTTCTCAGACCCGAATTTCTGACCGGAAACGCCTTGTCCTCGCACCTTCCTCCCGATATCAGCTGGTTTGACGAGGACGGAAAACCGGCCGACTGGCCAAAACTGGATCAGTTTATCGCATATATGCTGATTGGCTGCCATGCTTCCAGCATGAAAGACTGCGAGGCCTGTGATTTTTATCTTATGTTCAATTCGTCCCTCAGGGACATTACCGCGACATTGCGCCCCGCTCTGGAAGGCAAGAAGTGGTACCGCGTCGTGGATACATCGTACGACTCACCCGGGGATATTCTTGAAGGGGGAAAGGAAGAACTCTTGCTCAATCAGGCAAAATACGTAATCCTGTCCCGTACCAGCGTCGTACTCATCGCGCGGAAGGAGAATGAATAACCATGGAATTCGACAAAGAAAAGTTTAAAAATTCGATACGCACCAGGCTCAAGCGCAATTATGGAAAAAACCTCGACGAAGCCTCGAGCCATGATATATATAATGCCGTCTCGCATGCCATTATGGATCATATTCAGACGAACTGGATGGCGACGCGGAAGGAGTACGAGGAAAATCAAGTCCGTCAGATGTACTATCTTTCGGCCGAGTTTCTGATGGGCAGAGCCTTGAGCAATAACCTGATCAATTTCGGAATCATGGAATCCGTACGGCAGGTTCTCGACGAACTCAATTTTAACTATACTTCGATCGAGGATCAGGAACCCGATGCGGGACTGGGTAACGGCGGTCTTGGCCGTCTCGCAGCCTGTTTTCTCGACTCGCTTGCCACTCTCGACTATCCCGGCCACGGATACGGAATTCGCTATCAGTACGGTATGTTCGAGCAGCATATCGAGGACGGTTATCAGGTCGAGTATCCCGACAACTGGCTGAAGCACCGCGATCCCTGGGAAGTAAAGCGCTCCGACCTCGCGGTCAAGGTTTTATTCGGCGGAACTCCGGTCGTCGAAAAGGGTCCCGCGGGCACCGTCTCTTTCAAGCTTGTCAACGCCGAAGAAGTTACAGCGACTCCCTACGACATCCCGATAGTCGGCTTTGATACCTGCACGGTTAACCGCCTCCGTCTTTGGGAAGCGAGTTCCGAAAACGGTTTTGACCTTCAGCTTTTCAACGATATGCACTACAACCGCGCGGTCGAGCGCCAGAACAGCGCCGAAAACATTTCCCGCGTTCTCTATCCGAACGACTCGGGTCCCTCCGGAAAGGCTCTCCGGCTGAAGCAGCAGTATTTTTTCTCGTCCGCGAGCCTTCAGGATCTCTTGAACAAGTTCAAGCGCGATCACGGTGCCGATTTCAAGCTTTTTCCCGAATACAACGTAATCCAGCTCAACGATACCCACCCGGTCGTCGCGATTCCCGAGCTACTTCGACTTTTGATGGACGAGAACGGCCTCGGCTGGGAAGCGGCCTGGGATATCGTCTCGCACACCTTTGCGTATACCAATCACACGATACTCGCCGAGGCGCTTGAAAAATGGCCGATCGATATTTTTCAGGGTCTTCTTCCGCGTATATATCAGATCGTCGAAGAAATCAACCGGAGATTCCTCGTCGAACTCCGCGAGAAATTTCCCGGCGACTGGAAAAAGCAAAACCGGATGGCGATCATTGCCGACGGCAAGATTCACATGGCATGGCTCGCGATCGAAAGTTGTTTCTCGGTAAACGGCGTCGCAGCCCTTCATACCGAGCTTCTGAAACATGTCGAGCTTGCCGATTGGTTCGAACTCTATCCCCATAAGTTCAACAACAAGACGAATGGCGTTACCCAGCGCCGCTGGCTATTGTCCGCAAATCCCCGTCTGTCCGCATTTATCACGAACAAAATCGGACACGGTTGGGAAAAGGACTTAACGCAGCTGAAAAAGCTCGAAGCCTTCGCGGATGATCAGGCGACGCTGGACGAGTTTATGGCGATCAAGCGCGAGAACAAGGTTTTTCTCGCGAAGTATCTCAAGGAAAACCTGAATGTATTTATCGATCCCGATTCGATTTTCGATATCCAGATCAAGCGCCTTCATGAATACAAAAGGCAGCTTTTGAACGTCCTCAATATCATGTACATGTACAACCGTATCCTTGAAGATCCTGCGTACAATCCGGTGCCTCATACGTTTATTTTCGGCGCCAAAGCTGCATCCGGTTACCGGCGCGCGAAAAGCATAATAAAACTGATTAATACCGTCGCTGACCGCGTTAATAACGATCATCGGGTAAAGGGCAAGATTCGCGTTATATTCGTCCCGAATTACCGCGTCTCTCTCGCCGAAAAACTGTTCCCCGCGTCCGACGTTTCCGAGCAGATCTCTACTGCGGGCAAGGAAGCTTCCGGAACCGGAAATATGAAATTCATGATAAACGGCGCATTGACAATCGGAACTCTGGACGGCGCAAACATCGAAATTGTCGAAGAGGCAGGGAACGATAATGCATTCATCTTCGGGCTCACGACCCCCGAGATTCAGAAAATCGAAGCCTCCCACAGTTATAACGCGCAGGAATATCTCGCGCGGAATCCCCGATTGAATACCGTGCTGAATCAGTTGATTGACGGGACGTACGGTACCGGCTCGACGACGATGTTCCGCGAACTGTACGATTCGCTTGTCTACGGAGTCGAGGGTCAGCGCCCCGACGTGTATTATATTCTCGCGGACTTCGACGCGTATGTCGCTTCGCAGGACGCACTCAACGCCGTTTATGACGACAAGAGAAAATGGGCGCGAATGGCCCTTCTTAATGTCGCGCGTTCTGGTAAATTCAGCTCGGACCGCACAATTGAGGATTATGTCCATGATATCTGGAAGCTGAAAAAAGTAGTCGTTAAGTAATTTTACTCAGGAGTGTTTGTGATAAAAAAATATGCCGCAGCGATACTGTTGATACTAATTTGTTCTCTGTCCTTTGCGCAGCAAACGCCCAAAAAAATCCTCGCCGCAAATGATATTGATACGTTTCTGGCCAATTTTGCGGGAATACAGGTAGATCTGGGCGAATTGGGAAACAAGTATGATTCTTTCTTCGATCCCGACGGGTCTGCGGCTACTCAAGCCAGCGCCGATCCCACCGCCTCGTACATCAGGCTTCGCGATGCTATTGCTCCCGATGAAGTTCAGGCTATTTTCAGGAACCATGGCTTGGGCGATAACGGATTCGCGAAGTACCTCGTCATTTCGTTTGGAGTCAGCGTGCTGTACATGGAAAAGATGCTGGCTATCCCGGATCCTGCGTATTCGGCAACTCCCGAGGCGAAAGCCTATTTCGACCAGGTTAGTCTTATGGTGAAAAATATGAGAGCGGCCGTAAATGCCGATGATATTTCCCTCCTTGCCGCGCGGCAGGATGAACTCATCGGCATGTATACCCCCAGTAACTGACATTCGGGGAAACGGTATCGTTTTCCTGTTTTTTTGCGTCGTCCGGTTTGTGCCGGGCGGCTTTTTTTTTAACACCGGAAAACCGGAGAAACTTATGATATAATTACCGCGTATACTTATGGAGTGAAAGGGAAAATTGTATGAATATAAGGGAATACAGAAAGAAAGGCGTTTCGGTCGTGGAGATTGTCGAGGATGGCGTGATAATCTCGAATTCTCAAAACCTGCTGGACATTATTTCGGACGTCAGTTCGAAAAGAATCGCGGTCAGGCGGGAGAATATATGCGAGGATTTTTACGATCTGCATACCGGGCTTGCCGGTGAAATTTTACAGAAGGCAAGCAACTACCGCCTGTGTATCGGGATAATAGGCGATTATTCGGATATTACGAGTAAAAGCTTTCGGGATTTTATGTACGAATCGAACGAGACAAGGCAGATTGTGTTTAAAGGCACGATAGAGGAAGTCGTTCGCGCTTTTTGTCGCTAAACGTCTGTATGTCCGGGTCTGGAGGGTTTTTTATGTTACAGGAATTTGTCAGAGTCCGTCAGGAGCCGCCTGCGTATCGACGTTTGTTTTCCAGTAATGGAGTCGATCTGTATATTTGGTACGACGAGACTCGCACGGCAATAACGGGATTTCAGATTCTCTATCTCGAGGAAAATGAGCAAAAAGTATTTACCTGGGACAGCAGAAAAGGCTACGACCATATGGGCGTGGACGATTGGGACAGTTCTCGTTTCAACAAGACCCCGCTTCTCGTCGTCGACGGCGTCCCGAATTATAATTCTTTATACGAAAACATGAAACGCGAATTAACCGCTCTGGATGACAGCATCCGCACTCTGGTGCTCGATGTCCTTGCGGATGTTGCCTCGAAGGAAAAACTATAAACCGCTCACGTACGAAATAAAGGAATCATAGATTATTCCGTGTCCGTTTTCGTTCGGGTGAATGCCGTCCGAGCAGATAAGGGACGGATATTTATCGCTCACGAGAAACTGCCTGCGAACGTCAATTAGCTGAGCGCCGTTGGCCGCCGCCGTCCGCACGACGATCTCGTTGTATGCTTCCTGCCAACGGTAAATTTTGTTAACGTCTCCCAGCCAGGACAAAATGCGCGAACGGTCAAGCCCGCGCGAAATCCACTCGAGATATCGGTTGGGCTCAAGCGGCGGGAGAGTCATCAGGATGGGCGAAAGGCATTCGGCTTTGAAAGTGTCGAGGATAGCTTGCAATCGGTCTCCAAAGACGCTTATCGGCGTTTTGGGCTCGTGATGCTCATCCGGGTGTTCCGAGATTTCCCTCCAGCTGTAGTCGCAATCGTTTCCGCCAAATTCAACCAGTACTATATCGTTTCTTTCAGGCGGATTTCGCTCGATTGACCTGGTAATGCGTTCGTAAGCCTTGCCTGTCGTCATGCCAAAACTGGCATGGTTGGATATGATCGTTTTCGTCGCGTCCGCAAAACGCGTAACGCAATTCGCCGGATGGACCCTGTATTCTCCCGTCGTTTCGTCCAGGATGACGCCTTTCAGGATGGAGTCTCCCCAAACCGTAATATGTCTGTTTTCAATGTTCATATTGCTTGTCCTTTGGAAATACCAGACACGGAAAAAAGGGATTGGTTGCTAAGTAAACCTGACTCGATAGCCGCATCTTCTGCATAGTGGCTCTTCAATCTTCCGGTCGCTAAAACTTTTATATAGAGAGCGCGCGCGCGGCCCTGCCATGATGAGGTCCCAGTCTTCCGTCAGGATATTTCCCAGGGAAATGTCGCCTTCGCCGTCGAGGCAGCACGGGACGACCGTGCCGTCAACGAGTATTCCTGCTTGATCGCGCAATCCATGACAGAATCCTTCCGGCCCAAAGTCCGTGCCGCCGAGGGACGGCCAAATGAAGGTTTCTGCCGAATGGATCGCCATGCCTTCCCGGATTATCATGCCGTTTTTATGTGCGAGATGCGCGCAAACGGAACCTTTTTCCAGATTAAAATGTTTCTCGATGATACTTGCGATTTTTGCCGTGTCCATCGTTTGGTCTTTTGTCCACAGGCGAAGGCTGACCAGAAAACGCGGATTGACCGCCAAGTTCGCCTCTCTCAGCGATTCCGCCGAAGAGAGTATGTCATTCGCGATTTTTTCCTGCCGCGGAGATGGATATTGCGCAAGACTGTGCAGTGATATGTTGAGTCTCTCCAGATTTTTTTTCCCTTTTAGCCTGCTTTCCCATTCGCGGAGCAAGGTTCCGTTTGTCGTTAAGTTAATGGGGAAACCCGCTGCGCCAGCAATATCGAGAAAGACCGATAGTTCGGGATGAAGAAGCGGTTCGCCCTTTACGTGAAGATAGAGAACGCTTGCCTTGCCGCGTATTTTGTCCACGATTGCGGAGAAACGTTCTGTGGGCATGAAAATGCCATCGCGCGAGTGCGGAGGGCAAAAGGGACAGGATAAATTGCAGGTATTCGTTATTTCGAGATAAATCTTTTGGAGCGGTCTCATGTATGAGCCGGTTGAGCCTCAATTTTCGGTGAAAGATCGAGTATCGACTGAAAATCCTCCGGGACGGAGCTAAACCTGATTCCGTAAAGCCAGGTGTTTCTGTGTTTACGAATCCAGGTAACATAGCCGTCTGCTTCGACGCCATCACAGGGCGACTTGGTGCTCGTGAAAATCATATGGAGGTTAGTGTTGATCTCATAGTGCGTTTTTGACTCGAACTGGATACCGCCAAGTGAAATATTATGCGTCGTGATGCTTGTTTTCGGGATTGAGGTTTTTTCGTCGCAGATGTCAAATGACCAGCACTCGGAGAATCTGCCAAATTTCCTTCGTTCGGGCGTTGCCGCAATAACTCTGTCCTTCCCGGAGAACTTCGCTTGATAGAGCGCTGAATCCGCCGCGCTTACGAGAGTTTCCACGTCCCGTGCGCACGAGGGAAACGTTGCAGTGCCGGCGGAGAAAGTAATCTTATTCTCGGCGAAGAATTTTGTCGCTTTTAAAGCCGAACGAATCCGGTTCCCGAGAATCATGGCCCCTTCGGTGTCCGTTTCGGGTATTATGATAAGGAATTCTTCGCCGCCATACCGGCAAACAATGTCTTCTTCCCGAACCGAATCTTTTAAAAGCGCTGAAAGCTCCTTGAGCACAAGATCGCCGAAGGGGTGTCCCTTTGTGTCGTTGATATGCTTGAAATCATCTATATCGATAAGGCAGACGGAAAAATCTTTGCTATAGCGTTCACAGCGTGTGTATTCCTTTTTAAGCATCGTTTCCATGTAGCGTCTGTTGAAAAGTCCTGTCAGTCCGTCGACCATCGCAAGCTGTTCGGTTTGTTTGAACATCTGTATTTCGATAAGCATTGGAGAGTTTAAAATAGGTTTTTCATTGGTGAAATAATCTACGATTGCCGTATATGCGCCGATTTTTCGACCCATTTTTGTCTCCATCGTCTTTGCGGTGGAAACTATATTGGTCCAATGACTAATGGCTTCTTCTTCAGTAAACTCGATATGGATGTAATTTTCCAAAAGTTTTGAGAAGACGGCATCATTTTCCGGGTTTATTGTCCCTGTTTCGGAGATCCAGGATTCATATTCATTAATGGTGATATCAGCATTTTGTTTGATCAAGGAAAGAATATCCGAACGCAAGCATTCAGTTCCCATATCTTTCATAGAGTACCCTTTCAGTCCAACATTTTTGCTTATTATAACGTTCATTGTTGTTCTTGTCGACAGAAAAAAGCGGGTTCTAAAGTAAAAACATTCTTACGCATCCCTTTCGGGGAATTTCATTTTTTCTTTTTGAATGAATTAAGCCGCAATGAATTGAATATGACCGAAACCGAGCTTAAGCTCATTACCACGGCGGCCAGGATCGGGTTTAACGACCATCCGAAGAAATTATAAAAAATCCCTGCTGCGATGGGGATACCTAAAATATTGTATATCAATGCCCAGAAAAGATTTTCCTTGATGTTTTGCATGACCGCTTTTCCGAGGCGTAGTGCGATGACTGCGTCCCTCAGATTGCTCCGGACGAGGACAATATCCGCGGAATCCAGGGCTATATCGGTTCCGGCGCCGATCGCAATTCCGATATCGGCGGCGGCAAGAGCCGGCGCGTCGTTGATTCCATCGCCAATCATAGCGACGACGTGCCCTTCCGTTTTCAGCGTCTGAATATGCTTGGCCCTGTCTTCCGGAATAAGCCGTGCCATTACCTTCCCTATACCGATTTTTTTCGCGATTCCCCTCGCCGCATGTTCGTTATCGGCTGTGAACATGATAACATCGAGGCCCATTGCGTAGAAATCGGAAATTGCCCGTACGCTGTCCGGTTTGATGATGTCGGCGACCGCGACAATGCCAAGCGGTTTGCCTTTTTCGGCGAAACAAAAAGCCGTTTTTCCTTCTGCCGACAGTTTTCCAAGATAAGGCAGAAACTGCGAAATGTCAGTTCCTTTTTTTGCGATGAGATCCGGACCCCCGCCAAAATATTCTTTTCCCCTGATAAAGGCCGACACTCCTTCTCCCGGAAAAGGAATGAATGAATCTAGCGGTAAAAGGGCAACGCCGGATTTTTCCGCTTCTTCCGAAATAGCCCAACTGAGAGGATGCTCGGACGGGTGTTCGATCGTGGCAGCATACGCAAGCAGCTCGTTATGGTCGAGTTCGCAAAGGGAGATTATATCGGTAACGCGCGGTTTTCCTTCGGTTATCGCGCCCGTTTTGTCCAGAATAATCGTATCCACCGAGTGGGCTACTTCGAGGGTTTCCGCCGTCTTCACGAGTATGCCGTTTTGCGCGCCTTTGCCCATGCCTACCATGATTGCCGCGGGAGTCGCGAGTCCGAGAGCGCAGGGGCATGCGATGACGAGGACCGATATAGCCGAGGACATTATGAAGGTAACATTCGCGCCAAGCAAAAACCAGACAATTGCAGTCAGTATCGATATACTTATGGCAACCGTTACGCATATACTGCTGATCCTGTCCGCGATGCTTGATATCGGTGCTTTGGATGATGAGGCTTCTTCCACGAGATTGATAATCCGCGCAAGCGTCGTATCGTCGCCGATCCTCTCTGCCCTCAGGGTAATTGGCCTCGTCAGGTTGACCGATGCGCTCGTGACCCGGTCGCCTTTCCCTTTATCAACCGGAATGCTGTCGCCCGTAAACGCCGATACGTCGACAGTCGTGTGTCCTTCGAGAATTTCCCCGTCGACCGGTATATGCTGTCCGGGTCTTATGACAATGACATCCCCTATGCAAATATCTTTTACGTGTACCAGGGTCTCGATTCCGTTTTTAAGTATGGTTGCCGTGTCGGGTCTCATGTTCGCAAGCTTGGTGATGGCTTTTCTCGTTTGCCTTCTGGCGCCCGATTCGAGATATTTTCCCAAAGTGACCAGGGTAAGTACCATACCGGCAGTGTCGAAATAGAGATCCTGAGTGTATTTCTCGACGATTACCATGTTTGATCGACCATACCCCCAGGAGATCATATATAATGCCGAAATCCCGTATACAATGGCCGCGGTTGATCCTATGGCGATGAGAGAGTCCATTGTGGGCGCCGCACGTAACAGAGCCAGATACCCTCGCTCGAAATAGCGTTTACTTGCGATAACAATAGGTAATAAAAGAAGAAACTGGGAAAAAGGCAGAAGTAAAGCATTTTCGATTCCGTAAAATAAAGAAGGAAGAGGAAGCATTGCTATCTTTGCAATCGCAAAATATAGAAGAAATATGCAGAAAAAAGCTGAAACCATAAGTCGTATGCCGAGATGCTCATAGCTTTCATTGGGGTTCCAGTCGAATTGCGCGCGATTTTTGCTTTCAGTTCTGTGCTGTGAAGCCTGGTAACCCGCATTTCCGACAGCCGAAATAACCGAAGCGACAACTTCGGATTCTTTTACCTTCAAGTCATTGAAAGAAATGACCATAGTATTGGAGAGTAAATTGACATTCACTTCAGTAACACCGGGTATTTTGCTGACGCTTTTTTCGATGTGTGTGGAACAGGCGGAACAGCTCATTCCTGAAATATCAAATTTCTTCGTAGTCATTTTTTTTGGACCCCTTGAAGGAAATGCCTCTGGCTAAGGGGCTATATTATATTTAAATTTTAAGACATGTTCGACTTGAAGTCAATGGAATCGATTTTTTATGGTGTTTTCAGATTTTTTAAGTAGTAATGAGCAGATTCAGGTGGATTAGCTGTTATATTAAGTGAGTTATTATTGACGTTTCATATTATACGATATATATTATTGGTATTGATCGTATATCATACGATAAAAGGAGGTAGCGGCATTCATGATTTTTTCGATTAATTCGGGACTGCTTGACGCCTGTGTTTTGGCAATACTTTCGCGGTCAGATGAATACGGCTATCGATTGACGCAGGAAGTGAAACAGGTGATGGATATTTCTGAATCGACTTTGTATCCTGTGCTAAGGCGTTTGCAAAAAAGCGGTTGGCTTACTACATATGACCAGCCTTTTCAGGGGCGAAACCGGCGGTACTACCGGATTACCTCCGAAGGCTTGAGCCAGCACACCTTATACTTATCAGAATGGAAGGAATATAGAAAAAGAATCGAAGGTATCTTCGGAGGAGAATCCACGTTATGACCAGAAAAGAGTTCATGCAGGAATTGCGGGACAGGCTTTCGCCCTTGCCTCCCAATGAGAGGGAGGCGGCGCTTTCGTTTTATGAGGAATATTTTGACGAAGCCGGTCCCAACCGCGAACAGGAAGTCATTGCAGAGCTGGGAAGTCCTGCCAGTGTCGCTTCGCGGATTCTCGCCGACCATGCGGTCAAGGAAGCTCGCGAGTCGCCCTATAATCCGAGAAAAGGGTTCTCGGCATTCTGGGCGGTTCTTCTTGCCGTCTTTGCGGCTCCCCTTGCGATTCCGGCGGTAGTGCTGATCGTCGGTCTGATGATCGCCGGTATTGCGGTCGTCATCGCGATAGGAGCTACCGCGATCGGATTGCTGGTCGGAGGCGTTGCCCTTTTCGTCAGCGGCTTTTTCGGGCTGTTTGCGACGCCCGCAACCGCGCTCATTCTTTTCGGCGCGGCCTTCCTTTTATGGGGTCTTGGCAAGATCGTATTCGTAATCGTCGGCGCGGTTTTATCCCTTCTTGGACAGACCGTTTCATGGTTCTTCGACCGTTTTAAAGGAGACAGCTATGCACGATAAAGACCGCGACAGATACCGCGAAGAAAGACGCTATTATCGCCGCAAGTATCGCAATGAGTATCGATATAATAATAGGGGCCGCGGGCTTTGGAGCGGCTTCAGTCTGCTCTGTATCGGCTGTATTCTCGTCGCGATCGGTTTGAGCTTTGGCGGGCATTGGACGAATTTTCAGTGGTGGCCCTGGCAAAACGGAAACAGCAATTTTAACTGGAATTTCAACGGGATCGGCAATACGGGCGACGCGAATGTGATTCAGGATATCGTTGAATTAAATGATACCATTCCCGCAAACGTTACCAAACTTGATATCAAGTTGAAGGCTGCGAGCCTTGTCATCAAGAATGGGGCGGATGGTTCATATCGCGCTACCGATTTCGGGAAAGGTGCAATTACGGTGCGCCTTGACGGAAACACCCTTGTCGTCGACGAAACCGACTGGCGCCATGACCTTAATTTTGGCAACAACTTTCCCAAGCCGACGCTCGAGATAGTTCTTCCCGATGGAATAAATCTTGGTTCGTGCGATATCTCCGTCGGTGCCGGTTCAGTGAATATCGTTTCTGCGAAAATGGATGAGTTTAAACTTGAAAGCGGAGCTGGTTCCTTCAAGGGAAACGGTTTGACCGCGAAAAAAGCAGAAATACAGACAGGCGCCGGATCAATTGAAATGGATGATTGCGCGTTTGGCGATACCAGAATCAAAACCGGAGCGGGCCGAGTGGTTTATACAGGTTCGCTCGGGGAGAGAACCGAGATATCCACCGGCGCGGGTTCCGTCGAGATGAAAGTTGCGGGCAGCCTGGATGATTATCGCGTCGAATACAGCCGTGGCCTTGGCTCGGTGCGCATAGACGGGGAATCCTTCAATGGCGTCGGCGACGGATCGGCCGGCAACCGCAAAGCTGAAAAGCAGATCAAGCTTTCAAGCGGCATCGGATCGGTTGCCCTTGCGTTCGGCAAATAGGGTGGATTGATACAAGAATCTTTTCGGTGTATAGTTTCTTTCAGATGATCCATTAGCTCAGTTGGATAGAGCGGTTGCCTCCTAAGCAACAGGTCGGACGTTCGACTCGTCTATGGGTCAGAAGAAGATTTCACTGTGACAGAAAAAGAAGAAAGCCGGAGTTCTATTACAGAACTTCGGCTTTTTTATTATGTCCGGCAGGCTTCATACCCCGAAGCTTGCTCCGGGGTTGTTGATTTTGCGGGAAGGAAAATTATTCGCCGAAATCGTTTGTGAGCTTGAATTTTTCAAGGAGCCAGAAGATCAGGGAGAGAACGACGCCGACGATGGCCGCAAGGCACATGCCGGAGAGGCTTGCCAACCCGACGGGAACCTTGATGCCGGAAACGCCGACGGTGAAGACGACCGCCGTGAGGCAGAGGTTCTTGGCTTTTGAATAGTCAACTTTTTGCTCGACTATCAGGCGAATACCGCTCGCGGCGATGACGCCGTAGAGGAGGAACGAAACGCCTCCCATGACCGCACCGGGGATCGACATGATAATGGCGGAAAGGGTGCCGGAGAAGGCGAGGATGATCGAGATGACCGCCGCGCCGCCGATAACCCAGACCGAGTATACGCGGGTGATTGCCATAACGCCGATATTTTCGCCATACGTGGTCGTGGGGACGGACCCCATAAAGCCGGAGAGAGTCGTCGAGATACCGTCGGCAAGGAGCGAACGGTGAAGTCCCGGATCCTTCACAAGATCCTTGCCGATGATTTTTCCGGTCACGATTAGGTGGCCGACGTGCTCGCTGATGACGACGACGGCCGCGGGAAGAATGATAAGTATCATGTCGAGCTGAAATTTGGGGAAGGCGAAATTTGGAAGCGCAAATATCGGGGCAGTGGCAACTTTGGAAAAGTCGACGATGCCGAACGCAAGTGCGCAAAGGTATCCAACAACAATGGCGATGAGTATCGGGATGACTGCGAAAAATTTGCGGAAGAGGACGTTGCCGAAGATGGCGACGGCGAGGGTAATCATCGAGACGGCGACGACTTTCGGATCCATGGCCTTATCGGCGGTCGGAAGAAGACCTGCCATATTTGCGGCGGTTCCTGCGAGGTCAAGGCCGATGAGCGCGACGACCGGGCCCATGGTCGCCGGGGGAAGCACGACGTCGATCCACTTGATGCCGACGAAATTGATGAGAATGGCGACTGCCATGAACGTACAGCCGACGATTACAAATCCGCCGAGCGCATAGTTGAACGCACCTCCCGCGATGCCGCCCATTGCCGCGAGAACGGCGAAAGTTGGCGCGAGGAACGCGAAGCTGGATCCAAGGAAGGCGGGGGATTTGCCTTTGCAGATAACGAGATACAGGAGCGTTCCGACGCCGTTCATCAGCAGAACGATGGCCGGATTAATGCCGAATAGCATCGGAACGAGTATTGACGCTCCGAACATAGCAAAAAGATGCTGAAAACTGAGGGGAAGGCCTTTCAGGAAGCCTACTTTTTCATTTACCTGGATGATTGGACGGGACATAGGGACTCCTCTTTGAGTGATTTATTACTGGTACCATACTTTTATAACATACTTTTCCGCTAATAAAAAGTTTTAAAAACAGGTAGTTTCATGATAAAATTGGCCAAAGGAAAGGCCCGTATGGATAAAAAAAACGTATCCCTATATGCGTGGACGGTCGCCGCTCTGCTCTTTCTGGTAGTTGGTCTGTCTCTTTTTGTCATAGTGAGAGCTGTTGTTGCCCGTAATGCGCTTGATCAATCGTATCATCGGATGGTCTCGTCCTATCCCTCTCTGGTATTTCAGCGGGTGACGTTTTCCAAGTATCTCGTGCAGGGAACCCTGAGCGACAACGACCCCCATTTTTCGAAACTTGACGTGTACCTCGTGAAAGGCCGCGCGGACATACAGTTTGACCTTTCGAAGTTTGCCATCAACGAAAAAAAAACCGATTATTCCCGCAAAAAACTGTACCTTGATTACACCGGCAAAGAAAAATTTCTCGTCGGCATCGACGTTTCGATCGATCCCGGGGATATCAGGCTTGCCGAATCGATTACGCCGGAACCATATTCAAAAGAGGAAATGGAAAAGATGGCTAAGACCGCAGCCCTTGCTTCCGGGGCAGTCGGCGCCTATGTCGGCGGCAAGACGGCAAGCAGTGCCCAGTCAGTGATTCCCGTGCTCAACTATTCGGGCGGTATCAGCACATTGACGGGAGCGGCCGCGGGCGGGGCGCTCGCCGCGGGAACCGCCTATTTTTTCACGGATAACTTCATCACGGCGCTTCAGTCGCTTTCGCGCGCGCATGCGTCCGTCGCGGAAATGATTCAGGCGGCACGACCGCTCATCGTTATGGAACTTGCCGGGGAAGACCGGCTTGGCAAGGCTGACTGGGAGAGCGAGACGCAAACGTATTACAGGAAGCAGTTCGAATCGCGGATCCAAAGTCTGGCGGGTCAGTTCGGCTGGAAGCGAGTAGTGATCGATTACGGAGACGGCAAATGAAAATTACCAGTACGCTTAAAGTTTTTTCGGTCGTCTCTCTTGCGGTTCTTCTGTTCTGCCTTGTTCTCGCGGCGGGCAATTCCATCAATGAAAAATTTCTGTCTACGCTTGCCGAACATATTCCCTTCCTGAAAGCCTTTGTCGTAAAAGACTATCAAACCAATTTGTTCGGCATGACAAGCGAAGACGCGGGCGTCCTGAAAATCGCGCGTTACGATATCGACTTTCTCGCGTCATATACCGGAAAGTCCGGCAGGTACATCGCGCTCTATCCAGCTGTCGTGGAAGCGGAGATCAATCTTGACCTTGCGAGGAAGGATGCGAAGACGGGAGTCATCCGCCTTCCTCGTCCTGTGTATCGGGCAAAGCTCGATCAGGATAACGCGAACTCTCTCGTGTTCATGGATTCGCTTTCGCTTGACTATAACAGGATGGTAGCGCCCGCGCTGAAAATGTATCAGGCGAGGGCGTGCGACTTTGCGCTTGCCGACGCAGCGTTCGGCGACGAATGCCTGCGCCGCGCGGAGGACTACGTCAGCGCGCTTTTCGGCGAGGGAACCGTCGAATGGACGGGGACTACCGTCGCTCTCGAGGCAGATGGGGAATGCGCCCCGATGGACGTCACTTCGACAAACCTTCCCGTCGGCTTTGATTGTTCCGCGCCGTCAGGGGGAATCGCTTTCTCCTCCCCTCCGTCGCTTCGCGATGACGTCATTATCGATTCTTCTCGTTTTGGAGGAACCGGCGCCGCGTCATTCCGCTTCGGTCTTGCCGGGAAAAAACTCCAGACCTTTGACGCGTTCGCAAAAAGCGTGGAGGAAAAATATAGAGATACTCATATCGTTTTCAGATATCACGATCCTGTTTGCGGAAACGACCGAACTTTCGCCAGCTTTGCTGATGAGGGTTTTCGCAAGTCGTTTATCTATCTTAAAGGCGAGCCGAACTACTACTATCTCGATACCGTTTCCCTGTCGGAGGTAAACGACGAACTTTTCCAGCAAAATGTCTCGCCGAACGCGCTTTATATTTCGGCCTGCGCATTTCCCGCGCAAGGAAGACCCGCGCATGCCGGACAGTACGCCGCATATTTCGCGGAAGATGCCGTCGCTCTCGATTCCGTGCGGAACAGGCGGTACGGCAAACAGCTTGCCGATTCGCTTGACGCCCTTGACCGTATCAGTACTGAGGTTACCGGAAACGGGTCTCCCGACGCAAAAATAATCCGCGAACTTTCCGATCTCCGGTCAAAGGGTTACAGGAAGGGGTCCTTGTCCATTTCGGGCAAGAATGTTTCGCTTTTTGGAATGCTTCTTGGCAGCGCGACTGATGCGACCGGCTCTTCCGGGAACGACGAGGTTAATGGCGATCTTGCGGCTTTTTTATGGATGAAGCGGAAAGAATTCGGTCTTTCCGACGCGGATGCACGGGGATACAAATCCGATCTTATCGGGACTGGCTTCGCGATAAACCGCGAGCTTGTTGCGTCTCTGACGGGCGAAGAGCGAAATACGCTGTATCTTAACTTTTTTTTGAAGCATCTGCCGGCGGAGGTGGAGCGTACCATATATATAGATGAAAATGTTCCATCGCAAACCTGGCTTTTTTACGGGGCCGCCGCAAATAAATGGCGAGCCGAAAATACACAAAAAAAAATTGCGGAAAAATTGGGAAAGATTGGCATGACAGGAGGAAACAGGTTTGTGTTTGTTTTCTCCGATCCGATGGACAAGACCGGTTTGTTTACGCAATACCATGCCTTTTCGCTTGACGGCGGTTCTATTACCGTTTTCAATGATTTCGCGAGCTGGATTCAGCTGGGCGGCGAGGCGAAACCGGTCAATTATCCGGATATTGTCTTTGTGGACAAAAGTTTTTCGATTGGAAAACGGACTTATTCAGGATATACAGAAATCGAGTCCGTGCTAAAAACGTTCAGCGAGGCATTTTCATCCGAGTTTTATAATGAGGACAGAATTGTGGATGTCATTTCCTCGGATATTGAAAAAGAGGTAATTGCGAAACTTGAACGACCGGAATTATAAGGAAATGAATGATTATGCATTAAAATTGCAAAAAATTGATTTGTTTGCATATTTATGCATTGATCTTTTGGATATAATTTTGTAATCTATGATCAGATAACGACGGCGTTAATTTCCCCTAAGCGGAAATTAACGCCTTTTTTTTGTTCAACGCAACGGCAATGATGCCCCTTGGTGGGTATTGTTGCCGTTTTTTTTAGGGGGATGAGTGAAATGCAAAACATAAAAGGAACATTTCGGAATAACTCGGCCGTTCGGCTTGTCCCCGCGAAGGAGAATTTGATGACCGATGAAATGCGCGCGCAGTCGGAGATACGCATAGAGCATGTGAGCATGACATATCCGGAAGAGGGCGGCAGAAGCCTGACCGCGATTACGGACGTATCCCTCGACATCCAAAAGGGCGAGTTCATCTCTTTGCTTGGACCTTCCGGATGCGGTAAAACGACGCTTCTCAGGCTTATCGGGGATCTTCTACAGCCCACGACGGGTTCGATCACAGTCTCGGGTGACAGTCCGAAAGCCGCCCGCATGAACAAAAAATACGGAATCGTCTTTCAGAATTCCGTTCTCTACGATTGGCGCAACGTCAGGAAGAATATCCGGCTTCCCCTGGAAGTAATGAAAATACCGAAGGAAGAATGGGAAAATCGCGTCGACGCCATGCTTGACCTGGTTGGACTTTCAAATTTCGGAAAGCACTTTCCCCATCAGCTCTCGGGCGGCATGCAGCAGCGCGTTTCGATAGCCCGCGCCCTCGCCATCAATCCCGAGATTCTTTTGATGGACGAGCCCTTTTCCGCGCTTGACGAATTTACCCGGGAAAAACTGCACGAGGATCTTTTGCGCATTTGGCAGAGAACGAACAAGACAGTCGTTTTCGTCACGCATAACATCGCGGAATCCGTATATCTCTCGGATCGGGTGTGCGTTCTCTCTCCCCATCCGGGGCGCCTGTCCGCAGTCGTCGACATCGACCTTCCCCGGCCGAGGGTAAAGGAAATGAGGGACAGTCCTGAATTTCTGGCCCTGGTTTCGAAAATTCGGAACAGCTTCGAGGGGGTATAGCCATGGGCAAGGTAAAGTCTTTTTTCAAGTCGGGACGTTTCGTTTCCCTTGTCTGGATAATCGGAATCGTGCTCGCCTGGGAAATCGCGGCGTTTTTTATCGCGGACGTGTTTCACGACAGGATGATGAACAGCAAGCTTCCGTATTTGCACAGCATAATCGGGACGATCGTCGGGAACTTCGCGCTCCTGTCAATGGCATGCGCGACGACGCTGAGCCGCGCGATAATCGGTTTTGCGGCGGGCGCCCTTGTCGGTTTTGCGCTCGCGATATTCATGAGCCTCTTTCGCCCCATCGAGAAGATTTCGTATCCGTATCTTCTGCTCTCGCAGATGGTTCCGATCCTCGGCCTGGCTCCTGTCGTCATCTCGATAGTGCATAAAGTTCAGATCGGCTCGGTCACGATCGCGGCGAGCGACATCACCCGCGTGATCATCGCGGCGTACATAACGTTCTTTCCGGTCGCGACCAATATGCTTTCCGGGCTTAAGAGCGTAGACGCGGACAAGCTGAGCCTTATGTTCACGTACGCTGCGCGAAAGCCTACCGTGTACGCAAAGCTCATGCTTCCGTTCAGCGTGCCGTATCTTTTTTCCGGCCTCAAGATCGCGGCGCCTCTGGCCGTGACCGCGTCGATTCTCGTCGACAGCCTCGGCGCCGCGGGGGGCATTGGCTACAACATGACCTACTCGCTTTATACCGGAACCTACTCGATATTCTGGGCGAGCGTGCTGTGCAGCGCGGCTATGGGAATCCTCGGATACTATGCGATGGTCTTGTTCGAGCAGTTGTTTATGCCCTGGAAAAGGGGCTCGTCGAAAAAGGGAGGTCGATAGCATGGCGTCCAAAACATTTTCCGCGGCTATGGGCGTCATCCTTCCAGTGCTTTTCGGAGTCGCCATAGTCGTGCTCTGGGAGCATCAGGCTTTTCATCGGCTTCTTAACGTGAAAGTGCTTCAGCTCCCCCTCCCGAGCAGGATTCTTTCCGTGCTTTTGGAAAACACCGGGAAAATAATTCCCGACGCCGTGATCACGCTTCGAACCGCGGTGCTGGGATTGTTGATCGGCTCGAGCATAGGTTTTCTCGTCGCGATTATCGCGACTTTTTTCCCCCGATGGGGATACGGCGGGCTCACCGTGCTTTCCGCGTTCAACGCGATTCCGGTCGTTGCTCTCTCTCCCATCATGAACGTGTGGTTTTCCTCGCCCTCGGTCGCGAAGACCGCGGTTGTCTCGATCGTATGCATGGTTGCGATGTCGGTCAACGCGTTTCGCGGGCTCAATGACCTCAAGCCGTTTTCTCTTGATCTCATGAAGTCATATGCCTCTGGCATGGGTCCTGTTTTTTTGAAACTGCGGCTCCCGAATTCCGTGCCGTATATTTTTACCGGCATTCGCATAAACGTTGCGTCCGCGATGATAGGCGCGATAGTCAGCGAGTATTTTTCATCGGCGAGCAACGGGCTTGGATTTGGAATTCGAAACAAGCTCTCGACGGGGCAGTTCCCGCTCGGTTGGGCTTACATAATCGGGGCCTCCGCTATCGGCATTTTGCTTTATATGATCGTCGTCACCTTCGAAGGGCTCGCGACGAAGCACCGCTCAAACTAGACAATTCGGAAAACCGCGCAGATGCGGTGATTCCGATGTGATAAAGAAAAGGATTTTGGAGGTATTGCAATGAAAGGACTTAGAAACGCACTCGTCGCCGCGATCGCCCTTGCGGCTCTGATTGGATTCGCCGGTTGCTCCGGGAAGGCTGCCGCTAAAGCGCCCGCCGAGCTTGAGCCGCTGACCATTCACCTGAAATGGCTCCCGCAGTCCCAGTTCATGGGATACTACGTGGCCGACGCGAAAGGATATTACAAGGACGAAGGACTTAAGGTCACCATCACTCCCTGCGACGGAACGATCGCCCCCGAGCAGGGCGTAAGCACAAAGACTGCCGATATCGGCGTTACCTGGGTTCCCACGCTTTTGACCTATCAGGCCCAAGGGTATGATTTCATCGAAGTCGCGCAGATTTTCCAGAAGTCGGGACTTCTCCTGATTTCGAAAAAAGCCGCGGGAATCGACTCGGGCGCCAAGATCAAAAAAACCACAAAGGTCGGAAACTGGGGACTCGGCAACGAATACGAGATCAAGGCCCTTCTCCAGAAGAACGGTCTGCCGACAAAGTACACGAACCAGGACTTTACCATGAACGCGTTTGACAAGGGCGACATCGACCTTGCATCCGCCATGACCTATAACGAGTATGGACTGGTCATCAACAAGTATACCGGAGCTCTCGGATACGGCGCCGAAAACGTCAACGTCATTGACATGAACGCAGAAGGCGTCGCGATGATGGAGGACTGCCTCTTCGTCTCGAAAGAGTGGCTCGCCGATCCGAAGAACGAGGCAAAGCTCGTCAAGTTCCTCCGCGCTTCGCTTAAAGGGTGGAAAGACGCATGCGCCGACACCAACGCCGCCGCCGACATCGTCATGAAGGCCGGATCGAGCATTTCTCTCGAGCACCAGCAGTTTATGGCGGCACAGGTCAAGAAACTCGTGGATCCGGACGCGGTTCCGATAGGAACGCTTGATGAGGCAAAGCTCGCGCAGACTCTTGACCTGACCAAGAAATACGCCGAGCTCAGCGACTCGAACGCGACCGCAAAGCTTCAGGCCCTTACTCTCGCCGACCTCTATACCGACAAGTATCTCAAGCTGGCGATCGCGGCGAAATAGCGATCGGGCAAAGGGTAATGCTTTCCGCGCCTGTCCCTTCCGGCAGGCGCGGAAAATTCGCGGGCGATGCCTTGCGGATGCTTTCTTTTGCGGGCGCGATAGCCACGCGTGAAAATATCCGCGAAACATCATCAAAATAGCGAAGCGTCGAAATAAAGAGGAGGATCGAGATGGATTTAATTATCAGGAACGGAACGGTCGTTACGCCGTCGGAAAGCTACATAGCCGACGTCGGCGTTTCGGGCGGAAAGATAGTCGCCCTCGGGAAAGACCTTGCAGCCTCCGGCGCAAATGCCGTGGACGCAAAAGGCAAGTATGTTTTGCCCGGAGCCATCGACGTGCACACTCATCTTCAAATGCCCTTCGGGGGTACCGTGTCCGCGGACAGTTACGAATCCGGAACGCGGGCCGCGGCCTGCGGCGGGGTTACTACCGTTTTCGATTATGCCATACAGCGCAAGGGCAAGGGAATCCTCGAGACCGTCGAAGCGAGGCGTAATCTCGCGGAGGGCGTCGCGTGCGTCGACTTTGCCTTTCATTGCGCCATTACCGACCTGAACGGAGGAACCCTTCTGGACGAATTCGCGGCCTCCGTCGCGTACGGCGTGCCGAGCTTCAAGTGCTTCATGGTGTATAAAAAAGAAGGAATGATGGTCGATGACGGAACTCTCGCGAAAATCCTTCTGAAGGCAAAAGAGACGGGCGCGCTCACGAACGTGCACGCGGAGAATCCGGACATGATCGATGTACGCGTCGCGAAATACGTAGCCGAAGGAAAGACGACTCCCTGGTACCATTACATGAGCCGCCCCGAGTTCGTCGAGGCCGAGGCCGATATCCGCGCGATACACTGGGCAAAGTCCCTGAACGCTTCGCTCTATATCGTGCATTTGGCGAACAGGGAAGGCGTCGACGCCGTGACGAAAGCGCGCGACGAGGGCTATGACGTCTACGCGGAAACATGCCCGCAGTATCTGCATTTTAACTCGGACGTGTACAAGCGCTCCGACGGGCGAAACTTCGTGTGCTCTCCGCCCATCAAGGGCGAGGCAAGCCGCGAGGCGCTCTGGGACGCCTTGCGCCGCGGGGACATCGCGACCGTCGCCACGGACCATTGTCCGTTCCAGCAATCGGAGAAAGATTGGGGCAAGGACGACTTCACGAAAATTCCGAACGGCTGCGCGGGTATCGAAAACCTGTATCCGTACATGCTCGGGGCGGCAAACTCCGGCAAGATAACCTTCAATAAAGCCGTCGAGGTGTGCGCGGCGAATCCGGCCAAAATATTCGGCTGCGCCGAAAAAGGTTCGCTCGCGGTCGGGAAGGACGCAGATATCGTCATATATGATCCCGATAAGGATTTCACGATCAGTTGCGCGAACATGCATTCGAACTATGATCACACTATTTGGGAAGGAGTGTCCCTTCACGGATATCCCGTGCAGACATACCTTCGCGGCTCGCTCGTGTACGATGCGGGGAAATTTGTCGGCACGCCGGGACAGGGAAAATTCATCAAGCGCATGGGACGCGCGTAAGGAGACGACATGCTGAATCCACGGGAAGAGTCGGCCCGATGCCTTCTCTGCCACGACGCGCCGTGCACCGCCGCCTGTCCGCGAAAGCAGGATCCCGCGCGCTTTATCCGCGCCGTACGTTTCGACCGCGCAAAAGGGTCCCTGTCCTTCGTGGGAGATTGCGAGCGGTGCGAGGCACCGTGCGGAGAAACGCCGTGCGAAAAGGCGTGCGTGCACAAAGATTTTCCGCTGCGCGTCAAGGAGACGCGCAAAACAATCGAAGCCTCCGGGACGGCCGTTGCCTCCGCCCGCTTCGCGGACGTTAGCCTCGCCGTTGATTTTTGCGGCATTCGCTGCGAGAATCCTTTCTTCCTTTCCTCTTCGGTAGTGGCGAGCG
>Ga0302293_10000458_pt1 | contig 21888 bp, 23 predicted proteins | sample III_Fen_N2_2_FD_198758 | JGI IMG/M metagenome (GOLD analysis project Ga0302293, IMG submission 198758) | Peat permafrost microbial communities from Stordalen Mire near Abisko, Sweden - III_Fen_N2_2 | ecosystem: Environmental > Terrestrial > Soil > Wetlands > Permafrost | place: Sweden: Abisko...
CGATATCTAGTCTGAAATGGTGAAGCATGGATACCTCATCGATAATGAGTACCTTTACTGTCTTGAATCTATCGGCAAGATATTTCTTTTCGAGGAGCCCGGAAATTTCATCATCACCCAATTCAGGGCGAATGCCGATTCCCGCCCATGAATGAATAGTGACGCCTCCCATATGAGTCGCGGCAATGCCGGTCGATGCGGTGATACCAACATCTACATGATGTTCTCGAAGGAAAGCGATGTACTCATTCAAAAGGTGCGTCTTACCGCTTCCGGCAGGACCAGTGATAAAGGCATTTTTCCCCATTTTCAGTATGTCGAGCGCTTCCTTTTGAGTCATTGTGGGTACATTGTAGCAGAAAATTTTAGGTATAGATAAAAACACGCCACAATTTTATGTGGCGTGTTTTTATAGATTTATATTCCCTCTTTTCGAAGCACCTCTATCGCTTTTTTGGCTTCCTTTGAGAGTTTCTTTGGTAGATCAATGTGAATGGTTACCAGGATATCGCCACGGTGACGAGGGTCCATTGGTACACCCTTTCCACGAACACGGAGGATTTCATTGTGCTTTACACCTTCAGGAATGGTGAGGGTTATCTGACCATCAAGGGTTTCGAGCGGATATTCCGCACCGAGGAGTGCATCAGAGAGCTTAACCTGTAATGTTCCGACAAGGTTATGACCTTCTTTTTCCCAGAACGAGTGACTGCGGACGTGTACACGAACATACAAATCCCCTGCTGTGCCACCTGAAATCGCTTCACCTGCGCCTGTCATACGAATCATCTGTTCGTCTTCAATACCTGATGGAATGTGGACGCTGTATTCTGCTCGCTTGTGTTTGATACCTGAACCGCGACACCCTGCACATTTCTCTTCTGGAATAGTTCCGGTTCCATGACATGTATCACAGACTTTTACGCTCGAGAATGAACCAAGGATTGAACGACGCATTTCGGTAACTTTTCCTTTACCAGCACACGTTGAACACGTCTTCATCTTTGATCCTTTCTTTGCTCCTGAACCAGCACAATCATCACAAACAGAATCTTTCGAGACCGCGATAGTTTTATCTACGCCAAAGATTGAGTCTTTAAAGTCGACATCTACATCAACTGAAATGTCAGCACCTTTCTTTTGCCTTGTGCGACCACCGCGCCCACCACCAAATACATCGCCGAAAATGTCACCAAGGTCAAAATCCTGGAAACCACCCTGACCGCCTTGATTAAATTGCGAGAAATCAAAACCAAAGCCTCCTGGATCAAAACCAGCACCACCTGCTCCGCCGCCCATATTTGCCCCAGCGTGGCCAAATGAGTCGTAGTTTTTGCGCTTTGAATCATCAGAAAGCGTCGAGTATGCCTCGTTTGCTTCTTTGAATTTTTCCGCATTACCACCCTTTTTGTCTGGGTGGTGTTCGTGGGCGAGTTTTCGGAACGCTTTCTTTATTTCGTCAGCCGATGCCGTCTTTGGCACGCCGAGCACTTCGTAATAATCTTTTTTCATGTGTATTAAGTACAGAGTCCAAGGCACGGAAAGCATTGTGCCTCCGCGCCCTGTGCTCTATAGAGAATTATTTCTTCTCTTTGAATTCAGCGTCTTTGATATTGTCGCCACCGTTTTCACCCGGCTTTGCATCTGCGCCTTGAGCTGGGTTAGTGTTTGCGTTAGCCTGCTGTTGCTTCATCATTTCTTCACCGATTTTCTGGAGTGAGAGCGAGAGAGCTTCAGTGGCTTTCTTTGTCGCTTCGAGGTCAGTACCATCCTTTACCTTTTTAAGTTCCGCTGATTTTGCTTCAACATCAGCTTTTGTTTCAGCTGAGATTTTTGCACCGTTGTCTCGGAGTTCTTTTTCGGCGAGGTATGACATCTGTTCGGCGTGATTTTTGATTTCTGCTTCTTCACGCTTCTTCTTGTCTTCTTCTTCGTGAAGGGCTGCATCTTTCTGCATCTTTTCAATTTCATCCTTTGAGAGTGATGAACGAGCTTCGATGCGGATTGACTGTTCTTTACCTGTCGACTTTTCCTTTGCTTTGACGGCGAGGATACCGTTTGCATCGATATCGAGGGTCACCTCAACCTGTGGAACGCCACGAGGGGCGGTTGGAATACCATCAAGGATAAAGCGTCCAAGTGACTTGTTATCACGAGCCATAGCGCGTTCACCTTGAACGATATGGATTTCTACTGAAGTCTGATTATCTGCGGCGGTCGAGAATACCTGAGTCCTTGATGCAGGAATCGTGGTGTTCTTTTCGATGATTTTGGTTGCCACATTACCCATGGTTTCGATACCAAGCGACAATGGAATAACGTCGAGGAGGAGAATATCCTTTACATCACCAGCGAGGATTCCACCCTGGATAGCGGCACCGATAGCCACTACTTCGTCTGGATTCACGGTCATGTTTGGCTTCCTCTTGAAAAAGTCCTCTACAGCTTTCTGCATTGCTGGCATACGGGTCTGACCACCAACGAGGATAACTTCGTTTAACTGATCGATTTTGAAAGGAGAAGCATCAAGTGCTCGTTTGGTAATCATCATTGCGCGTTCAATGAACTCACGTGACAATTCCTCGAGCTTTGCACGGGTGAATTTAATAACGAGGTGAAGAGGTCCGTTTGAGCCAACCGAAATGAATGGAATGTTAACCTCTGTTTCAATAGCAGTTGAGAGCTCGATTTTTGCCTTTTCTGCGGCGTCGTCGAGGCGCTGTTTTGCCAAGGTATCTTTGCGGAGGTCGATTCCATTTTCCTTTTGGAATTCGTCAGCGAGCCAATTGATGATTTTCTGGTCGATGTCTTTACCACCCAAATGTGCGTCACCGTCTGTTGATTTCACTTCGATAACATCATCACCCACTTCGAGGACAGAAATATCGAATGTACCACCACCAAAGTCGAACACAGCGATTTTCTCCTCTTTCTTTTTGTTGAATCCGTATGCGAGAGCTGCTGCGGTTGGTTCGTTGATGATGCGCTTTACATCAAGGCCGGCGATTTTACCCGCGTCCTTTGTTGCCTGGCGCTGGCTGTCGTTAAAGTATGCAGGAACAGTGATGACTGCTTCAGTGATTTTCTCACCAGTGCGAGCCTCTGCATCCGCCTTCATTTTCTGAAGAATCATCGCCGAGATTTCTTCGGGACGATAGTTCTTGTCACCCATTTTCACCTCAATGCCGTTGTTTGCTGACTTTATGACCTCGAATGGAACAGCGGCGATGTCTTTTTGAACAGACGCTTCATCAAAGTTGTGTCCAATGAATCGCTTGATCTGGTAAATGGTGTTCTTTGGGTTTGTGACTGATTGGCGCTTTGCGAGGACTCCCACTGGGCGCTCCTTTGTTTTTGTTTCTGCAATGATAGAAGGGGTGGTGCGCATACCCTCTGCGTTTTCGAGGATTTTTGGTTCACCTCCTTCGATAATAGCCATTGCCGAGTTTGTGGTACCAAGGTCGATACCGAGAATTTTTGCCATAGTTTAGATTTAATTAAGAACAAATAAGGAGACATACTAAAAACACAGAGAAACAAACCCTTAGAAAAAGGTTGTCATGAATCTGTGTTTAGAAAGCGAAATTTGGCGCGCGCGTTCTGTGATTGGTTAAAAAGTATGCTTCACGAGGGACGGTGATGTCACCAAATGAAGTAGAGATGATGCGGTCATTCCAGGTACATGCGCATGAATCACCAGTGATGCAAAGCGGTGATGCGTTTGAACGGACCGGTTTTGCACCGAGGACGGTGAACGAAACTTCGCCATTAACTTCACGGACGAGGAAAATAACCAGCATGGAAACACCGGCACTCGTAGTGAGTACCTTTGGCACGATTCGATAATTCGAATGTACAGCTGGTGTCATCATTGCAGTCGTATTATATCACAATCTTATACGAATCAAGATTGGGTTTTCTTTCACAAAAACCTTTATTTAGGCCTTTTTATCGTAAACCGTCACTTTTGGAACCATGAGGGGTTTACCATTTAAACTGTAGCCCTTTGCAACAACTGAGGCGATTTTACCGACCAATGAATCATCGGTGGTTTCAACATGGGCGGTTGCTTCGTGTTTGTTTGAGTCAAACACGGCGCCAACTGGATTTTCTTCCTTGAGGCCGTTGTTTTCAAGAACACCTTTTAACTGACCGTAAATGTATTCAACACCAGTCCTCCACCCTGCATCAACTTTGTTCCAAGCTTCTTTGTTGGCAAAAGCCATATCGAATGAAGCGAGGACAACGAGGAATTCCTCTATCAATCCTTCATTGGCAAATTTAATTGTTTCAGAGCGATCCTTTTCGTTCTGTTTTTTGAGGTTCTGATAGTCAGCTTTTGCGCGCTGCCATCCATCGAGGTATTCCTGCTTCTCCTTTAGGGCTACGGCAAGTTTATCTTTGAGCTTCTTAAACGCCTCTGGTGAAAGTTCCCTTGAATCTTCGTCAAAGGTACCCACAACGTCCGATGGTTCGTCGGTGGTAGCCTTTGCCTTCTTTGTAGGGGCAAATTCACTGTCATCGATGACAATATCGTCTTTGTTTGTATCTTTATCGTTCATAGACCATCAGGATACAGGAAAATTGAGACGGGTGCAAAAATCTGTTTTGGTGTAATACTTAAGGTATGAAATCGAAACATCCGGAATCTTTTGCGAGCATTATGGTATCTATATATAATCTTAATACCACAATTCTAAGAACACTTGAAGATTATCAAAAAATCAATGACGAACTAATATCAGAGATGCATAACATTGATTTTATATACATGCAATTCATTTTATTGAATATGCACAAAATTTTTTCTGATTCTAAAAATGACAAAACAAGCATACGTGTCTTAAAAACTATTGCTCCTAAAAAATTTCTTTCAGAAATAATTCATTTTGAAGAAAAGTATGAACATGTTATTGATAAAATCAAGAGTAACCGACATAGAGTTATTGCACATATTGATATAAGCAGCAGTAATGCTCATTGGCTTATGGGTCTTTCTGAACATGAAATTGCAATAATGAGAAAAGATATAGAAAATTATTGTTCTTTAATCGGTGAGAGGGTTAATGTTAAAGATAGAATGATAAAAGATTTAGAAAAATTACAATCAAGTTCAGCGAAGAATGAGAGATACTGCCCGTCTGATTTTTCAGTAGACATTCCTTCTTTTAGGTCAATGCTTAAGGAGTTTTTGACAATTATTGATGACATGAATTTACACTTTTATAAGATGTCTTTTTAAGAGGAAGTAGAACATGTTTGTGAATCACAATTTTACAACAAACAAAAAGCACCCGAATGGGTGCTTTTTGCTTAACGCTTGCCGACCACTGAACCGCTCCGCTACCTCGGAAGCTTGTCTTAACGCTTGCGTCACAACTCGAGATTCGCCGTCGCTCATCTCGGTCGCGACCCCGCCTCGCGGTTGTTTGAAGCAAACAACATCGCTCCGGCCGTCAAAGCGCCAACAAAAAATCCCCAAATGGGGATTTTTTTGTATTTAGCGCTTGCTCCACTGAGGAGACTTGCGGGCCTTTTTGAGACCGAACTTACGGCGTTCCTTTGCACGTGGATCACGGCGGAGGAAGGTAAGTTTCTTGAGCTTCTTACGAAGTTCAATATCGTAAACCAAGAGTGCGCGTGAGATTCCGTGGCGGATGGCTTCTGCCTGACCGGTGATGCCACCACCTGAAACCTTTACGGTTACCTTGAATTTCTGAGCAATCTTTGTTTTTTCAAATGCATCAGTAACGGTTGCGCGGAGTTCAGCGGTCTTGAAATAGGTATCAAGATCAGACTCGTTGATGAGGAATGATGCTTTCGAAGCTGGGGTGATGCGAACGCGAGCGCTCGCAGTCTTGCGACGACCTACTGCCTCAAAATACTTTGTTTCTGTTGACATAGGATTACTCGGTTATAGTGAGGTTCTTAAGCATCCTCGACTGGAGCTTGTTCTTTGGGAGCATACCCTTAATAGCAATCTTGAAGAGTTCACCGAAACCTTTTTTTGCGACAACCTTTTCCATCTCGAGGGTGTAGAGACCTCCTGGGAAACCGGTATAGCGGGTGTACGTGTCTTCCTTCAACTTCTTGCTGTTGATATCAGCCTTTGAAGCATTGATGATAGTTACCTTTGCATCAGTAACAACGTTTGGCTTGTAGCCAACGGTATTTTTGCCCATGAGGATCTTTGCTGCTTCTGTGGCAACACGTCCGAGCTTTTTGTTTTGTGCGTCTATAGTGTAGTTCATACGGTTTTCTTTAGACGAACTCAATACGAGCCATCTTTGCTGCATCGTTCTGACGGCGTGGAAGCTTGATAATACGGGTATAGCCACCAGCACGCTTTTCATACTTTGGAGCAAGCTCGGTTGCGAGCTTCTTAGCTGCTGAAACTGACCCAACACGAGCCTCTACGAGGCGACGTGACGCTACGGTGCCCTTTTTTGCAAGGGTAACGAGCTTTTCGATGTACATACGGACCTCCTTTGCTTTCGCTTCGGTGGTATCAATACCCTCGTGGATGACGAGAGAACGCATGAGGGACTTGATGAGCGCTACGCGCTGATTTCGTTCCCTGCCGAATGCTCTGATGTTCTTCTTTTTACGCATAAATTCGGGTTAATAAATGAATTACTTGAGTGTTATATCGTAGTCGGCGAGAATTTTCTTGATTTCGACAATGCCCTTTGGTCCAAGTCCATCAATATTCTCGAGGTCTGCCTCTCTCTTGCGAGCGAGTCCTCCGACTGTTCTAATATTTGCATTTGCGAGAGCGTTGATAGTCCTCTGCGAGAGACCGAGAGATTCGATCCTGGTTTTGAGGAACTCGGTGTCGAGTTCTTTCTTTGAATCAGTTTCGACTGCTTTCGGAGCCTCAACCGTCTTTTCTGGCATTATCACTTCTTCCTCACGGAAGCCAATGATTGCTTTCAATTGGTTGATCATGATTTCAATCGACTTCTCCAAGGCATCGCTTGGTGTCAGTGTTCCGTCGGTTTCAATCGAGATGCGGAGTCTGTTGAAGTCTGTCCTGTCTCCGACACGCATGTTTTCTACTTCGTAGCTCACACGCTTGATAGGAGCAAAGATGGCGTCGAGTGAAATTGAACCAATTTCAACGCGCTCTTTCTGGAAGACATCCTTTGAAACAAAGCCGAGGCCTTGTTCAACGCGGATTTCAACATCGAACTCTACTGATTTGTCGGTAACTGATGCAATGTGCTGCTCTGGGTTCAAGATTTCTGCTTGACCTGGAACCTGAATGTCCGCTGCGGTTACATCCTTAACACCCTTTACTTTAATGGTGAGGGTCTGTGGTTCGTCTGTAAGGAGCTTGATGCGAACTTTCTTGAGGTTGAGAAGAATCGTAATAACGTCTTCTTTTACCCCTGCGAGAGTCGAGAATTCGTGGCTTGCGCCTGCGATTTTAACGCTCGTGATAGCTGCGCCTGGGAGTGATGAGAGGATAATCCTACGGAGGCTGTTACCCAAGGTATGTCCGTATCCTGGGAAGAGACCGTCGATCTCGTAAATACCCATCATACCCTCTTGCTTTACTATCTTTGGTTTTGAAGGAAGGTGAACTGAGAAATCTGTCATAACTTATATGTTGTTATGATTAAAGGCCTTTTAAATACTAACGGCTATAAAACTCGACGACTGATCCAAGGTTGAAGGCGTGTTCAGAAGGGACGTATTTCGGAGTTCCAGTAACGGTACCTACTTTCTTTTCCGCATCGTAAGAGAGCCATGTAGGAGCTTTGACTGCTTTCATTTTCTCGTCAAAGGTTGCGAACAAAGGTTTCTTTACTGATGATGGACGAACAGAAATGAGGTTACCGACTTTAACGTTGTAAGAAGGAACGTTAATTTGTTTGCCGTTGACATAGATGTGGCCATGAGAAACCATCTGCTTTGCAGCGAGACGTGTTGAGGCAAAACCGAGGCGGTAAATGGTGTTGTCGAGGCGGGTTTCAAGACGAGCAAAAAGCGCATCAACGGTGCTTATGCCACGCTGTGCTGAAGCTTCTTTGACGTACTTCTTGAACTGACGCTCAACGAGTGAATAGGTAAAGCGGACCTTCTGCTTTTCGAGAAGCTGTTGGCCGAAATCACTCTTTGGCCTCCAAGGACCCTTTGACTTGCGCTCGTTTCGCTGTGCGAACTTTGCGAGTTGAGTCTTTTCGTAGATTGGAGTACCCAAACGACGTGCGATCTTATACTTTGACTTGATTATCATAATTTCTAGGTTAAATCAGGTTAGACATTAAACACGACGAGCTCGTGGAGGACGTGGACCGTTGTGAGGAACTGGGGTGACATCCTTAATAGACGAGATGTTAATGCCCTTTGCAGCAAAGCTACGAACGGCTGATTCGCGACCTGAACCAACGCCCTTGATAACAACGGCGATTTCTTTGACTCCCATAGCAAGTGCCTTAATAGCAAGTTCTTCACCTACCTTTGCGGCTGCGAATGGAGTTCCCTTTTTTGCTCCTTTGAAACCCAAAGCGCCAGACGAGAGCTGGGCTACGGCGTTTCCTTTTGAGTCAGTGAGAGAAACGAGGGTGTTGTTGTATGTAGATTGAACAAAGAGAATAGCGCTATCGAGCTTCTTTTTAGAAGTTTTGGTAGCTGCTTTTTCCTTTATTTCAACTTTCTTTGCTCCTTCTGCTGGAGCTGTGGTTTTCTTTGTGGTTGCCATGATGGTGGATTACTTCTTATCTGCTATCTTACGACCAGTACCCATAGTCTTTCGAGTGTTACCTCGGCGAGTACGAGAATTAGTCTTTGTCCTCTGACCACGTGATGGAAGACCACGAGCGTGACGAACGCCACGGTATGCCTTGATGTCTTTGAGGCGTTTAATGTTTGCAGCGACCTGACGTTTCAAATCTCCTTCCATTTTGAAGGTTTCCATTGCCTTACGGATAGCATTTTCTTCGTCTGGAGTAAGATCCTTTGATTTTTTACCAAAGTCTACGCCGACTTCTTTGAGAACCGACTGAGCACGCGAACGTCCTACTCCGTAAAGAGCAGTGAGTGCGATTTCGATTCGTTTCTCGTCTGGAAGGGTTATACCTAGAATACGCATGAAGTTTGTGTTTCGAATGTTTAACTTAAGGCTTTGTGAGCCGGAACAAGAATCAATGATAACACGGCAAAAGCCGTTTGTAAATTAGCCCTGGCGCTGTTTATGGCGTGGGTTTCCTTTACAGATAACATAGACGTACCCTTTACGGCGTACGGTCTTGCATTTTGGACACTGTTTCTTGACTGATGATTTGACTCGCATTGGTTTTTGTAAAAACGAAAAAATACAACGGACGATAGTTATAATCTCGGAGGTATATATTTGGGAATATATTCTAGAGACGCTGTGTGATTCGACCCTTGCCACCATATGGCTCAAGCTCGAGTTTCACTTTGTCCCCGACGAGAACTCTGATGCGATTCATTCGCATCTTTCCGGCAAGGTACGTGAGCAATTCTGTACCATCTTCAAGCTTTACTTTGAAGAAGGTGTTTGGAAGGGCTTCGATAACATTGCCAATAACGCTCGGTTTATCCTTTTGTTGCATATTTCAAGTGTCGGTAGAGTATAGACTATGTTTTGATAATCGTCAATGAATATGTGGGCATTACTCATTAGCCACCGTGTTTTCGATGGTTATATCCTCCAAAGTCTTTGGAAAGGTTGATTTCCAGAAGGGAGAAAGGCGTAGATTTGCGCGTTCAATGGTCTTGTAACCAGCAATAACTGCCGAGAAAGCTTCTTTATCCTTTCCGAGAAGTGACTGTTTGATTGATACACTGTCGTAGACCCATACAAACTGTGCGGTTCCTGATACAGAGAAACGACCTGAACCTGAGAGTGGCTTAAAATCAGGGGTGATTGGTTCAACCTTAAGATCGGCAATATTTTTTACTTCGATTGGTTCTCCTGCGTATTGTGTTGGTGAGAGATACTGACGAGCGAGGAATGATGAAAGGGTCGCAACCTTAAACACGGCTGCCGAAAGGTCTGCCTGATACGACAATCGAACCTGTCCTGCATCAAGATTTTCTGCTGGCAATTCTTTGTAATCAATACGGAGGGCTTTTTCGAACAACACATAACCAGCAGGAACTTTTGATTGAACTGATTTCAAGAGTCGCGTCGAGAGTGCAGTCTTCATATCAGAAATTGCTTTTGATTTATCTTCATCAGAAACCATTTTTTGAATACCAGAATACCCACCAGCCATAGCAGTAACGGAACGTCCATAGAATGTTTTGTAACGAGGATCTCCTTTGAAACCTGGAATAGTAAAATCTGAAAGACCGATGTTGTATTTATCACCAACCTGGTCAGCATATACCGTAACGTCTACCCTACCTGGTGTTTTTGAAGTCTTGCCTGGGACAGTTGCAGAATCTTTAATGCGGAAAATAAGTCCATCAGGAGTTTCAAATCGAGTGTTGGCAATGAGCTTTTGAGGGGTAGTACTCTGGTTGTTGAATATAGCAATCTTACCAGAAGCTTTTTCATCTATTTGTTTTTCGCCGTTAGAGCGAACAATAACATTCTCGGTGTCAGTTAATGTGACAACTTCAAAAGGAACTTCGAGAGCTGAGGCTGACTTATTTCCTGGGAATTCACCATTAACAGCAATAGAAGTTGTTTTTGGTGTAATGGTGATGGTTGCTTGTTCGAACATATTAGCAACCAAAAGACCAAGTACAATAATACCAACCGCAGCACTCGCGATTATTATTTGTTTTTTTGAGAAAGAAAACTTTGAGTGTCTCTTTGTGTGATGTGGATGATACTCTTCTGTATACGAGTCGTCTGACTGGGCCTCCTCGGTTTCTTCTACTGGTTCAGGGTGATGCATCTCGAGGAGATTTTTAGTGTGAGACTCTTCATCGTGATCATGTTTAGGTTGGGTATGTTTACGGATAGGCTCTTCTTCCGTTTCTTCTTGACGATGGTTAGGCACAGGGATAGATCGTATTCCTCTTCGGGCGCCTGATTTTGGAACAATGTCATCAAATGATCGTTTCATGTGTGTAGTAGTTATTGTGATAATAATTTATATTCGCTATTCAATATGCATTCTTCCTACAAAAGCGGCAGCAATAGCGATAAATGAGTCAGTCTCGGCATCTTTTGTGAAATTAACCAGTGAACGCATTTTATCATGATTCAGGAAACTGACATCAAACGGAATTTGTGAACCGTCGGTGAGTGTCCTCTTTTCAGTTTTAAGCATCCTCATTAAGAATGCAGCGAGGTCATTGCCTGATATGACGAATATTTTATTCGGAATCACAATGCGTGTTGCCATGTCGGTGAGCACCGAGTTGAATGATAGGTGCCAATCATCGCGCGCTTTAACCAATGCCTCTTCGAATTGTTTTTGTTTACCCGTATCAAGGTGCCCGTCAGCATACATTTTCATAAACGAGAAGGCTGTATCAACATCAACAGACATAGTCTCTGCAATAATTCGAACCATTGAATCTCTGCCTTTTGGGAAAGTGACGTTTTCCACCATTGATCCTGAACGAATTGCAGAAATATCGGTAAGGGGGCCTGAGATGTCAATAAACATAAAGTCATCGAGCTCAGGATGAGCGTCACGTATTACAGAAAACGCAGCGAGGGGAAAAGCAGATGCGTGCATATCACCTCGACGGAACACTTTGTGAGTGATTTCCTCTATTTTAGTTATAACCTCCTTTGGAATAACACTTAGGAAAAGAGAAATCTCGATAGTGCTTGCTAGTTTTCCGTATGGTTTATCAACCGAGTAACCATTGAGTTTTATATCAATGACTTTTTGCCCGAGGACTTCAAGAGCACTATTTCCCTCTGCGTCAGAACCACCGATTGATGAAACAAAAGATTTCATCTCATTAGCAAGGAGCTGATCAATAAAACCTTTGGTGATTTTTACAGGCTCATTCTTTCTAACAGTTAAGATTTTAGTGCGAGAAAGTGACCAAGGTGAAGAGATAAAAAATTGAGCACCGGAGACTGAAGAAACGTTTCGTTTAATTTTCGCCTCAGCAATACCCTCTTTTGCAACTTTTGTATTTATAACTTTCAATGACTCAGTCATTGAATTAAAAAGTTGCTTTGGATCAACTGAACCTAATTGGTCAAAATAGGTACGAGTTGAATAAATTACTTCTGGTGGTTTGAGTGGAACGGTTGAAACAACCCCACAACCAACAGAGGTTGCACCCACATCAAAAACCAAACTTATTTTTTCGCGTTTGCCGAACAAAGAAAACATGTGTCCATTATAAACGGCTAATGACCAAGACACAACGGCGGTTAACATATGAAAAAGTGGTTTTTGTCGCAAAAGAAAGGTGCACGGTTTCGCTTTGCGAAACCGTGCACTCCCTTATCTCTCTCTTTTACGAGAGCACTGCTTTTATACGACGCACACCAGCTGAGACAGCTTCCTCTTTCTGAATTTTGAACGTCCCAAGAGTTCCAATGTTTTCAACGTGTGGACCGCCACAGAATTCCTTTGAAAAAGCGGTTTCCATTGAATTACCGATAAAGTACACAGACACAATATCGCCGTATTTATCACCAAAGAAATGGAGCGCGCCTGTTTTTTCGGCTTCTGCCTTTGGGAGCATGACTTTTTGAACAGGAAGAGCCTTCTTTATCTGTTCGTTCACAATGTCTTCAACTTTCCTTTTTTCCTCATCGGTCATTTTTGCGTTGTGGGTGAAATCAAAGCGGAGACGCTCTGGGGTAATGTTTGAACCCTTTTGCCCAACATGAGTACCGAGAACCATGCGGAGCGCCTGATGAAGAAGGTGGGTTGCGGTGTGATATTTGAGTGAGATTTCCGAAGTGTCACCTAATCCCCCTTTGAATTTTTGTTCTGAACCAGCGCGGGAAAGATTTTCATGTGCAATGAAACGAGTTTTAAAATCATCAACATCGACGGTCATACCACGGTGTTTTGCTTCTTCAATAGTAAGCTCAAGAGGAAACCCATGTGTGGTAAACAAATCAAATGCCGCCTCTCCAGACAACTGTTTCGGTTTCATTTTTAATTGTTCCTCGGATATTTTTAGAGCATTTTCACCATCGTTAACCACAACAACATCAGACATCCTATACCACTTATCAAATTTCTTTAATCCGTGCTCCAAGGTCTTCCTAAACCTCTCTTCCTCAGCTTGAATTTCCTTACGAATCTCAGCGGTCTTCGCAACGGTTTCTGGGTATGAATCTTTGTAGTACGCGAGAATTGGTTCAACAAAAGTATCAAGAGTAGTCTGCGCGCCAATCTTGTCCATGTATCGCACTGCACGGCGAAGCAATCGTCGTACGAAATAACCTTGGTCAGCATTTCCAGGCAACACACCGTCACCGATAAGGAATACCGAGGCGCGAAGGTGGTCAGCAACAACACGAAAAGCGGCGGTGTATTGTGGGTCGCTATATAGTTTTCCCGAAAGCTTCTCGAGTGATGCAATCAATTCATTAAACACATCTATCTTGAATACATCGTTGTGATTTTCTGATACCGCAGCAATACGCTCCAGACCTCCACCAAAATCCACATTTCGCTGAGGAAGTTTTGAGAAAGTGCCATCAGCATTTTTCTGGTACTCCATGAACACCGAGTTTCCAATTTCGAGGAACCGTCCACAGTCACAGTTTGGATGACATTCTTTACCAAACCTTGGATCATGTTTTACTTCGGTGAATTCATAGAACACTTCTGAGTCAGGACCACCTGGTTCCCCAGCTGGCATGTTTGCCGGAACACCGGAACGTGACCACCAGTTTTTCTTTGCGTCATAGTAAAAAATACGACCGCCTTGCATACCTTTAACCGCACCATCGGCTTCACTACCTATTTCAACCTCTTTTGCTTCGACACCCTTGGATTCAAAAAGCTCTTTCCACAAATCTGCAGCTTCAGTATCTTGTGGTACGCCGTTTTTATCGTCACCAATGAATGCGGTTACATAGAGGCGTTTTGGATCAATACCGACTTCATCAACGAGGAAAGAAAAGAACCATGGAATCTGTTCCTTTTTGAAATAGCTACCAAGTGACCAGTTTCCAAGCATTTCAAAGAAGGTTGTGTGACGATTATCACCAATATCCTCTATATCAGCCGACCTGAATGATTTTTGAGAGTCAGTAAGTCTGTCGCCCTGGGGATGCTTTTCACCCAAAAGATACGGCACGAGTGGTTGCATACCAGAGCCGGTAAAGAGTGTTGTTGGGTCATTATCAGGAACAAGGCGGGCAGAAGGAATTATGACGTGGCCCTGTTTTTTGAAAAATGCCAGATATCGCTTGCGTACTTCGCTTAATGTCATGGTTGTTAATCTACCAAATTAAAGTAAATGAGCAAAATGCCTCTATTTTTGAGTAAGTTTCCTGAGGCGTTCAACATCCTCGCGCATCAGAGCAAAACCCCTCTCAAAAAAGTCTGGCTTTGTCACATCAACACCAATCGATTTAAAGATATTCTCTGGAGTGTTCGAACCACCCGATTTAAGGAAGGTTATAATTTTTTCTATAAACTTTGGATTTTTCTTGTATTCAGCAAGGAGCGCTTTTGAAACAATCTGTCCGAATGCATAGGTGTAGACATAGAAGAAATTTCGGATGTGACTCCAATTCACAAAGAAATAACCATCGTCAGGATGGAGTTGTACCTTAGGTCCAAGGTACTCGGCCATTGACTCGTTCATAATGTGAGCAATTTCTTCTTTCTGAGCAAATCCTTTTGCACGAATGTGTCCATGCAATTTCTTTTCAAAAGAGAAACAAGCCATCTGCCTGAATATGGTTTGAACATCGTCTTGGATTCTGTTATGCAGAAGCGCCTTTTTCTCTTCCTCACTTGCTCGTTCATATATGTGCTCGAACATAATGCCTTCAAAGAAGGTGCTGGCAACTTCGGCTGTTGCGGTTGAATAATTGCGATATATAAAGGGTTGAGTCCTTGAAAACATGGTATGGAAAGCATGCCCCATTTCATGAGCGAGGGTGGTTGCACTGTTTAACGTGTCCGCATGATTCAACAGAACGAATACAGGCAAGTTTTCAGGGTTATTTGTACAAAATGCACCTGAAACTTTTCCCTGCTTTGGAAACACATCTACCTGAGCATTTTCGAACATAGAGTCATATATTGAGACGAACTCAGGGTGAACACGTTCGAGGATGGATCTAAAGAGAGCGTGGGCCTCGTTGAAATTAATTTTCGATGACTCAATAGGTACATCAATGTTCCTATCTGAATATTCGAGATGATCCAGGTTAAAAATCTTCCTTTTCAATTCAAAGAAATCATGGGAGATGTTTCGGTTCTTCTCCACAGCCTTTTGCAAAGCGTCTATTGTTTTATTGGATGTATGGTCACTAGCCAACGTCGAATCCCAAGGATTTTTGTATCCTCGTAATTCATCGTCAATTTTTTTATTGAGGTACACTGCATTTATTTCACTTTCGGAAAACTCTGCGACTGTTTTCAGCTTGGCGGTAAAAAGTTTATGCAATTCTCTCCTTTCTTCTACCGGCAACTGAGGAATGGTTTCAGAAACGACTGAAAGTGGTAATTCTTCCCCCTTCCATGTAACCATTTTCTTTGAAAGGGCTTTTGAAACACCACTGACCCACAAGTCACGAGCGACCAGCCGTTTCATGGCGCAAATTTTCTCTTCTGCTTCAGAGAGTGTGTGTTTGCTGTCAATAAAAATACGCTGCAGGAGGTATGAATATGGCGCAAGGTATTTTGAACTCAAAAATTTCTTCTGCTGTTTTGCATCAAGCTTACCCAAATCAAGTTCAAAAAATACTATGTGTTGACAGAGTTTTGCATTCTTCATTGAAAATGAGCTCATACCAGCCTCTGCAATTGAGTCTGAGGTGTTGGTCTCGATAGTAAGACCAAAGTAGAGATGAACTTTGCCAAGGAGGCTTTGTGCTATTAGTTTTTCATAATCGCTCAAAGCAACCAAAAGTTTACGGTCTGACTTTAACCATTCCTTTTTTCCACGGTATTTCTTTTCAAATGCCTTGAAAGCTTTCTCCGTTGTGCGGATGTCTTTCTCTATCTGAGGGTCAGTGTGACTTTTGTACAATTGGGTCAAATCCCAGGCTGTTTTGATGGTACTCATTTAGAATGATTTATTAATCTGTTGCAGTATTATACCGCACTGTTTCTCTATAACAGAAACCCGGCGACACTTTATCTGAGTGTCGCCGGATGTGATGACTAGGCCACTTTTTGATGGGCTACGTACCAAGGATGTTCCTTTTGATGCTTCTGCATCCGTTCGGCAAACCCTTCGGGCCCGCCGTGTGCCAGATAATAACTGATTGCCTCATCTTCTGTTACTGCCCTGCTGTAATGCTGAGCTGCGAACCAACGATTATCGTCACTCAACGCCTCCACAAGCTGCTCGAGTTTACGATTTTTCACCTTGAGGCACCGACACTGGCTAATAACCTTCTGCATCATGTTGCGAAGCATGCCTTGATACCTTGAAGGTGCTGGGGTTTTCATGTTTAGGGGGTTTCCACATATAAATATACACCCTTACCACAAAAAAGAGCCCTATGTTATACACATACGCACCGAAGTTGTTTGACAATTCCCCTTTATTAAAAAAGTGACGTTGTTGCTGTTTCAGAACTTTTCTTTTTCCTCGTGGTCTTTTTATTTGACTCGGATTGAGTCTTTATAGAATTAGTTGTCAGTGCTACTGCCCGCGCTGCTTTTGCAAATGGCATCAAGGCATCGCTCGCAATTTTCCTATATCCGCAATAATCACAAAACTCTTCCGCCTGAGGAACCGCTTCGCCATCGAGACACTCTTTTATTTCTTCGATTCGCCCATCAACCCATGTATCACTGCCTATGTGTGGAATGAGGGTTACGTCAAATTCAAGCTTTCCATCAAAAGCATCACGGTCTTTCTTGCCGTTCACGTAAACAAAATAGCCTGTGTTTGAAACCTTGAACCCTAGTTTCCTCAAAAGCCACTGGTACACCTCCATTTGTCGTTTGTACTGTTCGTCCCAACCAGAATCAGAGAGTGATTCAATCTTTCCATCTTTTGACGTGGCCTTATAGTCAACAATCATCAATTCACCTTTTGGATTAACCCACACATCGTCGATGGCACCCGATATGAGTAATCCGGTCTGAGGATGGCGATATTGCATACCAACAAAATTTTCACGCCATTCATTGAGCATAGGGTGACTAAAAGGAATAGCATCGACACCGTAGCGTGCCATGAGTGGGTGGGTTGTTTTATTCACTCGATGAGTGTCGAACTCTTTTTTGAGGAGCGCATCAACCGCAATATTCAATGTGAACGAAGGACCCTTGGGCCTCGAGACACCTAATTTGTTATCAAGGTAAAAACAGCGTGGACATTCAACAAACAAATCTATTTTTGAACGTGAAAGTTTCCATTTTTGTCCACCATAATTCCAATCAGCACTGCGCTTACCAATTTTTTTTATATATGCCATTAAATTTATATACCTGATTCATAGATAGTCTGAATTTCATCAAAAATCATAGGAATTTTACGCGAGTCAATACCGAGCCCAATGAGATCATTTTTACGATTCTCAATATCCCGACAAAGAATGAGACCGTTTTTAAGGAGATCTTGTTTATCTTTTGTTGAAAGTGAAGTGAGACACGTAAGTGGGTGTAAACGAGTTTCATTTATCAAATCTTCAAGATTTCCACCCTTTGGATAATTCCAACCAATAAGTTTCAGGTTGTTACATTCACCGTAACGGATAGCATGCTCGGTAAATTTAGTATTTGTCACAAGCCATCCTTCGGTCATTTTCCTCCTTTTGCCACCATATTCAAACATGGTGTCAGCTAAATCCTCAAAACGAGCCTTGATGTAGAGAGCGGTTTTTATATCAGATTTAAAACCGGGCGTATTATGAAATTTTGCCTCAATCATAATAAGTTCGTCACCCTTCCATGCCACGACATCCATTTCGTGATCGACGCATTTACCGAGGACGATTTGGTCAGTCATGGTTTCGTATCCCTTCACTTTAAGGATTTCAGCAATGAAACGCTCGAACGGAAAACCATTAGGACCCAATTCCATCACTGCACGACGAATTGAATAGACCGAAGCAACCCTGCGAGACATTTTTTTCAAGAGAGAAAAGGCTTGGGCGTAGAGCGAGGAAGTTTTAACACCATCAACAATATCATCCTCAATCCGGGCAACAATTGCGTCTATTGTCTGTTCGCTGGCACCCGAACGAGCAAGAGATCCACGGAGTTTGGTTGGGTCAAAAGGTTCAACAACACCAGATGATTTTCGGACGAATATAGTTTTGGACATGTAAGACATTATACCAAATATAAAAAAGCTGTATCTAAAGAATACAATTTTTTTATTTAACAATACCGCCACCAAGGCAAAGCGTTCCTTGATACAGCACAGCTGATTGACCCGGTGTGGCCACATCGTGTGAGCCACCAAGAAGCCTAAGGGTGACTACACCCTTAGAAATTGACTCCAAGATACATTTGAACAACTCTTGACGATAACGAGTCCTTACAAGCACCCAATCTCCCTTCTTAGGTATCTGAGCGGTCCAACTGGTCTCATTCAGGACAATGGTCTCTCCTTCCTTTGTTTCTGGTTTTTGAGACGAAACGGTCACGGTATTTTTCTCTATATCTTTTGAAATAATGTAAAGAGGTTTATCAGAAGGAGTACGTTTGGTTATGGTAAAACCGTGCCTCTCACCAAGTGTCAAAAAGAGTGAACCTTCATGAGTTCCAATTTCAACGCCAGTCTCCGAAAGTACCTTACCTGGCTTTTTGTCGATAAAATGTGCGAGAAAATCATTGAAATCAATTTTTCCAATAAAACAGAGGCCCTGACTATCCTTTTTTACCGCCGTAGGTAATCCAAACTTTTTTGCTAATTTCCTCACTTCTGGCTTTTCAATGTTTCCAACAGGAAACAATGTCTTTGAGAGCTCATTTTGAGTCAGAGTCCACAGGAAATAAGATTGGTCTTTATTAAGATCGTTTCCAGCATGAAGCTCAAAAGCCTCACCCTGCTTTATCACCTGTGCGTAATGCCCCGTTGCCACAAAATCTGCCCCCTGCGCTATTGCCCACTTAAAAAATCCACCGAATTTTACTTCACGATTACACATTACATCAGGGTTTGGTGTTCGCCCAAGTTTGTATTCAGAAATCATGTAATCCACAACACCCTGTTTATATTCGTTAACTAAATCAAGAGTTATAAAAGGAATGTCGAGATGTGCCGCAACGCGCATCGCATCAAGCCTTTCTTCTCGCCATGAACAGGTAATCCAATCAGGTTGCCATGTCTTTATAAAAACACCCGTAACATCAAAACCAGCACGCTTTAAGAGCGCTGCGGAAACGGAACTATCAACCCCGCCCGAGAGACCAACATAAACCTTTTTACCTTGACCTTTCATAACTTCAATCTATCAGTACCTCAAAAAGAGGCAACTATTTAATGTAGCGAAACTTGTTTTCGATATGCTCATCAAAGCTTGCTGCATAATGTGCAACGCCTTTGGAATCAGTGAGGTAGAAAAAATAAGGACTTGATTCAGGATTAATGGCTGCCTTGAGTGCCATGAGTCCTGGATTTGAAATAGGGGTTGGTGGCAAACCTCTGTTGGTGTATGTGTTATAAGGTGAGTTTATTTTTAAATCATCAACCGTTATATCAGAACTTTTGCGTTTACCGTTCACATAGACGAAAGTTGAGTCGACTTGTAACGGCATACCAATTGAAATTCGTTTCCATAAAATACCAGACACCTTTCTCATCATACTTGCAGTACATTCTTCCTCGATAATTGATGCCATAGTGACTATATCAGCAAGCTTGTGACCTGATTTCTGGATGTCTGGAGAAATTGATTTTATCGAATCTTGGAACTTAAGATTCATAATGCGGATAATTTCATCTGGTTTTACTGTTGGCAAGAAAAAATAAGTATCAGGAAAAAGGTACCCTTCATAATCTGCTGCAAGTTCTGTGAATTTTTTCTTATCAAAATGGTACAAATTTTGGGCGAGAAGATTACCGATTTCATTAACATTTAAACCTTCTGGAATAGTAACCCTTACAGGCGTAAGACCGTATTCACCACGAAGGAGACGCGAAGCTATTGAGTAAACACTTTGTTTTCTGTTGAGTGAATAGTCACCAGCTTTCAAATTAGTTCCGAAAAGGCGAACGAACACCTTAAACACAAACTCAGAACGAATGACACCGCCTTCTTTCAGAACGCTCGCAATACCCCCAACAGAAGTCCCTTGATCTATTGAAAGTAATTTACCTGTTGGGAAATCAGATGGCGCCGAAAAGGTGAAATGAAATAAAATTGCAGCAAGAAAAATACCCAGAGCGCTGAAAAGAACACTCGTGGCATTTTCTTTTACTGTAGAGTAGGTATTTGCGAAGAAATTCATCATGACTAGACCGGTAGGTTTGAAGGAGCTTGAGCCCTCTTTGAAGGGATGCGCTTGAGTGCGGGTGTTTTCACTACACTACCTGGGAAGTGATAGATGGTTGCGAGTTCTTCACTGTTGAGGATTGAGGGCTTGAGTTTCTTGTATTTAAACACGTGAAGTTTAGCTGTCCAAGGAGCATGGAAAAATGAACGTTTTACGTAACACTCAAATACGTCTTTTTTCCATTGTGCAACTTTTTTTCCTCCGATATCTTGAAACCAATACTTAAAAGCAAGCAGTTCTGGTTTAAAACTATTAAGGCGAGTTGTGGAGCCAAACTGTTTAAACGCACCAGTGAGCACAGCGGAATTGCCTTTATTAAACTTGTCTTTTTCAGCAAGATAAATAGCTCGAATAACAACATCAAACACATATTTATCTTCGTATTTACTTATTGCATCCATCAAATCCTTGCGCGCGGCAGTCATCTTGAGAGCATTTGGAGTCTTGTCATCAATCATCATCTCTTTGATAACTTTATCCATCTCAGTTTTTTGCTCATCTTTAAATGGATCATCCATGTCTTTATTGAGCCAAAAACTCTTTTCCTTACGATGAGCTTTGATACCAAACTGAATATACGCACGATCAGTCGTTGCGAGTGTTCCAAGGCCTTCGATTAGAGGTGCCATCGGGTCGATTTTTAACTCTTCATCAGGATCTTTGCTCAAACCATAATCTACATACGTTTTGATTGGATATGGATTAGGTTTTGCTTTAAAAAACTCCCCACAAAAAATATCGTGTTTTGTTGGATCGTAGAGAACTTCGCGGGCATAATCTTCTACTTCAAAAATGGCAATATCAGGAAATTGCGCGTAGAGATGAGCTTGTATAAGAGATTTCTTGCTTTCAAATGCCCAGATAAAAAATCGTATCTCACCATTGACGCATGCAATCTCAAGAGATGCCCAGGTGGGTACTTTGCCTTCCATGTAACGATTCTTTCGACTTGGATCACCAAAAGGGTCATGAAATATATTGAGTGCCAATTCCATTGCGGCTGGAGACTTGAACGTCTCTTGAGGTAATTTAATCTCAAGAAGAACTTTTTTCTGACCATTAATCCATTTAGCTTTTACATAGGCAACCCAATTTCTGAATGCGATTGGAGTAAAAAGAAAAGGTAGACTTGCAACCCCAAAGAGAATCACGAGGTCAAAGGCTTTTGGCCACACATCATTTACAAAGGTAACCACGAGTGAATGGAGGAATGGATCAGTAATCATAGATAGCATGGGTCTATTGTAACAAAAAATAACTAGGCTGACAGCCTAGTTATTTTTATTTATGCCTGTTTTATCGCTTCTACAGTAGCTGAAGAATATTTACC
>Ga0302293_10000459_pt1 | contig 21846 bp, 13 predicted proteins | sample III_Fen_N2_2_FD_198758 | JGI IMG/M metagenome (GOLD analysis project Ga0302293, IMG submission 198758) | Peat permafrost microbial communities from Stordalen Mire near Abisko, Sweden - III_Fen_N2_2 | ecosystem: Environmental > Terrestrial > Soil > Wetlands > Permafrost | place: Sweden: Abisko...
ATGAATTGGAGATTACTTTCAGAATAATAACTTCGGGTCGTTAAGTGGATTAAACCTATTGAAAGAATTTTAGTCATAGACCAGTGACCTAACTTTTTTATTGTGAAGATAACGATCGAAAACCTAAATAAAATCTATCCAAACGGCAACCAGGCCCTCAGGGATATCAATCTTGAAATCAATAATGGCATGTTTGGGCTGCTCGGTCCAAACGGGGCAGGCAAATCGAGCCTGATGCGCATCCTGGTCACACTGATGCAGCCTTCTTCGGGTAAAGTATTGATGAATGGCTTCGATCTGACCCGTGACCGCGATAAGATCCGCGAGATGCTGGGCTACCTTCCGCAGGATTTTCGCTTTTTCTCACATTTGAAAACCTATGAATTTCTGGATTACGCGGCCCGCCTGGCAGGAATGAAAGATTCGAAGACACGTCGTTTAGCTGTCGATAAAATGCTGGAGGAAGTGGGTCTGTTTGAAGCCCGTGACCGCCAGGCCAATAAGCTATCAGGAGGTATGAAACGACGTCTTGGCATTGCCCAGGCTCTGATCAACAATCCTAAAATCATTATCGTGGACGAACCTACTACCGGTCTTGACCCTGAAGAACGTATCCGTTTCAGGAACCTGCTGTCGACCATTTCCACGCAGGATGTCATTATTATTCTTTCGACCCATATCGTAGGCGACATTTCAAGTTCATGTACCGACATGGCCCTGCTGAACCAAGGAGGGCTGGCATTCACCGGTTCGCCAGATGAACTGGTTACCCGTGCCGAAGGGAAAGTATGGCTCATCCAGGCAACTGAGGCTGAATATTTAGAGATCAACGAAAAATATCCGGTGATCTCGAATGTGCCTACCAGCAAGGGTTGGGAGATTCAGGTAGTAAGCGATTCGATCAATGGTTACAGCGGCGAAAATATTGCTCCAAACCTGGAACACGCCTATGTGTATTTTATGGAAAGCAACTTAAACCAATGGACAGCCATTTAAACCTGAATAGCGATGAACCCTCTTCATAATACCTTATCCATTGCCAAATACGAAATTACCACGCTGCTGAGAAGCTGGTTCTTCCGCATCTTTGCAATTCTGGCCGTGTTTTTCATATTTGTGTTTAATATAGGAACCCTGATCATCGATGCCGACTGGAAAATAAGAGCCATTTCGTCGGTGATCCCCTATGTCAACCTGTTGATGCTGAATATCGTTCAAGCCATCATCTGCATCTTCCTGGCCTCTGACTTCCTGAAGCGCGATAAGAAACTGGATACCACGGATGTAATCTATATCCGTTCGATGTCGAACGGCGAATATGTAGCCGGAAAAACCATCGGGAACATTGTTGTGTTTATCATCCTGAATGTGATCATTCTTTCGGAGGCTCTCATCTTTAACCTGATTGCTGAAGGGGTAACCGTCAATTGGCTCGCCTATCTGAGCTATTTCCTGATCATCAGTCTGCCAACACTTATTTTTATTCTTGGGCTTTCGTTTTTCGTGATGAGTATCCTTAAAAACCAGGCCATCACCTTTATACTCTTGCTTGGCTACGTGGCCATTACGGTATTCTATCTCAACACTAAATATTACTTTCTGTTCGACTACATGGCTTTCAGTATTCCATTGCTGAATTCGGATTTCATTGGCTTTGGAAACCTGCCTGCCATTCTTGTTCACCGGGGAATGTATGCCTGCTTTGGGATAGCATTTATTTTCCTGACGGTATCGCTTCTGAAGCGCCTGCCGCAGAGTCCTTTCAGCAACAGGATTACACTGATTCCTGCCCTGATTTTCTTTTTAGCCGGCATATGGCTTGGGGACATTCATGTTTCCACCTTTGTGCGTAACCAGAAGTTAAGGGAAAACATAAGGACAATTAATGATGCCAACCAGACGGCGCCACGATTAAATGTTGAATCTTACCATATTGACCTTACGCACAAGGGAAGCAGCATAGAGGTTACAGCGAAATTAAAGGTGAGCAATCCGCACAAGGAAACTGTCGATCACTTTGTATTTAGTCTGAATCCAGGGTTGACACTAGCAAAAATCACATTCAATGGACAAGAAGTGAACTCCAAAAGGGAGCTTCAACTGATTGAAATATCGGGAACGAAACTTGAGCCAGGGGCAACAGCTGAACTCGAATTTACTTATGCCGGGAGCCTGAATGAGGCAGCAAGTTACCTTGATGTGGATGACAAAACGATTCAGTCGGTTTTCAATTGCGGGATGGGAAATGTAGACAAACGATCGGCCATCGTTACTTCAGAATATGTATTGCTGACCAGAGAATGCAACTGGTACCCTATTGCAGGAACAAGCTTTGGCAAGCAAAGCAAACAATGGATGGAAAAGCAGTTCAGCAGTTTTGAGCTTACCGTGAAAACAAGACCCGGGCTGACAGCCATTTCGCAAGGCAAACCGGAAGTAAAAGACGGTGCATTCCAGTTTACCAATAAACACAATTTACCACAGATATCGCTGGTTATAGGGAATTACACCCAGCAAACAAGTACCATTGACGGCCTTGAATTCAGCCTCTATCATCATCCTCAGCACGATTATTTCACCAAATTTCTTAAGCCAATCAAGGATACTATTCCGACACTTATTGCAACTGCTTTAAAAGACTATGAGCGTAAGATCGACATGTTCTACCCATTTGACCGGTTCACCGTCATTGAGGTTCCGGCACAGTTTTATTCCTATCCGCGTACATTAATCGGCGAACGCGAACAGGTTCAACCTGAAACCATTCTCTTTCCTGAGAAGGGATTGCTGATCAACGAGGCTGATTTTGAAGGAAGCATCAAGCGCATGGAGCGCTGGGGTGGCAGGGGCGGAGACGTTCAGTCTACTCCGGAAGAGAAGAAAATAATGGCCTTCAATAATTTCCTGTCTATGTTCACCCAGGCAGCTGCACGACCTGATTTCAACGGGGGTCAGGGTCAGGTGGCTGAAAAGGCCAATGCCTTGTATTTTTTTCCTTTGTTTTATAATCATGCCTATTTTATAGGGTCAGACAAATGGCCGGTAACCGACCGTATTTTTGAAGCTTACCTGAAAAAGTCCTCAGAAACTGGCCCGATGGGATTTGGACCTAATAATTCTGGAATGACTGAAAACGAACAGGCCAACCTTGCTTTGCTGGATCATTCGTTCGCCGAACTGCTGGATGATCCGACCAAGGTGCAGATTATTGACAATGTGATTCAGTTAAAAGGACTGACCCTCTTTTCAATTATAAAGCGGAAGTCGGGAGACGAGGCATTCAACGATTTCATGTTCAACTTCCTGAAAAGTATAAAGTTTAAGACGACAACCATCGAAGATTTTAATTCGCGCATTCAAAGTCAGTTTAATACAGACCTGCTTCCTTACATGGAAAAATGGTTCCGAAGCAAGGAATTGCCGGGTTACATGATTGGCAGCATGAAAGCAGTGAATGTGCTGGATGGAGACCGTTTGAAGACAATGGTAAAGTTCAAAATTTCAAATACCGAGAAGTCTGAAGGAATTGTATTGGCACAATTCAGGCTTGGTGAAGGCGGCGGACCAGGACGCGGACGTTTTGGCGGTGGAGGGGCAAACATGGAAACGGTCGACAAGTTGTTGTATCTGGAAGGGAATCAAACCAAGGAAGTGAGTTACCTGCTCGACGGAACGCCAAGGAACATCACCATTAACACCCTGGCGTCAAGGAATATTCCTTCGGAACTGAGGCTTCCGCTCGAAAATATTGAGCAGGATACCAAAGCCATTCCGTTTGAAGGGGAGAAAGTGTCGGATTCGCCGGTACTTCTTGCTGAAAAAGGAGAATTCATCTGTGACGATGAAGATCCATCGTTCAAATATACACAGACCGAAGATTACAGCCTTTTGCAAAGGTTGCTGATCAAGGAGGATATGGACAAGGAACGGTTTATCGGGTTTAACACCTGGCATGCACCCCGGACCTGGAGGGCAACGACTAACAGCACCTATTTTGGAAAATTTATCCGCTCGGCACATTATATCCGCTCGGGAGACGGAAAGAAAAAAGTAACCTGGAGTATTCCGATCAAAGGGAACGGAACCTATGAGGTTTTCAGTTACCTGGTTAAAAACAGGCGTGGCCGACGTGATAACCAGGATGCCGGAGGACAGTATACCTATGTGATTAACCACGGTTCGGGAAAGGAAGAAGTGGTGATTGACCTGAAAACAGCTGATGATGGCTGGAACAGCCTGGGATCGTTCTATTTTTCGGGAGATACCGTGAAAGTTGAACTTGGAAATAAATCGACCGCCCCGGTAGTTGTGGCCGATGCAGTGAAACTGGTGAAACAATAAGGCCCCCTTCCTGTTCCCCCTCAGGGGGAAAGCAAAAAGCCCCTCACCAACCTCTCCCCAAAAGGGAGAGGCCGGGGAAATGGAAATTTTGAAAGGATTCATTTTACAGATCAATCCTTTTGTTGGATTTAAAAATTGAAGTAATAATAACTGAATGCCGATCCTGTCACTCCTCCTTTGGAGGGGCAGGGGGAGGCTCTTAAATAACTAATATGAAAAAAATCATCCAAAGGGGATTTATGCTGGTGCTGTTTGGTCAGCTGTTACTTTCAGCAAATGCTCAGCAAATTCTGACACTTGAAAGTGCAATGGACATCGCACGTTCGAACAGTCCCGACATCCGGCGCTCCTTGTTGAATCTGGAAAACTCCGAGCAAACATTAAAAGCACAGAATGCTGCGTTAAAATCAAACTTTTCGCTCAACGTGACTCCATTCAGTTATGACCAAACCCGTGCGTTTGATACCTATAATTCAGTATGGAATACAAGCAAGACTACCCAGTCGTTTGGTAATCTGACTATATCACAACCTATTCTTCCTACTGACGGAACAATCAGTCTGGTGAACCGGTTGGGCTGGCAGGATAGTTACAGCGAAAACGGCAGAAACCTTACACCCAAAACATTCAGCAATAATCTTTACCTGAGTATTGCCCAACCTTTGTTCACCTACAACCGGACCAAACTTACCCTAAAAGGACTTGAGCTAAATCTAGAGAATGCCCAGTTGAATTATTCCATGCAAAAACTAAGTCTGGAGAAACAGGTTACCCAATTGTTTTACAATGTATACCTGGCACAAATGAGCCTGAATATCTCAAAGGATGAGTTTGCCAATACCCAAAAGAGTTACGAAATCACCCAAAATAAGGTAACTGCCGGTATTTCTGCCAAGGAAGAACTTTACCAGGCTGAACTGAACTTCGCCACTGCAAAATCGACCGTCGAGAATGCACAGGTAAACCTTGATAATTCAAAAGACCTGTTTAAACAGTATATTGGAATGGATATCAGCGAGGAAATAACCGTAATGACGGATGTGGCCTTTAACCCGGTAGCCGTGGATATGAATAAGGCCATTGAATATGGATTGAATTCAAGGATGGAACTTCGCCAGCGGGAAATTGACGTGACCAATGCACAGTTTCAGTTGATCCGAACCAAATCAATGAATGAATTCAGAGGAGATGTTGCTTTATCCATCGGGTTGACGGGAGACAATCCGCAATTGCAGGATGTTTATTCGACCCCTACCAAACAACCCAAGGTGGCTGTATCGTTCAATATTCCGCTTTTTGATTGGGGCGAAAAGAAAGCGCGCATCAAAGCTCAGGAGGCAGTCATTGCAACTTCGGAAATTAATCAGAGTGACCAGAAGATACAGATAAAACTAGACATCCGTAAGGTTTACCGAAATTTACAAAACCTGACCAATCAAATCACTATTGCTGTGCAAAATGAGAAGAATGCTCAGTTAACTTATGAGATTAACCTTGAACGTTATGCCAACGGTGACCTGACCAGTATGGATATGAATCTTTTCCAGACACAACTTTCACAAAAGAAAATGGCTTATGCCCAGACTTTGATTGACTATAAAATTGAATTATTGAACCTCAAGATACAATCGCTTTACGATTTTGAAAAGAACGAAGCCATAATTCCAGAATATATTCTCCAAAAGAAAAAATAATAACTATACCTGATATGAAATCATTTTATCAAATCATCGCTTTGTCAGCCCTTATCGGGATCGGCACTGCCTGCAACAATCAACCAACAACAACTGCCACAGAACTGGCTGTTCCTGTCTCAGTGACCGATATTAAACCCGGTTCCATAGAAAAAGTGATCAACACCACAGGAACGCTAAATGCAACCAAAACTACGGTTTTAAAAACCGAAATGACCGGTAAATACAAATTGCTGACCAATCCAAAAACCCGCAGGCCCTTTGCCCTGGGTGATGTGGTTGAGAATGGCCAAGTGATCATTCAGTTGGAAGATGCCGAATATGTAAATAGCATTGGCCTCGAAAGTAAAAAGCTGAACCTGGAAATTACTGAGCAAAACAAGACTAAACAACAATCGCTCTTCGAAAAGGGTGGAGTGACTCAGCTTGATTACCGCAATTCAGAGGTTAGTTATACCAATGCCAAATACGATTTTGAACGGGCCAATCTGTTGATGGCCAAAATGAGTGTACGTGCACCTTTCAAGGGAGTGCTTACCGATCTTCCTGCCATGACCAACGGAACCCAGGTTCCAACTGGAACTGCAGTTGTCAGCCTTATGGATTACAGCACGATGACTGTTGAGGTAAACCTCCCTGAAAAATTTATTAATGATGTAAAGATTGATCAGCCGGTGCGTATCATGAATTATACTCTTCCAAATGATACCCTGAAAGGGAGCGTAAAAGAATTATCACCGGCAATCAGTACTGAAACGAGGACCTTTAAAGGCGTGATCGTGGTGGAAAACCCGGAACTGAAGCTTCGTCCCGGTATGTTTGCCAAATCTGATATTGTACTGGCAAAACATGACAGTGTGATTGTGATCCCCAAAAACATCATTATTTCGGGTCAGCGAGGGAAATCGGTATTCATTGTCGATAATGGAACTGCCACAGAAAAGAGAATTACCCTCGGATTCGAGAACCTTAACAATGCTGAAATTACTTCAGGATTAAAGAAGAACGATCGTCTGGTTATCAAGGGATTTGAAACACTGAAGAACCGTTCAAAGGTTAAGATTGTGAAGTAGATGGGAGCATGGGACAGGGAGCATGGAGAACGGAGAAAGTGAGAAAATGAGAAAGACTTCTCCTAAACACGCAACTCCTGGAACCTGGAACCTGGAACTCTATATTTGGAACTCGCCAGATCCTTCAATAGATATAAGTATTCGAAAAAATTAGAAATATAAGGAATGAAGAAGTTAACACAATTTGCTGTCAACTACCCGGTAACCATTCTTATGGTGGTGCTCGGCATTGTTCTGCTGGGATATATATCATTTAGCAAGCTGGGCATCGACCTGTTTCCTGAGATAAACAACCCGCGTTTGTTCATAGAGATCAAATCGGGAGAACGTCCTCCGGAAGAAATGGAGAAACAATTTGTCATCAACCTTGAAGCCTTGGCCATACGCCAGTCTGGAGTATTGCAGGTTTCGTCGATATCTAAAATCGGGACGGCACAGATAACTGTGGAATATGCCTGGACCAAAGATATGGACGAAGCTTTCCTTGACCTTCAGAAAGCAGCCAGTGCGTTTGCACAAAATCAAGCCATTGATAATATCAATATTACACAACACGACCCGAATACTGCTCCGGTAATGATTGTCAGCCTTTCACACGAAAGCATTACTGACATGAATGAACTTCGGAAGGTAGCCGAAAACTACATCAGGAACGAATTAGTCAGGCTCGAAGGAATTGCCGATGTTGAAGTTTCAGGCACTGAAACCAACGAGGTACTCATTCAGACTGATCAATACATGCTCGATGCATTCGGTTTGACGCTCGACGATCTGAATACCCGTATACAGAGTTTCAATCAAAGTGTTTCGGGAGGATCGATTACTGAAATGGGACTGAAATATGTTGTTAAAGGCGTCAGTTTACTGACAGACCTGAGCGACTTCGAGAATACAATTGTTGGTTACAAATCGGTTGTCAATGGCAGTACGACCGCTGAGAAGGCTCCTATTTATTTGCGTGAAGTGGCTAAAATCAGCTTTGCCAATAAGGAACCTGTAAATATTGTGAGGATGAACGGCATCCGTTGCCTTGGTTTGTCAATCTTCAAAGAAACAAGTTTCAATACAGTGAAGGCTGTCGGGGAAATAACAAAAGCCCTGACCGATATGGAAAAGGCTATGCCGGGTTACAAATTCAAAGTGATCTCCAATCAGGGAATCTTTATCAGCAATGCCATCAGTGAAGTGGAGAATACTTCACTGATTGGTATGGCCCTGGCAATATTTGTAGTTTTCCTTTTCCTTCGCCGGATCGGGACCACAATGATTATCAGTGTATCGATGCCGATATCAATAATTGCAACCTTTAACCTGATGTATTTCAACGGACTCAGCCTGAACATTATGACCTTGGGTGGTCTGGCTTTAGGGGCTGGTATGTTGGTCGACAATGCCATAGTTGTTATGGAGAACATTTTCCGATTACGGGAGACGGGCATGTCAGTGAAGGATGCGGCCATACAGGGAACTGCCCAGGTGAGCGGTGCCATTACTTCGTCAACACTTACAACCATCGTCGTTTTCCTACCTATTGTATATCTTCATGGAGCATCGGGTGAGCTTTTCAAAGATCAGGCATGGACGATTACCTTTTCACTTCTTTCATCATTGGTGGCAGCGATATTGCTGATACCTATGCTGTACAATTATTTTTTTAAAAACAGTAAAAAGCAAGGTACTGCAAAAACAGTTCAGGTAAAAGGTTATGGCCGTTTCCTGGGACGAGTGCTGAAACACAGATGGGCCGTAATCATCGGTGCATTGATTTTACTTTGTTCGTCGGTACTACTGATTCCCTATATTGGAACAGAGTTTATGCCAAAAACAGAATCACGTCAGTTCACCCTTGAAATCAAGATGGAGGAGGGGACCAGGCTGCAACGAACCAATGCAGCGGTTGGCAACCTAGAAAATATTATCCGTGAAGCGCTGGGAGATCATCTGGAAACCTTGTACAGTCAGGTGGGTCCTTCAACAGGACTGTTAAGCAGTCAGGATGCACTTTTCCAGGGTGAAAATACAGCAAGTATAAAAGTAATACTGAAACCTGATGCCAAATACAGTTCGACAATGGCTATTCAGACTATTTCAGGGGGAATGGGTGAGTTACCTGACCTCAAGCTGAAATTTGTTCAGGATCAGACTGCTTTAGGCGGGCTAATGGGTACTGATGAGGCACCCCTGGTAATCGAAATTCAGGGACAGGACCTGGATGTCATCCAAGGTCTGTCGAATGAAGTAAAAGCGTCGGTCAAGGTAATCCCGGAATTATACAGTGTTGAAGCATCAATGGAAGGCGGATCGCCTGAAGTGGAAATTGTTGTTGACCGACTTCGTGCTGGGATATTTAACCTGACCGTAACCAATGTGGTTAGCCAGATTAAAGACCAGTTGACCGGCAAACTGGCAGGGACTGTTGAAAAGGGCGGGGAAATGCAGGATATTACACTTCGTTTACCGGATAAGGGATTGGCTGATCTTTCTGATATGACCATTAAAAATGGCACTCAGGTTATACATGTCAACGAAATTGCTTCTATCAAACAAGGGGTATCGCCCAAGGAAATCTATCGGCGGAATCAGGTACGAATTGGCAAAATTACGGGATATATGAATAAAGATATATCACTCGACAAGATGGTTGCTAAAGTTAACAAGGCGATTGCAGGAATTAGCCTGCCACCAGACTACAAGATCAAGATTACCGGTGAAGAAGAGAAGCGAAAAGAATCGATGGATGCCCTTAGCTTTGCCCTGATGTTGTCGATCATTCTGGTGTTTATGGTATTGGCAGCTGAATTCGAATCTCTGGTGCATCCGTTCACCATTTTGACGACCATCCCTTTTGCCATTGTAGGTTCGATCCTTATATTTCTTATTCTGGGACAGACCTTAAATATTATGGCCATTATCGGAATTATCATGTTGGTTGGTATTGCGGTAAATAATGCGATCCTGCTCGTTGACCGAATCCTTCAGATTCAGAAAGAGGGGGTGTCACGCATTGAAGCCATCAAGCAGGCTGGTCAGCAACGTATACGACCTATTTTAATGACAAAATTGACCACTATCCTGGCCATGCTTCCCCTTACCTTTGGTTTCGGAGAAAGTCAATCATTGCGGGCCCCAATGGCCCTCGCTGTCATTGGCGGACTGATCACTTCTACGATTATGTCGCTGGTTGTAATCCCCTGCGTATTCGATGTTATCGATGGATTAAAGGACAGGTTCAAAAGAAAAGGTGACCCTCTGGATGAGGAAACAGAAATAACAGAAGTATTATCTTAGAAACAGACAGAATAAAATTCTTTTACAAACTGATTGCTGGAAGCTTTGAAAGAGCCAACAGCTGAAAGCTAACAGCTAAAAGCTAGTATATGAAATTCATCATACAACGAAAAGTACTGATCAGCATGTTGTTTCTGGGACTTACCATATTAGGTTATGTCTCTTACAAGCAGCTTCCAGTTGAATTGTTGCCCAATGCCGAGCTGCCCTTTTTGTATGTTCAGGCCATATCGGGAACAGAAATGGCTCCTGAGTACATGGAAAATCATGTTGTTATTCCACTCGAAGGTGCGATTGGAACCCTTGAAGGTATTGAATCCATCGAGTCGAACGTCAACTCACGACAGTCAACTATTGTGGTATATTACAAGAAGGATGTCAACTTCAAATATGGCTACCTGAAGCTTCAGGAAAAGATCAACGAGATGCAGTCATCGATGCCAACCGGTGTGCGGGTTGTTGTGGCCAAAGTTGACCTGAAGCAGATGAATTCGCAATTTATGGAACTTCAGGCCCGCGGTGAGGGCGGAATTGACCGGGTGCGCACATTGGTTGATCAGGACATCAAACCAGATCTGCAGAATATCGATGGAATTGCATCCGTCAATGTATACGGTGGAAAACAAAAGTCGATATCGGTTATTCTGGATACCAAAGCCTGCGAGGCATACCATATCACGCCAGGCAAAATAAGATCGGTGCTGTCACAGAATTCCCAATCCAGAACATACGTCGGGAACCTGAAGGAAAAGTCCACACAGTTTTTTGTTCACGTGACGGCAGAATACACCAATGTGGAAGATATTCAAAATCTTGTTGTTGCCAATGGTCCTATTTTGTTGAAAGATGTAGCCGAAGTGCGCTTTGGTGTCAAGGAAGAAACCTCCTACAGCAGGGTTAACGGACAAGATGCGGTAACAATACTACTGGTTAACGACTCACAAGCCAACCTGATTGATCTTTCGAAGTCGACACGCAAGATCCTTTTAAAGCTGAATGAGAAAATGGCGCCCAAGGACATTGTGATTGCTGAAATCAGCAATTCTGCCGACCAGATGGAGAAGAACATTGATCAGATCATGGGACTTGCATTGATTGGGGGCATCATGGCCATTTTCGTTCTTTGGATATTCCTGAAAAATATTCGTATCGTTTCATTTATCGCTCTGGCAATTCCGATATCGATATTCACCTCTTTTAACCTGTTCTATGCCTTCAACATCACCATCAATAGTCTTACATTGGTTGGTATGGCACTTGCAATAGGGATGCTGCTCGATAATAGTGTGGTGGTGCTGGAAAATATCTACCGGCTTGCAGGGAAAGGCTATAAACCAATGCAGGCAGTAATCCAGGGAACCACTGAAGTATGGCGCGCAGTACTTGCTTCCACGTTAACAACGATTTGCGTATTTATTCCGTTCCTGTTTTCCAAGAATTTCATGGCTGTCATGCTGGGATTAAACGTGGGGGTTTCAATTATATCCACGGTACTGGTTTCACTTGCTGTTGCCATTTTACTTGTTCCAATGGCCTCGTATGCACTACTCAGGCGACAAGTGGCCAAGAATATCTTCTACGAAAAGGTTACGACCAATATGAGGATGATCCAAATTTACCTGGTCTTCCTGAAAACCTGCATGCGATTTCCTGCGGCCACCATCATTGGTGGAATCGTCTTGTTTTTTCTGGCTGTATTTCTTAGTCTCGCCATAAGCATAAGTTCTTTAACGGAGGTGGCTAACAAGGAAATCCGGTTGTATGTGACTATGCCATCTGGTTCTTCGCTCGAATCGACCGATAAGACAGTGCAGGAGGTAGAGAAGAAACTGGACGGATTAGCAGAGAAGCTGGATGTAATCAGCAAAATTGAAGCAGAACAAGCCGTTGTAACGATTAAACTGAAGGAGAAATACGAAGAAATTGCTGACCGCTCTTTTGCAGTGGTTAAGAATGATATTAGCGACCGTACAAAAGGAATTAAAGCTTCATCGATCTCATTTACTCAAACACAGAGTACAGGAAATTTCCAGGGAGGAAGCCGCAATATGATGGGCAGTTTCCAAAAAATGTTGGGCATAGGAACCGATGAGGAAAAGATTGTCCTCAAAGGTCAGGATTTTAAGCAATTACAGGCCGTTGGTGAGGATATGAAATATTTCATAGCTCAGCTGACCTCAGTACAAACGGTAAACCTGAACATCTCAGATAACCGGCCCGAAGTACACCTGTATTTCAATCCTTTGCTGATGACCGAATACAATATTTCGCTGAGCGCTGTATTGTCGGAAATTAATTCATTCCAGAAGGAAATAGCTACCAGTATTCAATACAAGCAAGGTGTTGACGAGTACGAAATTATCATCACCCAAAAGCCATTGGTTGAAGGAGAAAAGTTGAAGACTGACCGCACCATGGAAGAGTTGAAAATGCTGCAGGTCAATGATGCAGCCGGCGGAATCCATGACCTTCAGGACTTTACCAACATAGTTTATGCCAGCGGAATTTCAGGTATTAACAGAGTGAATCAGGAGAAACAGATTGAAGTGAATTACCGTTTTGTTACTGAAGCCAGCAGCTCAAAAGACCTTTTAGCTGCTTACCGATACGAAATTGACCAGGTTGTAGCTAACTACAATCTACCATCGGGTGTAGCAGCGGAAGTGGTACATGAGGAAACTGATTTTTCGGAGTTCTATCTCATGATTGGTGCAGCCATTTTATTGATATTCATGATCATGGCATCAGTATTTGAGTCTGTAACCACCCCATTTGTGCTACTTTTTTCAATACCTCTTGCAGCCATCGGATCATTGATTGCGCTAATAATCACCAATAACAGTCTTCTAAATGCCAATACGCTTATTGGATTCCTTATTCTGATCGGAATAGTGGTAAATAACGGAATTATCCTGATCGATTATACCATTATCCTACGCAAGCGAGGTTTCCGTCGCTCACGAGCCCTTATGACTGCCGGACTGTCTCGTGTCCGTCCAATTCTGATTACAGCCATTACAACCATAGTGGGCATGCTTCCTCTTGCAATGGGAGATGCAGAATATGTGAGTGCTATCGGTGCTCCTTTTGCCATAGTTGTTATTGGAGGTTTGGCCCTTAGCACAATTCTCACCCTGGTATTTATCCCGACCTTTTATTCGGGAATGGAAAATGCCATGGAATGGTTCAAGGAACAAACTTTGCGCATCCGAATTACCATGATTGCATTGATCGCTGCTTCATTTTTACTGATCTATTTCAAGGTCGATTCAGGATTGTGGAAGATGCTCGATTCAATCGTAGTAATAATACTTGTTCCCGGTTCAACCTGGTTTGTCCTAAACAGCTTGCGAAAAGCACAATCCAAATTGATAGGAGAAGATGACAAGCTGCATATTCGCATTCAAAACCTGGTAAAAATATACGATCGTGAAGGACAGTTTGCCCGTGAATGGGAATCCGGCAAGAATATCCGTCGTCGTGCGGGTCTGGAAAAGCAATTCCATACTTTAAATGAGTTCGATTATCTGATCTGGCAAGTGCCAGTATTGGGGTTCCTTGTTTACTTCAGCTTCATTTATCTCAATTCCGCTTTCTGGTCGTTAATTCTTTCAGTGGGCATAATTCGTCTGGCTCTTAGCATGTGGGTTCCTTTTGGGTTATTCCTGAATTTCAAAGCTGAAAAATCAGGAAAGAAACTTCCCCTGAAAATCTTTAAATGGGTGCAAATTTTCCTCTTCTGGATCTTACCTGCAATCGAATGTATAGTGGTTTGGAAGATTTCGAAAACGATTGGATTTGTAGTCACTTTTGGTGTACTTTGGTATTTGGCCCTGATCATTTCGGTTACTTCTAAAAAGCTGTACGAGGAAAAGATCAACATCGACCGTATCACGGGACGTTTTGGAACAATGCGGCGTAACCTGTTGCGCATGGTGAAGAAAATACCGGTAATCGGGAAACAGCATCAGCCATTCAAAGCCTTAAATGGTATATCCCTCGAAATTGGTACCGGGATGTTTGGATTGCTTGGTCCAAACGGTGCGGGAAAATCAACCATGATGCGCATCATCTGCGGTATCCTGGAACAGAGCTATGGAAAGATCTGGATCAATGGAATAGATACTCAGGAGAAACGTGAAGAATTACAGGGATTGATTGGTTACCTGCCTCAGGAATTTGGCACCTATGAAAATATGCCTGCCGAAGATTTTCTCGATTATCAGGCCATCCTGAAAGGGCTGACCGACAAGGATGAACGTGAACAACGCATTGAATATGTCCTGAAAGCTGTTCATATGTGGGAAAAGAGATCAGATAAGATTGGTTCCTTTTCAGGGGGGATGAAACAGCGAATCGGTATAGCCCAGATATTGCTTCACCTGCCTAAAATACTGGTTGTTGATGAACCAACCGCCGGACTTGATCCACGCGAACGTATTCGCTTCAGGAACCTTTTGGTAGAGTTGAGCCGCGAAAGAATTGTAATTTTCTCAACACACATTATCGAGGATATTTCGAGCTCCTGTAATCAGGTAGCCGTGATTAACCGGGGACAGGTTAAATATCATGGAACACCATTCGATATGGTTCATCTTGCAAAAGACATGGTCTGGCAGTTTGATCTGTCGGTGGAGGAATTCGACAAGATGGAAAACAAGCAACTGATTACCCACCATATGCGTCAGGGAGATCAGATCAGGGTACGATTCCTTGCAGGTAAAAAACCAATGGAAGATGCCATACCTGCTAATCCGGTTTTGGAAGACGCCTATTTGTGCCTGATTAAAGATTTGAAATAAAACATTTTACATATTTGTAAATACAACCTAATCTATGCAATCCATTACAGCAAAAGATCTTCGGAATTATCTAAGCCTGTTTCACCGGATGGTGAAATATAACATGAAGGTCATTTTCGGCAACCGGTTTATCTGGTTTGTGGTAGCGGCTATAGCTTTCTACTTTTTCATTGCCATAAACAACATTTACGATAATCACCAGATTGACGAAGGTTACATATACGGTCTTCAAATTATGCCTGGAATCCTGCTCATTTTTTATCCAATGACTTTTGGAATACAAAACGACCTTGATGCAGGGATTCTTGAAATCTTATTCGGAATACCCGATTACCGTTACAAAGTATGGCTGGTGCGGTTGGTACTGGTTTTTGTACTGGTTTTCCTGATGATGATCGGATTGACAGCAATGAGCTACTTTCTGCTAGCCCCGGTGAATATTATTGATTTGAGTTTTAATGTCATGTTTCCCATTTATTTTCTGGGTTCATTGGCGTTTCTTTTTTCAACCATCATCAAAAACGGAAACGGAACAGCTGTGGTCATGGTAATCATTGGCGTCATCCTGTTTATTTTGTCAGCTGCCCTGGGCAGTACCATGTGGAATATCTTCCTGAACCCCTTTAGTATACCAAATCGCCTCAATGAAATGATCTGGCAGGAAATCACTACCAAGAACCGCATCTTCCTTGCAGTTGGCTCACTGCTGTTTGTGCTTTACGGACTATTTAATCTGCAGAAAAGGGAGAAGTTTATCTAATCCAGGGAAAAAGGAAAAGGGAGATAGGAATCCCTATAATCAGAAAGATCCGGCCTCAAAAAGAGAACAGGATCTTCATTTAAATCGATAAATGTATAAACCATCAAATGCCTGATCGCTCAATGCGGATGTCCAACCTTATGGAATATTGTCAGATGCCGGATGATTTCACTGGTATCGTTGATGAATGATCCATCCTCCTTAACCAAAACAGGGCAGCTTTGATTTTCTTCACCGATCAGATCAACCAAGACCTGGCGGGGACGTGCAAAACTGACATATTTTACCTCAAGTTCCTCCGAAAGTTGCGGATAGTATGATACCAGGCCTTCAAGAATGGCACAATCGGTACAAAAATATCTCAGTCCGTCACCACGGCTGGCATCCTGAAAATCGGCCTTTAATAAAAACAACTTCTTCATGATCGCAAATATTTAATTATAATGTGAAGATCTTCTTTTCTTTCAACAAACAAAGGCAGTCTTTAGTTTTTAAATGTAATTAACAATTGTTAATTAACTCTTTGTGTTGTGTAAATCATAACTGGATTAACCAGGTACTGACCTTTATCTTTTTGTTCCTGTATTTTACGGACTACTTTCATTCCTTTGGTAACCTTTCCGAAGGCAGCAAATCCTTGCCCATCGGGATTCCGGTTGCCGGCATAATCAAGTTCAGGCTGATTGCCAATACAAATAAAGAAGCTGGAAGTCGCCGAATTAGGCAGATCTCGGGCCATAGACAACGTCCCGTCCTTGTGCTTCAGCCCTGATTGTCTGGTCGTTTCCAGTACAATTGGCTTGAATTGTTTCGATTCGGGAACTTCTCCACCTTGAATCACCTGGATTTTAATTTTTCGTTCTTTTTCATTTTCCGGTGTGCATACCCTGAAAAAAGTGGTTCCATCATATAGCTGATGATCCACATAGTTCAGAAAGTTAGTCACCGTAATTGGCGCTTTATCAGGGTATAATTCAATCAGAATATCTCCCTGAGAAGTTTTGATTATACATTTAGTTGTTTTTTGACCATATGAATGCAGCGCAATAAGGTATAGGAAGACTAAAGAAAAAAATGGTTTCATCTTATTAATTTAATTACTTTTTCATCTTCGATGATTTGGCATGTTGGTTAAAATCAACCGCAAGTCCAATCCAGTAGCTGAAGTCAGCAATAGTTTGAAGTCCGTTTTCTTCCACCATCACCCAGCCTTTCATAGGCTTCCCGGTAAAGAGCATTTCATGGCAGCCAGTCTTTTCGAGTGCTTCTTCATAAAGTGCAGGATCAATCCGGCACATCATTTCATCTTTGATGACCCCGACACACATTTTATCATTGAGCATGAAACTCAATCCTCCCATCATTTCCTTCTCTTCAATACCGTCCAATTCCTGAAGCTGTTCACGGATACGGTTGGCCAATAATTGATTGTAAGCCATACAAAATTAATGTTTAGAAATGAGTCATTAGTCATTAGAAATGAGATTGTTGAAAATCCGTTTTCCCATTTCCTTTTTCCTAATAACTAATGATTCATTTTATTTTGCTAATGAATATCAATATCGTAAGGCATGCGGGCCAGTATTCCTTTTTGGGAAATCAGGCTGCGCATCTGCTCGTAATATTTGTAGTTTTCACCCAGCTCGTCTTTCATAAAACCTGCCTTGGCCGAACTGGAGAACTCTTTAAGTAATTCGGTTATTGGATCTTTCAGTTTCGGGAGGTTAACGATGCGGAAGTTGTCAAGTTTAGCCATCTTTCTGGCCAGTTCGATGGCATCCGTTAAGCCGCCAAACGAATCGATCAACTTAATTTCCTTCGCATTTGGAGCAGCCCAAACCCGGCCCTGACCAATGTCATCGACCGCAGTTTTCTCCATCTTACGGCCATCAGAAACACGGGTGATAAATGTATCGTAACCTTCCTCAATCGTTTGCTGCATCAGGTCACGCTCAAACTTGGACATAGGTCTGATCACGGAAATCATATCCGAATGCTCGTTGGTCATAACCACATCCGTGGTAATGCCAAGTTTGTCGGTCATCAGATTTTTTAAATTTGGGATCATACCGAAGATTCCGATCGAACCGGTAATGGTGGTATGGTCGGCCATAATGGTATTGGCAGCTGCTGCAATGTAATAACCGCCTGAAGCAGCTACATCACCCATTGATGCAATAACCGGTTTCGTGGCCGCGGCCAGCTTGACTTCGCGCCAGATCACTTCCGAACCGTATGCGCTTCCACCAGGAGAGTTGATTCGCAACACGATGGCTTTGATGGTAGAATCACGTCGGGCTTCACGAATGGTTCTCGAGAGTTCCTCCGATTTGATGCCATCGTCTGCTACGCTTGCATCAATACTGCCTGAAGCATAAATCACGGCAATCTTTTTACGGGCAATTCCTTTTTGAGCTCGCTGCTCAGGAACTTTAATGTACTTGTAAATGTCAATAGCCTTCACATCATCTTTTTCGCTTGTCCCTGTAAGTTTTTTCAGGTCCTCAATAACCTGGTCCTTATATTTCAGACGATCAACGAGGTTTTTCTTTTTGGCAAAATCAGCTTTCCTGAAGGTGGCAACCATGTCGGCAATGTCGTTCAGTTCGTCAAATCCCATCTTGCGTGAAGCCGATATGTCCATGAGCATCTCCTTCCAGATGCTTTTCAGATAGGTCTCCGTCTGAAGTCTGTTTTCATCACTCATTTTATCCAACAGGAAAGGCTCGACAGCCGATTTGAATTTACCATGACGAATAATCTGCATTTCGACACCCAGCTTTTCCAGACCTTTTTTGTAAAAGGTTCGTTCGCCTCCCAGGCCTCTGAAATCGACAGATCCCTGTGGATTCAATGCCAGGGTATCCGCAATTGTAACCAGGTAGTATGCCTTCTGAGAAAGGAAATCGCCGTAGGCATAAATAAACTTACCTGAAGTTTTGAAATCCTTCAATGCCGAACGGATTTCCTCAACCGAAGCCATCCCGGCCTGTATATCCATCGGATTCAGGTAAATTCCCTTGATATTATTATCCGTCTTGGCTTTGCGGATACAATCGAGAATATCATTTAGTCCAACGGTTTTATTACCCTGAAACACTCCGAAATCAAGATCTCCAAAAGGACTCTTCCTCGCACGGTCAACAATCTCATGATCAAACTTGAGAAGCAACACACTGTTGCCGGGAATTTGAGCAGGCTCGTCTGTCCTGGAAACCATTGCAGTAATAACTCCGATGGTAATAAACAGGAGTAAAACACCTGCAATTAATACTCCGACTATGGAGGCAAGGGTAAATTTAAAAAATTGCTTCATGTGTATTTTGTTTATTTTTGTTTGTTTCGATTGAAATGTGCAATAGATTTGTACGAATTTAGTGATTTTGTTACAGATTCCTATGTGTTATGATCAGGCTTTATATCTTATTGGGTGGAAATCTCGGAGACAAACAGAAGGTTTTCTCTGAGGCCAGAGCTTTGCTTCGCGAGCAGGTAGGAATAATAACCGCACTGTCAGTCGTATATGAAACCGAACCCTGGGGATTTGAATCTTCGGATTACTTCTGGAATCAGGTGATAGAAATCGTTACAGGGCTTTCTGCCGCAGAAGTGCTTCTCCAGACCCAGCAGATTGAGCTTCAACTGGGGCGTATAAGGAAGGAAGTTCAATACAATTCAAGGATCATCGATATCGACATTTTGTTCTATGGGGATCAGGTCATTAATTCGGATGATCTGATTGTCCCGCATCCCAGGATTCAGGAACGGAAATTTGTGTTGGTACCGCTTCACGAGATTGCTCCCGATCTGATGCATCCTGTATTTCATAAGACCATAAGGCAGTTGCTTGAGGAATGCCCTGATCCCTTAAAGGTTAGCCCTATCCCCAACCCTTCCCCATAAGGGATGGGAATTTCGCAATAATATGGGCTTTCTGCCTGATAATTATTAACATACAGTGATATATGGAAAATCATTTATAATTCATAATTTACAATTCATTGAAGGCTTCATATAAAAAATACACACTCAACTTCCGACAAGCTTCGGGAACCTCCCGCGGAGTCTATACCACCCGTGATTCGTGGTTCCTCTTTCTGTCCGACGGAACCGGCACAGGGATTGGCGAATGTGCCCCTTTGCCCGAACTGAGTGTCGAAAGCCTGTACAAGATGAATTCCAAACTGCTGCAGGTATGCGAAGAAATTGACTATTTCTGTGCGCTGCCCGAAGAATTGCATGCCTGGCCATCGATCCTTTTCGGACTCGAGACAGCCTTGCTGGACCTGAAAAACAATGGTCAGCAACTTCTTTATCCTTCTGCCTTTACTCGCGGAGAGCAGGGCATACCGATCAACGGACTGATCTGGATGGGTACCCCTGAATTCATGAAACAACAAATCCAATCGAAACTGGAATCTGGGTTCACGTGCATCAAGATAAAGATCGGCGCCCTGGACTTCAATACCGAGTTTGAACTACTGAAGGCAATCCGTAGTGAGTTTTCTTCCGGGGAGATTACCTTGAGGGTGGATGCCAATGGAGCCTATACCTATCAGACTGCCCTTGAGAACCTGAAACGCTTGTCAGAGCTGCAGATTCATTCCATTGAACAGCCCATAGAAGCTGGGCAACCAAACGAAATGGCGGAACTGTGCCTGAAGTCACCCGTACCGATTGGACTCGACGAAGAGCTGATTGGCATTTCCAGCCGTATTGAAATGCAAAAACTGCTGGAGACAATCCATCCTGCTTACTTGATTCTGAAACCTAGTTTGCACGGAGGCTTTACTACCTGCGAAAAATGGATCGAGCAGGCTGGTAAATATGCTTCAGGCTGGTGGATTACCTCTGCCCTGGAATCCAACATTGGGCTGAATGCTATTGCACAATGGACTTCTCAGCTAAATTACAATGGAGAACAAGGCCTTGGAACAGGGCAGCTCTATACCAATAACCTGGATTCTCCGTTAGAAATCCTTGGCGATCAGTTGTGGCATCGCCCCCAAAGACCCTGGAACCTGAAGCCTTTGACTGAATTGCAGGAAGTAGATGATTTTTTATAGATAGTTATAGTCATTAATTGTCATTATTTTCACGTCATTATCGCCACCAGGTTTGTTGAATGATAACAATGACAGCGATGACTTGAAACTTAAAACTTTGAACTTTGAACCTGGAACTTTGAATTGATTAATCATGACCCATATCCCGAACACCATCTTCCTGAACGGCAATAAGCTTTCTACTTCTGATATTTCTGTGCTGAAATTTGAATCCTCCGCCAATCCTTCCGCAGCGGAGTGGGAAAAGGAACTATATGGTTTCCTGAATGAATGGTTTTCGGATTCAAACTATATTATGGCTCAAACTTCAGGAAGTACAGGCGAACCTAAACCCATTGAACTGTCCAAATCCTTCATGCGGTGCAGTGCCGAACGTACCATCGAATATTTTGGTTTGAATAAAGGTAGTCGTATTTTGTTGAGCCTTCCATGCCGTTACATTGCCGGCAAGATGATGGTGGTGCGAGCCATAGTGGGGCAGATGAATCTGGTAACTGTTGATCCTGCTTGCGATTTTGAATTCCTTGCCGATGAGTCGTTCGACTTCGGGGCTATGGTGCCCAACCAGGTCTTCAAACTGCTGGAGCAGCCTTTAGGAATAGGGAAACTGGAACATATCACTAATCTGCTGGTTGGGGGTTCTTCCATCTCCTCTGAACTTGAAGCTCAAATTGGTACCTTGTCCAGCCGCGTCGTATTAACCTACGGAATGACAGAAACGGCTTCACACATTGCCATTAGGGAACTCTCGGGAGAGCGTAAATCTGATGTTTATCGTTGCCTGCGGGATATTTCGGTAAGCTTAAACAAAGAGGGTTGCCT